>Ga0209056_10003708_pt1 | contig 16206 bp, 12 predicted proteins | sample GraSoiAngelo_114_FD_185876 | JGI IMG/M metagenome (GOLD analysis project Ga0209056, IMG submission 185876) | Grasslands soil microbial communities from the Angelo Coastal Reserve, California, USA - 14_0903_13_40cm (SPAdes) (version 2) | ecosystem: Environmental > Terrestrial > Soil > Grasslands... | reverse complement strand
GTGCATCTCGACGGCTGTGTCGAGGTCGAGTACGCCTACTACGGTGCGCCGCCCGGCTGGCTCGGCCGCGCGGTCGCGGTCCAATGGGACAGCGCGCGCGTCCGCCTCCTGGATCCGGCCACTGGGCAGCTCCTCCGCGAGCACCGACGCCAGGGCACGCGCGGGCGCCACACGATCCATCCGGAGGATCAACCGACGCGCACGCCCCCGTCGACGGTGACGCTGCTCGGGCGCGCCGCCCGGGCTGGCACCCACATCGGCACGCTCTGCGCCGCGATCCACCGCCGCGACGGCGAACTCGGCGTGCGCCGGATCCTCGGGGTCCTCGGCCTCGTCAAGAAACACGGAGTGCTGGCCGTCGACACGGCCTGCGCGGCGGCCCTCGACCTCGAGATCGCCGACTACCGTTTCGTCCGTCGCTACCTCGAACGCCATCCGGCCGCGCCGCTCACGCTCCGTCAGGTCGATCCCCTCATTCGTGAACTCACCCACTACCGCGACGTCATCGCCCACAAGACCCAGGAGGAGATCCCGACATGAACCTCGTCGAACTGCAACGCGCCCTCCGCCAGCTCCGCTGCTCCGGCATGGCCGCTGGCCTCGAGCCGCGACTGCTCCAGGCGCAGACCGAGCAGCTGGCCCCGATCGACTTCCTGTCCACACTCGTCAGCGACGAGCTACTCCGGCGTCAGGACCGGCTCCTCGACCGCCGCCTCAAACAGGCCGGCTTTCGGGACGTCGGCAAGACGCTCGACGCCTTCGACTTCGAGTTCAACAAGAAGCTGAATCGCCGGCTCGTCTTCGAACTCGCCACCGGCCGCTTCGTCGCGCAGCACGAGGACGGCCTCTTCCTCGGCCCGCCTGGCACCGGCAAGAGCCATCTCGCTCAAGCGATCGGCGGCGCGGTCATCCAGCAAGGCCATCGCGTCCTCTACCGCGAGGCTCACGCGCTCGTCGACGAGCTCGCCGACGCGCAGCTCGCCGGGACGCGCAAGCAATTCCTCGCGCAGGTCACCACCGTCCCGCTCCTGGTCATCGACGATCTCGGCATGAAGCGGCTGCCCCACACCGCGGCCGAGGACCTCCTGGAGATCGTGATGCGCCGTTACGAGCGCGCCTCGACGCTCATCACCTCGAACCGCCCCGTCGAGGACTGGGGCAAGCTCTTCGGCGACACGGCCGCCGTGACCGCGCTGCTCGATCGGCTGCTGCACCACGCGCACGTCCTCACGTGCGGCCCGCGCAGCTGGCGCACCCGGCTCCACGGCGAGCGCGCTGCCTCCGGAGCGTGATCACGTCGATGACGCGCCGCGCTCCGCCTCGTAGCGCTACGATCTCGGCGGTGGGGGCTATCGTGGTATCCCCCGAAAACGCCACTTGCTCTCCCCGGAGCGAACGCGCTACAACACACTCGCTTGAGCGCCCGCCCCTATGGCCGGTTTTGCGCCGTCCACGTTTGGCCGGGTTTGAAGTGTCCACCGAGGTCCAACAGCGCTGAGCAATAGATCTTCGTCGTTACTGGTTAGAATCGGTTTATCCCGGTTGCTGTGATGGTCGGATTTCCCCTCATAACCCAAAGGTCGTCGGTTCAAATCCGCCCCCCGCAACCAACGAAATCAAAGGGCTACGGTCGATGGCCGTGGCCCTTTGGGTTTTCACCCCAAAGATCGCTGACTCGAGTTGCCCGGCGATCACCCGGCGCTCACCGACGCCCGGAGCCGTTCGTAAGCGTCCGCGGGCGGGCCCATGCCTCTGGACCAATGCTCCGTTCTGGTAGAGACTCCGGTGACACACTGGTTGTCCGCGCTGTACCGGGGGGAGGAAGGGACAGGAAGGGGGGCGGGGAGTGCCGAGAACGGCGGTTCCGTCAACTAAGCCTTTATGCCGCCTTCTATGCTTCTGGGGTCAGAACAACCTGTATGTCGATCTAACGGCGAGCTCGAACATGAAGTGAGGCATACGTGGACGTTGGAGCGTGGTTAAACCGTCTGGGGCTCGAGCAATACGAACGAGCGTTTCGCGAGAACGATGTTGATGCCGAGGCATTGCGCGGACTAACGGCGGAAGACCTGAGCGACCTCGGCGTGACCTCCGTGGGCCATCGCCGCAAACTGCTTGGAGCGATTGCAGCCCTGCGCGAGAGGACCCCACCCGAAATCGAGCGGACTCGGCCGCTCGCCGCCGCGTCGACCGCAAAGGCGGTTTCTCAGGATCCGGCCGCATCCAGCGCCGAACGCCGTCAGCTCACAGTCATGTTTTGCGATCTAGTCGCATCGACTGCTCTTTCGGCGCGTCTTGATCCCGAGGATCTACGCGACGTCATCGCCGCGTATCACCGCGCAGTAACGGAAATAATCGAGGCATCGGGCGGCTTCGTCTCCGAGTACATGGGTGACGGGATCCTGACTTATTTCGGCTACCCGCACGCGAATGAGGACGATGCCGAGCGGGCGGTACGAGCGGGGCTGAGCGCCGTCGACGCCGTCGGCCGCATCAACGTCAAATCCTTAAAGCTGCAAGCGCGCGTCGGGATCGCCACGGGGTTGGTAGTCGTCAGGGACGTAATCGATGAAGGACCCGCTCGAAAGCAATCCGTCGTCGGTGAGACGCCAAACCTAGCCGCACGGCTACAAGCGTCCGCCGAGCCGGATACCGTTTTAATTGCCGCGAGCACACGTCGGCTACTCGGCGCTTTGTTCGAGTACCGAGAGCTTAGCTCGCTAGAGATTAAGGGCATCGCCACACCGGTATCGGCTTGGCAGGTGCTGCGTCCGAGCGTTGTAGCGAGCCGCTTCGAGGCCTTGCGAGGAGATTCGCTGACGACGCTCGTTGGGCGTGATGAGGAAATCGAGCTGCTGCTGCGGCGCTGGACACGCGCGAAGGCTGGCGATGGTCAAATCGTGCTGGTGTCCGGTGAGGCCGGGATCGGCAAGTCTCGCATCGTGGCAACATTGACCGAACGGATCGCCACCGACACGGCTGTCCGTCTTCGTTACTTCTGCTCGCCCTATCACCAAGACAGCGCACTGTTTCCCTTTGTCGATCAATTGGGCCGGGCGGCCGGGTTCGTGCGGGACGACCCGCCCGCAGTCAAACTAGAGAAGCTTGAGGCCTTGATGGCTCGCGCCGCCTCAGCGGATGACCATGTCGCAATCCTGGCTGATCTGCTCTCGCTGCCTTCGGAGCGCCACGCCCTGGCTAATCTCAGTCCGCAACTAAGGAAGGAGCGGACATTGCAGGCCCTGGTTCGGCAGCTTGAGGGCTTGGCGCGCCAGAAACCAGTGCTGATCGTTTTCGAGGATGCGCATTGGATCGATCCGACGTCGCGCGAACTGCTCGATCTCACTGTCGAGCAGGTGCGCAGGTTGCCCGTTCTGCTCGTCGTAACCTTCCGCCCCGAGTTCCAGCCGCCCTGGGTTGGCCAATCCCAGGTCAGCCTGCTTGTGCTTAATCGCCTGGACCGGCGTGACCGGACGGCTTTGGTGATGCAGATCACCGCTGGAAAGGCGCTGCCCGACGAGGTTGTCGACCAAATCGTCGATCGGACGGACGGTGTGCCGCTGTTTATCGAGGAATTGACCAAGAGCGTCTTGGAGAGCGGGTTTCTACGCAAGGAAGCAGATCGTTACGTGCTTGACGGTGCTTTACCGTCATTGGCGATCCCGACGACGTTGAACGATTCGCTGATGGCGCGGCTCGACCGGTTGGCGTCCGTACGGCACGTTGCGCAGATGGGCGCGGCGATCGGACGGGTATTTCCCTATCTGCTGTTGCGGGCGGTTGCTCCCCTCCCGGATGATGAATTAGATGCGGCGCTCGCGCGTCTTGTCGCCTCAGAACTCGTGTTTCAGCGTGGCACGCCGCCTAACGCCGTCTATACGTTTAAGCACGCGCTGGTGCAGGACGCAGCACACGGCAGTCTACTGCGCGGTTCTCGCCGGCAACTGCACGCCCGGATTGCCGCAGCGCTCGAAACCCAGTCCCCGGAGCTGACGGACACTCAGCCCGAGCTCTTCGCGCAGCATTACGCGGAGGCCGGGCTCGTCGAGAAATCCATTGATTATTGGGGTAAGGCCGCTAGACGATCCGTAGCGCGCTCTGCGATGGCGGAGGCAGTCGCACAGCTGCAAAAGGGGTTGGAGGTGCTGGCACTTTTACCGGATACGGTTGGACGCCAGCGCAAGGAGCTTGAGTTTTGGAGTGCTCTGGGTGCGGCCTTGATCGTTGTCAAAGGCAATATACTGCCGGAAACCGGCCATGCCTGCGCCCGTGCGCGAGAGCTGTGGGAGCAGCTCGGCTCGCCCTCCGAGTTCCTTCACATCCCCTATGCGCAGGCTCGCTATCACGCGCTTCGCGGCGAGCCCGATTTGGCACGCCGGCTCGGCGAGGATTTGTTGCGCCTCAGCCTAGAGCGTAACGATTCCGCTGGCTTGGTTCTTGGCCATATGTCCTCTGGGCGGGATCTGATGCTTGTCGGCAGTTTTGCATCCGCCCGGTTTCATCTGGAAGCGGTGCGAGCGCTTTATGACCCGATCGCCCACCGCTCGCTCGGCCACGAGACAGGAATCTACCCCCACGTCAACGCCGAAGCTTACCTGGGGATCGTCCTTTTTATCCTCGGCTTTCCGGATCAGGGATCAGCAAGGAGCAGCGGAGCCATTGTCGAGGCGCGGGCGCTGGCTCACGCACCGTCTTTGGCTCTGAGCTTGGGGATCGGGACGATTATGCTGTCGCTTGCCGGAGATAATGCAGCCTTGAAGGAGCGGGCGGGCCAACTAGTTGCGGTTGCGACCGAGCAAGGTTTCCCGATCTGGCGCGGGCACGGAACGATGCATCAGGGGTGGCTCAACGTCGAAAATGGCCAGGTGGCGGAGGGAATATCGCTGCTGCGCAACGGTTCGGATGCGCGCCGGGCAGATGGCGAGGGAATGTGGTTGCCCCATTATCTCGCCCTTCTCGCCCGAGCACGTGAAACAGCGGCGCAAAACGAAGAGGCGCTGGGCGTACTCGATGAAACCTTGCAGCTCGTCGAAAAAACAGGGGTCCGCTGGTTGGCGGCGGAACTTCATCGGCACAAAGGCGAAATGCTCCTGCGTCAGTGGCAGTCTGACGCTGCCGAGGCAGCTTACCTCACGGCTCTGGCCATTGCCGTCGAGCAGGGTGCCAGGCTCTGGGAACTGCGTGCTGCTACCAGCCTCGCGCGGCTGCGCTGCCAACAGGATCGCCACGCCGAAGCCCAAGATATTCTGGCCCCCGTCTACAACTGGTTCACCGAAGGTTTCGCTACGCCGGACCTGAAGAACGCAAAGGCATTGCTTGATTCTATTAGCGGAGGGTGAAAGACATGGAGCGATAGCGAGGGGTAAATTTTCGCAAGCGCGTTTCTGCGCTTGGATTCCCGGATGAGTATCTGCGTTGGGCGTGTCTCGTTGTGCCGCTGCGCCGAATTTTCACCCAGACGGTGTTTGACTTCGCCAAGTGAACGCGAGGGAAGCGGCGCAACGAGCGGAGCAAAAGAAACCTATAATCAATCGACTCATTCATTACACTTAGGCAGCGCCGGTTCGGAAAGCGGTCGTTGGACCGCCACAGGTTGCCCGTGACGCAAGCGCTTGGGAGGATCCGATGAGCGGATTTGTCCTCGTTGGCGGTAAACGCCAGACCGTGAGAATCAACGCTGAAACGCTTCAAGAGATCGCAAGGATTTTGGGGATCGAGCGAAGCGATCAAGTTACCGTCGTTTCCGTTGCGATCAGTTCGCGACCATCGCCTCCGCCTGCCGGGAAGGCTGCTGCAAGATCGCGTCCTAGAGGACGCGCCCAGCGCTCAACCGAAAGCGGCAGCAGGCGGTCATCGGCAAGGAGCGCGCGCAGCCCTCGACAAGAATGACGAACGGACATCTGCCCGCGGACGTCAAGCGCACCTCCGTGCTGCGGCGCGTGCCGTCGCTTGCGGAGGTTCGATTCCGATCGGAATGCGGTGAGGAGGGCGACGTCTGCGCCTTCGAACTGCCGATCGATGCGTTCCCGGTCACGGTCGAGGCGCCAACCGGACGGGTGATGGCGATCGTCCCTGGCGATGTATTCCTCGCAACGCCGGGCCATCGGCAGTCGACAAAGTGGGTTGACGGCAAGATACCGGCTGGCGGGCTCACTCCGGGAGGACACTACTGGGTGCTTGCCGAGTGTGGACTGGTCGGCGAACTGGTCGGCAACTCGCCGTCGGAAAAAGACCATCTGGGCCGCGTGAAGTATGTCGGAAAAGTATACGGGAAGGGTGGCTGGGACCTCAACATCCGGCAATTCGCTGTGCCAGGTCCCGCGGGCCCAAATCGCAACATGGCGGTGTATCTGGTGCTCGGAACATCTGGGGACTCTGGCAAGACGACCGCCGGGCTTGCCGTGTTGCGGACGCTGCGGATGCAAGGCCATGCGATCGTAACAGCCCTGAAGGCAACCGGGACCCCGTCGTTGGAGGAAATCTCAAGATATCGGGATTTCGGCGCTGCACAGGCGTTCGATTGCGTCGATTTCGGCCTGCCGGCCACCGATCCGCTCGGTCGCGACGGGATCAGCGAAGCATTCGATAGGATGCTCGATTACTGCCTCTCTCTGCCGGCTGATGCTTTAGTGGTGGAATGCGGCGGTGACCTATTTGGCGCTAACGTACCGGCCTTCCTGAAATGCCTGCGCCTGCGTCGCCCCGATCCCAAAATCGTCCTTGCCGCCACCGACGCGCTGGGCGCTCTGGGCGCGACGCGGGTGCTCAGCGACATGGGGCTCGCCATCAGCCTGATAACAGGGCCGTGCACCGACACGCCGACCTTTCGCGAGCGAACCGAGGCTCTGTGCAGCGTTCCCGCCATAAACCTCCTTCGCAGACCCGGCGAGGACGGCAATCGGATTTGACGGGCGGTGGCGCGCGCGAATTTAGAATGAACGTACCCGTCAATGGCCAAATGAAGATGCTGCTGGGGAGTATTACCTCGCCTTTCCCCGCAGAGGGCAAGGCTAAGCGGGAGCGCCGCCAGCCTACTCGATGACCTGGTCCGCCCGCAGGAGTAGCGACGGCGGGATCGTGAGGCCGAGCCCCTTGGCGGTCTTGAGGTTGATCACCAGCTCGAACTTCGTGGGCTGTTCGATAGGAAGGTCGGCGGGCTTGGCGCCCTTGAGAATCTTGTCGGCGTAACTGGCAAGCCGTGCATGCGCATCGCGCTGACTTGCTCCGTAGCTCATCAATCCACCCGCAACGGCATACTCGGCCCAGCCAAACATCGACGGCAGTCGATGTGCGATGGCGAAGTTGGCGAGGCTGACGCGGTTCGCCATCGTCGCACCTTCAGGAAAGACGATCATCGCGTCCGGGCGCGCCCGTCGCACAGCCTCGAGCGCCTTGTCGAGCTCTGGGCTCGCTCCGAAGGGGGACTGCGAGAAGGCAACGTAAATGAGGTTGATCCCGAGCATCCGAGAGGCAGTCTCGGTGGCGTGCAGCTCCGACTTCTCCCCGGGATGGTCGGTATTCGACAACGCCGCAAGCGAGCGCAGGCGAGGCAGGGCTTCTTTGAGCATTTCCACTCGCTTGCCCGCTATTTCGAGCGAAAGGAAGGTGCTGCCGGTGAGGTTGCCGCCAGGCCGCGACAGACTCTGCGCGAGGCCTGCCTCGACGGGATCGCCGCTTATGGTGAAGAGAATGGGAATGTCCTTGACCGTCCGCGCCGCCCGGACCGCTGTAAGGCTGGCGACGATCAGGACGACCTTTGACTGCGCCAACCCCGCCGCTCCTGCGCGCAGCGCCTCCAAGTTTCCGTGAGCGTGTCGAACATCAAGAACAACGTTCTGACCCTCGACGTAGCCCAGCTTCTGCAGGCCTTCGCGAAATGCATCCAGGAATGGGTCGGGCTCCGATCCTGCCGACAGCCAGCCGATCCGAGGTGGCGGCTTCTGGGCGTGCGCAGGCGACGGTAGTAGTGTGGCGGCGAGGCCGATGAGAACCGCGCGTCGGCCCACGGTCTGTAGCATGGGCACCTCGATTGAGGACGGCTGCCGGGGAGTCTAGCCGAAGGCTGCGACGCGCACCAGCACCGCCCCGCATGAGCACATCATCGAGACGCGGTTGTCCGCGACTCCGCCTCGACAACCTCTGGGGGGTGCGCGGATGATCCCTCCACCGCCTTGACCGTTCGGCCCGTGGTGAGGTAGTCATGCCCCGGGATTGGGTCTTCGGGCAATCTGTCGCGGTGCTACCTGACGATCCTCGGTGATCGCCTACATCATCGCCCTATGACTCGCCGATACTTCTTGGTCTTGTCGCCGATACCGGGCCACGAGTCCAGCCACCGCTGCAGATCGCCCTCGAGAGCGGCCAGCACTCACTCGCGTTCCTCCTGCTGCGCAGCGGCTAGCGGCTGGAGCTCGAGCGGTATGCTCAGTCACCTGCAGCGGGTAGCACTCGTCCCGCACCAGACCGTGGTCGTCGACGAGACGCGTGGGGCCGCTGCGGCGTATTGAACGGCGTTCATTCCGCCGCAGCGGCTCGAACCTCACTCAGTCGTCTGAGTCATGACCAGGCAGGTCTTGGCACAGGAAGTCGAAGCCGACATCATGACGATGACCGAAGTGGACCCAGAGCTGCATCGGCCGGTAATCGATTCGAGGAACTCCAGGAGCCTCGGCACGGATAGAGGCCGTCAACGTCCCTTCCGCGTGAATGCCTTTGAGCTGACCAGTGCCGCAGAGGATTCGGACCGTGTTGTCATTGATCTGGATTCCCGTGGCCGGCACGCGCCCGCTGCCAATGATCTCGACCACGGCGCCGCCCGTTCTGCCTGCCACCGTGACGCTTTCGAAAGTGTCCAGCACTCTGATGCCGACGTGAGCTTGGCCGGGCACGCAAGAGTTGGATATCGAAGTCGTCCGCACCTGACCGGTCCCCTCCATGATTCCTGTGTAAGTGACCGTGCCGGTGTTGTTGATAAAAACGACGTTGGTCGTGGGTTCCCCGTCGCCGCAATCCGAGAGGTTCTGCTGAACGCTCGAGACGCTAACCGCTCTGAACCCTGTTCCATAAAACTCTTCGACCTTCGCTTTATCCGCAGAGGCGTTAGGTTGGCCGACTAGAGCCAAGCCAGTCAGTCCGATCGCCAGTGCTTTGAGAGCGACTGCTGTTTTCATGAAACACCTCCTTTACGATTGGGTTCTCGATCTAAAGCGGTCGAGGCTTCCCCAGGACGACGCTATTTTGACGTCACTGCCTTCGTCCCCGACCCACACAGACTGCTCTGGACCGTGGTGTTCTGCGGGTTCACCGGCCGTGTGAACCGCCCGCTGTACTTGTTTCCGTCGTAGTGCTTCAAAGTACCGATCAACTCTCCCGTTGACGTTACGTAGACTTGAAGTGTCGCGACGGGACCGGTGCTCGTCGCCGCGATTCGGAGCTGGGCGTTTATGTCTCTTACGCTCACGCACAATGAGGCCAGATCCTCGGCTGGTTCCAGGCGGTCCTCGCCCTCGCCGAGGCCGTCGTCCTTATAGCACAGCACGAGCCTCCCTGACATGTTCCGGCGCAGCGCCAATTTCGTGGACAAGATCTTGAAAGGCGTCAAACGCGCCGACCTTCCCATCGAACAGCCGACCAAGTTCGAGTTGGTGATCAACCTCAAGACCGCGAAGGCTCTGGGTCTCACGATTCCCCAATCGGTCCTCCTACGAGCGGACGAGATCATCCAGTGATGGACCGGCGAGAGTTCCTCTGTGAGCTGATTGAGAGTTGCTTCGACGCGCGTCACAAAGGAACGCATAGCCGCGCCGGGGCCGGGGGGGCCGCCGGCTGCCCGGCGCGCGGAGCCTCTCGTGTTCTTGTAGACGGGGTACAGGTGGGGCGGGTGGACGTCGGCGACGGATGTCTCGGCGATCCGCTTCTCCCTTCTATGGATGCGCGCGACTGCAAGCCGATAGCGTCTACTCTTAAGGACCGGCTCGAGTTAGCATTGGCGCGGAATGCACCTATCGGTCCCAAGCCTGGGGGCTCGGCTGGCCGTCTCGACCCTGCTCGTGATCTGCCTCGCCGTCGACCATCGTGCGAACGCGCAGCCGGCTGACGTTCGAACGATCACGATGCGGGTCGCCGCTGACGAGAGTTACAGGGCCCGGACTGACTGGGAGGCCGCCCTTCGAAACACGGTGCAGGTGGTCTCCGACATCTACGAAAAGCACTTCCAGGTGCGGTTCGTCATCCTCGACATCGTTCCGTTGACGGCCGGCCCTGACGCATCGCTGGACCACCGTCTGGCGAAGATGGTCGCCGACGTCCCGATCGTGGAGGCGGATCTGCTGGTCGGATTCAGTGGTGGGCGGTGCGAGGGACGGCCCGCGGGAGGGGCACGGCCGTTCGACCGCTTCGTCATGATCATGGCGACATGCCACGAGACCGAGCCCCGCAAGGGCTATGGTCCGGAGTCGGTTCTGTCTCACGAGCTTGGCCATCTCCTTGGCGCGTTTCACCCTTCGATCAGCGTCGAGTCCGTCATGCACGCCGCCCCACCAGATCTGTTCGACGATCAGACGATCAGGGTCATACGCCTGATGCGGAACTACGACTTCCGCCAGGGAATCATGGCCCTCGACGAGGCCACGCGGCGAGCCTGGCGCGCGATCTATGCGGAAGGCCACCAGCGCAACAACGAGGTGAACCCGCTCGTCAGCGCCATCGCGAACGCGGGTGTGGAGCTGGCTCGATCCGGAAAGCCTGCAGAGGGCGAGGCCGCGCTTCGCGAGGCGATCAAGATCGATCAGCTGCTCGCCCAGCCGCACGCGATGCTGGGCACCATGTACGCCAGACGAGGCCTCCTGGAGGATGCGCTTCAAGAGCTTCGGCTCGCCAAGAGCCTTGACTTCAACCACGTCGGGGCGAGAACCGAGCTCGGTCTCATTCTGGTCGAACTTGGCAAAGACCGGGAGGCAGTCTCAGAGTTCGAGATCGTCCTGCGCATCGACCCGCAGATGGTGAGAGCGCGCGTTGGGCTTTGTACGGCGCTCGCGCGCGCCGACAGACTCGACGAGGCGATCCGCCAGGGCACAGAGGCGATCCGGCTCGCTCCGGAGGACGCGGCGGCTTTCAACGCCCGGGGATTCTCGCACGCCCGAAAGGGCGAGCTGGACCGGGCGCTCCTGGACTATGACCAGGCGATCCGTCTGAGCCCGAGCTTCGCGGCGGCTTTCAGCGGCCGCGGCATCGTCTATCGTCGAAAGGGTGACTTCGATCGCGCGATCCACGAATTAGATCAGGCCATTCGACTTCAACCAACGGCGTGGACGTGGTGGAACAACCGATGCTTTACGCGTGCGATCGCCGGCCTGGAGGCGGCTCTTGTGGACTGCAACGAGTCCCTGCGCCTGCAACCCAAGTCCGGCTTCGCGCTCCATAGCCGAGGTCTCACCTATCTGAAGCTCGGCCATCTCGACCGAGCGATCGCCGACTACGATGCCGCGCTTCGCATCGATCGAAAGCATGCGCATGCGCTCTACGGCCGTGGGCTCGCGAAGGGAAAGAAGGGCGATCACACGGGAGCCGAGGCCGATCTCGCCGCCGCGCAAATGATATCGCCACGCATTGCCGAGGATTACGCCGGCTACGCCATCGACCCCTGAGCAGTCCCGGAGCCCTGACTCGTCCAATGAAGATGGCCGGTGCTGTGCTCCTCGCCCCGCCTGCGTCCAATTGCGAACGCTTGCGCCGAGAAATCCAAACGAGTGATTCAGGCTGACCTGTGGCGGCTAGAGGCTAGAGTGGAGAGGACTGTTTGGACGTGTTTTGGCCGTGAACTACACCCAACGAGCCCCAATAAGGGCCAAACGCGGGCCCCCTGCGGGAGGCTTAAGTCACCGTTCTCGTTGGGGATCGTTGGGTGGTGTGGGCCCAAGTACTAGGCTCATAACCCAAAGGTCGTCGGTTCAAATCCGACCCCCGCAACCATGAACGACGAGGGGTTAACGGACGCAAGCGCCGCTAACCCCTTTCGTTTACCCAGACTTCACCCAGGAATCGGCTTGTCGGCATCAGTCCATTTCACGGCCTCACCGGACAATGAAATCGCGTACGAGAATTATGCAAATTCGCTCGTCGGCCAGTGCCTTTCGCCAACTGCGGGTACCGTCCGCGCAACTCTCATCACGCGCACTCACGACAGCTGGCTCCGGTCGCGGTTGACCGGTCTCATGGACTTTGACACGATCTCCGGACGATGGCTGAGAGCTCTGCTGACGTCGTGATCGTGGGCGGGGGCATCGCCGGCATGACCACTGCCTACTACCTGGCGAAGTCTGGCGTGCCGAGCGTCGTAGTCGAGCGCGACGCGATCGGCAGCCACGCTTCGGGTTTCGCGTATGGAGGGCTGAGCCCGTTGAGCGGCTTCGGCATCCCCGGCCCTCTGGCCGAGATCGCCCAGGACGGGATGCAGTTGCATCGTGAGTTGTCGAAGAGCCTCCTCGCGGAGACCGGAATCGACGTGGATTTCCGCGTGCGCTCTTCTCTGGCGCTGGCCTTCACCGAGGCGGATGTGCAGAGGCTCCGGGCCACGCTGCCGTGGCAGCAGCAGCAGCCAGGCTACGCGGTGCGCTGGCTCGACGTCGCGGAGGCGCGGCGGGTGGAGCCGCGGATCGCGGACGAGACGCTCGGGGCAACGCTGGTCGAGGGTGGGGGCGCCGTCGAGCCCTATCGTCTGGTGCTGGCACTCACCCGGGCCGCGGAGCGCCTCGGCGTGAGGGTCCGGCACGGACGCGCGATCGGCCTGCGGCGCGACGGCGGGCGCGTCACCGGTGTGGTCCTGGAGCGGGAGGTGCTGAGCTGCGCCACCGCGGTGCTCGCGCTTGGCCCCTGGAGCGCCGAGGCATCGGACTGGATCGGCGTGCCAATCGACGTCCGTCCGCTCAAAGGCCAGATCCTTCGCCTGCAGGCTCCCGGTCCGGCGGTCGAATGTTCCGTCGGCTGGGGCCACAACTACGCAACGACCAAGACCGACGGCCTCTTGTGGGCGGGGACCACCGAGGAAGAAGCAGGCTTCGATGAGGAGTCGACGCATGCGGCCCGCGACGAGATCGGCGCTGCGCTCCTGAGGATGTTGCCCGCGATGGCGGACGCGCAGGTCGCGCACCAGACCGCCTGCCTGCGTCCGGTGGCATCCGACGGGCTCCTCGTGCTCGGCTGTGTGCCCGGGCTAGATCAGGTCTACGTGGCCACGGGCGGCGCTCGCAAGGGCATCCTCTATGGTCCCGTCATAGGGCATGCGATCGCCGATCTCGTCCTCGGTCGGGACACGCGGGTCGCGCTCGACGCCTTCGCGCCCGGCCGCTTCGCGCGGGATCGACGCGAAACGCGGTGACGTGATGCTCGGTCCTCTGACCATGGGTTCTCCTCCGCTGGTTGCTCACGCCTTTTTCGGAGACCAGCGATACGCCTTGGCGCAGGCACCGCCCATCAGCATTGCGCGTTCACTGTCGCTCAGGCGGTCGGTTTGGCGGAAGGCCTCGACCGCCCGTTCGTAGTTGATGACCGCGAAGGCGCGAGTCCAGTCGGTGCCCCACAGGCAGCGTTCGAAACCCCAGGCGTCGAACACGCGGGCGAGGGGGTCCCAGATGTCCGGGAAAGGATAGGGTTCGCGGGACAGCGTGCAGGCACCGCTGACCTTGATCACCGCGTTCCGGCGCCTGGCGAGGTCCAGCACCTTCGGCAGATCGGCCCAGGGCTGCGGCGGGGCGGGCGGCGTTCGGGGCTGCATGATGGCCAGATGGTCGATGATGAATCGCGTGTCGGGGTGGCGGTCGATGAGCGCCGCGCCCGCGTCCACGTTGCCCCAGCACAGCATGTTGACCGGGAAGTCATACCGGACGGCTGCGCGCAGGATGCGGTCGAGGCCCGGGTCGTTCGGATCGCGCCCCGCTTCTTTCGTCATCATGATCCGGATGCCGACCGTGCCCGGCGTCTTCTTCCAGTCGGCGATGACATCGGCCACCGCCGGATCATCCGGATCGACCGGCTTGACGAGGGCGAAGCGGCCGGGATGAGCGCGTTGCACTTCCACCGCATAGCTCGCGTCGTAGCGGTACATGGAAAAGGCGGAGATGAAGATCGCGCCGTCGACGCCGACCCTGTCCATCGCCGCCACCATCTCGTCACCCGTGACGTGATCGGGCCAGTTCGGGACACTGTGCCAGGGTCGTTTCGGGGTGTTCGCCTCATAGACGTGAACCTGGGAATCGATGATCGCCATCGGGACGTTCCTCCATGCCAAACGGGTTCATCATCTATATCTATATCGGATCCATATCGGGCCGGAGGTGTGGAGAATAGCTGGCGCCGTCCGCAGAGGCAACATGAAAGGCGCAGCGGCCGGCCGCCCGCGGCCCACGGGCCGCTCACGTTCACCAGCGCGCCCAGTTGAGGGCGTCGATCAGGCCATTGGCGTCCGCGACGAGTCGGTTGTACTCCTCCGCGAGCGCGCCACGCCGCCCGGCGAGGGCGTTGTGCTGCGCGACGAGGTCCGCGCGCCCGGCGTCGACCTGACGGCGAAGATCTGCGAGCTCGGTGTCGAGGCGGCGGATCTCCGCGTCCGCGGGCTCGAGCCGCGCGCGGGTGCCGTCGAGCCGGGCCTGTAGCGCCTCGCGCTCGCTCCGGGCCGTGGTCTCGTCCACGGCGTGGAACTCCGCCTGCGCGCGCTCGATGTCCGACTGCTGGGCCCGCCACTCGGCGTCGATCGCCTTCTCGAGGTCCGCGCAGGACACGGCCGTCCGCGTCGCCTCTAGGCGCGCCTTCATCGCCTTCGCCCCCTCCAGGTAGATGTCGACGTGACGCTGCTCGTGGGCGGCGACTCGGGCGACGAAGCGCTCCCAGCGGTCCCGGAGGTCGGCCGGCAGGTCGTCTGGCGTCTCGTGTCGCGGCAGCATGACTACGAGGTGGAGCATGACCGTCAGCGACGGAAAGACGCAGGGCACGGCGCGGACGTCCACGTCGCCCGAGGTCAGCTTCCATTCCACGGACGTCACGCCCACCGCGCGCTGGCCGCTCGTGTCGACGAGACCGTTGGCGTCGATGGCCGCGAAGATCGCCGCCGTCGTCGTCCCGCGCACCGGGTAGTAGCGGGTCGAAACGCCGTTCTCGACCCCGACCGGCTGCCGCGGCGGCGCGGGCGGCGGGCTCGAGCAGGCGGTGAGGCCGGGGCCCGCGAGCAGTGCGAGCGCGGCGACCACGCTCCGCGCGCTCACACGCGGCGTTGCAGGAAGTCGGTCACGAGCGGCCAGGCGAGGGCGTACCGGCGATGAAGTGGGCGAGTTCTTCGATTGCTTGGCCCATCGTGAGCTCCCCGCTCTACTTCAGGGGCGGCGTGACTCCGGTGGGCAGTGGCACCTGCGCGACGTTCAGCGTCATCGACACCAGGCTGTAGTAGCCGACGGCACCGACGAGATCGACGACGCCGCGCTCGCCGAAGGTATCGTTGACGCGCTGGAACGTCGGGTCCGAGACGCTGCCCGTCGCCAGCAGTTCCGAGACGAAGTCGTAGACGGTCTCCTCGTCCTTTGCCATGCTCGCGGGGCGCTGGTTCGCTGCGATGGCATCGGCGATGGCCGGGCTCAATCCCGCTTCGAGGGCGAGCCGGCGATGCGCGTAGAACTCGTACTGCGCGGTCCACTTACGACCGGCCATGATGATCGCCATCTCGTTCAGTCGCTGGGGAATGGAGGTCCCGAACCGCACGAAGGCGCCTAGGCGCTGGACGAGATCACAGAGCTCGGGGCTTCGCAGAAGCGCATTGAAGGGACCGCGGAGGCCGGCGCCGCGTGGGCCTGACTGGATCGCGTCGGCCACGCGCTTTTGATCGGCGGTCATCGTCTCCGGCGTCAGCGTCGTGAATCTCGGCTCACTCATCGCGTTCCTCCCTGACGATTTCGACCCGACCCTCGGGCCGCCGCGAAGCTCGGTCGCCCGCCTCGCGCCGGCAGAGTAGCAGGCGGACGGAGCCGGCGCTGACCTCTTTCGGTCCCGGATCGGCTCAGCCAGCCGCGCGGCTACCGTAGGGGAGTCCTAGCCGAAGAAGCCATTGCGCTGTAGAGCGACCGCGTAGGCGCTCAGCTCATCCTCGGTGACCAGTACCCGCCGCCATCTGTCGCGCCGCTTCCGCGTCGCCGCCCGTTATCGGGCCGCCGGACCTCTCCTTCT
>Ga0209056_10003703_pt1 | contig 16224 bp, 10 predicted proteins | sample GraSoiAngelo_114_FD_185876 | JGI IMG/M metagenome (GOLD analysis project Ga0209056, IMG submission 185876) | Grasslands soil microbial communities from the Angelo Coastal Reserve, California, USA - 14_0903_13_40cm (SPAdes) (version 2) | ecosystem: Environmental > Terrestrial > Soil > Grasslands... | reverse complement strand
ACTGCTGCAAAAAGTAAATCCGCAGCATGCGCTCTACTCCCACCGGCCGCCGCCCCTTCCCAGGCTGGGGATAATGCGGCTCGACCAGCGCGCACAACTCGCGCCACGGCACCACCTGCTCCATCTCTTCCAGAAATACCGCGCGCCGCGTCTTCCTCGTGTACTGCTCAAAGCCAGTCATCATCGCCAGGGTCCTCTGTTTCATTTCTCAGACACTCTAACTTGACCGGTTGTGGAAAGCGGAGAGCTTAATCAGAGTCTCCCTAGAGTTAAATCGGACCTAAAAGCCGCACCATGCCGGCACGGTGGCGCAGTTCGTTAAGCAAGGCTTGCGCGGCGTTCTCGTACTTCCGACTTGGTTCCGCAGGCGATGGATCAGCCCATACCGCCTCGTAAATGACCTGAGCGGCTTCCCGCAAGTCCATGAGCAGCGCGGCCTTCGCATGGGCCAGCGCCGCTTCCGTATGAGCCAACTTCTCACGTAGTTGGTCATAACTCAGGCATACCAATACGGATTCATCTTGAGTGTTGTGATTCTCGGCCAAGATGTCGGGCGAGCTTGTGCCCGCATTGACTTCATCTGTGTTGGTGCACAGCAGTAACTTGGATTCCACGACGAAAGTGCTTGCCCCCTCGTTACGCCATCCCGCCAGTGGCATCTTTTCCCTGCACGCACGAGGCGAATCAAGATTGATAAAAGAACGAAGAGCAGGTTGGAGCACCCCTCCCTGTGGCTTGTTCAGGGTCTGGGTCGATTCCGCCTCGGTCCCCGTGCAAGGGACACGCTCGGCACACTTGCAGATTGGGCAGGCGGGAAGATCGGAAGCGTAGTACGCCTTGCAATTCACACATGGGAGGCCGTACCGCACTGGCCGCTATTGCTTCAATGCATGGGCATTAGCTTTTGTCTTTGAGCCATTCGTTTGAATCTCCTCGTCATCGCGCTGGCTGAAAACGTGGGGTGAGTAATCCCCCGCGACGAGGAGGCTGCCCGCCCCGTTACGGTCCGTCGTGCTGTTCTGCCGCAAGCAGGTATGTTCCATGGCTCCTTCGTTAGGCTGGTAGGGTTTCGGGAGTGACGACTTTAGATCTCGCTAGATTGCGAGACATTCGAAGGGCTACAAACTTTGCTTACGTTATCAAAGTGGAAGTAGATCACAAGAGCAAAAGTGCTCTCGCCGGTGGAAACTCTGTGAATTCTTGCAACAATGTTGTGCATAACAGAAAAAATTGTGCTCTCCGGATCGCGCTGTCGTGATTGGGAAATGGGGAGCGCGGATTTTGACCCACATTTCACGGATTGAATGCCCGAGGTATGGGGGCGGAGTTCCAAGCTACTCCTGTGACTGACGCCAAAGCCGTGAAGTCTGTGGTAGAGAAATTCCGGGAGAAATACGGGGGGAAGGATGTTAAGAAGTATTACTCAAAATTTGATGTGGCGGTTGGAGTTGAATTGGACTGACATCACGAGTCCGCACTAAATGGGGTTTGGTCTAGCGCGGTGGGAGGTTGCGTTACCTATGCAGAACACAATGCCTGCGGGGGCTCAGGAAATTCTTATGGGACGCTTCATCGCAAGTCTGGGCACGGAGAACGAAGACGGTTCCATCCATCTAACGGCCGTTTGGTATCTGTCCGAAGGCGGCTGCTTGTATGTGGCAACTTCTTCCCGGACTCGCAAGGCTCGCAACGTGCTGTCCAGACGGAAAGCCTCTCTAATGGTGGACATCAGAAAACCCGCCTCGGAACGGGGTCTCGTGGCTATGTGCACAGCAGACGTAATCGCAGGCGAAACCTCAAGGGAAATCAATGCTCGCATTCACCGCCGCTATATGAGCGAGGCTGCATTGGCCGACCCCCGCGCAGGCGGCACGATGGCCGCAATGGATGACATCACGCTGAGGCTGACACCCACGGGTTGGTATGCGTGGGACATGCGTACACTCGACGACGTCTTATTCGGGGGCTCAATGAAGACGCCCGGTTATCTGCTTCCGCTTGATTAAAATGACGGCTATCCGATGAAGTGGATTGGTTTGAAGCACTCGGCACAGCCTGACTTCCACTTTTGGGCCCAGCGGTAAGGTCGCCGAGAGCCTTAGACTTCGCACGCGATACAATCCCGCGCCAATACCCTGACTGTTGGCGTTCGCCTTATCATCTTGTTCCAATCGCCGGGATTACAATCGGCTGCCGGGAGGTACCTATGAGCCGATTTCTCGCAAGCTGCTTCGCGATAATTGTTTTAGCCACGATGGTGCATGGTGCTGATGATGCCAAGTCCACGGTAGCGAAGCTGGATGAAGCATGGTTAGATGCTTATAAGACAGCGGATTTCGACCGCTTGGCTGCGCTGTATGCCGAAGATGCGGTGCTGATGCCCACCTTTAGCGAACCCGTGCAGGGTCGAAAGGCAATACGGGAGTTCTTCGCGGACGATTTCAAGTATGTTCCCAAACGATCAATAGCGTTGAAATCCCTTCGAGTGGAAGCGTCTGGCATTTTGCTGATAGATTCCGGCGAATATACTTTCGACGGTGTCAACACTGAAGGGAAACCCATCCAGATAGTGGGAAACTACATCACTGTTTTCAAGAATGTAGATGGTAAGTGGCACACGGCAATCGAAATTTGGAATGTGCGAACGCGCGAGGAAGAAAAGAAGTGAGACTTTCTAAGCCTCGGTTCGAATACACGAAATGCGTTGTGCAGTTTTCCTACATTCTGTGCATTATCTTGGCGGCTGGATACTCATTTTGTTAACACTTGGAAGCGGGTTCGCATTCCACTGGAGGCATGGCCGGGCATGTGGCAGTGAAGTAGCCAAATGCCGGGGTTATCAGGCACCATATCGGCGATCACGCTCGTCATGGGATTGAGCATCACCATGTCTGTCCGCATGTGTCCGACTGTTGCCGTCTGGCCGTGCCAGTGCGCTGTGTGAATATCCCAAGCCTCCTCTTCATTGGGATTCGCGAACAGGTACCAGCGGACTCGTTCTCCCCTGTGCATGGTCAACATCGGGCCATTCCCGTAGCCGTAGCCGTTGATCGAAAACCAGTGATGAAAATCGTGGACGCGCGGGTTATTGCCGTCGTAGTTTTCTGGATCGGTATAGAGACGCTTGACGTTGTCATCCCAGTACCAGCTTCGATGTTCATCGAAAAATCCGAATTGGGCGATGAATTCACGATCCACATCAGTGGGCGAGCCGTCTGGGCGAGCCATGCCGCGCCTCGTGACAATAAGCGGCCCGATTAAGCCCGAGTTAATGTCTCTGCCTTCGTCCACGTGCGAATGGTAAACCCAAAAGGCGGTGCTCCCGTCGCCTTCGGCCGGGCCTGCGCGTTCAGGAACTTCCCACAAGTAAGTGTAGGTCTGACCCGGAGCTATGGCATCGTCTGCTTTGTTCTTGCCACTCGTCTCGTCTTCATACCCAGCACCCTCGGAGTCCTTTTTATAGAACACCCCATGTGGGTGAATGCTGTAGGCTCGCGAGGCATTGTTCTTAAAGATTATTCGAATCGTGTCTCCGACTTCGGCGCGGATGAGTGGGCCAAGAATGCCCAGATGCTCCCACGCTTCCATTCGTGGCTTAAGCGTTCGGAAGGTTGCGTCAGTGTATTGGCGGAAGACAGCTTTGCGGTACATGGTCGAGTTTGCATCCAGCATCCCTTTGGAGTCGGGAATGTCCTGAAAGTGGAATTTCTCACCCGTGATCTGGTCGATGCGTGAAGGAGCGTATTCCCAGTCGATTTCATCGGCGGCAATGTAGTAGGTGCGAACCTGGCCCTGTGGCTTCGCACTCTGTCGCTGCCCAAGCCCGAATATGCATAGAAACACGATGACGCAAACGAATATCAGCCTCCGCAAGCTGCACCCCCGCCGAGAGGTTCGGTCAAATCCTAAGCCGGAAAGGAGAAAGGATCAATCTGATGCGTTCGCCGCGTGAAAACAGTCGGAATTATTCACGGAGTGACCGCTAGTCTTCGCGCTTCGGCGGATGTTCAGGCTTGCCTTGTTCATCGAGCCGCAAGAACCGAGCCGCGTTGTTGTAAAAAATATCGCGCTTCTGCTCGTCCGTAAGAAAATCTGCTGAGTCTATGGTCTCGATCGCAAGACGTATCGTTTCCGGCCAGATCATTTGATCCGACCCGAAAAGAATTCGCTTTCCAAAGCCTGCCTCGACCAGCCGCCGGAGTTGAGCGTGAAAGTGCTTTCGCGGAGATTCCCAGTCGTCTCCGGCAACGTCCACATACACCTGCGGATACGAGTAGAGCAGCGCGATCATGTCATCCACAAACGGTGAGCCGTAGTGCATCACATAGATGCGAAGCTTGGGATGCCGAATAAGCACGTCTTCCAAGAGCAACGGATTTCCCATCCTGACCCGGTATGCGGAATAGCCTTCAGCATTCGGTCCACCGGGCGGTCCTTCGCCCATGTGGAGACCGACTGGGATGTCGAGTTCTTCAGCCAAAGCAAAATATGGATCCAGTAGCGGGTCTGCAGGACTCATTCCGTCGTATTGGGGAGCAACCTCAGCGAAGACTGCGATCTTGCCTTCGGCAACCAGTCGGCGCAGTTCTGATAGTGGACGGTACAACGGGTGCCCTTGAGGGTCACGCCGAGGCTGGAGAAAACTGGCAGCCGGAATGATGCGGTCAGGGGAGGCGGCGCGCCACTTGCTCACCTGCTCCAGATCTCCCGAATCTCCCGAGGTTACGGCGCGAATGTTGTAGCGCTCCAGCATCGCGAGCGTCTGCCGCATCAGGTCTTCGTCTGTGTTGGATCCAGTAAGCATGGTGCCTGCGCAGGAACCTGCGCCTCCGACCTTGAACGGCTTCCGTGGATCCCACCCGTACCACACTGTGTCCTCGTTGCTGGAACAGACCGCTGGTGTACGACCAAGACCAACGCCGAAGTCGGCGACTCTATATGCGTGCAGGTGCATATCAATAATCGTCTGATGCTTCTGCTCTGCTTGTGACCACGCAAGGCATCCTGAAAGTAGAAGCAGAATCAGTGGAGGACAGAAAGCGACTCCGATGCATTTTTTCATGCGTCCCTCCCTTGTCTCGCGATATGGGATCTGTCCTACTGCGAAGAGAGTGCAATTCTACAGCGGTTTTATGTCAGGAGATCGGGCTAGCTCGCTGCGATTGACCTTTGCTCAACAGCGACCTAACATTCCCGTCAATGGCCACTCCGTCCCAACCCGTGGGGCAGAAGGTGTCCCATTACCGTATCCTCCGCAGGATTGGTGGTGGCGGCATGGGTGTGGTGTATGAGGCGGAAGACCTCAAGTTGGGCCGTCACGTCGCCCTGAAGTTTCTTCCCGAAGAACTCGCCAACGACGCACAAGCTCTCAGCCGTTTTCAGCGGGAGGCGAAGGCTGCGTCCTCCCTGAATCACCCGAACATCTGCACGATCCACGAAATCGACGAGGTCGATGGGCGAGCCTTCATTGCGATGGAACTGCTGGATGGGCAGACGCTCCGGCACGTGATCAATGGCAAGCCGTTGGAGATCGAAACGATATTGGATTTGGGCATCCAGATTGCCGATGCGCTCGACGCCGCACATTCGAAGGGCATTGTCCACCGGGACATCAAGCCAGCGAACATCTTCGTGACAAATAGAGGGCAGGCGAAGATTCTCGATTTCGGGCTCGCGAAAGTCACGCCCGTCTTCGGCAACGTGGGACAAGCGGGTGTAGCGGCACAGTCAACTGTGTCCATCGAAGAACACCTGACAAGACCCGAAACAGCGTTGGGAACCGTTGCCTACATGTCGCCGGAGCAAATACGAGTCAAGGAGTTGGATGGGCGCACGGATTTGTTCTCGTTTGGTGCTGTTCTCTACGAAATGGCGACGGGCACTGTGCCATTCCGGGGGGAAAGCACGGGAGTGATTTTCGAGTCCATTCTGAATAGAGCGCCTGTCCCGGCGATCAGATTGAACCCTGACATACCGCCGAAGCTGGAAGAGATCATCAACAAGTGTCTGGAGAAGGATCGAAATTTGCGTTACCAGCATGCCGCCGACGTTCGCACCGACCTGCAACGGCTGAGGCGGGATACACAAACGGGCCGAGTTGTGGCCGCGAGTTCGGGGACGATGCCAGCTTCGAGGCAACTTGGCGCATGGATGGCCGTGGCGGGCATCGTGCTAGTCGCAGCGCTCGCGGGGGCGGGCTATTTCCTCTTCCATCGCCCCACCCTCAAGCTCACGTCGCGTTGACCGACTTCACCAACACCACAGGCGATGCAGTGTTCGACGATGCGCTGAAGCAGGCGCTGGCCGTGGAGCTGGGGCAATCTCCTTTTTTGAACGTGGTGTCGGACAGAAAGGTGAGCGAGACCTTGCGGATGATGGGTCGTCCTGCCAACGAGCGGGTCACGGTCGATGTAGGCCGGGAGCTGTGCCTGCGTACGGGAAGCAAGGCAATGCTGTCGGGTTCCATCTCCAGCCTCGGCGAGCCGTATGTCATCGGTTTGGTTGCTGTCGGCTGTGCGACGGGCGACGTCTTAGACCGAGAACAGGTGGAAGCGTCGAGTAAACCAGATGTGCTAAAGGCGCTCCATCAGGTGGCTTCTGCTCTGCGTGCCAAGCTGGGAGAGTCGCTGCCGTCGGTGCAGAAATTTGATGTTCCCATTGAGGCCACGACATCCTCCCTTGAAGCCCTGAAAAACTACAGTATGGGCGACACAATCTTGCGCGAAAAAGGGGAGGCTCCCAGCATCCCGTTCCTGAAGCGGGCCATTGAACTCGACCCCAATTTCCCCATGGCGTATGCCGGATTGGCGCTACGCTACCTAAACCGGGGGGAGCCGTCGCTTGCTCTTGTATATGCAACCAAAGCGTATGGATTACGCGATCGGGTCAGCGAACGGGAAAAATTGCGTATTGCTGCGACCTACTTTCTTGCCACGGGAGAACTGGAGAAGTATACGCAGACCTATGAACTGTGGACGGCAGACTATCCTCGTGATTTCGTTCCGCATAACGCCTTGGGCACGATTTACATTTCCATTGGGAAGTTTGAAAAGGCTCTCGCGGAATATCAGGAATCATTGCGGCTTGAGCCTGACAATGTGAATGGGTATGCAAATCTGGGATTTACCTACTTCGGTTTGAACCGGCTGGATGAAGCCAAGGCTACGTTCGATCAAGCATTGGCACACAAATTGGACGGCGGACGTCTGCGCGTGAGTATGTACCTTCTTGCGTTTCTCCGGGGTGATTCCGCTCAGATGGAACGGGAGGTGGCTTGGGGTGCGGGCAAGCCCGGAGACGAAGGCTGGCTGCTCTCGGCCCAGTCCGATACTGAGGCCTACTACGGACGGCTGAGCAAGGCGCGGGACTTTTCTCGACGGGCAGCGGACTCGGCCCTTCGCGCAGAGTCCAAAGAGAAGGCGGCTTCTTGGCAGGTATACGCCGCAGTGCGCGAGGCGGAGGTGGGCGACACTGCATTCGCGAAGCAGGGTGTCACGGCGGCTTTGGCGTTGTCTCCGGGGCCGTATGTAAAGGTGGCAGCAGCCCTTGCACTCGCTCGAATTGGCGATGCTCCCCGAGCAACAACACTGGTCAGGGAATTGGAGAAAAGCTACCCAACGAATGCCCAGCCTAGGCTCTATTCGCTGCCGACGATCAACGCCGCCGTCGAACTCAACAAAGGCAATTCATCGCAAGCTCTTGTGTATCTGGAAGCCGCCGCGCCTTACGAACTGGCTGTCGCAGGATACATAAATTCCTTGTACCCCGCGTACGTGCGTGGCCAAGCATACCTGCTGGCACACAATGGAACTGCCGCAGCCGCCGAGTTCCAGAAGTTGCTGGATCACAGAGGCATTGTACGGAACTTCGTGACCGGGGCGCTGGCACGTCTTCAAATCGCTCGTGCCTACGCGATGGCAGGCGACAGCGCTAAAGCGAAGAGCGCCTATCAAGACTTCCTCATGCTCTGGAAAGACGCCGATCCCGACATCCCCATCCTGAAGCAAGCCCAGGCGGAGTACGCGAAGTTGCAGTAGCCCCTTCATGGACCGATAGCGTTCCAATTGACCTTCGTGAGCATTCGACCTAATATTCCCGCCTGTGGCTACCCCGTCCCAACTTGTAGGTCAAACCATTTCGCACTATCGCATCCTGGAGAAGCTGGGCGGCGGCGGCATGGGTGTGGTCTACAAGGCCGAGGACACCCGGCTCCATCGTTTCGTCGCTCTCAAGTTTCTGCCTGAGGAGGTTGCCCGAGACGCTCAGGCCTTGGCTCGTTTCCAACGGGAGGCGCAGGCCGCATCCGCGCTGAATCATCCGAATATTTGCACGATCTATGACATCGGGGAGCAAGATGGCCAAGCTTTCATTGCCATGGAGTTTCTGGACGGCGTGACGCTGAAACATCGGATTGCTGGAAAACCACTCGACATCGAGATGGTGCTTTCGCTCGGAATCGAGATCGCCGATGCTCTGGACGCTGCGCACGCAGAAGGCATTGTCCACCGCGACATCAAGCCGGCCAATATCTTTGTGACCAAGCGTGGGCACGCTAAGATTTTGGATTTCGGATTGGCCAAAGTCGCCCCAGTGTCGAGCAGGATGATGGAAGCGGCGGGAGTAAGCGCACAGCCGACCGCGCTCAGCGAGGAGCACCTCACCAGCCCCGGCGCAGCTCTGGGCACAGTTGCTTACATGTCGCCCGAACAGGCCAAGGGCAAGGAACTAGATTCACGCACCGACCTGTTTTCCTTCGGTTCCGTACTCTACGAGATGTCCACGGGCACTACGCCGTTCCGCGGCGACACGTCGGCGACGATTTTCGACGCCATCTTGAATCGCGTTCCAGTTGTGTCTGTGCGACTGAACCCTGACCTTCCGCCCAAGCTAGAAGAAATCATCAGCAAGGCGCTGGAGAAGGACCGCGAGCTGCGCTACCAGACCGCGAGCGAATTGCGCACCGACTTGAAACGCCTCAAGCGGGACACGGAGTCGGGGAAAGTGGTTCCGGCCAGCGCCGCGCGGGCTGCGACGGCAGCGCCAGCCGCCGGTCGGCCGGTCCGGCGCACGCTTGTAGCCGGTATGGCTGCGATAGCACTTGCGGTCCTCGCAGTTGCGGCTTTCTATCTTCGCGGTCCGCTTCCGCCGCCGAAGATAGTTGGCTCGACACAGCTCACGTCGGACGGGATTGCTAAAGGCGGCCTGGTTACGGATGGCAGCAGGCTGTACTTTGTCGAGTTTTCCGGCGATCACTTCATCGTCTCGCAGGTATCCATCGCGGGCGGCGAAAATGCTGCGATTACTACCTCGCTTGCGAATGCCATAGTGCTGGATGTTGCCCCTGATTCCTCACAGCTTTTATTGTTGGAGGCTCATTTCGGTCAACTGGACAGCCCTTTCTGGCTCCAGCCGCTCCCCGCGGGTTCGCCGCGACGGCTGGAAGTAATGGGGCATGATGCCGCCTGGCTACCCGACGGCAAGCTGGTGTTCGCCAAAGGATCAGATGTATTTCTCGGCGAACATGACGGCAGCAATGCGCACAAGCTGCTTACCGCTACTGGCCCTCCTAGCGGAATCAGACTTTCCCCAGATGGGTCGCGCATCCGCTTCACGGTCACGGCCGCTTTCGTCGGCGGTGTGTCTTCGCTGTGGGAAGCTCGGGCGGACGGGACAAATCCACATCCGCTGCTGTTACCTAACTGGAACACTCCTCCGCAGGAGTGTTGCGGTAATTGGACATCTGACGGAGAGTACTTCGTATTCCAAAGCACTCGTAATGGGCTTTCCAGCCTTTGGGCTTTGGCCGACAAACACCCGTTCTGGCGCAAAGTAACCCGCGACCCCGTGCAACTGACAACCGGGCCCCTGAACATCGGCAGCCCTGTCCTGAGTCGCGACGGCAAGAAGCTGTTCGTAGAGGGGTGGCAGCCGCGCGCAGAAATGGTGCGTTACGACGCCAAATCTGGCGCCTTCTTGCCCTTTGTCGCCGGCATCGCGGCAGGCCAGGTCGAGTTCTCGCGTGACGGCAAATGGTCAGCCTACGTCACCTATACCGATGGAACTTTGTGGCGAAGCAAATTGGATGGAAGCGAGCGCCTTCAATTGACCTACCCCCCACTGCAAGTAACCGTGCCCCACTGGTCGCCCGACGGCACGCGCATCGCGTTCAGCGGTGCGAAACCGGGGGAGCCTTACAGGATTTACGTTACCCCTGCCGACGGTGGTCGCCCGGAGCAACTCTCGTCCGGGGAGAACGAACTGGATCCAACCTGGTCAAGAGATGGAAACGAGCTCATGTTCGGAGTATTGCCGACGGACGACCCGAAGTCGGCGAAGATCATGTTGTTGGACCTGAAGAAGCGTGCCCTGACGCAGGTCGGGGGCTCACAGGGAATCTGCTGCCCGCGTTGGTCACCGGATGGCCGTTACGTAGTAGCCCTCAGCGCCGACAACCAGAAATTGCTGCTTTTGGATCTGTCTACGCAAAAGTGGCGCCAGCTGGCAGACAAGATGGGAACCCTTGGCTACATGACCTGGTCGCCGGACAGCAAATACATAGGTTTTGACACATCGTTCACCACTGATCCCGGATTCTTTCGGGTGCGGGTGGCTGACGGACAAATTGGGCGAGTTGTAAGCCTGAAGAACATCCGCCGGTTTTTCCCGCAGTGGGGCGAATGGAGTGGAATGGCGCCAGACGGCTCGCCCTTAGTCGTCCGCGACATCAGCACCCAGGAGATCTACGCGCTGGACTGGCAGTTGCCGTAGAATCCCCCAAAACGCACCCTGACATCCCCATCCTGACGGAAGCCAAGGCGGAGTACGCGAAGGTGCATTAAAGTCGCGAGTTCTTGCTCGCTCGTGGGACGTGACTTCCTGTGCAGAATCGTATCTGTGACGTAAAAGTTCTGGCGAGACAGAAGAGGTGGTCAGTCCAAGCTAGGCGTAAGTCTTCCATCTGCACAGAAGACTCACAACTGTGCAGAGAAAACTGTCGGTCGTTCATCATTGCAGACTCACAAATTGGGGCTAATAGATCCGCTGCTGGGCATCTGTAGTGAACATGTAACCGACGAAACTGATTAAGCGAGGCGTCACCAAAGAAATACTGGCGTGGGCACAAACGTGACCCCATCTCTGGAGTCACGAGCGGAGGCAGAGCGGGCTGCTAAAAAGGTTGTGCGAGGGACTAGCTGCTAACTGACTGAATTGACGTGCGGGAGATTGGTGGGCGAATCGGCTGCAAATTAACGGACGATTGTTAGCAGTGCTAACGGGCTGGGAACGTGATTCGCGGCTGAATGGTGGCGCTCGATTGGCAAACCGTTGAAACGGATGAGAGCACGCGGGATGTCAGCTTTTTTTAGTCCCGAGTTTAAGCTTGTCGCCAGCCGGGTGGTCGAATATTAGGGCTACCTCCCCTGCCCTCCGAAAAATATAAAAATTCGGCTTGCGAGACGAGTTTCACAAGGGGTTGGCCCATTTTCTCAGGGAGCCTCAAATCGCCGGACAGAAAATTATTGGGCGGAGAGACAAATCGGTCCGGGACGTAGGAGGCCAGTGACCAGTGATTGACTTGAGGATGCTCCCCTCCTAAGATTGCGACCCGAGGACGGAGTCCCTCTCGAATTGATCGGCCAGACCATTTCTCACTACCGCATTCTGGACAAGCTGGGCGGCGGCGGCATGGGTGTGGTCTACAAGGCCGAGGACATCAAGCTCCACCGTTTCGTTGCCTTGAAGTTCCTTCCCGACGAGGTAGCGAAGAATCCCCAGGCATTGAGCCGTTTCCAGCGTGAAGCGCAGGCTGCCTCGGCACTGAATCACCCTAACATCTGTACTATCTACGAGATTGATGATCGGAACGATCAGGCGTTCATCGTCATGGAGTATTTGGACGGCATGACGCTGAAATACCGCATCGCAGGGCGGCCACTAGAAACGGAGACGCTGCTGTCCCTAGGGATTGAGGTCGCCGATGCTCTCGATGCCGCCCACGCCGAAGGCATCGTCCACCGTGACATCAAGCCCGCCAATGTCTTCGTCACGAAACGCGGACACGCCAAGATTCTGGATTTTGGACTGGCGAAGGTGACGCAAGTGGGCAGCCGGGTAGCGGAGGCAGCAGGAGTCATGGCCGAGCCAACAGCCGGGGTCAGTGCAGAGCACTTGACCAGTCCGGGGGTTGCATTGGGGACCGTTGCTTACATGTCGCCGGAACAAGTGCGGGCCAAAGAGCTGGACGCCCGTACGGATTTGTTCTCGTTCGGGGCCGTCCTCTATGAGATGGCGACTGGTGCGTTGCCTTTCCGTGGTGAGAGCTCCGGTGTGATCTTCCACGCCATTCTGGAACGTGCTCCGGTTCCGGCAATGCGGCTGAACCCAGACCTTCCGCCCAAGTTGGAAGACATCATCAATAAGGCGCTGGAGAAAGACCGAAACCTGCGTTATCAGGTCGCTGCTGAGATGCGTGCCGATCTGCAGCGACTGAAGCGGGACACAGATTCCAGTCGCCCCGGCGTTCCTGCGGCTGAGCCCCCTGCGTCAACGGTCAGCAGTGGCGAGGCAGGCGTTAGGGTGCCCACTCCAGCATCGAGCGTTGCCATCCGCCCAGCGAGTCCTGAGACCGCAGCAGCGCAGACTCCGCCTTCGGCGCGTGCACTCAGCATTCCAATTTCTGGCGCGCGGCCCTGGAGGCTGGCGATAGGGGCCGCAGTGTTGATCACCTTAGCAGGTGTTGTAGGCACGTTGTTTTACCGTCACAGGGCACGAGCGCTAACCGAGAAAGACTCGATCCTGTTGGCGGACTTTGTGAACACGACCGGCGATGCTGTCTTTGACGGGACCTTGAAGCAGGCGCTGGCTGTGCAGTTGGAGCAGTCTCCTTTCCTTAATGTTTTGTCGCAAGAGCGGGTACGGGAAACTTTGAGCTTCATGGGACGTTCCCCCGCGGAGCGACTGACGAACGAGTTAGCCCGTGAGGTCTGCCAGCGGTCCACTATCAAAGCCATGCTGAGCGGTTCCATCTCGATGCTCGGCAACCATTACGTCATCGATCTTCAGGCCTTAAACTGCGCTACCGGCGACTCTATCGCCCACGAACAAGCCGAAGCCGAGAGCAAGGAGGCCATCCTAAATTCGCTCAGCCAAGCAACGACAAGGCTGCGCGCCAAACTTGGCGGGTCTCTCGGCTCTATCCAGAAATTCGACACGCCTTTGGAAGAAGCCACTACGTCCTCGCTGGAAGCTCTAAAGATGTTCAACATGGGCGAGATGCAACGTGTCAACTCCGATGTGGGGTCCGTTCCCTTTTACAAGCGAGCCATCGAGCTCGACTCGAACTTTGCGATAGCCTACGCACGCTTGGCCCAGGTCTACTCCAACAGTAATGAGGGTAGTACTGCCATGCAGTACATGAAGCAGGCGTTTGACCGCAGACAGCGAGCTAGCGAACTGGAAAGGCTTTATATTTCAACCCGGTACTACGACATCGTCACAGGGGAGTTGGACAAGGAGATGGAATCCCTGCGGCTCTGGGAGCAGTCCTACCCTCGTGACTGGACACCTTACAACACCCTCGGGAACGATTACGCTTTGCTCGGACAACTCGACCAAGCGTTGCCACAGTTTCAGGAGGCGCTTCGGCTCCAGCCCGCTCACCCATTCCCATACCTGAATCTGGCAGGGACCTACCTGGCCCTAAACCGTTATGACGAGGCCAAAACGATTCTAGAGAAGGCCGTCTCCCAAAAAGTTGACAATACCAACATTCATTGGGAGTTCTATCAGATTGCGGGAATCCAGGGAGATTCCACTGCAATGCTGCGTCACGCCAAATGGGCCAATGGACGGCCGGATGAAATCTTCATGACGGCTAACCTGGCGACAGTGGAGGCATTCTTCGGTCGGCATGGCAAGTGCCTGGATGTGAACCGACAAGTGTTTGAGGCAGCCCGGCGTGCCGGTCTTAACGGAAACGCAGCTCTGGCATTGCTGGCCGAGGCCTTGACGGAAGCGATGATGGGGAACCGCTCGGCGGTCCGTCCCAAAGTGCAGCAGGCCCTTTCCCTTACTCATGACAAGCTGGTCAGGGTCTTTGCGGCTTTTGACCTTGCACTCGCAGGATCGGACAGGGAGGCGCAAACCGTCTTCGATGAACTGCTAAGGGAGTTTCCCGATGACACTATCGCTAAGACGATAGGCAGTCCCTGGCTGCGCGCCACGATTGAAATCGACCAAGGCGCTCCAGCGGCAGCCATTGAATCGTTGGAAAAGATCAGGCCGTATGAGTTCGGGTTGGTTACTCAACTATGGCCTTCCTACCATCGTGGGCGTGCCTATTTGAAAATGAAGAAAGGGCAGGAGGCGGCGGCGGAGTTCCAGAAGGTCCTGGATCATCGCGGAGTCGATCCTTTCGGCCTTGAATACGCGCTTTCCTATCTCGGCCTTGGCCGTGCTTCTGCCCTTCAGGGAGATGCCGCAAGAAGCCGGACCGCCTACCAGGACTTCTTCGCGCTTTGGAAAGACGCCGACCCCGACATCCCTATCCTGAAGGAAGCCAAGGCGGAGTACGCGAAGTTGCATTAAAGTCGCGAGTTCTTGCTCGTGGGACGTGACTTCCTGTGCAGAATCGTATCTGTAACATAAAGGCTCTGGCCGGAACAGAAGACGTGGTCAGCCCAAGCTAGGCGTAAGTCTTCCATCTGCACAGAAGACTCACAACTGTGCAGAGAAAACTGCCGGTCGTTCACGGTTGGATACTGTAGTGAACACGCAACCGACGAAACTGATTGAGCCAGGCGTCACCAAGTTATTACTGGCGTGAGCACAAACGTGATCCCATCTCTGGAGTCACGAGCGGAGGCTACGAAATGGCTGGATTCAGGGACGAAGGAGCACAACGTCGCACAGAACGCTTGCGACGCGGGCCGGAGTGAACCGTCAGCCGGCGCCACGATCAATTCGGAGCTAATCGCGAGTGCGAATGCTAAACGAGTTTGGCAGCGCGAAAAAGTTAAACCATCTCCTGTGCAGCTTGAGATCGGTGACACGTTTCCGCGAATATCATTTGCCGTGAACTCAGGCACCTCGTCGCCAGCTCGACAATTATGGTCTAAAATCGCCTCAGACGGCAGTTCTGGCCCTCCCGCCTGTTCGATCCCAATCAATTGCTGAGGAGGAGGTTTTACCCTATGTTCTCGCGCTGGCCAATTCGTGTGCTGCATATTGGGACCGTACTGTTTGGGGCTGGAATTGGTCTCTTAATGGCTGCCATCCCCAACCAAGGGCGTACCCAATTTTTCGGCAGCTCGGATGGTAATGTGAACGATATCAGCAAATCCTTCTGCTGTTCGGGCACCCTCGGGTCCTTGGTGAAGGACAGCTCAGGCGTTCAGTACATCTTAAGCAACAACCACGTGTTGGCGGATACTGACCAAGCCGCACCAGGGCAAAATATTTCGCAGCCGGGATTGATTGACAATAACTGCCGTCCCGCCACCACCGTGGCTCACTTCACGGTCGCACCTCATCTGGGAACCAACGTGGATGCGGCTCTAGCTAAACTAGTCGCAGGAACTATGAACTCCAGCGGTTCAATCCTCGGCATTGGGGCCCCAAATCCCACACCGGTGAGCGCGAAAATCAACATGGGCGTCGCCAAGAGTGGACGTACTACTGGCCTCACCTGCGGATCGGTGCAATCTGTGAACACCAGCGTCAAAGTGCAGTATCAGAAAGGCTGCAATCAGGGCCAGAAATTCACCATCAGCTACACCAATCAGGTAGTCGTCGCTAGCAGCACCTTCAGTGCCGGTGGTGATTCCGGGTCTTTGATTGTCAGTCGGAGTGCCGCGCACCCGACTGCCTTACTGTTCGCCGGCAGCAGCACCACGACAGTCGGCAACCCCATTGGTCAGGTGCTTTCGCACGTAAGTTCAAGCTTGGGAAAGCAGGTGAGTTTTGTGGGGAACTCTACTCGAACCACGAACGTGTCGTGCCCAGCAAGTGCAGGAGTCACGTCGGCCACACATGGCGGACCGTCGCAAGTGGATATAGACCGTGTGGCCGCAGTGAAGCAAGCACATGAATCTGACTTGATGGCTGATCCAGCGGTAATGGCCGTGGGTATCGGAGCAGACGAGCGGAACTCAGCCGTAATAACGGTTTACGTTGAGACCGGACGCATGCACGGTGCGATTCCTGCGGAGCTAGAAGGAGTTCCTA
>Ga0209056_10003701_pt1 | contig 16229 bp, 9 predicted proteins | sample GraSoiAngelo_114_FD_185876 | JGI IMG/M metagenome (GOLD analysis project Ga0209056, IMG submission 185876) | Grasslands soil microbial communities from the Angelo Coastal Reserve, California, USA - 14_0903_13_40cm (SPAdes) (version 2) | ecosystem: Environmental > Terrestrial > Soil > Grasslands ... | reverse complement strand
ATGGGTCGAATACCCGATGCCGACGCCGCCGCCATTGTGGATGGCGACCAGGTCCGCGCCCGCCGCGGTGTTCAGGAGCGCGTTCAGCAACGGCCAGTCGGCGATCGCGTCGGAGCCGTCGCGCATCTCTTCCGTCTCGCGGTACGGGGAGGCCACCGACCCCGCGTCAAGGTGGTCCCGCGTGATCACGATCGGCCCGCTCAGCTCGCCCGACGCCACCATCCGGTTGATCGCCTTCCCGAATTGCGCCCGCTCCCCGTAGGCGAGCCAACACACCCGCGCGGGGAGGCCTTCCCAGGGGAGGTACTTCTCCGCGAGGCGGATCCACCGTGCGAGCGTCTCGTCTCGCGGGAACTCCCGCAGCACGACGCTGTCCGTCTTGATGATGTCGTCCGGATTGCCGGTCACCGCGACCCACCGGAACGGACCGCGGCCCTCCGCGAAGAGCGGGCGGATGAACAGCGGCACGAAGCCTTGGAAGGCGAAGGCGTCTTCGACCCCGGCCTCTTTCGCCTGACCGCGGATGTTGTTCCCGTAATCGAAGACGACGCTCCCGGCCCGGAGGAAATCGAGCATTGCCCGGACGTGGATCGCGATCGACTCTCGGGAGCGACGCACGTACTCCTTGGGATCCTTGGAACGCAGGGCGGTAGCCTCCGAGACCGACAGGCCGCGCGGGATGTATCCCCCGAGCGGGTCGTGCGCGCTGGTCTGGTCCGTCACGATGTCCGGACGGATCCGGCGCTGCACCAACTCGGGATGAACGTCGGCGCAATTCCCGACGAGGCCGATGGAGAGCGGGGTCCCGCTCGCTTTCGCATCGAGGGCCATTTCCAAAGCCTCGTCGAGTTCGAACACGATTCGATCGCAATATCCGTTCGACACCCGACGTCGGATTCGGGTTTCGTCGACTTCCACATCGAGGCACACGCCTTCATTCATCTTGATGGCGAGAGGCTGCGCGCCACCCATGCCGCCCATCCCGCCCGTCAGGACGAGTCGACTTTTCAGGGAACCGCCGAAGTGCTTTCGCGCGCATGCCGCGAACGTCTCGTACGTCCCTTGGACGATCCCTTGGGATCCGATGTACGACCAACCGCCGGCGGTCATTTGCCCGTACATCGTGAGGCCGAGCTTCTCGAGCTCGTAGAACGTCTCCCAGTTCGACCACTTCGGCACGAGGTGGGCGTTTGCGATCAAGACGCGGGGGGCATCCCGATGGGTCGTGAACACCGCGACCGGCTTGCCACTCTGGATGATCAGGGTCTCGTCGTCGCCGAGGGTGTGGAGGACCTCGACGATCCGATGGAAGGACTCCCAGTTCCGAGCTGCCTTTCCGGTCCCACCGTAGATGATCAGCTCGTCCGGCTTCTCCGCGTTCTCCAGGTTGTTCTCGAGCATTCGCAGGACCGCCTCTTGCCGCCATCCCCGGCAGCGCAACGACGTGCCGCGGGCCGCCTTGACACGCTCCATCCGGACAGCACAGCTGTTTCGAGCGCTAAACCCTTTCGCACGTCGCCAAGGATTTTACTCAGGCCGAGCTGTGGCAACCGCGACGAATCCGAATTCTAAGGCATACCCGTAGGTCCTTGGGCCTGGCTGAAAGGTCACCTCAATCAACGGCTTCTCAAGATTGACGTTGTCTCGGCTTGCAAACCCGACTGCCCCGTTCACCACCGTCGGGCCCATCATGAGCACGGTCCCGAAGTTCGAAGGTCCGGCGTACGAGTGCCAGCGCCGCAGTTGTTTCGTAACATCAATCCAGACGGTGGTTCCCCGGGATGGCGTCCCTCCAGTGCCAACGACGGACGCGGTGCTCGTGTCGAAGGAGAGGTGGGGAGCCGTCCCGAACGTCGTAGCATTTTCCTGCCAGGCCGTCAGGGACCGTCCGGTCGTGACGACGACGGGCCAACTGGGGGCATTCGCATCGCTGACGGCAAGCCGCATCCTCGCTTGTACGACGAGATCGCCAGGACGGAGCTTTCCAGCAATGTCGAACTGAATCAGCGTCCAGTTCTCGTGGCCCCCGCCCCGCGACACCCACAGGACCGGCGCAGTCCCATACGTGCTCGACGACGCATAACTCGAGAGGTAGGTATCACCCGAGGCCGGCGCGTTGAACGTCTTAGATGTTGATTGTAGCGCCGGTACCACGCCAATCGCGAAGACGGTCGCTACGCTTGCCGCGACGAGGATCCAAGCCAAAGGGCGATTGCCGAAGGCGAACGTAACGTCTCCCCCACCGCGGTCGTGCTAGGGGTTTCTGAATACTTGAGTCTTGGCCTGAAACCTCGTGAGTCCCTAAAGCCCGAATCCTGTGCCCGGGGTCTCATCGCTCTGATCTTGGAGAAGATGTCGGACGACGACACTCCTGCCTTCCACCGTGCCAGATGGCTTTCACGGGGGCGATGGATAAAAGGAGAAGACGCGTTGCATATGGGATGCTGATGCGGTGAAACTCGAGTGGATGCGGGATAAGCAAGCCCACGCGCTGTTCTGGGCGGTGTTGGACAGCAAGACGCTGAAATTTCTCGAGAGCGCTCCGAGGCCAACAATCCTCGATGTCGGCGGGGATGACGGGAATCTTACAGCTCCACTTGCCGAGAAAGGCTGTCGGGTGGTCGTCTTGGACATCAATCGCGATGCTCTGAGGCTCGTCCCTTCAGAAGCGAATCCTGTTCGAGCCGACGTCCGCCGCCTTCCGTTCAAAGACGGAGTCTTCGACGGGGCCGCGGCCCGCGCTACCCTGCACCACGTGCCCGATGACCTCCGCGAGGCGTTGGCCGAGATCAGTCGGATCCTGAGGCCAGCGGGTCTTCTGTTACTTCAGGAACCACTCGCCGGAAATCCGGTGTACGCGATGGCCCGAAGACTGTTTCCGACGACGTGGCACGATGCAAACGAACGGCCTCTGAGATGGGAGGAGTATCGGCGTTCTGTGCAGGACTATTGGGATCTCTCCGAGGTCAGCCCACATTTCCTCTTAACGTACGCAGTTCCATTCATTGTCCCGCGCGTACGAATTTCGAGGCTTGCGAGTGAAACAGCGCTTCGTCATTTCGATGAGTTTGACCGACGGCTGTTGCGCGCGCTCCCGGGATTGTCGAAGTACGCCGCATACATTCACATATTTGGTCGAAAGCGCGTGGCGGCCACATAGGATCGTGGCCAGCATGCGCCTTCCATGTGTCTAGGCGACGGATCGATAGTCCCTTGCTCAAATCCGACACGCCGGCTCGACTTCGTACACGACAAGATTCGGAGTCACGAACGAGCGTCGATAGCATGCCTGATTGTCAAACCGAAACATCCAGCCGGTGTCCATCCACAGGAGGACGGTTGTAATGGACAACTGCTTGGTGATGTTTTTCTCATCAAATTGACGAGAGGTTCTCACAGGATCGGTACCTGCTACCGTGATTTCGAAGGAGACCGACGTGGCTTGGGAACGCCGAACCGCGATCGCCGGGATTCCCCAAATCGGATGTGACTCGTAGTACCTCAACGTTGATCCCGAATTCAGAACGGAATAGTTCGCGGAGATCGAGCCCGTCCGGTAATCGACGTGAGTTGTGACGCTGGTCAAGCCGACATCGATGATCGCCCAGTCGACGAAGTACGCGGGCCAAATCCACACCTCCCAGTCGCCAAGACTCGGCGAGCCTCCTGTCAAGCTGAACCTCACGATCACACGGGTTTCATTCAGTTGAATGCGCTCGGTGACCACTCCGCTCGAGTTCGTCGAAGGTTGCCTGAATTCAATTGTGTCGGAGCCCACCGTCGGAACAACACCCGGAGTGACCGTCGTTGGATAACCGTTGCTCAAGCTGTTGAGGTACGCCAGCGGATAGTAGAAGCCCGCCACATCGACCTGGATTGCGGGGTCCGCTAGATGCCCGGTGGGGGACACCGAAGCTTGGATAGCTCCGTTCTCGATTCCCGCGGTCCCGGAAAAGAAACGCTGAAGATCCAGTTCCGATTCTCCAACGTTCGCGATCGTCCATGTCCATGGAGCACCCGGTCCTATCGCGGGCCGATTGCTCAGGCCTTCCACGAACCATCCGTTGACTTTCCCCTCGTCATAGAGCCCTTCAGACCAAGAAGTGGCAACCGTCCCTTGCCCCGTGCGCAGATATTCGAACGCCGGGAGGTCGTCCGAATGGATTCGCTGATAGTAACTGGAATCGACCTGTGTCCACTCGATGTAACCGAAGCCGTACGTCGCGGCAATCGGCGCGGCAACTAGGAGGACGGCCGCACCGATGGATAGGAGTGTTCTCGAAACGCCACGGTCCTGGAACGTCTCGAGCGTCAGCTGCGAAAGGAGGCCAACCCCCACAGCCACCAAGATCGGAAGAAAGTAGACAACTCTGAGATTGTAGGTAATATCCCATGATAGCAGGAGAGGGATTAGAAACGCAATTGCGCCAAGCGGGACTGTCACCAAGAACATGACGGACCGGACGACCTGCAGTGGAAGGGCCAAGGCGAGCAAGATGAAGAAAAGGATCGCAAGGTTGCCACGTGTTCCCCAGACGAGAACGTCCCAGGCCCGGAGAATGTCGAGAGAAACACTCGCGACTGTCCCTCGCAGACTGAGATAATACCCAGCAGCGGTGCCGAACAAGAGTGTGACAACGACGAAGAAGGAAGTGAAACCCCGAAGTCCCAGGGCGCTCCAGTCGGTCGAAAAGTGTCGGCGCGATAGCGCATGCTCAAGCCATCGGACGGCGAGGACGAGAAACATCCCCGCAGCCATGAACGGGTGCGCCATCACGGTAAGCCCCGCGAAAACTCCGACGTAGGGCCCTTGCTTTCCTGTCTCGCGCAGCCAAGCCTCCATCGTCGCAATGGCCAACACCATCATGTCCAATCCGATGAATGTGGCCCCGCCGCCCCATCCCACCAGATCTGCGGTCATTGGCGTAAGGGCGGCGACGGAGGCGGCAGTCAAGCTCGGGACAACCGGAAGCCATTGACGGAGCATGAGAAACAGACCGACCGGAAGCAGGAATATCGCGATTGCCATGCTGAGTTGCGTAGACAACACAGGGCCAAGCGGTCCAAGGGAGAGCGCGACGAGTAGCGGGAACAGCGGGGCGTGGCGTATCTCCCGAACACCCCCACCGAGGAGGGCCCTCGCATCTGCAACATATTCTCCCGCATCCGCAGGGAAATAGAGATCGATCGTCTGCGACACAATCCACAGGGTCCCGGCCGCGACAGCTGTAGCGACGAAGAGAATGGCCAACAGCGCCGTGCGGTCATCGAGCGCGACCAGAAGTCGGCTCCGATGTCCAGTGTCGCCCGGGTCGACTGAGGACATCGGGGGCAGTAACCAGTGATGGCTGTCTCGCTGCAGATTCTCCATATGAAACTCGAACAAACGGGCCTTATTTACGTAAAGAGGAAACAAGATATGAACCTGCTCGCCGGCGGCACCGACGAGCCGTGTGCTAATGCATCGATTCGCGGTGCAATTGGGAAGGCTAGATCGATCGCGGTCGGACCGGGGAGCGAACCACCAAGGGTTCGCGCAATTCTTTTTCCGCAACTCGGCGAGCTAACCTGCGCGAACTGGATCTACGGCCAGCCGCCGAGCCGGGCGTTTCCGCTTTAGTTCGACGTTCGGACGGCCAAGATTTCGCCCGGCGAAATGCTATATCCGTACTGCCCCGGTGGCAGCGTGAATACCTGGAGAACGGGCCCCTCTAGCAGTGTGTTTTCGCGACTCGCGAAGGCAATCCCCGCATTGGCGGTCGCGTGGTCCATGGTCAACACGAGTCCGAAGAGCGTCCTCTGCCCGCTGTTCCGCCACGTCATGAGCTGCCCAGTCACGTCGATGAAGACCGTGAAGCCAAGCATCGGCCGCTTAGCGAAAAGGGTGTTCGTGGATATGTCGAAAGACGCCGCAGGGGCGGTATTGTATGTCAGGGTTGCCTCGTTGAAGTCAGCGAGAAGCCGACCGGCCACCGTCTGCGCCGGAAAGACCCCGTAGCTTTGGTCCACGAGCAGTTTGAGCCGAGCCTTTACGACGACGACGCCGGCGGGTAGCTTAGACGCGATATCAAAGGAGAGATACCCCCAGTTCTCGACGGATCCAACTTTTGAGACCCAGACGTCGACGTCTTTCCCATACGCGGCGGTCGGGTTTGCCGTCGACACGTAGGCGTCCCCGGCCGCGCTGACCTTGAATGTTGTGGGATCTCCCGACGAAGGAAGGAACGCGAAACTTGAAACGGCGATGAGGCTGACGGCTACCACGACCCAGGCCACCTTGGAAGATTTAAATGCCATTGATGCCTCCTCCTTCCCGAGCACGCGTATGGGTTCCATATTTTTAACGATTCTGCTTCGCCCTGCTTATTTGCAAAAGTGATACAAGGCTCCGACCAAGGGATGCAAGGGGAGCGGGAGGCGACTCACGGATCTTTCGAGCAACCTTTCGCAACTCCCATCGCATCTCGAGGGCACGCGCCCTCGCTAACGTGAACCTTCCGACGAAATGTCTCGGATGAAACGTTGCCGAGATTTTCGTCAATCGGACACTCCTGACCGTGTGGAGTTGCCCCGGTTCGCTCGCTTCCGATGTAGGCGGCCTCACCTGCGTACAGAGAGTTTTCCATCGTCCGATCACCTGCGCGTTATCATTTGCAGGAACATTTCGGAGGACGCGGCGAATGATTTAATACGTCGTCAGCTACTCCGATTCTGCCCAAATAGTGCGTCTCATCAAGGAGGATGAGGGAGGAGTGGGCTTGGGCGGTGTTCGATCGAGGCGCGAGCTTTACCCGGTGAGACAGCGGAGCCGAATCCGCCATCGATTCGCGGCGTCTTCCCTCGGTTCGCCTTGTCGGTGTGCCTCGAAGTTTCACTCAGTACTTCCGAGCGCACGGAACACTCAGCGCGCCGATTCGTCATGCAACGATGCCGCGTCGCACGGAGGAGGAGCCCTTGAGGATCGTCCTCGTGAGTGACTACTATTTCCCGCATGTCGGCGGCGGCGTCGAACGTGTCGTCGAAGAACTCGCCCACAATCTGCTGAAGTTCGGCCACGAAGTCCGAGTAGTGACCTTCAATCCGGATGGCTGGCCCTCGGAGGAAGTGACCGATGGAATCGAAATCGTCCGCATCCCATCCGTTAATCTCCAGCCGATGGTCGGGGTTCCCGCGGCCGTGAACGCGGGCCTGGGCATTCGCCGTTTTTTTGAGGATGCAGACGTAATCCATACGCATAACATCTTTTTCCTTCTGAGTTTTCTGACCGCACTGAGTCGTCCGAAGGCACCGATCATCACCACGATGCATGTTGGGTCCCTCGCCAATCTCAGCGGATTGACGGGTGCCGTCGGGCGCTTGTACGAGCGGACCGTCGGACGGTTCATTCTACGGAAATCAAAGGCGGTCACCGTCGTCTCGCCATCCGTCGCGGAACACGCAGCGGACCTCGGAGCCAACGCGCCGATTCAAATCATTCCGAATTCGGTTGACGTCGAGCGATTTCGTCCCGCCGCCGCGTTGGAGGGAGAGCCGGAGACCGATCGATCCGTCTTGTTCCTCGGGCGTCTGTCGAGGAACAAAGGTCCTCAATACCTCATCGAGGCGATTCCGCGAGTAATGTCGGAAATCCCGGAGGCCACGTTTGCTTTCGTCGGTGAGGGGCCTCTTCGAGCTTCGATGGCACGTCGGATGCGCGAACTGGGACTGAATGGGAGCGTGCGAATTCTCGGGAAAGTTCCCGACGTGGTGCCCATGATCCAGCGGGCCGGCGTCGTAGTGCGCCCGTCGCTGACCGAAGGGATGCCACTGGCGGTCATGGAGGCGATGGCGTGCGGGAGGCCGATCCTGGCGACCCGCGTCGGGGGAACCACGGATCTCATCGCCGACGGTGAAACGGGAATACTTATGGGGCCCGGGGACGTCGAAGCGCTCGAGGACGGGCTCATCCATATGCTTACGAATCGAGGGCAGGCCGCAGCGATGGGACGGCGTGCGCGAGAATGGGCGGAACGTCAAATGACCTGGGAGCGCGTCAGCCGCATGTACCAGCGGGTGTACGAGGAGGTCGCCTCCTGAGGCGGCTCCGGGTTGGGATCGTCGGCTGCGGTTGGGTTTCTCGGCATCGTCATGTGCCCGCGTATCGACGCTCCGGGGTCGCGGAAATTGCCGCGGTGTATGACCGAAAGTCCGAACGAGCCGAGGCGCTTGCGAAGTACGCTCACGCTCGATCGTACTCCCGAGAACTCGACGAGATGCTGTCGAAAGAGCGGCTCGATGTCGTCAGCGTGTGCACCCCACCGTGGCTCCATGCCTCTCAGACAATCCTGGCGCTCGAAGCCGGCGCGAACGTACTCGTCGAGAAGCCGATGGCAATGTCCGAGGCAGACTGCCGCGCGATGTGCAACGCCGCAGAGCGCAGCGGACGGCAGCTCTGCGTCTCCCACAACTTCCTGTTCAGTCGCGCGGTGGCGGAGGCGTCCCGACGTGTCGATTCCGGACGCGCCGGCCGGGTCGAGTCCGTCATCGGATTCCAAATGAGCACCCCGCGTCGCCGGCTCCCGGACTGGTACGAGTCCCTCCCCGGCCAACTGTTCTTCGATGAAGCACCGCACCTCACGTACTTGAGTCGCCGATTCCTCGGCCCTCGGGAGCCGCAGGTCGTGCACGCCGAATCTCTCGTTGCGGATGTCGCGGCGGTTCAGCGGACGCAGAACGTGGTGGCAATCCTCCGGGGGAACGCCGGTATCGGCGTGCTCACGATGACGTTCAACGCATCCCGCGCGGAGTGGGGATTCGGAATCGTCGGATCGGAGGAGAGCTACCTCATCGACCTCTTCCGAGACCAGCTCGTGGTGCTCGGCCACGGCGGAGCTCACACTCCGGGCGAAGTCCTCAGTCAGACGATCGGAGGGATTGCCCAGATAATCGCGGGCTCGGTGAAATCCGGGGCTCTCTATGCCGCACGTCACCAGCTCTACGGGCACGGCGAGCTGGTCGAGCATTTCGTAAACGCGGTGGTAGCGGGGGCTCCCGTCCCGGTACCAGCAGAGGAAGGGCGTCGGACGATTGCCGTCCTGGAGTCCATATGTAAGGCGTCGGGTCTCACGGCTTTCGTGCCGTCGACCTGAATGGCCACAACTAGCAGAGCGCTGCGGTATCAAGACAAAGGGAGAGACGGTCCCGCCGGAGCGGGACCGTTTCGCGTTGCGCTCCTACGTCGACTCGAGTCTCCTCACCGCCACGCGTCCATCCGCAGCGTACGGCTCGGAGGTGGCCCGCGGCGTCGAGGACGCCACGCTGTTCACGGATGGCATTGCTGCGCCAGAGATCGACGGGGCAGCCGCGCTTAGCGTCGACGGGGACGCGGAGTCTGTCGCCGTCCCTAGCGGTGTCGCGATTGCCGCCGCAATGTAGTGGCCCGTGATTGGCGTCGTCACGCCCACGGTGACCGTCGCGGTCTGCGGCAGGGGCGTCACATATCCGGGCACGGGGCCGAACGAGACCTTGTACGTCCCGGGCGGCATCGACTGCCACATGCCCCAATCATCGCGTGGTACGCCGTTCACGAAGACCGTCGCGGCCGAGGGGGCGTCCGTCGTCACCCGGAGGGATCCGTGCCGGACGAACGGCGCGTCCCACGTCGTCGTCGCGCCCGCGGCGACGGAGACCGTCTTCGGCGCGGGCGGCGTGTAGCCATAGCCTTGGCCGAACGACACGGTGTACGTGCCCGGGGCCAGCTTGACCCACGTGAGACCCCAGTCGTCGGCCGCCACGCCGTTCACGAGGATCTGCGCTGCGGTCGCGGGGTTCGTCGTCACGCGCAAGTAGCCGAACGTCGTCGGGTCGGGTCCGGGCGCCGTCGGATTCGAGGTGAAGGTCCCCGTGATTGTCGTCGTCGCCCCGGCTGTCACGATCGCGGTCTGGTCCGGCGGCGGATTGTATCCGGCGACGAGGCCGAAGTGCACCGTGTACGTACCCGGCGCGAACGCGGTCCACATGCCCCAATCATCGCGTGGCACGCCGTTCACGGAGATCGTCGACACCACGGCGGGGCTCGTGAGCACCCTGAGGTATCCATTCACCCCATAGTTCCCTTGGGCCGTCGCCGTCGCGCCGGATGTCACGGTCACGGTCTGGTCCGCCGGGGTCGCCAACCCGTTCAGGCCGCCGAACGACACGGTATGGGTGCCCGGCGCGATCTTCATCCAGGTCAGTCCCCACTCGTCGGCCGGCACGCCGTCGACGAGGATTTTGCCCGGCAATGCAGGGTTCGTCGTCACGCGCAGGAGGCCCGCTACGGAGACCGTTGCGAACGTCGCTTGGCCCGCGGTACCTCCCTTTCCGTCGTTCACATTGAGGACGACCTCATAGGTCCCGTCGGCCGAGTACGCGTGCGTCCCGGTGATCGTGCCCCCGAAGAAGCCCGTCTGGCCGCTTGCGGTCGTCCCGTCGCCGAAGTTCCACGTGTAGGAGACCTTGTCGCCGTTCACGTCGTTCGACGTCGAGGAGAACGTCACGTCCTGCCCTGGGATCGAGGAAGACGGAGATGTACTCAGGGCCGTCAAAGTCGGCGCGCTATTCGCCGCCACGCTGGTCGTCACGGTCGTGAAGACCGTCTTCGGAGTCTGCCCGGACGGAGGCTGGTCCGTGATCGTCAGCTTCGCTTTTGCCGTGCCCGCCACCGTGTAGAGGTACGTCTCCGTATCGGTCACCGGCGTGTTCGGCGGCGTCAGTGGCGTGGTGAACGTCTTGTCGATAATCCCATCGTTGTTGAAGTCCCATTGCCAGAGGAGGGCGTTGCCCTGCGGGTCCGAGACGCCCGCCGTCAGCGTCACGGGCTGCGTCGTGTACGTTGACGAGGGGCTCGACGTGAGGCTGTTGATGGACGGGGCCGTGTTTCGATCGGGCACGACGTTGAGCGTCGTGCTCGACGAAACAGAATGGCCATGGCCATCCGAGACCGTGACCTGGAGCGTCACTTGCACGTTCGAGGTCGTGTACGTATGCGTGACTGGATTCCCGCTCCCGGTCGGCGAGCCGTCGCCGAAGTTCCACGTGTAGGTCGACACGTCGCGGGAGTTCGCGTCCGAGGCGAACGCGGCGAACGTGGCCGCTGTATTCACCTGCACCGCTTGGCTTTGGAGCGGAGCGAGCACGGGCGCCACATTGGCGACAACTGGAACGATCGTTGAGGAGGTCGAGGTCGTCCCGGCGGAGTTCCTCACGGTGACCTGGACGGTGTAGGTGCTGGCGGTCGTGTATTGGTGCGTCGCCGTCGGAAGCGTCGTCGTCGTTGCCGCCGAGCCATCGGCCCAGTTCCACGTGTACTGGGTCAAGGTGAGGCCCGCCGGATCGCTTGCCGACACGGCGAGGGTCACGGCGTCGCCCGCGTACGTTGTGGGATCGGACGGGCTGAACCCAAATCCGTTGATTTTCGGCGAGCCTGTCCCCGCGGAGCTGATCGTGACCGTCGTCCGATGCACCGTGAAGAAGTCACCGCCGGCTTGGCTCACGCGCAGGGTGACGGTATAGGTACCCACCGCGCCGTAGGTGAAGGATGGCGTGGCAATGTTCCCGCCTTGGTCGTCGTTCCAAGTGATCCCGTCGTTGTTCACGCCGGTCCCGCCGGGTTCCGAGTTCGCGTTGAAGTCCCACCGATAGTTCAATGGTCCGCCCTGCGGATCGATCGCGGCTACGGAGAACTGGACGGGCGAGTTGACGACGCCTGAGAAGGCCGGGAGCGTGAACTGCGGCGGCTTGTCGTCCACCGGGAAGATCGTCTGCGCGAAGATTGGGGTGTTCCCGACGTCGATTGGGACTGCTCGGTACGTCGACATGTCGACGAAGTTCGTGAAGTGAAGCTGGTTGTACGCGTACAGCTCGTCCCGATAGAACGGCAAGTTGTACGAAGCGAACCCGTAGACAACGTCCTGGGCTTGATCGGAGAGCACTTTCCGCGCGGCAGGGTCCGTCGTGGTCAGCGTCGCATTGTAAATGTTGTCGAATGACCAGTGGCCGTTCGCGTCGACCTGGCAGAACCCGTTGTCGTTGTCCAGCGTGAGGATGCCATGACACGTCTGGACGATCAGGAACTGCGAGGTGTCCGTTACCGGCGTCCACACCCAGTCCCACAGCCAGACCTCGTAATCGAGCCGGTACCAGAGGCTGTACATCTGGGACGGGTTCAGCAACTGCAGGGTGAACTGGATCCCAGCCTTGGCCGCGTCGTCGATCACGCCCTGAGCGGCGGTCTGCCACCATGGCTCCGTGTTGAATGTCGAGTACGTGAAGGACAACGGTTGCACCATCTTCCCGGACGAGTCCTTCTGGCACAGGGGAAACTCGGTGCCCGTCTGCGGCTGTCCGGTCGCGCACACGTACGCCCATCCCGCCTGGACGAGCACGTTACGCGCCATTTGCGGGGCGCCGTACGACGCCGGAGACGATCCATCCGGGAATTGCTCGAGGGCGGTGGGGGAGAACGGCGGGAAATCGAACGGATTCCCGTTGCCATCCTTATCGTCCGGGCTGTACGCAGGCATGTCCAGCCACAAGGGATGGGAGATCGGGAACAGCGTGTCCCCGGGCGTCGCCAAGCCGTTCAGCGCGTTGTTGATCATCTTGGTCCGATTGGTCACCATGTGGATCGCGTCGCGGACGACTTGATTCAGAAGCACCGGATTCGTGTGGCCGAGTTGCAGCGGACGCGTTGAGTGCGCCGCGAAGCTCGCGCGCAGGCTGTCGGGCAAGACGTTAATCGCCTGCTCCGCCTCGAATCCGTCGCCTACCGCTTGACGCAAGATGCCAGGTTGTTGACTGAGGTAACCGGTGTAGTCCTGCGAATTCGGGCCGATCGCGAAATCGATCTTGCCCAAGGCAAGGTCGACCGACATCGCGCCCGACGTCGTGTAGGACTCGACGAACAGCGTGTCCGAGAACACCTGACGACTTTGGACTTCCTTCCCATGCCAGTCGGGGTTGCGGTCCAAGATGAGCGGGGGCGGGGTAACCATCGCGAACGTCGTCCCGACGGGCCGGACCATCATGGGGCCGGATCCAATCGGCAACGCATTCGTCCAAGTAACCTTCTGGGCCGCCCAAATGTATTGCGGGAGGATCGGTACGCACGTAATGGCCGCGATGGCGGCGGCGTAGGAACCCTGGAAGACGATGCGCACGAAATACGGGTCGGTCGGGCTGAGGTCGACATGTGAGATCCCCTCGACGCATGAGGAGAAGTACGAGGTCGCGTTCGCGTTCGCCTTCACGTAATCGAGGGTGAACTTCACGTCCGAGGCCTTGACGTTCGTCTTCGCGAAGGAGCCGGTCGATTGACAGTCGGTGATGTGACCCTGCGCATCCTTGATGTCGCAGCCACGCGGGTCAACAAAGTACGCATTGGGCGTCAGGTGGAATTCGTAGGTCGTTGGGTTCGTACTCGTCTGGGCCCAGCTGACCGCGAGATCCGGTTCCAGCTCCCAATTCGGGCCGAAGTTGAGCAAGAAGCTGTACACATTTCCGACGATGTAGTACTCGTCGACGAGCGTATACTGGAGTGGATTCGTCGTCTGAATCGTCAGCGCGACCGTGCCCAGAAACATCTCGTGCCTTGGCCCGACCGCGGACGGTACAGGCGTTGCCGGAACCGACCCCGATGCGTTGTCCCGAGCCGTAATCGCGAAGCTCGACGCGACAAGCACCGCGATCGCCAAGACACTCAGATAAGCCGCCCACGGACGCCGACGTGTTGAAACCTCCGATGACTCGTCCATTTCCCTGCCTCCTAAACGCGAGTTGAGAGGGTGACCCTCAAACCCCGCAACCCAATACCGGAGGGAGTGGATGCGCCTTAAGCGTTGCTGTCTTTCCCACGAATGATTTCGGGGGCGACCGGAATCAGAGTCGAGCACTTGCTCGGGCAGTCGTCCGAGACGGTTCAAAGTGCGACGAACCTCTGACGGCAGCAATCCGACTCCCTCCTTCGTCATCTATTTACGCCCAAGTGCATTTGGTCGCAAACACTGCCGGCGGGCGAGGGGATCGACTGCGGAGGAGGATTCGAATTCGGCCGCGCCTTGGATTGGCCGCCTCCAGGAATCCGTTCCGTTCGCTCCTGCTTATGGCGGTGACTTGCTTGGCCGCGCTTCTTGTCCTGGCGCCCGGATCGGCCTCCCATGTTCCGCCCCCGACGCCACTGGACGCGCCCACGTTGCAGGCGTGTCATTTCGTCCCTGATCCCCGCCTCAACGCTTCGTTCTCATGTGGCGACCAGAACGCACCTCCCGCTTTCGTCAACGTACCCATTTCGTTTCAAGTGAATGTGTCCGACGCGACAGACAACAACATGACGGTCATCTTCTACTTCGACTACTACCAGTACAACTCGACCGGCCCGCCAACCGTGAACACGAACACCTCCTCGCGCATCATGAACGTCTCGGCCCCGGCTCTCGGTTCCGTCGTCCCGGTCAATACGACGTGGACATACGTGGCAATCTCGACCTTTCCGAACGGGGCGTACTGGGTGAACATCTCGGTCTTCAATGAATCGGGAGGGTTCGACCCGTCCGCCGGGAGCACCGGCCCATTCCCGCTCACCGTGAATCAGAACTCTGCTCCGTTCATCGACGGTCTTCTATCAGTTAATTCGGTCACGCAAGGCATCAGCTACCAGAATCCCGTGATTCCAGTCCTTTACGAGAACGTCTCTATCGGAGATCCAGACGCCGATCCGATCACGGTGACCTGGTTTTGGGGAGACGGGACTGTCACGATCAACACAACCGGGCCGTTGACCGCTCGACTCGAACTCCACGTCCCACACCAATACGCCGCGAGTCAATTCCCCCTCAACGAGAGCCCGCGGACCGTGGACATTTTGATCTGGGTATGGATTGACGACGGACTCGGACACAGCGTATCGTACAACTCTACGGCGGAATTCTACATCAACTTCGATGCCGCGCCGAGCGTTCGCATCGAGCGGCTCTTCTCGGCGACGTCGAAGGACCAGACCCCCGTCGGTTCCGTCTGGAAGGTCGGCGAGACCATGTTCATGGTCGGCAACGTCACGGACCCGGAGGGCGACCCGATCACGGCATACTGGGACTTCGACAACCGCACCGACAGCACCGGAATCGGGGACCCCACGCGGAATCGCGATGCGAACGGAACGACGGCGAGCCACGTCTACACCGCGCCGGGCATTTACAACATTACCCTCTGGGCCACCGACGGGGACAAAGAATTTTGTCGTGACACGAACTGCACGCTGTTCTACACTCACTGGCAGAACCAATCAATCCCGATCACGGTGAGGTTCAACCTGCCTCCGTTTGTAACCATATCGAACGTATCTACGCAGGTCGGGACGCCGACGTTGCTTCTGGGACAGGTGTACGATCAGGATGGGGACAACATGACCGTCACCTGGGTGTTCGGGGACGGCAGCCCGAACGCCACCAACGTCACGGGCAGCTCCCCTCGGGGTAACCCCAAGGTGTTCCCGGTGGCTCAAGAGCATGTCTATTCCGAGGTGGGCTCCTACAACTTCTCGCTGTACGTCTCCGACGGAAACGTCACGGTAAATCAGACCCAAACGGTCTTCGTCCAGTCATTCAACCAACCGCCGGTCCTCCTCGCGGGACACGTCAGCCGCCTGAACGGAACCTCGGCAGGCAACAACACGTTTCGAATCAACGAGACCGTCGTCGTCACGGCGATGGTATACGACCCGGAGAACGACACGCTGAACGTGTCAATCGACTGGGGTGATGGCGTCACGGCGAACCAGATCATCGACCCGAAGACCGCCTCGAACTGCGCTCTCGACAACCTCAGCCGAAACATCTGTCCCGTTTCGTTTTCCCATATCTACGGGAGCATCGGCTCTTCGGGTATCCGGAACTACACGGTTCTCGTGACGGTTACGGACAACAAGGTGTACATGCACTACAATTCCGCAACCGGCAAGTGGGAAACCCTGAACCACACGGCGCAGTTGCCGCTCGTAGTGTTCATCACGGACCTCCACACGGTGGGACCGACCCCCTGGACGTGGTGGGATTATAGCACCCTCTCCCTCGTGCTCGGCATCCCCGGCTTCCTGATTGCCCGCTTTGCGTGGAAGGTCCGGCGCGAGCGGATGGAGGAATGATGCGCGCCACCGGGACGGAGGCGGAAGGCTCCCGAAGGCTTTTGAGGCCGATTGTGGTTGAGCGGGACGCGGG
>Ga0209056_10003699_pt1 | contig 16232 bp, 12 predicted proteins | sample GraSoiAngelo_114_FD_185876 | JGI IMG/M metagenome (GOLD analysis project Ga0209056, IMG submission 185876) | Grasslands soil microbial communities from the Angelo Coastal Reserve, California, USA - 14_0903_13_40cm (SPAdes) (version 2) | ecosystem: Environmental > Terrestrial > Soil > Grasslands... | reverse complement strand
CCGCAGGCCTATCACTGGGGGCTCGGCGCGCTGTGGCTGCTGCAGCTCGCCGGGCTCGCCTGGTTCTGGCGCGGCCGGCGCCTGTTTGCGAACTGGTGAGCTACGTGAAGTAGATGTCGCGGTACGACGTATAGATCGACGCGCCGATCACCGGCCCGAGCACCAGCCAGCCCAGCCCCAGCGGGATCAATGCGAGGGTGGCGAAACCGACCGGCGCGAGCACCAGCCAGCCCAGGCATAGCGGGATCGACGCGAGGATGGCGAAGCCGAACAGGATCAGGCCGTAGATGAGGAAGGGCACGATGTTCTTCAGGCAGCCGAGGAAGCTCGCCTTAAGCGCGTCGAACGTGCCGAGTCCGTTGAACACCATCAGCGGCGGCGCGAACCACACCGCCATGAAAACTGGCAGCATTAATCCGAGGGTGATGAGCCGAGCGAGCAGGATCGAGACCATCTCGTTCATCGTAGCGCTTGCCAGATCGGGGCCGGCGCCGAGCATGGCCCACACGCTTACTCCAGCCACAAGCGCGCTGACCACGACGATCGCCAACCACAGTACAAGACTGATGGCACCCACGGCGATCAGGGCGCCGAAACGGTTGGTGAAGCCGGCGAATAGGTGTGTGATCTCCAGCTCGCGTCCCTCGTCGAGCGCTTTGGCGCCGATCGCGACGCCCGCTGTGAACACCGGGGTGAGCAGGATGCCAAGAATCGTGCCGAGACTGGACATGTAGTAACACGCGACAGATATGACAATGACGATGATCGCGATGGCGACCCAGATACCGGGCTGGCGCTTGAAGAGCTTCCACCCGCCGGCGATCCAGGTCCAGCCGTGTCCCGCGGGGACGGTACGTCCTTCGGGGATGAAATTCGTGCTCATGGCAGTTTCCCCCTCTTGTTACTTCTCCTTCAATCTTACTCGTACTGTGGCAATCGCCTTGGCCACCAGCGAGCCGTCCTCGTTTTTCGCCTCGCCGTCGACGAAGATCATGCTGCGGCCGTTCTTCAGCACCCGCGCCTCGGCGAGCAGCCGTGCGCCGCTGCCGCCGCCGATGAAGGAAGTGCTCATGTCGATGGTGATCACGCCCAGGGAATCCGGATGAAGCGTGCGCGCCGCGGTGCACAACGCGACGTCTAGGAGGGACATGATTACGCCGCCGTGGACCGTGCCGATGCTGTTGGTGAGATGGGGCTCGATCGGCAGCGAGAGCCGCGCGGTTCCCTCGCCGAGCGTCTCGGTGAGGATCTTGAGGTGCGAGACGAAGGGAATGCGCTTCTGGTAGTCGCGGGTGAAGGCGAGCTTGGCGTCGCTACTCATATCACGCTCGCTCCGCCGTCGACGGCGATCGCCTGCCCGGTGATATGGCGCGAGGCCTCGGAGGCGAGCAGCACCACCAGCCCTTTCAGGTCCTCGTCGTTTCCCAGGCGCTTGGTCGGCGTCCAGTCGCGGATCAGCTCGCCGGTGGTGCCGAGCGTCGCCTGGGTCATTTTCGAGGGGAAGAAGCCCGGACAGATGGCGTTGACGGTGATGCCGTGCTGCCCCCACTCGGCGGCGAGGGCGCGCGTGAAGTTCACGAGGCCGCCTTTCGTGGTGTTGTAGGCAATGGTGCGCACGATGCGCGGGTCCTGCCCCATCAGGCCGGCGATCGAGGCGATGTTGATGACGCGGCCCCATTTCGCCGGGATCATCGATTTCCTGCCGAGGATCTGGGTCAGCACGAACGCCGCCGTCAGGTTGAGGTTCAGCAGCTTGTCCCAGGCCTCGAGCGGATGCTCCTCGGCGGGCGCGCCCCAGGTGGCGCCGGCGTTGTTGACGAGAATGTCCACCTTGCCGAATTTCTTCAGGATCTCGTCGGCGACGGGTGCGATGGTCTCGCGCTTTCCCATGTCGCATACGAAGGAAGCAGCAACGATGCCTTGCTTCTCCAATTGCTTCGCTGCTTGCTCAAGCTCTTCTTTTTTGCGGGCAGTGATCGCCAGGCTGGCGCCCATTTCGCCGAGCGCTTCGGCCATCTGCAACCCGAGCCCGCGCGAGCCGCCGGTCACCAGGGCGACGCGGCCCTTCAGGCTCAGCAGATCTGGAACCTTCATCCCTTGAGCTGCAACGACTTGTACTCGAGAAATTCCTCGAGGCCGTAGACGCCGGCCTCGCGGCCGTGGCCCGACTGCTTGAAGCCGCCGAAGGGCGCGTTCATGTTGAAGGCGCCGCCGTTCACGTCCACCTGCCCGGCGCGGATGCGGCGCGCGACGCGCTGCGCGCGCGCGTCGTCCCTGGACCACACCGCGCCCGCCAGGCCGTACACCGTGTCGTTGGCGATGCGCACCGCGTCTTCCTCGTCCTGGTAGGGAATGATGGACAGCACCGGGCCGAAGATTTCCTCCCGGGCGATGCTCATGTCGTTCCTCACTCTGCCGAACACGGTGGGCTTGACGTAGTAGCCGCCCGGCGGCACGCCCTCGGGCGGCTCGGCGCCGCCCGCAAGGAGCTCGGCGCCCTCCTGCAGGCCTTTCCTGATGTAGCCGCGCACGCGCTCGAGCTGCGCCTGCGAGCTGAGCGGCCCCAGCCTGGTGGTTTCGGCGAGCGGGTCGCCAACCGTGAAGCTCTTCGCGACCTCGGCAGCGATACGGGCAGCTTCCTGATAAAGCGAATCAGGGACCAGCATCCGGGTAAGCGCGGTGCACGTCTGCCCCGAGTTGAGGTAGCAGCCGTTCACGGTGCCCTTCACCGCCGTGGCGAGGTCGGCGTCATCGAGGATCACCGAGGCGCTCTTGCCTCCCAGCTCGAGGGCGACGCGCTTGACCGACTGGGCCGCGAGCTCCGAAATCCGCTTGCCGGCGCGCGTCGAGCCGGTGAACGAAATCATGTCGACGTCGCGGTGCTTGACGAGCGCCTCGCCCGCGTTCGCGCCGAAGCCGGTCACCAGGTTGAACACACCCTGCGGCAGGCCCGCGGCTTCGATCGCTTCGGCGAGGACGAAAGCGTTGAACGGCGCGACTTCCGAGGGCTTCAGCACCACCGTGCAGCCGGCGGCGAGCGCCGGCGCAACTTTGAGCGCGATCTGGTGCAGCGGGTAGTTCCACGGCGTGATCGCGGCCACGACGCCCACCGGCTCGCGCACGACCAGGGAATTTCCCACCCGTTCTTCGAACACAAAATCCTTCAGGAGCCTCGCGAAATTGGCGAAGTTGGCGATCGGCAGCCCGGCCTGGATGCGCCCGGCCAGCTTGAGCGGCATGCCGACTTCCTGCGCGATCGTTTTCGCCAGCTCGTCGGCGCGCGCCTTGAGGCCTGCGGAGATTTTCTCAAGCAGCTCCGAGCGGACGCCCGGGGACGTTGCAGACCATTTATCCAGTGCCCCGCGCGCCGCGGCGACAGCGGCGTCGACGTCCTTCGCGCTGCCGGCCGGTACGCGGCCCATCACCTCGCCGGTGCCGGCGTTGTGCACGTCGATCATCTCACTGCCGGAAGGAGCGACCCAGCGGCCGCCGATGAACAGCCTGTCGCGGACGAGCATCCGATTCTCCTCGTGAACCGCGCCATTTTAGCCGAGTGTCCGAGATATACTCCGCGCGATGTCACGAAAAGCAAAAGCGGTGGTGTGCAGGGAGCTGAACAAGCCGGTGATGGTCGAGGAGGTCACGGTCGAGCCGCCGCGGCGCGGCGAAGTGACCGTCAAGCTCGGCGCTTGCGGCGTCTGCCATTCCGATCTTTCCGCGACCAATGGCACGATCCCGATGCCGCCGCCGCTGATCCTCGGCCACGAGGCCGCCGGAGAAGTGGTCGAGCTGGGCGAGGGCGTGGACGGATTCGCGCTCGGCGATCACGTCGTCGCCTCGTTCATCTACATGTGCGGGAAGTGCCGCTTCTGCTCGGCCGGCCGCCCGGTGCTGTGCCTCGAGCAGGGCAAGGCGATCAGCACGCTGCCCGACGGCACGCTGCGCACGCGCGACGCGCGGGGCGATCCGCTCAACGTCTTTTCTGGCTGCGGCGTCATGGCGGAGTACGCCACGGTCCATGGCGACAATCTCGTCAGGATCGATCCGAAGATCCCGCTCGACCGCGCGGCGCTGGTGGGCTGCGCGGTGACGACCGGGGTCGGCGCCGTGATCAATACCGCCAAAGTCGCGCCCGGGTCCACGGTCGCAGTGCTCGGCTGCGGCGGCGTCGGCTTGAACGTCATCCAGGGCGCGCGCATCGCGGGCGCGGCTCGTATCATCGCCGTCGACGCCATGGAAGCGAAACTCCTGCTGGCCAAGAAGTTCGGGGCGACCGCCACGCTGCTCGCGAAGCCCGGCGAGGACCTCGCCAAGGCGCTGAAGAAGCTCACCGGGGGCGGGCCCGACTATGCCTTCGAGTGCGTCGGCAACGGCGAGCTCGCCGCGGCCGCGTACCGCGCGATTTGCCGCGGCGGCGTCGCGGTGGTGGTCGGCGTGGCGAAGCCGGGCGACTCGACCGCGGTGCGCACCATGACGCTGCCGTTCGAGGAAAAGACGCTCACCGGGAGCTACTTCGGGTCCTGCGTGCCGCGCATCGACTTCCCGCGCATGCTGGGCCTTTACATGGGCGGGCAGCTGAAGCTCGACGAGCTCATCACTCGGCGCTATTCGATCGACGAGGCGGCGCAGGCCTTCGCTGACCTCGAGTCGGGCAAGAACGCGCGCGGCGTGATCGTGTTCCCGCAATGAGCGGCCGCATCCTGGTGGTCGACGATCAGCGCGCCATCGCGGAGATGATGACCGGCGTGCTGCAGGGGCGCGGCTACGAGGTGCTCACCGCCTTCGATGGCGAAACGGCGCTGCGCCAGGTGCACGCCGAGCGGCCCGACCTGGTGGTGTCGGACATCCTGATGCCGGGGATGGATGGCTACGAGCTGTGCCGCCGGGTGCGCTCCGACCCGCTCACCGCCCTGCTGCCGATCGTGCTGGTCACCTCGCTCGACCCGCAGGCCGAGCGCATCAACGGCCTGGAGGCGGGCGCCGACGATTTCCTGTCCAAGCCGGTCAACTGGGAGGAGCTGTTCGCGCGCGTGAAGTCGCTGCTGCGCGTGAAGCGCCTGCAGGACGAGGTGGTGAGCTGGAACATGGAGCTGGAGGGACGCGTGCGCGACCAGGTCTCGCAGCTCGAGCGGCTCTCCCGGCTGAAGCGCTTCTTCTCGCGCCAGGTGGCCGAAGCGATCATCGCCGGCGGCGAGGAGATCCTCAAGCCGCACCGGCGCGACATCACCGCGGTATTCCTCGACCTGCGCGGCTTTACAGCCTTCACCGACCGCGCCGACCCCGACGAAGTACTAGAGCTGCTGCGCGCCTACCACGCGACGCTCGGCGCGACCGTGGAGGAGTTCGACGGCACGCTCGAGCATTTTGCGGGCGACGGCATGATGATCATCTTCAACGACCCGTTCCCGGTGGAGCGCCCCGCCGAGCGCGCGGTGCGCATGGCGATGGCGCTACAGCGCGCTTTCGGCCCGATTTCGGGTGCCTGGGCGAAGCTGGGCCACGACGTCGGCCTGGGCATCGGCATCGCGCAGGGCGAGGCGACCCTCGGGGTGATCGGCTTCGAGCAGCGCTGGGAATACGCGGCGATCGGCAACGTGCCGAACCTTGCGGCGCGGCTCTGCGGCGAGGCGGGCGCCGGCGAGATCATTCTCGACGCGCAGACCGAGCGCGCGGTCGCCGACATCGCGGAAACCGACCCGGTCGGCCCGCTGACGCTGCGCGGCTTTCAGCAGCCGATCGCGGCTTTCAAGCTGAAGGCGTTGACGTAGTTCTCAAGCCACTTCGAAGAGGCCTGCGGCGCCCATGCCGCCGCCGATGCACATCGTGACGACGACCAGCTTCGCCTTGCGGCGCCGGCCTTCGATGAGCGCGTGCCCGGTGAGCCGCGCGCCGCTCATGCCGTAGGGGTGGCCGAGCGCGATCGCCCCGCCGTTGACGTTGAGTCGCTCGTCGGGGATGCCGATGCGGTCGCGGCAATACAGCACCTGCACCGCGAAGGCCTCGTTCAGCTCCCACAGGTCGATGTCGCCGACTCGCTTGCCGGTCTGCTCGAGCAGCTTGGGCACCGCGAACACCGGGCCGATGCCCATTTCCTTCGGGTCGCAGCCGGCGACCGCGAAGCCGCGGAAGATGCCGAGCGGCTGCAGGCCGCGCTTTGCCGCCTCGCGGCCGCTCATCACCACCGCCGCCGCGGCGCCGTCGGAGAACTGGCTGGCGTTGCCGGCGGCGATGCAGCCGCCCTCGATCGCCGGCTTGATCTGCGATACGCCTTCGTAGGTGGTGTCGGGCCGGATGCCCTCATCCTCGGCGGCCGTCACTTCGCGCATCGTCTCGGCGCCGGTATTCTTGTCGACCAGCTTCATCTTGGTGGTGATCGGCGCGATCTCGTCCTTGAACTTGCCTTCGGCGCGCGCCTTGGCCGCGCGCTGCTGGCTCTGCACGCCGAAGCGGTCCTGCTCCTCGCGCGGGATCTCGTAGCGCCTCGCGACATACTCGGCGGTCTGCAGCATCGGCCAGTAGCTCTCGGGCTTGTGGCGGTGCAGCCACTCGTCCTGGAAGTGGTGCTTGTTCATCTCGTTCTGCACCAGCGAGATCGACTCGACGCCGCCGGCGACGTATACCTCGCCTTCGCCAGCCAGGATTCTCTGGCTGGCAAGCGCGATGGTCTGCAGGCCGGAGGAGCAGAAGCGGTTCACCGTCATGCCGGGGACCGAGCTCGGGCAGCCGGCGCGCACCGCGATCTGCCGCGCGATGTTCCAGCCGGTGGCGCCCTCGGGGTTGGCGCAGCCGATGATCACGTCCTCGACCTCGTCGGCGTCGACCCTGGCGCGCTCGAGCGCGGCGTGCACCACGTGCCCGCCCATCTTCGCGCCGTGCGTCATGTTGAGCGCGCCGCGCCAGCTCTTGCAGAGCGGCGTGCGCGCGGTGGAAACGATGACTGCTTCGGTCATGGAAACTCTCCTCCGTCAGACGTTGAAGCGTTTTCCCTCTTTGGCGAATTTCGCAAGCAGCGGCGCGGGCTTCCACTGCGCGCCCTGGTAGCCCTTCTGGAAGCGCTCGATGGCGGCGAGCACCTTGTCGAGGCCGACGCTGTCGGCATGGAACATCGGGCCGCCGCGGTACGGCGGGAAGCCGTAGCCGGTGAGATACACCATGTCGATGTCGGAGGCGCGCAGCGCGATGCCCTCCTCGAGGATGTAGGCGCCTTCGTTGGCGAGCGCGTACATGCATCGCGCGACGATCTCCTCGTCGGAAACCTGGCGCGTCTCGACGCCGATCTCCTTCCTGTAGCTCTGCAGGAGCGTCTCCACTTCGGGATCGGGAATGGGCTTGCGGTTTCCAGCCTCGTAGCGGTAGAACCCCTTGCCGGTCTTCTGCCCGAACCGGCCCAGCTCGCAGATGCGGTCGGCGAACTTCGAGTACACCATCTCGGGCCGCTCCTTGGCGCGCCGCTTCCTGATTTCCCAGCCGATGTCGTTGCCCGCCATGTCGTACATGGCGAACGGGCCCATGGCGAGGCCCCACTTCTGCAGCGCGGCGTCGACCTGGGCCGGCGTCGCGCCCTCGTCGAGCAGGAACAGGCTCTGCTGCACGTACTTCTCCAGCATGCGGTTGCCGATGAAGCCGTCGCAGACGCCGGAGACGACGGGCACCTTCTTCAGGGTTTTGCCCAGCTTGAGCGTGGTGGCAAGCACGTCCTTGCCGGTTTGCTTTCCGCGCACCACCTCGAGCAGGCGCATGACGTTGGCAGGAGAGAAGAAGTGCGTGCCGATCACGTCCTGCGGGCGCTGGGTCGCCTCGGCGATCAGGTCGACATCGAGCGTCGAGGTATTCGTGGCGAGGATCGCGCCGGGCTTGGCGGTGACCTCGAGCTTCTTGAACAGGTCCTGCTTCACGTCCATGCGCTCGAAGACCGCCTCGACGATGATGTCGGCGTCGCTCATGTCCTCCAGCTTCAGGGACGGCGTGATCAGGGACATGCGCCTTTGCATCTCCTCCTGCTTCAGCCGCCCTTTGGCCACCGTGCCCGCGTAATTGCTCCTGATATTGGACAGTCCCTTGTCCAGCGCCTCCTGCTTCATCTCGACGACGGTGACCGGGATGCCGGCATTGGCGAAGCACATGGCGATGCCGCCGCCCATGGTGCCTGCTCCCACGACCGCCGCCTTGCGGATCTCGCGCACCGGCGTGTCTTCCGGCACCCCGGGGATCCTGGTGGTCTGGCGCTCGGCGAAGAACATGTGGCGCAGTGCCTTCGACTCGGTCGTGTTGACCAGGTGCGCGAAGCGCTCGCGCTCGAACTTGCGTCCCTCGTCGAAAGGCCGCGTAGCCGCGGCTTGCGCACAGGCCACGATCTCGAGCGGCGCCGGATAGCCCTTCCACTCCCTCGCTACCTGCTCGCGCGCCTGGGCGAAGAACGCCTTCGGATCGCCGTCGACCTTCGCCTGCATGTCGCGGATGCGGCGGCGCGGCCGGCCTTCCTTGAGCAATCTGGCCAGAAAAAGCACAGCCGCTTCCAGCAAGTCCCCTTCCACGATCTCGTCCACCAGCCCCAGCAGTTTCGCTCTCTCCGCCGCGATGGGGTTGCCGCTGGTCATCATGCGCAGCGCCTCCGCCATCGCGATGATGCGCGGCAGGCGCTGCGTGCCGCCCGAGCCGGGAAGGATGCCGAGCTTGACCTCGGGCAGCCCGAGCTGCGACTTGGGCAGCGCGATGCGGAAGTGACAGGCGAGCGCAAGCTCCAGGCCGCCGCCGAGCGCGAAGCCGCCGATCGCCGCGACCAGCGGCTTGGTCATCGCGTCCTGCTGGTCGTTGAGCTCGGCGAGGTCGGGCTTCTCGCGGGGCTTGTTGAATTCGCGGATGTCCGCGCCGCCGGAAAACGCCTTCGCCGAGCCGATCAGCACCGCTCCCTTTACCGCCGGATCGCCTTCGGCCTTCTTCAGGTATTCCATGATCGCGGCGCGCAGGGCGTTGCCGAGGCTGTTCACCGGGGGGTTGTTCAGCGTGATGACGGCGATGCCGTCACGGACGGAATAGTCGGCAATGCGCTGCGCCGCTTCGCTCATTCATGGCTCTCCAGGGGAATAGGGATTCTAGCCGCTTCAGGGGCGGCTACAATCCCCGCCGGGGGATGAGGAGGACATGGTCCAATCCGGGGCGCAGCCCCTGCTGCGCGTAAAGGACGTGGCGGTGCACTTCGGCGGCATCGTCGCCCTCGACGGCGTGTCGTTCGAGGTGGCGCGCGGGCGCATCGTCGGCCTGATCGGGCCCAACGGCGCCGGCAAGACGACGCTCTTCAACTGCGTCTCGCGCCTCTACGATTGCGACCGCGGCGAGATCGCCTTCGACGGCGGGTCGCTGCTTGCCGTGCCGCGCCATCGCGTTGCCGCGCTCGGCATCGGCCGCACCTTCCAGAACCTGGCCCTGTTCCGCAGCATGAGCGTGCTCGACAACGTGATGGTCGGCTACCACTGCCGCTCGCGCGGCGGCTTCCTCGCCAACGCGCTGCGCCTGCCGCACGCGGTGCACGCCGAGCGCCGCGCCGCGGCCAAGGCGCGCGCGGTGCTTGCCCTGCTCGGCCTCGAGGCGCTCGCTGCGAAGCCCGTCGCGGAGCTTCCCTTCGGCACGCAGAAGCGCGTCGAGCTCGCGCGCGCGCTCGCCTCGGAGCCCAAGCTCCTGCTGCTCGACGAGCCGGCGAGCGGGCTGAACCACGAGGAGGTCGGCGAGCTCGGGGCGCTGATCCGCGAGCTGCGCGAGCGCTTGCAGCTCACTATCCTGCTGGTCGAGCACCACATGAGCCTGGTGATGGGCATCGCGGACTGGGTGGTCGCGCTCAATTTCGGCCGCCGCATCGCCGAAGGCGCGCCGCACGAGGTGCGGCTGCATCCCGAGCTGGTTCGGGCCTACCTGGGGGGTTGATGCTGCTCGAGGTATCCGGGCTCCACGCCGCCTACGGCGCCACGCGGGTGATCCACGGGATCGGCTTCGCAATGGAGGAAAAGTCGATCACCGCCTTGCTCGGGGCGAACGGCGCAGGCAAGACGACGACCTTGCGCGCCTTGTGCGGCATGGTGAAGACCGAGGGCCAGATCCGTTTTCGCGGTGAGCGCATCGACGGCCGCAGCACCGAGGACATCGCGCGCCTGGGCATCGCGCACGTTCCCGACGGTCGCGGCACCTTCCTCAACCTCACCGCCGAGGAGAACCTGCGCCTGGGCGCATACACGCGCAGGGACCGCGCCGCGGTCGAAGCCGACCTGGAGCGCGTCTTCGGCTACTTCCCGCAGCTGAGGGCGCGCCGCGCGCAGCAGGCAGGGACGCTGTCAGGGGGCGAGCAGCAGATGCTTGCCGTATCGCGGGCGCTGATGCTGGCGCCCAAGCTGATGCTGCTCGACGAGCCGTCCTTCGGGCTCGCGCCGCTGCTGGTGCGCGAGCTGTTCGGCATCCTGCGCGCCATCAACGAGCGCGAGCGCGTCGGCATGCTGCTCGTCGAGCAGAACGCCGCCATGGCGCTCGATCTCGCCGACCGCGCCTACCTCATCGAGACCGGACGAGTAGTGCTCTCGGGCACGGCCGCCGACATCAAGCGCGACGACGCCGTGCGGCGAGCGTACCTGGGCTACTAGGATGACGCTGGACGCCGTGATCTTCCAGGTGCTCGCCGGCCTCGCCACCGGCGGCATCTACGCCAGCCTCGCGCTGGCGCTGGTGATGATCTACCACGCCACCCACCTCGTGAACTTCGCCCAGGGCGAGATGGCGATGTTCACGACCTACATTGCCTGGAGCTTGATCAACGCCGGCATGCCGTACTGGCCGGTTTTCCTCCTTACGGTTGGAATCGCTTTCATATTAGGAATTCTCATTGAAAGAATCGTAGTTCGGCCGGTCGAGAACGCGCCGGTGCTCGCGGTGGTGGTGGTGTTCATCGGGCTGCTCGTCATCCTGAACAGCGTCGCCGGCTGGATCTACAGCTACACCATCAAGAGTTTCCCGAGCCCCTTCCCGCGCCAGCCGATCCTCGGCATCCACTACATCTCGGCGCACGAGCTCGGCGCCATCGGCGTGACGCTGGCCGTGCTCGCGCTGCTGTACGCCTTTTTCCGCTTCACGCCGCTCGGCCTGGCGATGCGCGCCGCGGCGCAGAATCCAGAATCGAGCCGCCTGGTTGGCATCCGCGTCGGCTGGATGCTCGCGCTTGGCTGGGGCCTCGCCGCCTCGGTCGGCGCGGTCGCGGGCATGATGGTCGCGCCCGTCGTCTACCTGGATCCGAACATGATGAGCGGGATCCTGCTCTACGCGTTCGCCGCCGCGCTGCTCGGCGGTATCGACAGCCCGGGCGGCGCGGTGCTCGGCGGCTTCACCGTCGGCGTGCTGGAGAACGTGCTCGGCGCGTTCGTCATCGGCAACGAGCTGAAGCTCGCCGTGGCGCTCGTGCTCATCGTCGGCGTCCTGCTGGTGAAGCCCTCAGGTTTCTTCGGCAGGGTGTACGTCACGCGCGTATGAGGGCAAGGATCCTTTTCCTCGGCGTCCTGATCGGCGTTGCCTGCGCGCTGCCTTTCCTGGTCAGCAGCTATCGCACCTTTCAGCTCACGCTGGTGCTGGTGTACGCCATCGCGCTGCTCGGGCTCAACATCCTAACCGGCTACAACGGCCAGATCTCCCTCGGCCACGGCGCCTTCTACGCCCTGGGCGCCTACTGCGCGGCGATCCTCATCGACAGGGCAGGCGCGCCGTACTGGGCGGTAGTGCCCGCCGCCGGCGGCGTCTGCCTCGTTGCCGGGTTCCTGTTCGGGCTGCCGGCGCTGCGCCTGGAGGGGCTTTATCTCGCGCTCGCCACCTTCGCGCTCGGCGTGGCGATGCCGCAGCTGCTGAAGTACCATCACCTCGAGAAGTGGACCGGCGGCGTGCAGGGCATCGTCATCGCGAAACCCGAAGCCCCGTTCGGAATTCCGCTGGAGGCGGACAGGTGGCTGTACTTCTTCACTCTGGGGGTGACGCTGCTCATGTTTCTGCTCGGCTGGAACCTGCTGCGTGGCCGCATCGGGCGCGCCCTGGTTGCGATCCGCGACCAGCACGTCGCGTCCGAGGCGATGGGCATCCACAACGCGCTCTACAAGTCGCTTGCATTCGGAGTATCGGCCATGTTCACCGGCGTCGCGGGCGCCCTTGGAGCGCTCGCCGTGCAGTTCGTCGCCCCCGACAGCTTCGGCGTCTTCCTTTCGATCGTCTTTCTCGTCGGCATCGTGGTGGGCGGCCTCGCCTCGATCAGCGGCGCTCTCTACGGCGCGCTGTTCATCCAGTTCATCCCGAACATCGCCGACGAGATCTCGAAGGCCGCCCCCTGGGCGATCTTCGGCGTGTTCATGATCGGTTTCGTGTACCTGATGCCCACGGGCGTGGCAGGCGCCATCCGGCTGCTTTTGACGAGGAGGAGAGCCCCATGAAAACCAAGCTCGTTTGCATCGGAGCGATGCTGGCAGCGTTCGCCTTTCCGGCCGCCGCCCAAAAGAAGTACGACCCGGGCGCATCCGACACCGAGATCAAGATCGGCAACACCAACCCCTACAGCGGCCCGGCGTCGGCGTACGGCACGATCGGCAAGACCATCGACGCCTATTTCAGGATGGTGAACGATCAGGGCGGCATCAACGGCCGCAAGCTGACCTTCATCAGCTACGACGACGGCTACAGCCCGCCCAAGACGGTCGAGATGGCGCGCAAGCTGGTCGAGCAGGACCAGGTGCTGTTCCTGTTCCAGACGCTCGGCACGCCTTCGAATACCGCCATCCACAAGTACATGAACCTGCGCAAGGTGCCGCAGCTGCACGTGGCAACCGGCGCGACCAAGTGGAACGACCCGAAGAACTTCCCGTGGACCATGGGCTGGCAGCCGAATTACCAGACCGAAGCGCAGATCTACGCCCGACACATCCTGAAGACCCGGCCCGACGCGAAGATCGCCGTCCTCTACCAGAACGACGACTACGGCAAGGATTACCTCAAGGGCCTGAAGGACGGGCTAGGCGACAAGGCGAAAAGCATGATCGTCGCCGAGGCTTCCTACGAGGTGAGCGACCCGACGGTCGACTCGCAGATCGTGCAGCTGCAGTCCTCGGGCGCCAACGTGTTCTTCAACATCACGACGCCGAAATTCGCGGCGCAGGCGATCCGCAAGGCCTATGACATCGGCTGGAAGCCGGTGCACTACCTGAACAATGTCTCCATCTCGGTCGGCTCGGTGCTGACCCCCGCGGGCCTCGACAAGTCCGCCGGGCTGATCTCGACCGCCTATTACAAGGATCCGACCGACGCGCATTGGGCGAACGACCCGGCGATGAAGCAGTGGCAGGCGTTCATGAAAAAGTACTATCCGGACGGCAGCCTGATCAACGCCTTCAGCGTCTACGGTTACACGGTGGCCGCGACGCTGCACGAGGTGCTCAGGAAGTGCGGCGACAACCTGACGCGCGAAAACGTGATGCGCCAGGCGGCGAGCATGAAGGGATGGCGCGTCGATACGCTGCTGCCGGGAATCACCATCACGACCAGCCAGGACGACTTCGCCCCGATCCAGTCGGTGCAGCTGCAGCGCTTCAACGGCAAGCAGTGGGAGCTCTTCGGTGAGGTGATCAGCAGCAATTGATTCAGCCTGCCGTTTTCAGACCGAGCCGCGCGAACAGGGCACGATCGCGCGCCGCTTCAGGATTTCCCGTCGTCAGCAGCTTCTCGCCGAAGAACACCGAGTTGGCCCCGGCAAGAAAGCACAGCGCCTGCACCGCGTCCGACATGCGCTCGCGCCCCGCCGAGAGCCGCACCCACGCCTTCGGCATGGTGATGCGCGCCGCGGCCACCGTGCGGACGAACTCCAGTGCATCCAGTTCTTCAGCCTGCGCGAGCGGTGTGCCTGCCACGGCGACGAGAGCGTTGATCGGCACGCTTTCCGGGTAGGGATCGAGGCTCGCCAGCTGAGCGATCAGCCCGGCGCGGTCGCGGCGCGACTCGCCCATGCCGACGATGCCGCCGCAGCAAACGCGCAGGCCGGCATCGCGCACGCGCTGCAGCGTCTCGAGCCGGTCGCGGTACTCGCGCGTGGTGATGATCTGCCCGTAGAACTCGGGCGAGGTATCGAGGTTGTGATTGTAGTAATCGAGCCCGGCCTCGCGCAGCCGCTCGGCCTGGCCGGGTCTCAGCATGCCCAGCGTCGCGCAGGTTTCGAGCCCAAGGCCTTTTACCTGGCGAATCATCGGCAGAATTTGTTCCAGCTCTCTGTCTTTGGGGCCGCGCCAGGCGGCCCCCATGCAGAACCGGCTGGCCCCGTGCGAACGCGCGGCGAGCGCAGCCTGGGTAACCGTTTCCAATGAAAGTACTTCTTCGTCCTCGACCCCCGTGCGGTAGCGCCGCGACTGCGGGCAGTAGGCGCAGTCCTCGGGGCAGCCGCCGGTCTTCACCGAGAGCAGGGTCGAGAGCTGTAGCGCCGCCGGGTCGTGGTGCGAGCGGTGCACGGACTGTGCGCGGTAGATCAGCTCGGGGAAGGGCAGCTCGAAGAGCGCCGCCACGTCCTTGACGTTCATGACGCTAGGATAAACTACCTTCCGTCGCGAGGAGGATCCCATGCACGGCCTGATGATGGACATGCCGCTCCTGATCAGCGGCCTGCTGCAGCACGCCGACCGGCATCACGCCGACGCCGAGATCGTCTCGAAGACGGCCGACGGGAGCGTGCACCGCTACACCTACCGCGACGCACATGCGCGCGCTCGCAAGCTCGCCAGCGCGCTGCAGCGCCTCGGCGTCCGGCCGGGCGAGCGCATCGCGACGCTCGCCTGGAACAGCTACCGGCACTTCGAGGTCTACTACGCGGTCGCCGGCTCCGGGGCGGTGATCCACACGATCAATCCGCGGCTGTTCCCGGACCAGATCACCTACATCGCGAACCATGCCGAGGACCGGTACGTCTTCTTCGACCTCAGCTTCGCGCCGCTGCTGGAGAAGCTCGCGCCGCTGCTGAAGACGGTAAAGGGTTACGTCGCGATGTGCGCACCCGAGGCGATGCCGAAGGCGAATATCCCCGACCTTCTTTGCTACGAGGATCTGCTCGAGAAGGAGAAGGACGATTTTCAGTGGCCCTCGTTCGACGAGCGCACCGCCGCGTGCCTGTGCTACACCTCGGGCACCACCGGAAACCCGAAGGGCGCCCTCTACAGCCATCGCTCGACGATGCTGCACGCCTTCGGCGCCGCGCTGCCCGACGGCCTGAACGTGTCGGCGCGCGAAGTGGTGCTGCCGGTGGTGCCGATGTTCCACGTCAACGCCTGGGGGCTGCCCTATTCCTGCGCGCTGGTGGGCGCGAAGCTGGTGTTCCCGGGACCGCACCTCGACGGCAAGAGCGTGTACCAGCTGTTCGAATCCGAGGGCGTGACCCTGAGCGCCGGCGTGCCCACGGTCTGGCTCGCGCTGCTCAACCATATGAAGGAAAACCGGCTGCGCTTCTCGACCCTCAAGCGCACCGTGATCGGCGGCTCGGCCTGCCCGTCAGCCATGATCAAGTCGTTCCAGGACGACTACGGCGTGCAGGTGCTGCATGCCTGGGGCATGACCGAGATGAGCCCGCTCGGCACGGTCGGCAGCTTCAAGTCGAAGCATGCGAAGGCGTCGAAGGATGCGCGCGACGCGCTGCAGTGCAAGCAGGGGCGCGCCATCTACGGCGTCGACCTGCGCATCGTCGGCGAGGACGGGACCGAGCTGCCCTGGGATGGCAAGGCTTTCGGCGACCTGCAGGTGCGCGGGCCCTGGGTGATCGACAGCTACTTCAAGGGCGAGGGCGGCGATCCGCTGAAGACGGACGAGCACGGCAAGAAGTGGTTTCCCACAGGCGACGTGGCGACCATCGACCCGGACGGCATCCTGCAGATCACCGACCGCTCGAAGGACGTGATCAAGTCGGGCGGCGAGTGGATCAGCTCGATCGACCTCGAGTGCATCGCAATGGCGCACCCGGCCATCGCCGAAGCGGCGGTGATCGGCATCAAGCATCCGAAGTGGGACGAGCGGCCGATCGTCGTCGCGGTGAAGAAGCCCGGCCAGGAAGTGTCGAAGGATGAGATCCTTAGATTCTACGAAGGCAAGATCGCGAAGTGGTGGATGCCGGACGACGTGGTGTTCGTCGCCGAGCTGCCGCACACCGCGACCGGCAAGCTGTCCAAGCTCACGCTGCGCGAGAAATTCAGGGA
>Ga0209056_10003697_pt1 | contig 16242 bp, 17 predicted proteins | sample GraSoiAngelo_114_FD_185876 | JGI IMG/M metagenome (GOLD analysis project Ga0209056, IMG submission 185876) | Grasslands soil microbial communities from the Angelo Coastal Reserve, California, USA - 14_0903_13_40cm (SPAdes) (version 2) | ecosystem: Environmental > Terrestrial > Soil > Grasslands... | reverse complement strand
TTCGACCCAGTGTCCGGATCCGAATAATCCTGTGCCTGGTACCTGCACCATGCACGCTTCCTCGGTAGATTTGTCAGTAACGCTGAATGCGCTGGGGAAGGCTGGTCCACCGACGATGCCGGTGTTCGTGCCAACCCCGAACCATGATCACGTGGTTGACAACAGTCGCGTTAACACAACACCGATTTGGTGGGAAGTCCGTCCGGTGTTAATATTTCACCAGAGCGATTGGCCAGCAGCGGACGGGAGCAGTGGCATTACTTCGTCAAAAGCGATGGACGATGCGGAAGCAGCTGGGAGGGCGATAGAAGTTGGATCCAATTTCTTCCTCTTCTTCAGCTCACGCATGAGTTCCCATTGAGGGGGATTGGCGCGTTATTAGGCGACCATGGATGCATGTGACCATCACGCCACAGGATGAGCAGCATAAGAATATGCAGTGAACGTCAACGATGGGACAACCTCGACCGAACTCGAGGCTGTCCCAGCTCACTCATCGTGGATCGAGGTTGACAATTTATTGACACGCTAGAGACGATTCTGCTGACCGCTCCTCTACTGCGCCACCTGACGGATCGCATCAAAATAAGTGTTGATTGTTTATGATGAGATCCGGAATCGCGGTTCTGTCAGCGCTTATCGTGCTTGTCGCTTTGGGCGCGGCAGCATAAGTTGGAGAGCACTTCAACTTCAGCGGAGGCGCCGGCTTTAGTTTCCCCACCGACGCTGCCGGGAGAAACCTGAACACCGGCTGGAATTTCGATCTGATAGGCGGTTACAACATCGGACTACATCTATCGGCGGATGTGGATTTTGGCTACAACTATTGGAATTTGAATTCGGCCGCCTTGGCACGTTTTGGTGAACCAGGCGGATACAACAGTATTTGGTCTCTCAGTTTTAATCCCGTATATCGATTTGCTTCCAAGAGTAAAGCTGACTTCTACACGACCGGTGGTTTTGGTGTTTATCATCGAAACCTCACGTTGACACGGCCTGCCACCGAGAATGTATTGGTCTGCGACCCGTTCTTTGGGTTTTGCTTTCCGGCAGTCGTCGGTGTCACCGAAGTTGTCGCTTCTAGCACATACAAAGGAGGCTTCAACCTTGGAGGAGAGGTCGAATTTCGCCTAGGAGATCGCCGGACGAGGGTCTTTTCCTAGGCTCGTTATGAGCGTATGTTCACCACCCACGGGACCTAACTTACGTGCCAGTGACTTTGGTCTTCGGTGGTAGTTCCGCGTCACGATTCGAGGCTGGTGTCAATTGAGAGCAGTTCTGCCACACATGTTCCGTCAGCGCGATGGACCAACGATCGTCACATCCGAGCAGCCCCGCCAAGAACGCCAACTTGCGTTGCGCAGCGTGGGAAGTTTCAAGCGCCGTAGCTTGATCGCTGCGTTCGTGGCTGCGAGCACTCTCGGCAGTGGAATTGTGAACCTGATTTCGGTAATCGGTGGGATCTCACAGCCAAAGATTCTGGTGGCAGCCTTTCCTCTTGAGTTCAGCCGCCTTTCGCGAACCCTGACCCTTCTCATTGGCTTTGCCCTGATTGCTTGGTCAGTCAATATTTACAAGCGAAAGAAACGGGCTTGGGCTGTTGTTATCGCACTATCGTCGTTTTCGGCTATCTTTCATCTCACCCAAGACCTCAACTTTGAAAAAGCTGTGCTATCGTCCGCGCTGCTTCTGCTGTTGCTCTTCGCGCGCAGCACATTCACTGTGAGAAGCAGAAATCCGGATCTTCGGTCATCCCTGTTGTGTCTCTTCATTTCCGCGGCGGTGGCCATGGGCTACGGGGTCACGGGCTTCTGGCTGCTCGATGCTCGCCATTTCGGTGTGAATTTCCACATTGAGGATGCTGTCGTTGCAACATTGCGGTTCCTGTCTCTCTCGGGTGATCCGCGCCTGGTGCCGCAAACACAGTATGGGCACTGGTTCCTTGATTCGCTGTATGTGATCACGTTAACGGCAGGCATGTACTCGGGCTTTTCCCTATTCCGACCGATTGTGTACCGGTTCCGCATCGCGCCGCGCGAACGTGCAGGGGTCGGGGAGATTCTTAAGCAATATGCCCGGACGCCGCTGGACGTCTTCAAGCTCTGGCCGGATAAGTCTTATTTTTTCGCGCTTTCACGTCGCTCGGTTATTGCGTATCGCGTGGCGAAGACTGAGAGTGGTGCAGGCGAGAATCGGTTGCAGAGCGATCGTCTGGGAACTGTAACCAGATCGCTAAATTCTCGTCATCGCGAAGTGGCTTGCAGCAAGCTTCCTGGAGGTGTCCTTGGGAAGCTAAGAAGATCGCTCCATTCTCCTCACCTAACAAGAGTCCCGCACCGCTCGCTAATGAGCACGCCTCTCGAAATCTACGATGATATGCAATCAGCCCCGAATTTCCAATTGAAAACAGATGACAATCTTTTTACCTTCCGCGGACAATTTCCCGGAGTTCGTGACATCCAAAGGGCGGCCTGAGGAGAGTGCCTTATGGAAAACGTGTGGAGCAGCATGAAAACCGCAATCAATCGGCGTTCGTTCGTGAAGAACGGACTGACCGCAGCAGGCGCAGCGACCGTCGGTGCCGGCCTACTCGCAAATGGTTCATCCGCTGTAGCGGAAAAGGGACCTGAAGAACACAGTGGCCGTCTCACTCCTGGAGATGCAGCCCTGCTTCGGTTCGCGGCGGCAGCGGAAATCCTGGAGACCGATTTTTGGGTGCAGTACAACGAACTCGGAGGAATTCAAGACAGCGAAGTTCCAGGTGGAAGCGGCAATCCAGCCTACACCGAAGCACTTGAAGTCCTTGACGAAGACATGGCCGTATACATTCACGACAATACCGACGATGAATTCACTCACCAAAACTTTCTCAACGCGTACCTGGCTTCCAAGGGAGCAGATACCGTAAACCTTGAGCCCTTTCGTACTCTGCCCGGCAGCACTGCGACAGGATCTAGCGGAAAGCTACGACTTACAAATCTAACGCAGCTCACGCTTGACACCAGTTGGTGGACTCGTTACCGGAGCAGTACGCATAATCCTGACCTTGACCCGAATTTCAAGTTCCCGCAAGCTATCCCAACTTTGGCGGTTGGGCAGCATACCGCAATTCCGCGAACGGATGCCGACACGGCGGATCCGAACTTCCTTCAGGCAATCGCAAATACCGCGGCTTTCCACTTTCCGACCATCGAGCAAGGTGGCAACAGCCTCTATCCCTCAATGGCGCAGAGGGCCACTCACGTAGAAGTCTTGCGAATCTTGATCAGCATTGGCCCCACCGAGACGATGCACTTTCAAACTTGGTCAGACAAGGCTGGCAATGCGCCTCCCTTGACCGCAGTCGACCCAGTGACCGGAGTATCCGTAACCTTTCCAGACCTGAATTCTCCGCCGTTCGGTGGCGAGGATTTTCAAACCAACCTGATCATGCCGGAACCGTGCCCATTCCTGAGCCGCAAGCTTCCGCCTTGTTCGATCATTCGCCCCACCGAGACAAAGGGTATCGCAATGGGCGTGGTGAATTTCCTGACGGCCATGGGACTCTTCATCGGCCAGCCGCCAGCGTTTTTTGAGTTGTTAAAAGATCTGGCCGAGGATGCGGACGAGGCCAGACGAGGACGGTAATCGAAGACTCTATCCCGCGCAACTCTCTCCCGCCGCTGCTACCGAAATGGAGCAGCGGCATTTTTTTTGAGGTGGAGTTATCGCAGGAGTCGGCGAGAACTAACGCGACGACAAACGGCGTAACCCATGCATTGTCTCCAGATTGTCAAATCTACTTTCTGACGAATCCGCATCCCCCTGCACTGGCAAGGCTTAGTCGCAATGTAAAGAAATGGTTACTTCCAGCGCGAGACAACGCTCCCTTTGATCCTGCATGAATCCAACTAACTGAACGAAGAAAACCACAGAACAGGAGGACAAAGTTATGTTGAACAAGGTCCTCAGGTCGACGCTCGCAGCGGCCCTGATCGTTGGTATTTCCAACCTGGCTGTTGCGCAATATGGCGGTGGAGGCGGTGGCGGTATGCCTGGTAGCCCGACATACAACCCTCATGGCAGCTATAGCAACAAGGGTGCGATCATTGGCGGAATCGCTGGTGGTGCAGCCGTTGTTGGTGGCCTGCTTTACTGGAAGCACCACAATCGAGCCAAGCTGCAAGGCTGCGTGGCCGGTAGCGGAGACAAGCTCGTCAATGAGAAGGACAATCAAACCTACAGCCTCAGTAACAAGCAGAATGAGACTCTGAAACCTGGGGAACGCGTGGAGTTGCTAGGCAAAAAGGCCCAGGACGATGGATCGGGCGAGCCAACGTTCGAAGTCCACAAAATGAGCAAGGACCTTGGCCAATGCACCGCAACCAAGGCAGATCAGCGGTGATGAGGCAAACATCACCCCACCGGCCACTAAGGGAGGGCGGAGCAATCCGCCCTCTCAAGAATCAATCGTTGGCAAACGCCAAGATCTACCCACACGCGGGAGCAAAGATATTGCTCGCATTACTATGCTTGGCAGTTCTGTTGCCGGCTGATGCCAACTCGCAGAAAGCCATCGACACCGAGCGTTCGGTCCTGACGGTTCGCGTTTACAAAGCGGGGCTGTTATCAGCTTTCGGACACGAACACGAAATCGGCGCGCCTATTCGAGAAGGCGCCTTCGACGAAGACAACAATACCGTTGAATTCGTCGTCGATGCGCGCACGCTGCGCGTCCTCGATTCTGACGTCTCCGACAAGGATCGGGCAGAAATCCAGAGCACGATGTTAGGCCCCCAGGTTTTGGGCAGCGCAGAATTCCCTGAAATTCGTTTTCGCTCCACAGAGGTCAGCCGCGCCGGTGAGAATAGGTGGGTTGTGTACGGTGATCTGATGCTTCACGGCCAAACCCGCCCTGTAAAGATCGATGTGGAACGCCGGGATGCACGATATCGCGGGTCGGTTCAGTTGAGACAGAAGGAATTCGGGATTACACCCGTAACGGTCGCGGGCGGATCGATCAAAGTCAAAGATGAGATTCACGTCGAATTCGAGATCGCAGGAAAGTGAACTGAACCAGATGCTACCAACGGAACGAAGAGGGACGCTGACAGAACCTGATCGTGCTACTAATAAACGGGCGGACCACAAGTCCCGCAGGAGCTTGCGCTCTCCACGAAAAGCGCTTTTCAAAAGGCTTGATTCCCATGTGACTCTCAACGAGTCAACGGATTATGGAGTCCGGAACTCAACACCACGATCGGCATTTAACTTCCTTGTAGCTTCCACGTCGAGATCGGAAATCGGCACTCTGCGTGCCCGCTGTTCCGTGAGCATCCACAGTGTCTGGCCGACAATCGCATAGTTCTGGATTTCACTCCTACGACCATCACGGAAGACCAAAATCGTGGTGGCCGTCTTCTCTTCAGTCGACGGCCGAGTCTGTGGTGCTGCCTGCCGTGTCTCTTCGCGTGACCGCTCTTCATCTCGCAACCGTTCGATTTCGTCCCTTAGCTGCCTGACCTCTCTCGCCAAATCAGTTTCTTGCTCGGACGTGTTTACCGGTGTTTGTTCAGCAACCTGGTAGTAAGGGAGGGACGTATAGACCGGGTAGGGCAAGAACACTGGTTGTGCGAAGGAGAAGCGATTACCAAAGAAGAACTGCCGGCAGAAGAAAGGGTCGAAAAACGGATCGCTGAAGCAAGCGTTTCCGAAAAAGATGTGGAAGCGTCCGTGATGATGGAAACCGACTGCTGGGCCAAATCCCGAGCGGCGAATAAAGCGACCTCCCCTGTTGACAATAAGGCCGTTTGGGTGAGTTCGAATGGAACGAGAAGGTAAGCCAACGCTGACTCGTGCCGAGCCGCCTGGGCGTTGGGTTGCGCGCATTTGCCCTTCAAGGCGCGGCGGGAAGACCGTGGCCGCCAACAAAACCGCAGTGGCAAGCACCTGGTACATATTCCCTTACAACTTCCGGCACGCAACTCTTTCTGAATGGTCAGTCGCCAAGCTTTATGCCTTAAGCTCGGCAACTCCTCTCACCAAGTAGTTTACTAAATGATACTCCCCGAGATCGTGTCGCGGCTATCACTGAAAAGTAAAAAGAATCACTCGCGGATAGATCAACGTGAGGACAACATCCCGGTGGACAACGACAGGATTATCCGGTGATTCGTATTTGTGCCGTGTTCTTACGAATTCTTTACCGGCCAATGACACATCCAGCATCGCCTGGGAGAAAACTTCAGCTATAAGCGCTCGCTGCTCTGGTAAACCTGCGGGCGTAATAAGCCCGCAGGAGAACATAGCGAATTATCGAGCAGCTCGATAACGATTACGCCTTGATGGGAAAGGTCTTGATGGAAAAGATCCTTATCGTCGAGGACGATCGAGCCGTACAGAAGGCACTGAAGCGGCTCTTCGAGTCCGCCGGATACGCGGTTGAGATCAGCAGTGATGTGAAATCGGCGCTGGACATTGTCCGCGCGAGGAATCCGACAGCAATTGTGCTCGACCTTCGCTTGCCAGTCTTGTCGGGCAAAGACGTTTGTGTCCAGGTTAAGCAGCAGCTGTCCGCTTTGCCAATCATTATTCTCAGCGCGTCAACGGACCTCGTGGACAAAGTTGTGCTCCTGGAGCTGGGAGCTGACGATTATGTAACCAAGCCATTCAATCCCAGAGAACTGCTGGCGCGCGTTCGTGCAGCCATCCGCAGCACACGCAAACCGATCGTCCACGACGAAGCAAAGTTCGATGGGATTTGCGTCGACTTCACAACAATGGAGGTCGTTCGCGAAGGGCACCCCATCGCCCTGACTTCTCAGGAGTTCAAAATACTGAAGTTCTTCCTGCACAACGAAGAGCGGGACGTCTCGCGCGACGAACTCTTAAAAGAAGCGTTGGGTTACCATGACTACCCTTCTCTTCGGACAATCGATAACCACATTCTGAAGCTCAGGCAAAAACTGGAAAGAGATCCGGAGAACCCTACCCACTTCCTCACGACCTACCGCTCAGGATACAGGTTTGTGCGCGGCATTGAGGGTTGACGGTAGAGGAAAGTAGTCCGCGTAGGAGTGGCCTATTATTCATAGGCTAATGCTTGCACAACGTCCTGCTTCACTGCTTTCCATGCGGGGAGGACGGCTCCCAGCAAAGCCCCTATGACCGAAACGCCTGACGCGATGGGCCACCAACCGTATACAGTTTCTTGGGTCAAGCTTGCAGGAGCAGCATGCATCATCAGCCATTTGCTTCCACCCGTCATCACAATTCCTAGGACGCTGCCGAGTATCGCGATCAGCAGCGTCTCCCGAAAAAGCAGATTCAGAATGTAGCCGGACGAAGCCCCGAGCGCCTTCAGTATTCCGATCTCTCGCGTTCTTTCCAGCACCGCGGTGTACATGGCCATGGTGACGACTATGAAACCTACAATGAGGGCGATGCCAATCACAACGCCGATGAAGTCTCGCAATAGCCCAACACTGTTGATCGTCAACAGTGAAGTAAAAGCCTCCATCGTGTATATGAAGTAACCCGGCATTTTGCCCCGCAATTCGTCAACGACGAGCGGCGCACGAGCTGGATCATCCACTTTCACGTAAATCTGGCTGAGCCTCCCGGGATTTCCGGTGAGAGCCTGAAGAACATTCAGCCGCGCGCAGATGTGGGACAGCTTGCCAGACTCAAAGACTCCCGACACTCGCCAGGCGTGATTTGCCAGTGTGATTGTGCTTCCAACGCTCAGCTTCTTCTCCCTGGCATAGTATTCATCGACAATTACATCATCATCATTTTCAAACGGGCCGCCCCTGACAAATCGGAAGCCGCCGCTCAAGCGGTTGAATTGAGCGAGATCAATGCCGGTCAGGACGTCAAGAGCAGTCAGGGGTTGACCCATCGTGCCGGTCGCGAATGTGACATGGGGCTGCTTCATCAGGAAGGGCACCAGCCTTTCGCTCATTGGAGAGGAACTAAGGCTAATGATGGAACTCGCAGGAGGCCGGACTAGAATGTCCGCGCCGACTCCTCGTGCACGGCGGGCTGTTTCGTCAAGCGTTCCGTAGCTGATCCCAACGAGCGTGAGAATCATCGTGACCTCAACCCCGATGGCGAGCACGCTCAAACACGTTCGGACCGGCCGCTGGCGTAGGTTCTCAAAGACAAGCTTATTCAGCAAAGCAACCTCCGGGCGCGGAAGGATATGCACGAGGAGTCTTCAAAGCCACGGCCGCAAGACGCGCGCCGAATTTGCTGGCCGATGAAACACAGGCGGGCGAGTTTGCGAATTCTTAAGATCTAAAGGCGCCGACCTATGGTAACGAACAGGCCACCCTCATGCCCGAGAGCCCCAATCCATCCTATCTGCGCCAGCCACCCCTCAAACCGCCAGTTATCTGAAGCGCCGGCGAACAACTCTTCCGATTCCTCACACAGCATTGCGCTTGGGTATGCGCGCAGGTATTCGACACCATTTTCCGCAAACCAGCCCTGGACCTCGGCAAGCGTGTGACGGTGCTCCTCGGGATGCTGATATTGGTCTCGCAGCCATGCCTTACGGCGTGCCGGCTCACTCTCTCGGTCGCGTAGCACCGGATCGCACGGGATGAATCGGCATCCAGACAGCCGCGCAACGAAGCGCCGGGCTCGGAGAGGAATGCGTGCGAATGCGTTGTAGACGCCGAGAACTATCATCCCGCCTGGGCGTGCAAGATGCGCGATGCGAGCGAATGCCGCACTCGGATCTGGAGTGTGGTGCAAAACCCCAGACGAATACACCACATCGAAAGCGCCCGCCCGCAGGCCTGGATTGTGCAAGTCGGTTTCGATGAACTGCACCTGATCAAGTCCGAAACGTCGGGCTGCCTCAGCGCCAAGCCTGAGCGATGCGCGTGTGAGATCCGCGCCAATTACAACTCTGTCGCCACGCGCCAAGTACAAGCTCATCTGGCCGGTGCCACACCCGATCTCTACGACGCGCGCATCGCCCGGAATTGCTCGGTCAATTAAGCGCGCGAACTCACTGCGCTCTGCGCGTGCTCGCAACCAACGCAGGCTGATGCTTGGAGGATAGTCGGGAAAAGGTGCCCACTCGTAAAAGCCGCGCACAACTTCGGTTTGCGTGTTGCCCGACAGTCGTAAGTTAGGTATGCCATCGGGCGCTTCGTAGCGCATATCGCAGTTGCGGCAAGACCAATCGGCCCTCAGTGGCCCCGCACACAACGGGCAGGCCAATAACTCCAGGAAAGCGTCCACGGGTTACCAGATGGAGTAGATGAACGGGGCCAGTGCTTCGACTGTTGCTGCCACAATGAGTAGCAGCCCCGTCACGCACAGAAAGATAGCCAGCGGCATGAGCCAGCGCTTGTCGGAATCGCTGTGCCACAATCCGCGCGCCAACTGTGCCGTGGATCCGAAAGTGCTGCCGAACACGATTAGTCCGCGTCTGGTCCTGCCACGCGTCTTAATCACGCAACCTCCTTTTCTTCCTTTATTTTGTCTAGTTGTGTTTTTGCCAGTGCCGAGGTGCGCTTCAGCACTCGAGTCCCTCCGGCGACCAGAACATCGATCTTGGAGCGCAGGAATGTTGAGTACCCTTCAACCGCCCGATTGACAATCGGTTCTCCGGCCAGATTGAACGATGTGTTGAGCAGCACCGGTATCCCGGTGCGCTGTCCGTACGCCTCCAGCAATGCGTGCAGGCGTGGTACCATCGTTCGCTCCAACACCTGTACTCGAGCTGTCCCATCGACATGTGTGATTGCCTGGAGCCGCGACCGCCATTCGGCCCGAACCGGAAACACACCCGACATAAAACGGGCCAACCGTGTGCCAGCTAGTGAAATGTCGAAATAGCGCGCTGCGGCTTCGATGGACACCACCGGAGCAAATGGGCGGAATTGCTCGCGGTACTTAATTTCGCGGTTGAGGCGATCGCGCATCTCAGTCGTATGAGGCGACGCAAGGATGCTGCGATGACCTAGCGCACGTGGTCCGAACTCAAGAGCGCCCTCCATCCATCCGACGATGCGATCAGCCGCCAAATCGTCAGCAATCTGATCGATGAGTGCGCTGTCATGGCATTCTTGGACGAAGTGACCGTCTTCTCGTGCGAGCCGTGCCAACTCAGATCCATCAGCCGAAGGTCCCCAAAAAGGATGGTCGGGTAGATCGCGGTCCGGATTTCCAAAGTGAATGCGGTCACAATAAAGCGCCGAGCCAATTGCGCATCCGGCATCTCCGGGCGCGGGCGGAACGAACACGCGCTCAAAGCCGGATTCTGCGAGGAGACGTGCGTTGGCTACGCCGTTTAAGGCCACACCTCCTCCCAAGCATAGGTCGGGCAAGCCAGTTTCCTGATGGAGCGCTCGGGCAAGCTCCACGAGTGTGTCCTCCAGAACCCGCTGCACGCTGGCAGCGCAATCGGCGAACCGCTGACCTTCCGAGGTGTCCAGGTCAATCGGTTCGTACGGATTTCGCGGCGGACCAAGGAGTTCGACGAAACGCGATGAATAAGAGCGTTCTGCGGTGGTGTGAAACTCGAAGTAATTCAGATCGAGCGCGAACGCGCCATCGGGTGTGCGGCGGATCAGCTTACGGACTTGCTCGACCAGCGTGGGCTGGCCGTAGGCAGCAAGGCCCATCACCTTGTATTCATCTTCATTCACCTTGAAGCCGAGATATGCAGTGAATGTCGAATACAGCATCCCCAGAGAATGCGGAAACCTGATTTCACGAAAGCGCCTGATTGTCGTAAGACCGTTTGGCACTCGCTCGCCGTCACCAACTGAAAGTGTCGCCCACTCGCCTACCGCATCGGCTGTCATGATTGCCGCGCGACGCGTCGGTGCAGTGAGAAACGCGGCTGCGGCATGAGACTGATGGTGCTCGGTAAACAGGACCTTGCCTCCGGGCACGCCTAAATGGGATGAAATAATTCCACGCATCCAGACTTTTTCGCCGAGCGAATTCTTCATTGCTTTGGGAAATGCCCGCCAGGACTGTGGGAACGCGCGTAACGCGCAGGTGAGTATCCGATCGAACTTCAGCATTGGGCGTTCGTAGAAGACTACGGCGTCGAGTTCATCCGGCTCGATCGCCGCGTGCTGAAGACACGATTCGATCGCTAACAGCGGAAAGGCCGCATCGCCTTTGTGCCGTGATAGCCGTTCCTCTTGGACCGCGCAGACGGGCACACCGCCGACAACGAGGGCTGCAGCCGAATCGTGATAATGTGCCGAAATGCCGAGAATGTTCATTTCAATATTGCCTGTCGAGTGATTGACTCGTTTCGGCGGCGACTATAGTCCATCCAGATGGTTCCCGCCTTGCGGCACGCTTGGCCAGCCAGGCAAACAGTGGCAATAAGACGAAGTACTGAATTGTCAGCAGCATTGAACCCAGTATTCCCGCAAGGCCCGTTGCCAACCGCAAGTAGGCTCTCCAGAGCCGGCTGAGGCGCGCACGCCACAAATGACGCTTGTGCCGCTTCGGTTCAACTCGTGCGAGTTGTGTGAGTGTGTAGTTCATGTGAAAGTTTTCGTCGTGCAGAATTTCCTCAAAAACAGCCCGCGTCGGCGGATCGTGTTGCATTACATCGCGATAAACGGTGAACCGGCTGGCGGCTGCCTTCTCCGATAGATGTAGGAAAGCCAGCATGTCGATGTCCGATTCACTGTCAACCTGTAGATCATCGAGACCGTGGCCACCCGGCGCAAGCCACTCACCGTGGAACCCGGGACTGGAACGGCCCGCTGAGACTTTCAAAAGTTCTGCTGCCCGATGACGGAACAAAACGCCATGACGGAATTCGTCAATCGCGTGCTCTAGATAAAGGCGTCGCAACAGAGGGTCTGAGGTAACCTCGGCTGCGCGCAAAATATCGCGCCCCCCGTCAGTCTCGGTTTCGCTGAAGCGGAGTAGTTTCTGCACACGCCGATCGGTATCGCTCCAGATCCAGCGATGCACAGGAGTCAGCATTCGATCAAATGCTGTGGGTCGCTCATGGGGCCGCGCAGAATCCATCATGAGCCTAATAAGATGTGAGATTTGGAGTCTGGAAACGTCAAAATTTTGTCTGCAACTTTACCCTTAATTGGCATCGTTCCATCTACTCCCACCTCCTTCCGTATGATCAAAACGAAGCTCATCTGGGGGCTTTCCGAGACCCGCAAGCTTTTGACAATTGTTTGAGCTGATACGACATCCGGTTCTATGCGTACTCGCATCAACTCGTAGAGGTCAGCCTTGGGAAACACTCCTCCGATGCGCGAGCCGCGGGTATTCAGACATCTCGCGGCCCGTCTGACTGCCGAGATCGTGGTAGCATCCGTCGGCGCCGCGTTCCTCGCCTGCGCAATCATCGCGAATCAACGGTTTCTCGACAGGCACTTCGTGCCGTCTTTTTTCCTGCCGCGCCACTGGTACGTGCTGATACAAACGTCCGCACGATTGGCGATGGCAGTCCTTGGCACGTGGCTGGCGCTCGTTGCGCGTCGGCGTATCGGGCAGTTTGCCGCACGAACACCTGCAGGAGCGCTCCGCATTGTCATCGCTGTCGTTCTGGCGCTCGGCGCAAGCAACCTGATGCTGCGGCTTGTGTACCTGCGTCCCGCCGAATGGCTATCGGCGAAAGACGAACCACGCCGCCAGCCCGACCCGCGACTTGGCTGGACCTGGGTGCCTGGGCGCACCGGACATAAGAACATCGGTGGGCGTGTCGTCGACTACGCCATCGACCCGGCAGGATATCGCGTCAGCAATGTGGACGAACCAGTCGATCCTGAGCGACCAACTATTTTGTTCACCGGTGAGTCAGTGATGTTTGGTGAGGGACTGACATATGCCGAGAGCATACCTGCGCAAGTCGGTGCCATGACGGGAATACAGACTGCCAACTTGGCAGTCCACGGCTATGGTAACGATCAGGCTTACCTGAAGCTAGAGTCGGAGCTGCCACATTTTCGTCGGCCAGTCGCAGTGGTGTCGCTGTTCATGACTGACCTCTTCGGGAGGAACCTCGATCAGGATCGACTACACCTTGGTCCCGGTCTTATCTGGCTGCGGGCAGAACAGCACTCGCGGCTTTCGTCCTTTGCGAAGCTGATCGTGCCATACCGCGCCGACACGACCGTCGAGCGAGGTGTAATGGTGACCCAGGAGGTGCTTCGCGCCACCAGCGAACTGGCACGAGCGCACGGGGCAACGCCACTACTCGTCGTGCTGCAGTTTGGCCAGGAAGAGGGGCCCGAGCGGATGTTGCGTCGCCGAATCCTGGATGACGCGAGCATACCTTATACGTTCGTCAACGTTGATTCGTCGTGGCGGCTGCCTTGGGACAGACATCCCAATCCGCGCGCCGCTCACGCGATCGCCACTGCCATCGTGAGTGAGTTACGAGGACGGCTTGCCGTCGCAGGCCCCGTCAACTAAGGTTTTGATCGCAAGTTTCGTCACTCAAAGAAGGACTGCTGCAGCTTGCGAATCCGATGGCTTATTTCATTCGGTGACGATCCTTGCACGGAAAGGGATGCACGTCCACTGCAGGAAGGGATACTACGTGACAGCAATGGGAATTCATGCGTAACGATGATATGAATGAAGAAGAATCCCCGCGATGCCTCCAAATGCCTGAACCCGCGCTCTCTAACACCTGAGCGATGTTGACGATTAGGAACAAGTAGAAGACCGGAATTTGACATTTCTGTGGCAATCGTTCCGCCCTTGTGCGCTATGCTTCAGGTAAGAAAATTTGTGACAAAAGGAGGTGCAGAATGCCTCCGCGAATTCGGTTCGCCTTTGGTATCGTCATCGTCGTCTGCGGAATTCCTTGCTCGGCGCAAAGAATGAGTTCCTTCGGTTCCCATGCTGGCGGTTTTGGCCGCGGGCCAGGGTTTACCAACATGGGTAGCCGCGGGTTCAGCCAGCGTGGCAATGTTTCGCGCTTTTCCGGCAGACCCCCCGCATTCTCAGGCTTTCCCCGTTCGCAATCCGCGCCATCCATGCACGGTTTCCAAGAAAGGCCCGGACCCTCGCAGTTTTTCCGGGACCACGGCCTCGAGAGGGGCTCCGGGCGGGATCGTCGACTTGTGCCACGCCCGCCGCTCCAACCCTCTCTTTCCGCAACAAGCCGTACTTCAGCTGTGCCGCGACCACCACAGACTTCAGCCATGCCAATTCGGGCCTCGGGTTCAGCGGTGCCGCGCCCACCGCAGGCTTCAGTTGTGCCTGTTCGAGCAGAGGCTTCAGCTGTAGCGCGTCCGCCACGGACTTCAGCTCGACCAATTCAAGCAGGGATTTCAGCCGCTGCGCGTCCCGCGACTCGCTTCGGGAGTCATGGGCAGCTCTTTGAACCAAGGTCGCGAGCCCTTTTCTTCTCACGGCAATTCTCCTTCTTCAACCCGTTTTTCCCTAACTTCAACCTGTTTTTCCTTAACCCATTCTTATTCCCGCGGCCGTTCTTCTTCTCGCCATTTTTTGCGAGCACATTCTTCTTCTCCGAACCGTTTTTCTTTTCGTCCTTTTTCTCGGATCCGTTTTTCTGCCCCGGGCCGTTTTTCTGCCCCGGGCCGTTTTTCTTTTCTCCGTTTCTGACTAGCGCATTCTTCCCCCAGCCGTTTTTCTTCTCTTTCGGCTCTTCTCCCTTTTTCTTTGGTTCGCCCTTTCGCTCCCCCTTCTTGTCCTCACCCTTCGTGCCATTTACTTTCAGGTCCGGCGCCATCGAACACCACCTTCACTTGTTTCGAACGAGCGAGGGTTCTTTCCCCGGTTCCACAAGGCGGCAGCCGTGACAGCTCAGGCATGGACGCCGATGAGCGAATGCAGGCTGCACCCCGGTTTTGCACTGCTTGACAGTAAGGGCGCCCAGTGGGAGAGGGCAGCAACCATTTTCGGTTACACAACAAGAGGTTTTATACGCACCTCTAAGGATAGCCACACTTGTAATGTGAATGGTGCTGGGGGACGACGATGAGATCTCTGTTGTTCGTTTCACTGCTTTTGGCTGCGACGCTCTGTCTCACGAGCAGCACCAGACCGGCGAATGTGTCGCCGAGTGCGACGGAGGGCGTCCAAGTCATCGACGTCATCGCGAAAAAGTACGAGTTCAATCCTTCACCGATCCGAGTCAAGCAAGGTACGAGGGTCCAACTCAAAATCACAGCGACAGACCACGCACATGGATTCCGGATCAAGCTGTTTCCGGACGGAACCGACACGAAGGGAAACGCGGGCCTTGTTTTCTCATCTCCACAGGACTGTCAGAAGATTGAGAAAAGCCAGACGGCAACAATTGAGTTTGTGGCCCAAACACCGGGGTCATACCCTTTCAGGTGCTGCACTCGCTGCGGCTGGCATCACAGAGCAATGAAGGGCCAGCTAATAGTCGAACCCTGAGTAAATGTGTCAACTCCTGCCCTACGAAACATAACAGTCCGGCGACAACGGAACAGAGAACAACTGGGCTCAATCCAATGTTCATCTCGGCTGCGCCGCGCTACTGGTTACGCCACGGTTTTTCTCCCGTTGCCAACAATCTTGGAGGTCGCCTGTTCGAAGTCCTGTGAAGTTGCGCATGGCCGCCCCTTCACCGCGATGCCTTAGGGCGGAGGTTGCGGAAGGAATCATGCTTGAGAGGCAGACCCAGTTTTCACATCCAGTTGAGGCGAGCATCCTCTCTGAGGCTGATCACAAAATCGTGTGTCACTTCGAAGGGGGCTGTACATCGCTAGAATCGCAGGTCCGTCGAAAACGGTGACGCGCCCTTTCGCGCTGGAAGGGAAGCTGTTAGGATGTTTTTGCGAGGTTCGTTTCCTTGTTCTCTTCCTGGCCATCGGCGCGGATCGTCCTGGGCAATACGGTAGTTCGTTCCGAAATTTATTGGCGGTTTATTAGCGGTTTCTGCTCTATTAGGAGCAATCCGAGTCGGTCAGGGCAGATTGTGCATTATATGCAAATCGCGCAACGCCGTATAAACACTGGCGATTGCGCATCTCGTTGATTTGGCGAGTGGGGACGTTCGCGCTGATATCAGAAGGTAAACTTCAGGTCAACTTGAACGATTCGGGGACTAGAGCTGAAGCTCAAAACTTTGCCGAAATCCGCAGTGGTGATGTCGCTGACAGGGTTGTCCCGATTCGGATGGTTCAATGGGTTGAAGAAGTCGGCATGGAACTCGAGGGCCTTCGATTCAGCCAGTGGGAACCGCTTCCCCACAGAAAAATCCAAATTGCTCTGACTGGGTCCGCGCAGCACATTGCGACCCAC
>Ga0209056_10003695_pt1 | contig 16245 bp, 14 predicted proteins | sample GraSoiAngelo_114_FD_185876 | JGI IMG/M metagenome (GOLD analysis project Ga0209056, IMG submission 185876) | Grasslands soil microbial communities from the Angelo Coastal Reserve, California, USA - 14_0903_13_40cm (SPAdes) (version 2) | ecosystem: Environmental > Terrestrial > Soil > Grasslands... | reverse complement strand
CGCCGGTCCGATGGGATCGTGGCGAAGGTCTCCGGCTGGCAGCTCGGATTGTTCACCAGGTAGTGCCAGAAGAACTGGCCGCTGAAGAAGACCGTGCTCTTCTTGTTGAGCGGACGGATCCACGTGGGCCGGTCGAAGGCGATCATGCCCTTCCACATGTTCTTCTTGGTGATGCCCGGGATGGCGGGGGTGTCGAGGACCGTCACCCGCCCGAGGTCGAAGAACGGGATGCCGAAGTCGTAGACGGTCTCGGTCCGGAACACGGTCTGGGTATAGGTCTCGTCGGAGTAGTTCGCGGCGAAGCCAACCGTGTGGACGTATGGCACGATGTACTCGGCTGGCAGGATACCCTTATCGAAGAGGTGCGCGGCGAGGGCGACGTTCCGGTCATTCTTGGGCAGGATACGGATCGGGGCCGAGGGAGATCCATCGTCGCCGGCCCAGCGCTGGTAGAGGTAGTTCAGCGTGAACTCGAGGCCGAAGGGCGCGATCGCGTGGTAGCGCACGCCCACCTGGCTGTTGTCGAAGGGATCACGGGTATAGTTGCCGTGCTCGAAGAGCTTCGTGCCGTTCATGAGCCCGGTGCACGCATGCTGTCCCTTGCGCGGACCCGAGGGGACGATGAACGGTGAGGGGCGGCACAGCGCGGTGTAGAAGGCGCCGTCGACCACGTTGGTGAGGGGATTGTAGAACTTGACGCCCCAGGGCCTGGGCTCGAACGCGATCTTGACCGGCCACCAGTCGCCCGGGTTCCAGTACCACTCGAGGAAGTTCTGCGAGAACCGCCATACGTTGCCGACGTCGTAGAGGAACTTGAACATCCAGAACGGTCGGCGGATCTCGTCCCACCCGTAGGGCGGCGGCGGCAGCTCCTGCACGAAGTGCCAGGTCGTGTCGAGCGTGTTCACTCGGTCGAGCATGCGGAAGTTGTCGCTCTCGCCCCAGACGATCTGCTGGCGCCCCGCGCGGACCGTGAGCGGGATGGTGCGGAACTTGATGTCGGCGTAGGCCTCGCGCAGCTGGTTGTCGAACTTGAAGGCGTCCCGCTGGCCGTGGCTGAGGGCGCTGATCGAGAGATCCTTCTTCGACAAGAATATCCGGCGGTCTTGCGCGTCCAGGATGCCGACCTTTCTGGCGTAGTCGAAGAAGTTCAAAAACTCCCCGACCTTGAGCCCGGGGTACGCCTTCCCGTGGGCGTCCTCCTTCTCGAAGAAGCCCGGGGTCGTGTCGTAGATGCTGTCGTAGACTCCACGCCACAGCACGAAGAGGTGGGAGCTCTCGAGGAACGGGATGTTGTACTTGTTGTAGAAGAGCCCGGCCTGCAGCCAATCGTAGTCGAGCCGGATGTGCGCCGTGTTCCGGTTCTGGATGTACTCGAAGGTGCTCTCGTTCGGGGTGCGGATCAGGTTCTGGGACTGCAGGTTGCCCGAGAGCTGGATGGGCCCGAACTTCTGCGTGGCGACCGCTCGTCCCGGTCCGAGCGCGATCCCCGTGGCGCCGAGCACGCAGCAGATGGCCAGCCGAATACGGCGATTCGACATACCCCCTCCTTCTTGCGGCTCACCGGACGCACCGGAAGACCGGCAGCGTCAGCTGTTCGGTTACCGATTCGAAGACCACCTCCACGCGCATCCCGGTCCTGAGGCCGCCCGCCGGGACGTCGCGCAGGTAGGTGGCGAGGCGGACGCGTGTGTCCTCGACGAGCTCGACCAGCGCCGTGACGTACGGCACGCGATAGCCGGGGAGGAAGGCCCGGTGGACGGTGACCCAGGTGAAGAGACGCGCGCGGCCGCTGGTCGCGGTCCAGGCGTGCCGCTCGCCGCCGCAGTCCGGACACGCCGGCGCGGGATACCACACCCAGCGCCCGCAGCGCTCGCAGCGCGGGATGCGGAGCTCGCCCGCGCGGCAGCCGTCCCAGAAGGGCCTGGCGACGGGCCAGCCGGGGTCGGGTAGATGGCGCTCGGCGAGCTCCGGCACGCGCGTCACCCCCTTCCCAGCACGAGCGTGGCGTGCTGGGCTCCGGTATAGCCCGTCACGACGCCGACCTCGGCGCCCGCGACCTGGCGCGGACCCGCCTCCCCCCGGAGCTGGTGGACGGCCTCGACGACGTGGTTCATCGAGAAGACGAACGCCTGTGCGAGCTGCCCGCCGCTCGGGTTCACGGGCAGCGCCCCGCCGAGCTCGATCCGCCCGCCCTCGACGAACGGGCCGCCCTCGCCACGCCGGCAGAAGCCCATGTCCTCGAGCTGCTGGATCACGAGCGCGGTGAAGTTGTCGTAGAGCGCGACGAAATCGACGTCGGCGGGTGAAACGCCCGCCATCGCGAAGGCTCGGGGCGCCGAGTGCGCGGCCGCCGTGGCGAGGTAGTCCTCACGCAGGCTCGAGTACTCGCCGTCGGGGATGATGCCCGAGCCGGCGCCGAGGACGACGGCCGGCCGGGCGCGCAGATCGCGCGCGCGCGCCAGCGACGTCATGACGAAGGCGCCGGCGCCGTCGTTCACCAGACAGCAGTCCGCGGCGCGGAAGGGGTCGGCCAGGTACGGCGCCGTGAGGTAGTCGTCGAGGCCGAGCGGCTCGTCGCGCAGGATCGCGTTGTCATGGAGCGCCGCGTGGCGCCGGCAGGCGACGGCCACGGCGCCGAGCTGCGCCTCGGTGGTCCCGTAGAGCTCCATGTGGCGGCGCGCCATGCCGGCGAAGTGGACCACTTGGGGGTACCAGCCGAAGGGGATCTCGAACGCCGCCTTCATGCGCATCTCGGCGTGCGGCTGGCCGACGTTGCCGCGCCGCTCGCTTCCCCAGGCGACGCCCTGACAGCAGAGCACGGTGTGCGCCAGGCCGGACTCGATCGCGAGCGCCGCCTCGAGCGGCGCCGCCACCACCGCTGTGCCGCTGTGAAAGCACGAGGCGGCGTGGAACTGGCCCCGGATGCCGAGGTCGCGCGCGAGCTCGTGCAGCTCCCCATACCCCGCGCCGGGGACGATGAGCCCGTCGACTGCGGCCGCCTCGAGCCCGGCGTCGGCCAGCGCCGCACACGCCGCCTCGCGCCGGAGCGCTGCCAGGTCGCGCGACGAGCGCCGCTCGTAGCGCGTCTCGCCGACCCCGACGACGGCGATCCGGCGCGCGAGCTCCATCCTCGCTCAGACGACTCCCGCCGCGCGCAGCTCGGCGAGCTCCGCGCCGCTCACCCCGAACTCCCGGAGCACCTCGTCGGTGTGCTCGCCGAGCATCGGCGCGAGCCGCTCCACACCGCTCGGCGTGACCGAGAGCTTGACGGGGGGTGCCAGCGTCCGGATGCGGCCGCGCCGCGGCGCTTCGCGCTCCACGACGGCGCCGTTGGTCGCGATCTGCGGATGCGCGAGGATGTCCTCGAGCATGTTGACGCGGCAGGCGGGGATGTCGTGCGACTCGAGGAGCGCGATCCACTCGGCGCACGGCCGCGTGCGGAAGACCTCGGCGAGGATCGGCACGATCTCGGCGCGGTGCTGGACGCGCAGGTCGTTGGTCGCGAAGCGCGGGTCCGACAGGAGATCCTCGCGGCCGATCGCCGCACACAGCCGCTTGAAGAAGGCGTTGGTCAGGCAGGCGACGATGAAGTGGCCGTCGCTCGCGGGGAACGCCTGGTAGGGCACGAGGTCGGGATGGCCGCTGCCGAACTTGCCGTAGTGCTGGCCGTCGGTCAGCACGTTGGCCGCGACGTCGGAGAAGAGCGAGACGACCGCGTCGAGCATCGCCACCTCCACCCGCTGGCCCAGGCCCGAGCCGGCACGCTCGAAGAGCGCGGCCGCGATGCCGTAGGCGGCGTAGATCCCGGTGGTGATGTCGGCGACGGGCGGCGCCGACTTGATGGGCGGGCCGTCTGGCTCGCCCGTGTGCCCCATGAGACCGCCCGTGGCCTGGAGGATGAGGTCCATGCCGGGCTTCTGCGCGAGGGGGCCGCGCGGGCCGAAGGCCGTGATCGAGCAGTAGACGAGGCGCGGATTCTCATCGCGCAGCGCGTCGTAGCCGAGCCCGTGGCGCTCCATCACGCCGGGGCGGAAGTTCTCGACCAGCACGTCGGCCTGCGCGACGAGCCGGCGCACCAGAGCCGCGCCCACCTCCTGCCCGATGTCGATCGTGATGCCGCGCTTGTTGCGGTTGAGCCCCTGGAAGTTGAGCCCCCCGACCTCGGGCGGGAGCCGGCCGGTGCGGTCGGCGTAGCGGATGCCGTCGCCGCGGCCCGGCTTCTCCACCTTGATGACGTCGGCGCCGAGGTCGCCGAGGAGCGACGTGCACCAGGGACCGGCGGCCTGATGGCTCAGGTCGATCACGCGGATGCCCGCGAGGGCCGCGCGGCGGTCGCCGGAGCCGCTCATCAGTATTCTTCGCTCGCGCTCATTCGGCCGCCGGTTAGCAGGCCATCTCGCGTGAGGTCAACAGAGGGCGCTTCGAGTACGCTCGGCACGAGGTGACTCTGCCGCAGGCGCGCGCCGGCCGAAGGTGCCGGCAGCATTCGCTTCGCCCGACCCCGTCGCGGATTCAGTATGGAAGTCGCATCTCCTTTTTGCGCCCCGAAATGGAGTCCAGACCCCGCTTCCTCCGTCCACGGCAGCGCCGGCAGCTCCCCAGGAGGGTCCCGGGAGGGCCCTGAGGGACGGCCCTCTTGAAGTGAACGAACGTTTGTTCGTATGAGAGTAGGCGGAGGGCCCCCGGCATGGCGCGTGAGTACCACCTCATCTCGGCCGACTCGCACATCCTCGAGCCGCCGCACGTCTGGAAGCAGTACCTGCCGCGCAAGTTCCACGACAAGGCGCCGAAGGTCGTGCCCGACGGCGACGGCGGCGAGGCGTGGCAGTTCAGCCCCGACATCCCCCCGGCGCCGATCGGCATCTACGCCTCGGCCGGACGCAAGCACGAGGACGTGCGCTGGACGGGCGTCACCTTCGCGGCGGCCAACCAGGGAAATTTCCGCGCCGAGCCGCGTCTCCAGGAGCAGGACGTCGACGGCGTCGACGCCGAGGTGCTCTTCGGGTCGGCGCGCATGATGAGCCACTTCTTCTCCGACCCCGACCGGGAGTTCCACCTGGCCGGCGTGCAGGCCTACAACGACTGGATCGCCGAGGAGTTCGTCAAGGCCGCGCCCGAGCGGCTGATCGGCCTCACCTGCATCCCGGCGCTCGGCGTGGAAGTCGCCATCAGGGAGATGGAGCGCGGTCTCCGGCTCGGCATGCGCGGCGCCTGGCTGAACACGATGCCGAGCGTCGGGCCGGCGATCCGGCCGGACGACGATCCCTTCTGGGACGCCGCGCAGGCGCTCGGCGTGCCAGTGCACTTCCACGTCCGCGTCATGCGGCAGATCCAGAAGCCGCGGCCGAAGGGCGCGCGCGGCGACGACCTGACCGGCCTCGCCAACGTCGGCGCCGCCAGCATGATCACCGACCTTCCCGAGATCATCAGCTCGGGCGTGCACGACCGCTTCCCGGACCTCGTCTGGGTCCAGGTGGAGGCGGGCTCGGGCTGGATCCCCTACATCCTCGAGCAGCTCGACGACCGCTGGTGGCGGAACCGATCGTGGCTGCCGGTCAAGCTGCAGCACGAGCCGAGCTTCTACTTCCACCGCAACTGGCGCTCGACGTTCATGATCGACCGCTACGCCGTCCAGAACCGCCACACGATCGGCGTCGAGAACATGATGTGGTCGACCGACTACCCGCACCACGGCTGCGACTGGCCGGAGACCCGCCGGGTGGTCGACGACATGTTCCGCGACGTGCCGGCGGCCGAGCGGCGCCGCATCTGCGCGCTCAACGCCGCGGAGCTCTACAAGCTCGCCTGACGGCCGCTACTTGATGCCGACCACCATCGAGTCGTGCCCCACGAGCGGCTCGACGTAGGCTGTCGGAACCCCACCTCACGCATCCAGGCCGCGCAGTCCGCGCCGCTGAAATCGAATCCGCCGGCGGTCTCGATCAACATGTTGAGGCTCATCAGCAGCCCGAAGGCATTCGCCCGTCGCTCGTCGTCGATGATCGCCTCGTAGACGATCAGCGCGCCGCCGCGCGGGAGCACGTCGAGCGCCTTCCGGAGAAGCAAGCGCTTCTGGTCGAGATCCCAATCGTGCAGGACGTGTCCCATGACGAGCACGTCGGCCCCGGGCAGCGGATCCGCGAAGAAGTCGCCCGCCTGGAAGCGGAGACGCTCGCTCAGCCCGAAGCAGGCGACGTACTCCTCGAAGATCGGGCGGACGACCGCCAGGTCGAAGCCGCAGCCGGTGAGCGCCGGATGAGCCAGCGCGACCTGGACCGGGACCGCGCCCTGCGCGGCACCGACGTCGGCGAAGGTCCGGTAGTCCTTCCACGGGAACTTCTGTGCGATCGCCTTGGCTGCGCCGAGGCTCACCCCGGTCATCGCCTGCAGAAACTGCCGGAGGCGAGCGGGATCCTCGTACAGCAGCGCGAAGAAGTTCCCGCCCTCCTTGGCCTCGTTCTGCGGCCGTCCCGTGCGCAGCGCCTCGCTGAGCGAGCCCCAGAACCCGTAGAGCCGGGCGTTCAGCATCTCGAGGAGCCCGCCGACGTATGTGGGCTTGGCTCGATCGAGAAAGAGGCCGGTCTCCGGAGTGTTCGCGTACGCGTCGCCGCGGCGCTCGAGCATGCCGAGGGCCACGAGCGCGTCGAAGAAATCGCGCGCGCTGCGCGGATGAAGGCCGAGGCGCTCGCGCAACGTCTCGCGCTCGAGCGGGCCCGCCGCGAGCTCCGAGAAGAGGCCGAGCTCGACCGCGGTGAGCAGCGCCTTCGAGCCCCAGAAGCCAGTCCCGAGGTCCAGAATGCGGTCCGGTATCGGCTCCGTCGCCATGAGTCCTCCTTTGCCGGCGAGACCTAGCCTTCGAAGCGCCTGGGCTCAAGCGGCGCGTCCCTGGACTTTGCGGGCCTTGCCGTCGTAGCGTGCGTGAATGAGCGACGAATTGGCGTTCCTCGATGCGACGGCGCAGGCGGACCTCGTGCAGCGTCGGAAGGTAAGCCCCATCGAGCTCGTCGATGCGGCGATCGCGCGGATCGAGCGTCTCGACCGCGAGCTGAACGCGGTCATCATCCCCCTCTTCGAGAAGGCTCGGGCTCAGGCCGCCTCGCCTGCGCTTCCCAACGGGTTCTTTCGCGGCGTGCCGTTCCTGCTGAAGGACATCATCTGTCACTCGGCTGGCGATCCGTATCACGCGGGGATGAAGCTGCTCCGGAAGCTCCGGTGGGTCGAGCACGAGGACACGCACCTCGTGGCGAAGTTCCGGGCGGCCGGCCTGGTCTTCCTCGGGCGGACGAACGTGCCCGAGCTCGGCAGCCAACCGACGACCGAGCCCGCGGCCTACGGCCCGACTCGCAACCCCTGGGATACGGGTCGCTGGACCGGCGGGTCGAGTGGCGGCTCGGCCGCTGCGGTGGCCGCCGGCCTCGTGCCCGCGGCGCACGCCAACGACGGCGGCGGCTCGATCCGCATCCCGGCCAGCGCCTGCGGGGTGGTGGGCCTGAAGCCGACGCGCGGCCGGACGTCGCTCGGTCCCGACGTCGCCGAGAGCTGGGGTGGCGCCGTCGTCGAGCATGTCGTGACGCGCTCGGTGCGCGACACGGCGGCGCTCCTCGACGCGGTCGCGGGTCCGATGCCGGGCGACCCCTACTTCGCGCCGCCTCCCGCCCGTCCGTTCGCCGCGGAGGTCGGGCAGCGTCCGGGGCGGCTCCGCATCGGCCTGATGACGTGCGCACCGGGTGAAGCCTTCGCGGTTCACGAGGACTGCGCGGCGGCGGCACGCGATGTGGCGCGCCTGCTCGAGTCGCTCGGTCACACGGTGGAGGAAGCCCATCCGGCGGCGCTCGACGACCCGGAGGTGGGCCAGCGCTTCACGCTCGTGGTCGCAGCGTGGATCGCACGGGATCTCGACTACTGGAGCGAGACGACGGGGCGCCCGCTCGGCCCCGATGACGTCGAGCCCATGAACTGGGCGGTCGCCGAGCAGGGTCGGGCGTGCAGCGCGCGCCAGTACATCCGCGCCGTCGAGTGGCTGCAGTCGCACTCGCGGCGAATCGCTTCATGGTGGGAGGCGGGGTTCGACCTCCTGCTCACGCCGACGCTCGCCGAGCCGCCTCCGCCCCTCGGCGAATTCTCCGCGAAGCCGGGCGATCCCCTCCGCGGCTTCCGCCGCGCCCTGCCCTTCGTGACATTCACGTCGCCCTTCAACATCACCGGCCAGCCGGCGATCTCGCTGCCGCTCCACTGGAACGGCGATGGACTCCCGATCGGCGTCCAGCTCGCGGCCGCCTACGGGCGCGAGGACCTGCTCATCCGCGTCGGCGCGCAGCTCGAGCAGGCGCGGCCGTGGGCGGGACGCCGGCCTGCGGTCCACGCCTGAAGCGTCACTCGATCGGCACGACCGGACGGCCCTCCGCGTCGAGCTGGTGGAGGTACTCCGCGATGCCGAATCCCTCGCGGCCCTCGTAAGTCCAGCGCGTCAACCCCTCGTTCAGGATCGTCCGCCGGCCGCCGGCTTCGTGCGGCACGCCGGCGACGCGCAGGACGTCGCCCCGGAGCGCGTGCACGCGGCCGTTGGAGTCGGTGGCGCGGACGTGTGTCGTCCGGTGCGTGAGGCCGTCGGGTTCGAGCTCCGTCCGCACCTCCCACGCCCGGATGCTCGCGACGGCGCCGTCGCGCCAGATCCAGCCGCGGTGGAGATCGCCCGCCTCGGTAGCGATGCGGATGCCACCCAGGTGCACGTCGTCGCCGACGTTGATCGAGAACCAGCGCCACATACGTGGCCCGCCCCAGCGGCGCGGTCCCCACGACTTGTCGCGGTTGCCGCGCGCCTGGGCGAGCTCGTAGCGCACGCCGTCGGCCTCGATCCGGCCGCTCCACCGCCCCGCCTGCTCGAGGTGACCCTTGCCGACGTGCTGCCGCGTCTCGGCGCTCGCACCCGTCCCGGATCGTCCCTGCCCGTCGCTGCCGATCGCTGGAGTGAGCGCCCGGAACTCCACGTCCACGACCAGGCGTGCCGGCCGCGGCCCGCGCTCGGCCCGGAGGTCGAGGACCATCGCCTCCGCGTCGCACGTGAGCCGCCAGCGCTCCATGGGCGCGAGGCGCTCGTAGCGCACCCCCGCGACCGCGAGATCGCTGTCGGTCATCTCGCGCTCGGGCCGGACGCCGCGCACAACCGCCAGCTCTGTGCCGGGGAGCCAGATCGAGAGGCCCACGTCCATGGTCCCCTCGTTCGGCCGGATGCCGATGCGCGTGAAGAAGCCGGCGTCGGTCACCGGGTCGTAGGCGTTGAAGTAGTACGACTCGCTCCAGGCGGTATCGGCCTCGACAGGATGGGCGAAATCGTGCCGGGCATCGAGGATCGGCATTGGCGGGGCTATACCACTTCTTGTGCCTCGACGTCGGCCTGTCGTACGGTGCCTCCATGTCGGACGAACTCGCCATCCTCGACGCCACCGCCCAGGCCGAGCTGGTGCGGCGCGGCGACCTCAGCCCCTCGGCGCTGGTTGACGCCGCGATCGCCCGCATTGAGGCCGTCAACCCGAAGCTCAACGCGGTCATCATCCCGCTCTTCGAGAAGGGGCGCGCACAGGCGGCGTCGCCGAACCTGCCCCGCGGGCCCTTTCGCGGCGTGCCGTTCCTCCTGAAGGACCTGCTCGCCTACTCGGCCGGCGACCCGCACCACATGGGCACCCGCGTGCTCAAGCGCCTCGGCTTCGTGGCGCCGCACGACTCCAACACGGCGGCGAGGCTCCGCGCCGCGGGCTTCGTCTTCCTCGGCAAGACGAACACGCCCGAGCTCGGCACGCTGCCGACGACCGAGCCCGACGCCTACGGTCCGACGCGCAACCCCTGGGACCCGAGCCGCTCGACCGGCGGCTCGAGCGGCGGCTCGGCGGCGGCGGTCGCCGCCGGCATGGTGCCGGCCGCGCACGCGAACGACGGCGGGGGGTCGATCCGCATCCCGGCAAGCGAGTGCGGCGTCGTCGGCCTGAAGCCGTCCCGCTCGCGCATCTCCTTCGGACCCGACCTCGGCGAGCCGCTCGCCGGGCTCGCCCACGAGGGCGTGGTGACGCGCTCGGTGCGCGACACCGCCCGCCTGCTCGACGTGCTCGCCGGCTATGAGCCGGGCGACCCCCACACGGCTCCGCCGCCGCGCCGGCCCTTTGCCGAGGAGGTGGGCGCCGATCCGGGACGGCTGCGCATCGGCATCCTCGTGAGACTCCCCGGCGAGATCGCCCCGACGCATCCCGACTGCCGCGCCGCGGCCGAGAGCGCGGCGCATCTCCTCGAGTCCGTCGGACATGCCGTCGAGCCGTCGCATCCCGCCGCGCTCGACGAGCTCGAGGTCGGCCGGCACTTCTCGATGATGTACGCGACGCACGTCGCGCGCATGGTGGACGTCCTCGGCGAGCTCGCCGGCGCGTCGTTCGGGCCCGACGACCTCGATCCGCTCAACCGGGTGCTCACCGACCTTGGCCACATTGCCACCGCTCAGCAGTACCTCGCCACGGTCGACTGGCTGCACGGCTATACCCGTCGCATGGCCGGCTGGTGGGCGTCGGGCTACGACCTCCTGCTCACGCCGACCCTCCCCCAGCCGCCGCCGCCGCTCGGCACCTTCACGCCGGCGCGCGAGGATCCGGTCGCGGCCGGCATGCGAGCGGCCCAGTTCGCCGGCTTCACCTCGCCGTTCAACATGACGGGCCAGCCCGCCATCTCGCTGCCCCTCGAGTGGAACGACGAGGGGTTGCCGATCGGCATCCAGCTGGCGGCCGCGTACGGGCGCGAGGACCTACTGATCCGCGTCGCGGCGCAGCTCGAGCAGGCCCGGCCATGGGCCGGGCGCCGGCCGCCGATTCACGCCTGAGGGGAGCGGCCGATGGAAGCGTTCCGCATGACGGCGATGGCCTTCGGCAACGTCGTCGCGCAGGCGGTGTACGTCGCCGCCAGGCTCGGGATCGCCGACCTGCTCGAGGCGGGCCCGAAGAGCGTCGACGAGCTCGCCCGCGCCAGCGGGGCCCATGCCCCCTCGCTCGGTCGCCTGCTGCGCGCGCTCGCGAGCTTCGACGTGTTCGTCGAGGAGGAGACCACGGGCCGCTACGCGCTCAACCCCCTCGGCGCCACGCTCCTCTCGGCCAGGCCCGGCTCCGTGCGCGACGCCGTCCTCATGGCCGGCGACGCGCTCTTCAACCGGCCGTGCGGCGAGATGACCCAGAGCGTCGTCACCGGCGAGCCCGCCTTCGAGCGCGTCTTCGGCGCGCGCTTCTTCGACTACCTCGCGCGCCACCCGGAGGCGGCCGCCATCTTCGACACCGGGATGGCGATGTTCTCCGAGATGGAGAACGCCCCGATCGCCGCGGCCTACGACTTCTCGGCCTTCGCCCGCGTGATCGACGTCGGCGGCGGGCGTGGCGGCTTCCTCGCCGCGATCCTGCGGGCGCATCCCGACGTCCGCGGCGCGCTCTACGACCTGCCGCACGTCGTGAAGGAGGCGACGGTCCTCGACGCTCCGGACCTTCGCGGGCGTACCAGCCGTCTGGGGGGCGATTTCCTCCAGTCGGTGCCGGCGCTGTTCGACGCCTACGTCCTGAAGCGCGTCCTGCACGACTGGGACGACGACACCTGTGTCGCCATTCTCCGGCGCTGCCGGGAAGGCCTGCCGGCGGCGGGACGGGTGCTGGCGATCGACGCCGTGCTGCGGCCCGGGAACGAGCCGGACCCGAGCAGGGTCTCGGACCTGCTCATGATGATCCTCTGCCCGGGACGCGAGCGGACGGAGGCGGAGTTCGCCGCCGTCTACGCCGCCGCGGGCCTCCGGCTCACGCGCGTGGTGTCGACCCCCACGCCGCTCGCGATCGTCGAGGGCGCGCCCGCCTAACGCCTCCGGGGGCCCGTGCGCTGCTCGCGCGCTGCGCGCGCTGCGCTGCTCCGATGCCCCCGGACCCCGCGCCGTCCGCGGCCAAGCCGCCGCCGGCGCTTAACGCCTCCGGGGGCCCGTGCGCTGCTCGCGCGCTCCGCGCGCTGCGCTGCTCCGATGCCCCCGGACCCCGCGCCGCCCGCGGCAAAGCCGCGGCCGGCTTCTCAAACTTCGGCCGGTGCCTGCGGCACCGTCGCCCAGAACTCGGGGTCGTGGCCGTAGAAGATGCGAGCCCCCGCCTGCTGGAGCGCGCGCAGGCGATGCAGCGATGAGAGCATCGCTGACGGGTCGTGGACGATCGCGGGCAGGTGCAGCTCCTCGAGCGTGCGCCGGAGGTAGCAGGCGTCGGCGGTGAGCACCACGTCGCCGCCGGCGAGGCGGATGCGAAGCGACTGGTGGCCGGGGGTGTGGCCGTAGGTGGGAAGGCAGACGACGCGGCCGTCGCCGAAGAGGTCGTGCTCGCCGTCGACAGCGAGCACCTCATGCCCCGTGTCGTAGTTGCGCGCGTCGAAGAAGTTGCGCGCCATGAGGTCGGCGTCGTGGCCCGCGTCCCACTCCCGGCGCTGCACGACGACACGGGCGTTCGGGATCGAGGCGTGACCCCCCGTGTGGTCGAAATGCAGGTGGGAGGTGATCAGGTACCGGATCTCTGCCGGGTCGACGCCGAGCGTTGCGAGGCGCGCCGCGACGTCCTCGCCGTCACGGAGCTCCACCTCGAAGACGCGCGCGGCGGGACCGAGCCGCGCGTCGGGATCACGGCCGGCGTCGGGGTGGAGGCCGCTGTCGAAAAGCGCCTTGCCGCCGGGATGGTCGATCAGGAAGGCCGGCACGGGGACGCGGAGGCGGCCCGTCGCACCGGCAAGGAATCCGCCGGCCGGCCCGGTCAGCCACCCACAGGTGAGCGCGAAGAGCCGGACGGACACGCGAGCTACTCCGCGAGGCGGTCGACGAGACGACCGAGGTCCAGCTCGACGGCCCGCGTCTGACCACCGAGCTCCAGGAAGCGCGCCATCCGCTTGCGCGCCGCCGAGGTGCCCAGGGTGCGGTTGAAGCACGCGGCCTCTTCGAGCAGCCCCTGCTCCGTCGGCGGCTCCGCGGCAATGACGGCGGCCTTGGCGAGCGCGATCGCGTCGGCCGGGAAGGACGCGATCCGCAACGCCAGGCGCTCGACGAACGGCCCCAGCTCCGCGGGCGGCAGGGCCCGATTCAGATAGCCCCAGCGCTCGGCCAGCTCGGCGGGCACGTCCTCGCAGCCGAGGATCACCTCGAGCGCCCGCGCGCGCCCGACGAGCCGCGGCAGGCGCTGCGTCCCGCTGCCGCCCGGAATGATGCCGAGCGCCACTTCGGGTTGCGCAAGCACCGCCCGGCCGAGGGCGCCGAAGCGGAGGTCGAGCGAGAGGAGGAACTCGCTGCCGCCGCCGCGCGCGCGACCCTCGATCTTCCCGATGGTCGCCTTGGGCATGGTCCGGAAGCGCTCGACCATGACGTGGAAGAAGCCGAGCGTCGTCGGCCGGGGGGCGCTCGTCGGAAGCTGCTCGATCAGCGCGACGTCGGCGTGCGCGATGAAGAAGTCGCGGTCGGCGCTGTCGAAGACGACCACGCGCACCGCGTCGTCGGCCTCGAGCTCCTTCCCGATCCGGTCGAGCTCGCGCATGAGCGAGAGGTCGAGGAGGTTGATCGGTGGGTGGTCGATGGTGACGAACGCCACGCCGCGATCGAGGCGCACGCGCAGACAGCGGTAGTCGTCGTATGCCATTTGAGACCCCTCCGTCGCGGCTCGCGGTACCATGCTCGTGCTCCCAGCCGCAACGCCGGTTTGCTTGACCTTGAAAGTAAAGCGACGTACTCTTTACCGGTGAAAAGCCGCATTTCCTCCAAGGGCCAGATCACCGTACCGTTTCAGGTCCGCGAGGTGCTCGGCCTCACGCCGGGAACGGCGGTCGAGTTCCTGGTGCGCGAGGGTGAGGCGGTGCTTCGCAAGCGCCGCCAGGGCGCCGATCCGGTGGACCGCGTCTACGGGAGGCTTCGGCTCGATCGTCCGGTCGACGAGCTCGTGGACGAGATGCGCGGCCCCCGGCCGGCGGCCGCACGCGCGAAGGCCCGGAAACCCCGGTCGAGAAAGGGATGAGGACGGCGGTCGACACCTCCGTCCTGCTCGACGTCTTCGGGGCCGACCCGCAACACGGCGAGAGGTCACGCGAGGCGCTACGGGAGGCCTATCGGGCGGGGGCGTTGCTCGTCTGCGACGTCGTCTGGGCGGAGGTCCGGGCGCATTTCGCGGAGGACGGCGAGTTCCGCGAGATGCTCGGGCTGCTCGGCGCTCGCTTCGATCCCATCTCGGCGGAGACTTCCGCGCTCGCTGGCCGTCTGTGGCGCGAGTACCGTGGCCGCAGCCGGGCGCGCGGGGCACGCGTCGTCGCCGATTTTCTCGTCGGCGCACACGCGCGGCTGCAGTCCGATGCGCTCCTCACCCGCGACCGGGGCTTCTATCGCGGGTGTTTTTCCAAGCTACGGATCCTCGACCCTTCGGGCGGATGACCCGCCCTACTCCGCCACCCTGATGTAGTAGTTGAACGCCTGCCCGGCGTACGAGAACGCTGGCGGCAACGGATCGGGCAGCGGGTCGGAGAAGGATTGGGAGAGGTAGCGCACGGGCGCGGCCGCATCGCTCTCGTCGATGCCGATCGAGGCGTCGGCGTCGTAGACGCCCATGATCCAGTAGACTCCGGGCGCGAGAGGCGTGGACGTGACGGGCATCTCCATCGCGCCGGCGGCCATCGATGTGGCCGCGGTGAACGCAACCAGCCGGTCGGGCTCGCCGGCCGTGTCCGAGTAGAGCGCCAGGATGACGTGCGGACCTCCGCTCTTGGCGATCACGCCGAGGTGGGTGAGGGTGAACGCCTGCGGGACGGTTATCGGGACTCCCAGCAGGTAGCCGGGCGTGTGTTGGCTGGCGCCGGAGAACTCGACGGCGTTGCCGTAGGTGACACCTGCGGGCAGCGTGGTGGTGGTGCTGGTGGTGGTGGTGGTGGTGGTCGTGGTGGTGCTGGTGGTGACGGGAGCGAGGACGACGGTGGTCGAGGTCGTCGTCGAGGTCGACGTCGACGTCGAGGTGCTCGTCGTGGTCGTGGAACTCGCCGTGCAGGCCCCGCACATGCTGCCGGGACCGCCCGAGACACCACCCGCCGCCACGCACGTCGCCTCGTCGCGCGTGATGCGCGAGCGGGTCCTCGCGCAGTCCGCGTCGGTGTCGCAGGCGAGCCAGGGCTTGTTGCTGCAGACGCCCTGGGCAGTCCCGTCGCCGGGCGCCCGATCGTCGCAGCTGCCGATGCTGCTCGTGCAGCACACCACGGCGCCCGGCCTCCCGCAGCTCGAGAGCGCGGCGCAGCGGATCATGCGCACCGTAGTCCCCGCCCTGCAGCCGGCCTTCCGCAGCGCGTTGCCGTAGCGGACGACGCAGCTCACGTACTGCCCGTGGTTCACCTGGCCGTCGCACGGGCAGTGCTCGGCGACCGCGGCTTCCAGGTCATCCGGGCAGGAGCGCGATTCGGGCCTTCTCCCGTCCGTTGCCCACACGCCTGTCTGAAGCGCCAGGAACGAAAAGAGAGCAAGCAAGCCTCGCGGACCGCGCATTGTCGACCTCCTTGTTGATCCGTGACCGTGGAGGCCGGAGTGCGAGCCCTGTGCCAGGGCCGTCGTTGCGTGGACGATCGGACCGTCGGACGCCCACCTGACAGAGATCTGACACGGCGGCATTCCTGCGGCGTCTCGCCGCCCGCGCCGCACACTCGTTCGCTCGGCTCTTCGCGGCGGCAAGTCTCAGTCCCGAGCGCACGGCCGACGACAAGAGATCGGCGCCGCGCCGGCCTTCCCACCTCAGCGACGCACGACCTCGCCCACGTACACGTACTCCAGGTCCTGCGACGTGATCGGCCGGTCGTCGCCGCGCCACGTGACCCGCTCGATCGACGCCACGAAGAGCGTGTGATCCCCCGCCGCGTGCGCCGCCGTGACCCGGCACTCGAGCGTGGCCATCGCGTCGCGGAGCAGGGGCAGCCCGTCCGGCGAGTCCTCCCAGGCGACGGCGTCGAGGTTGTCGGGCCGCCGAGACGCGGCGGAGTAGAAGTAGTCCTCCAGATGCTTCGCACGCGCGCCGATCGCGTTCAGCGCGAAGCGCCGGGTCCGCTCCACGACCTCGTGGCTGAAGTGCCGGCGATCGATCGCCGCCGCGACGAGCGGCGGGTCGCCCGAGACCTGCGTCACCCACGACGACGACATGCCGTGTCGGCGGTCGCCGTCGCGCACGGTGAGCACGTAGATACCCGTCGTCAGCG
>Ga0209056_10003694_pt1 | contig 16247 bp, 11 predicted proteins | sample GraSoiAngelo_114_FD_185876 | JGI IMG/M metagenome (GOLD analysis project Ga0209056, IMG submission 185876) | Grasslands soil microbial communities from the Angelo Coastal Reserve, California, USA - 14_0903_13_40cm (SPAdes) (version 2) | ecosystem: Environmental > Terrestrial > Soil > Grasslands... | reverse complement strand
CGGTACCACCTTCATAGAACCTTCATGGAAGCACTCGGACGCTTCGGATACGGATCCCGGCATGACGCAAATCGGGATCGACGCCGTCGGCATTTCCGTTCCGCACGCATATCTCGATCTGGCAGACCTGGCCCAGGCGCGGGGCATTCCGGCCTCGAAGTACGTCGAGGGCCTCGGCGTCCGCCGCATGGCCGTAGCCGCCCCCTGGGAGGACCCGGTGGCGCTTGCCGCCAACGCCGCCCGCCGGCTGTTCGTCACGTCAGGAGCGGATCCGGGGCAGGTCGGACTCTGCGTGGTCGGGACCGAAACTGCGGTCGATCACTCGAAGCCGATCGCCGCCTGGCTGCATCGGCTGGTCGGGTTGCCGCAGCGGGCGAGATCGTACGAGGCGAAGCACGCCTGCTTCGGCGGCACCGCGGGACTGCTCACCGCGATGGACTGGATCGCTTCTGGCTCCGCGCGCGGGCGCACCGCCCTGGTGGTCTGCACCGATATCGCTCGCTACCCGCTGCGCAGCGCCGGCGAGCCGACGCAAGGAGCAGGCGCGGTGGCACTGCTCATCTCCGCAAGGCCGCGGCTGCTCGCGCTGGAGCCGGGTCTGAGCGGCTCCTATACGTCGGAAGTCGACGACTTCTGGCGCCCGCTCCACCGCAAGGACGCGGTGGTCGATGGCCATCACTCCGTCGCGTGCTACCTCGACGCGCTCGGGGGCGCGTACGCGGCCTGGAAAGACGCCTGCGCTGCGGGGGACGTGCACGGCGATCTCGGGCGCCGCGTCTATCACGTGCCCTACGGCAAGATGGCGCGAAAGGCACATCGCCATTCTCGGATGCTCGACGGACTCGACGAGACCGAAGCCGATGCGACGTTCGCGCGCGAGGTGGCGATCTCGCTCGCCTTCCCCGCCGAGGTCGGCAACGTGTACACGGGTTCCTTGTATCTCGCGCTGGCCTCGCTGCTGCATCACCAGGCCGCCGAGCTCGAGGGGCAGCGGATCGGGCTCTTCAGCTACGGCTCCGGTTGCGTGGCCGAATACTTCGCTGGCCGCGTCGTAAGTAGCGCCGGGTCCGTTGCCGCCCAGCTCAAGCTCGATGCGCCGCTCGCCAACCGGCGGCGCTGCACGGTGGCGGAATACGAATCGATCCGTGCCCTCGACGCTGATGCGGACTCGCGACCGCTCGGCCAGCACGAGGCGCGCGCCGGCGAGGTCGCGTTTGCGGGCGTCGACGGTGAGCGCCGGATCTATGTGGGATAGGTCGGTTCCGCCGCGGCGCCCACCGGAACGCACCCGCTCCCATGACGGCGCTCCGCTGGGCGGCGTTATCGTAGTGCAGCGGCAAGAAGAGACTCATGGCGGACACACAGTCGCGCAGCCATCGCTTCCGCGCCAACGGAATCGCCGCTCTCGTCAGAGCGGGAACCGCTGCGATCCCTTGTCAGCTGGAGGAGCTCTCGGCGGATGGAGCATTCCTGCGCGCGGCTCGCTCGGTACCGGTGGGAACGGTGCTGGAGGTGGATCTCAAACGAGGAGCTGGCAAATCTCTCCACCTTCGCGCGGTCGTATTGCGGCAAATCCCCGGCCGCGATGGACAACAGATCGGACTGGACGTGGAGTTCAGGCTCGTCGCGCCAGCCGATCTGCAACGTCTCATCTCCTGGCTGGACGAGATGAAGGGCCGCCCGGACGCCGAGCCGATACCCATCGTCGTCGAGGCGCCGATCACCGCGCCGGTTCCGGTTCAAACCTCTCCAATCGCCACCGCGCCGATCGGCGGACGGGTCGAGGACGACCGCTCGAAGTTGATGCTCCAGATCAAGGGGCTCTTTCGCGAGATGGACGAGCTGCGCCACCGGCTGCGCGAGCGCGAGACCGAGGTCGACGATCTCCGTCGCCGGCTCAGCACGGCCGAACAGCTGCTCGGCAGCCGGCGAGCCCGGAAGTAGGGGGACCTCGTATCGGCAATTTCGCCGACACGAGCCGCCGTGTGCCACCCAAAGCGGTCGCATCTCGCCCACAGGGTGCGAATCTTCGGGCCGAGCGTCTTGCGCACTGGTCCCCAGCGCAATATTCGTACAGTACGCTACGGAGATCAACGCATGCCGGCGTATTCCAGGGAGACCGGCTACTACCTCAATGGCAAGCTGCCGCGGATCGCGCTGATCGCCAAGGGTGTTCGCTTCCCCGCGGGAAGATGGCTGCGGTTCATCGGCGCCACGAGCGACCCAGACCTCGTCCAGGAGTTGGCCGCAGACCTCTTTCCGGCGCTGCGGGCAACGCCCGTTTCTATCGTCACGCTGCTCACCGACGCGGACGTCGATCAATTTGAGCGGGAGCTGCAGGCCGAGCTCGGCGACTCGATCTCAGGGTAGTCGCGGCCGCCGAAGGCGCTGAACGGCGATTGCTTTCAGGCGGGAAACTTTCGCAAAGCACCTCCATAGCGTCTAATGAGGCGTAAAACGACGCTCTCGAGGTGGACCCCGATGGCAACGCCTACGTCGCACGAGAACCAAGCGGACGCTCCACCGCCGAGATTTGTCATCCCCGTGCGGTACGTTTCAGAGGGCGCGGTGGTGCAAACCACCTCGACATGCCTGAGCAAGGACTTGATCCACGTCCGGTCCGTGCGGCCACCTCGAACCGGTCTCGTGATCGGGCTCCAGCTCTACTTTCCGAATGTCCGCGACGTAGTGCGGAGCATTGGATTGATTTCGGAAACGACCGCGGACCCGAATTCCGGTTTCTGGGCGGAGCTCTCCGACGACAAGCGCAGCGCGGATGGTATCACGGCACTGCTCGCGCGGCACCGGGAGTTGGGAGATCGAGGGTGCCCGCGATTCCATACGCGACTTCGCGCGACGATTCGAAATGGAGAAGGGCGCACCTCCGATGCATACATCACGAATATCAGCCGGAGCGGTGCGTTCGTGAAAATGGATTCACTTCCCCCAGCCGGGAGCGTCATCGATCTTGAATTCACCATCCCGGTCGCTCGGGCGCGAGAGACGGCGCTCGCGTACGTGATCCATGTCGCCGAGAACCGTGGAGTTGGCGTTCAGTTCATCGGTGGCAGCGACGAGTTTCGTTCCCGGCTGGACGAGTACGTCGCCCGGCTTGCAGGTTGAAGCACCAGGCCCGCCGCGAACCGCGCGTCCCTGGCCCGCCGCCGTGCAGGGTGATATCCTGAACCCGGTTGGGGGGTCTGGATGCCATCCGCGGCCCGTCTCGGAGACAAGGCGCAAGTCGACGCGGATGCGCACGGGTGTCCCGCCTGTCCGCATCCCGCCGTCGGTCCCATCGTCACCGGATCGCCGGATGTGTTCGTCAACGGCAAGCCGGCGGCGCGCCAGGATGATCTCGGGATCCACGCCGTCTGCTGCGGACCGAATACCTTCACCATCCAGCGCGGTTCGCCGACGGTGTACGTCAACGGCAAGCCCTTCGCGCGGATGAACGATCAGACGAAGCATTGCGGCGCCTCGGGCCCCATCATCGAGGGGTCTCCCGACGTCAACATCGACGATGGAGCAGGGGCGCAGGGACTCGGATCCTACGCCATGAATGCGCTTCAAATCCTCCTGCAGAACGCTGCGGCGCAGAAGAAGCCCAAGCAGCGGAAGCAGAAAGATACGCACGCCGCTTCCGCGGGCCAGCAGCAGAGCCTCGCCTCGACTCCTTCGCAGGGCCAGGTGAAGTCGGCTCGGTGGTCGGTGCAGCGCGCGAGAAAAGACCAGGAGGTCCACCTCTGGATCGAGTGCACCGCCAACCTGACCGGCTCGCTGACCATCGAGATCTGGGCGCTCGATGCCGACGGGAACCCGGGCCAAAAGATAAACTCGCTGCAGCAGAACGCGGCGCCGAGCGTGAAGCCCAAGTGGAAGGTGGCGATCCCGCCCGCGGCCGCGGGCCGCAACGAGATCGAGTTTCAGTTCCTGGTGAAGGACGCCCAGGGGGCGCAGGTCAATTCCGACACGCTGTTCGTCGAGCGTCCTCGGTTCCGTTTTTCGGTCTGAGCACATCGTGGCCGGCTCGCCCCGACACCTCCCGAACTGCCATGTCCTCGTCGGCGGGAATCGCCTGGCCGTCGACGACGAGGCGCGCGGTCGACCGGGTGCGGATGAGGCGACGGCAAGCGGCTGGGGGGAAGATCAATGCAACTTGAATTCCCTTACTTCTCGCATTTGACATTCGAGGAAGTCGGGCTCACCATCGATGAGTTCAAGGACTCGCGTCTTCCCGGCGCCGTCAACATGAGAAACATCGTCATTGCCCCGAGCGTGCCCATCACTCAGGACATGAACTCAGGGGTAACGATCGGGGTCGGGTACGACATGAGCGTAGCGGGTCGGAACCGGGACGCTATCTTCCAGGATCTGACCCAGGCCAACGTTCCAGCCGATATCGCGAGGCGCCTGTCCGAGGGAGAGCGCATCAAAGGATGGGTGGCGAAGGCGTGGTGTGACCAGCACCAGGATTTGCAGCTTGCGATAGATAACGTTATCGATCTTTACAAAGACGTTTACCGCAAGGACTATGTACTGGGAACGAAGAAGCTGGTGACAGATTGGAAAGGCAATTGGGATACCTATCCAGCCATCGTCCAGGAAGTCCTCGTCGATCTTCAGTATCGGGGTGACCTGAATACGCCCTATGGACGCGGGAAGCTTCGGCCTCTGATCAGCGCGAACGATCTGGTCGGAATCCGCGACGCGATCTGCGATGCGGAATTCTGGCAGACGGCTGTTGGCAAGAACCTGCCCCGTAATGAGAAGGATCATTCGCCGAACCGGCGCTTCATTGCCCGGCGCGACTGGATCCTCAAGCAGGCGACCAGCGCCATCTCGTTCCCGCTGGCGCTGCAAAAGGGACAAACGACCGTCGATCCCGTAACGGCCTACTACCATCATACGGAGACCGATCAAGCCGGAGGTTTCTTCCCCCTGGGCCTCTACTCCAATTTGCACAGCGGCATTCACGTCGAGTGCGACGACGCGATGGGCAAGGGTCTTGTCCCCGTGCGTTGCCTTGCACCCGGCTACATCGTCGCGATTCGTATGAGCGGCGCTACTCCAATGGGCGTGGAAGAGCCACAAGCGTCGGCCGACGCGCGCAGAAGGGGCGCGGAACGAAACCGCGTGTCCGCATGGGCGGCGGGGAACCACAACGGCTTCATCCTCGTGCGCCACGAGCTCGCAGAGAAGGAGAAGGATCCTGATCCGATCGTCGTCTACAGCCTCTATTTTCACGTGGTGCCGCCGGATTGGGAGAATGCAGGCAGCAAGTTGCCGGTCCCATGGATCGAGCGGGTAGGTCGCTCATACGGAACGTTTCAGGTGATCGATCCGGGGTTCCCGAAGGACTTCGCGAAAGTTTGGTGGACAGCCAGGCTCGAGGGCGATCCCGGCACGCCCAAGGTTCTTGCCAAGGGAAAAATCGCGTTGTTCGGAGACACCCTCGACAAGCTCGAAAAGGAGCATGCGTACGGGCAGCCTGCAACCGATCCGATTGTCGCAAGCGCCGTATGGCGCCCGCCGACGCAAGATCTGGTCGCGATCCACGACGCTCTGCTGGAAGGCAAGGTGGTGACGTTCCACAAGCCCTATCTCAAGGTGGCACAAGGCGAGGTGCTGGGGTTCGCGGACCCCGTGAGCGACATGGGGCGGGGCTTCGTCCATTGGGAGCTCCTCACGCCAAACCAGAACTCCGGAATCGAACGCCTGCTAGCGCTCGCGCAATCGGCGAAGCTCGGGATTCCAGCCGGCGTATTCGAGAAGTTCGAGGAGATGGGTGACCCGGACAACTATTTCCAGGACAGCGAGCTCGCGAAGCTCGTCGAGGTCGTGAACAAGCCGCTTGCCCCAACAGCGCGGATGACTGCCCTGAAGGCACCGGATGTGTTGAAGGAGTTCAAGCAGGACCCAGACAAGGTGCCGTTTGCCGTATTCGATGGGCCGGCGCCGTCCAAGTCAGGCCACGTCTTTCCGCTCACCCTGAAGCTGGAGAGCGCGAAGCGCGCCAAACCGGCTTCCGGCCCCAAGTGCATTCGGAATGCATATCGGATTTCGAGCAGATGCCCCCCTCAACGCAGGCGGCGTAAGCGTCGGCGGTCACTTCGGTCCTATCCATGCAGAACGGGCGCACCGTAGTTGTCTGATTGAGACTTGCGGTCGTGTATGTGCCCTCGCGCACGAGTACCATCCCGTCCGGGCAGACCGCGGCGAAAATGCTTGATGCGCCCAAGCTGGCGATCAGTGCGGAAGCAGTGCTCGGGAAGTTTCGAGGCATCCGTTCACACCCAATGTCTCCGGAGATTAGGGCAACGGCGTTCATCCGCCAATTCGGCGTCGTTACTCGTAGCCGCGTCGTCTGCGGGGTCCTGGCAGGCGGCCAGCGAATCTCCCTCCGCCAACTGCGCATCGAACGCGGTCGAAGCCCGGCGGAGGCCAAGCGAATGCGTGTCCTGCTCGTGCATCCCAGCCCGCTGATGTACTCCGAGATCTATCTGCGGCTCGAGCCGCTAGGGCTCGAGCGCGTGGCGACCGCCATCCGCGCCGCCGGCCACGAGGTGAGGCTCCTCGATCTGCAGATCTTCACGCATCGGGACTACTCGAACGCGGTGGAGACGTTCCGGCCCGACGCCATCGGCTTTTCGGTCAACTACCTGGCCAACGTGCCGGAAGTGATCGACCTCGCGGTGGAGACGCGCCGCCGCTGGCCGCGCTGCTTCCTCTTCGCGGGCGGGCACAGCATCTCGTTCATCGCCAGGGAAGTGCTGGAACACGCGCGCGGCGCTCTCGACTGCGTGGTGCGCGGCGAGGGCGAGTTGATCGCGCCACGTTTGCTGGAGGCGATCGGGGACCCGCGGCTCTCCACCCTCCCTGGCGTGGTCACTCTCGATGGCGAGGGGCCGGCGCCTTTGCTGCTGGAGGATCTCGACGGCTTTCCGCCCGCGCGCGATCTGGCCCGGCGTCGGCACAAGTACTTCATCGGCGTGCTCGATCCCTGCGCCTCCGCCGAGCTGACGCGCGGCTGTCCCTGGGACTGCTCGTTCTGCAGCGCCTGGACTTTCTATGGTCGTAGCTATCGGAGGGTCTCGCCGGCGGCCGCCGCTGCGGATATCGCGCGCATCTCCGAGCCCAACGTCTTTTTGGTGGACGACGTCGCGTTCGTACATCCGGAGCACGGGCTCGCCATCGGCCATGAGCTGGAACGGCTTCGGGTACGCAAGCAGTACTACCTCGAGACCCGCTGCGACGTCCTGCTTCGCAACCGCGAGGTCTTCGAGTACTGGCGCCGCCTGGGGTTGCACTACATGTTCCTCGGCCTCGAAGCGCTGGACGAGGAAAGCCTCAAGCTCCACCGCAAGCGCATCACGCCCAACGAGAACCTCCGCGCCCTCGAAGTGGCGCGGGAGATCGGTTTCACCGTCGCGGTCAACATCATCGCCGACCCGAGCTGGGACGAGCGGCAATTCGCAGTCGTGCGCGATTGGGCGATGACGGTGCCCGAGATCGTGCACTTCACCGTCGCGACGCCGTATCCGGGCACGGAGATCTGGCACACCGAGTCGCGGCGCCTCACCACGCTCGACTACCGCCTCTTCGACGTCCAGCACGCGGTCCTCCCCACGCGACTGCCTCTCGACCGTTTCTATGAGGAGCTGGTGAAGACCCAGTCCGTGCTGAACCGCAAGCACCTCGGCGTCGCTGCTCTCCGCACCACGGCAGCGCTCGCCCTGCGGCTCGCGCTGCGCGGTCAGACCAACTTCCTCCGCATGCTCTGGAAGTTCGGAAGCGTCTATTCGCGCGAGCGGCAGTACAACGATCACTTCAAGCCGCTGAAGTACTCGATGCGTCCACCGGAGGCCCCCGGTGTCGCGCCGCCCCGAACGCGCGATCTCTTCGTCCACCTTGGATCGCCGGCTCGCAGGGCCGATGCGGAGTCCGCGCACTGACGCAGAATTCGCTCGGATGTCATGAAAGCGCCATGGTAGGCCTGCGTGGAGTTGGGAGACCAGCCCCAATGGGACTACGATGGAGCGCGCTGTGAGCGTACCCGAGACCAGGATTGCGACCGTGCCGGAAGGCTCCCGCTTGCTCTCCCGGGAGCTGTCCTGGCTGGCCTTCAACGAGCGGGTGCTGGAGGAAGCGGCCGATCCGCGCTGGCCGCTGCTCGAGCGGGTGAAGTTCCTGGCCATCTTCCACAGCAACCTGGACGAGTTCTTCATGATCCGCGTCGCGGGGCTGCACACGCTGCTGGAACAGGGCGAGGACGGGCCGGGCCCCGACGGACTCACGGCGCGCGAGCAACTGGAACGGATCGGGAGCGCGGTGCGGCGCCTGGTGCGCTCCGCTTCGGCGGTGCTCAGCGGCGAGCTACTCCCAGCGCTGGAGAAGGCAGGCATCCGGCTGCACCGCCGCGGAACGCTGGGCCCGGAAGCACGGGCCAAGGCTGCGGACTACTTCCAATCCACCGTGTTTCCGGTGCTGACGCCGCTGGCGGTCGACCCAGGCCATCCATTTCCCTTCATCTCCAACCTCTCCCTTTCGCTGGCGGTGGAAGCTGAAGACCCCCTCACCGGCGAGCGGCGCTTCGCGCGCGTCAAGGTCCCGGAGATCCTCCCGCGTTTCGTGCCGCTCGGCGGCGATGACTTCATTCCGCTCGAAGAGCTGATCGAGTCGCACCTCGACGCGCTCTTTCCCGGGATGCGCATCGTCGGCGTCTACCCGTTCCGCATCACCCGGGACATGGACATGGCCATCCTCGAGGCGGAAGCGGACGATCTGCTGCAAGTGGTGGACCGCCAGGTCCGGCGCCGCCGCTTCGGCCACGTGGTAAGGTTGGAGATCGATTCCCAGCCGCCGGAGCGCATCCGCGGGCTGCTGCTCGACAAGCTGCAGCTGGAGCGCGACGATCTCTACGAATGCTGTTCGCCGCTGGGGGCCAGCGCGCTGATGGCGCTGGCCGGGCTACAGCGCCCGGACCTGCACGACCCGCCTTTCGTTCCCGCGGTGGCGCGGGAGCTGGTGGAAGGCGACGTGTTCGCGGCCATCCGCGCCGGCGACGTGCTGCTGCACCACCCCTACGATTCCTTTGCGCCGGTGCTCGCGTTCCTGCGGCAGGCGGCGGCGGACCCTGACGTGCTGGCGATCAAGATGACGCTCTACCGCACCGGCGCCAGCTCCGAGATCGTCAAGAGCCTGACCACCGCGGCGGAGAACGGCAAGCAGGTGGCGGTGGCCATCGAGCTCAAGGCGCGCTTCGACGAGCGCAACAACATCGAGTGGGCGCGCGCGCTGGAGCGGTCCGGGGTGCACGTCTTCTACGGCAGCGCGGAGCTGAAGATCCACGCCAAGGCGGCCTTGGTGGTCCGTCGCGAAAGCGATCGGATTCGCCGCTACGTGCACCTCTCCACCGGCAACTACAATGCAGCCACCTCGCGCGTCTACACCGACGTGGGCCTGCTCACCTGCGCGCAGGAGATCGGCGAGGACGTGAGCGAGCTTTTCAACGCTCTTTCGGGCTTCGCCCGGCCCACCTACCGCGAGCTGGCGGTGGCGCCGGAGACGCTCGCCCCTCGGTTCCTGGCCCTGATCGGCGAGCAGGCAGAGCGTGCCCGCGCGGGCAAGCAGGCGCGCATCTTCGCCAAGATGAACGCGCTGGTGGACGTCGAGGTCATCGAGGCGCTCTACGCGGCCTCGCAGGCGGGAGCGCAGATCGACCTCCAAGTTCGCGGAATCTGCTGCCTGCGGCCGGGCTTGAAGGGGCTGTCGGAGAACATCCGGGTTTTCTCCGTCGTCGGCCGGTTTCTCGAGCACGACCGCGTCTTCTTCTTCGGGCCCGAAGGAGAAGAGCAGGTGTTCCTCTCCTCCGCGGACTGGATGCCGCGCAACCTCCATCGCAGGGTGGAGCTGATGTTCCCGGTGCGGCACCTCGAGCTACGGCAGCGGCTGCGGCGCGAGGTGATGGAGCCCGCGTTGTCCGACAACTGCCGCGCGCGCGACCTGGATGCCTCTGGCATCTACCGGCGCAGGACTCCAGCGCCCGGCGAGCCCGAGCGCGATGCGCAGCACGCGGCTTTCGCGGTGGTGCAGCGGCGGGCGGTCCACAGCGCTCCCCCCAGCCGCGCGCGCCGCCGATCCTGAAGCTCGTCGGCTTCCGTCCGCAACCGCATCATCCGGCGCCCGCCGGCGTCGTAAGGACCGGTAACGAATCCTTCGAATCCGGTTGACCGCGACGACGTCAGACCAGGGAACGATGAACGATCTGATCGGTTCGGTGGCAGGGGTCCTCACCACCGTCGCATTCGTGCCGCAGTTGCTGAAGATCCATGCGAGCAAATCGGGCAGGGACGTCTCTGGGCGGACCTTCCTCATCTTCAGCATCGGCGTGGTGCTTTGGCTCGTCTACGGCGTCCGGATCAGGTCCGCTCCGGTCATCTTCGCGAACCTGGTCACGCTGGTTCTCTCCGTCGTCATCCTCGCACTGAAGTTTCGCTACAGCCGCCGGGAGCGGCGCGTCGAGCCGAGCGCCGATGCAGGTTGAGGCAAGAGGATTCGCCGACGTGACGGATTGGTAGCCCCTCTCGAGTCCGAGCCCGGTTTCCCGGCGCTCGTCGACGGCAGACGGTTTCCGGTCGGATACGGCCAGTCGCGTAACGATCCGGCTCCTAAGCTGTACCCCATGAAGCAAGCAGCGAAATGGTGCAGCACAAACCGAAGTGCCGGAAAACTTCCGGCAAGAAAGGAAGCCAACATGTCTTCGAAGCTGACGCTCTCAATCGCCGTTGCGCTCGCGTTGTCCGCCATTGGCGGTGTTGCGCGCGCGAACCCCATCCCGACCAGCACGGACGAGGCGCGCGCCCAGTTCGGGCAGGTCACCAGCCAGGAGTCGATTGACCACACGGCCCAGGCGAACGCCCAGGTCACCAGCACGGACGATGCTCGCGCCGTTGCCGGCAACTCGGTCCCCGCGCCGATCAGCCCCGAGGTTCAGTCCTTGATCGCGAAGGACGAGGGCGAAGGTCGCGACGCGGCGTTCGCAGGCGATCAGGAATCCGCCCAGACGCAATCGCTGGCCGTCACCCCGGCGGGTAGCGGGATGGCCGAGCAGGGCAACTGACGGCCACCCACGATGAACACGCACGGACGGATCGTCGCGCTCGCGAGCGCCGTTTGCTACCAGGCAGCGGCGCTCGCGGCGCGACCATGGTCGAGCCATGGCACGCCTGCATCGACTCCTCCGTGACGCCTGGGCGCTGGCCGTCCCGTACTGGCGGTCCGAGGACCGCTGGGCCGCGCGAGCGCTCCTGCTCGTCGTCGTGGTGCTCAACCTCGGGATCGTCTACCTCAACGTCCTCCTCAACCAATGGAACAACGCTTTCTACAATGCGCTGCAGGACAAGAACTACGCGGTGTTCCTCCACCAGCTCGTCCGCTTCTCCTGGCTCGCGGTCGTCTACATCGTCGTCGCCGTCTACCAGCTCTACCTCAATCAGATGCTCCAGATCCGTTGGCGGCGCTGGCTCACCGATCGGTATCTCCAGGCCTGGCTCGCCGGGGGCGCGTACTACCGGATGCAGATCGCCGCGGCGAAGACGGACAACCCGGATCAGCGCATCGCCGAGGACCTGAACCTCTTCGTCTCCGGGACGTTCGGGCTCGCCATCGGCGGCTTGCGAGCCGCAGTGACGCTGGTCTCATTCGTCGCCATTCTCTGAGGGCTCTCCGGCACCATCGTCATTCCGCTCGGCCGCGGGTCGATCACCGTGCCGGGCTACATGGTGTGGACGGCCCTCCTCTACGCCATCGTGGGCACCTGGATCACCAGCCGCATCGGGCGCCCGCTGGTGCAGCTCAACTTCGAGCAGCAGCGGTACGAGGCGGACTTCCGCTTCGGCCTGGTCCGGTTCCGCGAGAACGCCGAGAGCGTGGCGCTGTACCACGGGGAGACGGCAGAGCTGCGCGGCTTCCAGGCGCGGTTCGGGGCCGTGGTGCGGAACTTCTGGGAGATCATGCGGCGCCAGAAACGGTTGACCTGGTTCACGGCGGGCTACGCGCAGGCAGCGGTCATCTTTCCCATCGTCGTCGCCGCTCCGCGCTACTTCCGAGGCGCCATTCACCTCGGCGGGCTCATCCAGACCGCCACCGCCTTCGGTCAGGTGCAGGACTCGCTCGGCTTCATCGTCTCCTCATACACTGACATCGCCACCTGGCGCTCGGTGGTCGAGCGGCTGGTGGGCTTCGAGCGCGGCCTCGCGCAGGCGCGCAGCGAGCCAGCCGGCGGGGGCATCGCGCACCTCGAGGACGATGCCGCGCGCCTCGACCTCGAAGGGCTGGAGCTCGAGCTCCCCGACGGACAGCAGCTGATCGGGGGAGTGAACCTGTCGCTCGCGCGCGGCGACACGGTACTGCTCGGGGGACGATCGGGCACCGGAAAGAGCACGCTGATCCGCGCCGTCGCCGGCATCTGGCCGTTCGGTCGCGGCGTGGTCCGGTTGCCGCTCGGCGCCCGGATCCTCGTTCTCCCGCAGAAGCCGTACCTCCCGATCGGCACGCTGCGGGACGTGGTGCGCTATCCGGGCGAGGCGGACGACGCGACCTTGCGCGAAGCCCTCGCGGCAGTGGAGCTCCCGGAGTTGGCCCGGCCGGACGACTCGATGAAGCCGACCACTGGGCGTTGCGGCTCTCTCCGGGCGAGCAGCAGCGGATCGCCTTCGCGCGTGCACTTGTCCAGAAACCCGACTGGCTCTTCCTCGACGAGGCGACCTCGGCATTGGACGAGGCGACCGAAGCACGGCTCTACCGGCTCCTGCGCGAGCGGCTCCCCGACGTCGCCCTGTTCAGCGTGGGCCACCGGGGAACGCTTCGCCCCTTCCACGCTCGCGAGCTCGTCGTGCGATCCGAAGGAAAGGGGCCCGCCCACATCGTGGACGTAAGCGCCGGCGGGGCACAGCAAGTCGGGTGACGCGACTTCGCCGCTCAGATGGTGACGGATCACCAGAGACCGGACGATCAAGTTCGATCGTATGCCTTGGCTGACGAGCGTTCGTGATCGGTCGATCGACCCAGACCTGAGGAGCCTGATCGTCGATCTTCTTCCCGACCTTCAAGCATCACTCGGAAATGGCGCAAGCGCTGCAAGAGGCCGTCTCGAAAGCGTAGTCGTCTGGAAAATGCGGCCGATCGACCAGGCCCGGGCTTCCCTCGGGCCTGGTCGTCTTGCAAGCCGGCGAGGCGAACCGCAGTGACCCTGGCCTCGCTCCCCCGTTTACCAACCGACCGCAAGGGAGGCGTTCGTGCAAAGCGCGATCAGGCCACCTGTCGGAAATCGATCACCGGTGCCGCGGGCGAGCGGAATACACGCCTGATTCTTCGAATCCCGATTGGCACGGGCCGTGAAACAGAAGGGGTGAACCCACTCACGAGTACAAGTCCGAAAGGTCCCGGGAGCATCGCCAATGTGGATCGTTCGCCTCGCCCTTCGCAGGCCATACACCTTCGTCGTGCTCGCGATGCTCATCGTGCTGATGGGCGTGATGACGATCCTGCGGATGCCGACGGACATGTATCCCGAGATCAACATCCCGGTCGTCGCGGCCATCTGGAACTACAACGGACTCCCGCCCACGGAGATGGAAGGGCGGATCACGTCGATCTTCGAGCGCGCTACCACCACGACGGTCAGCGGGATCGAACATCTGGAGTCCCTGACGCTCGGCGGCACGTCCGTCATCAAGATCTTCATGCAGCCCGGCTCCTCCGTCGATGGGGCAGTCGCGCAGGTCGCGGCCGTCTCCCAGCCGATCCTGCGGCAGATGCCACCGGGTGCGATTGCGCCGCTGGTCATGGGGTACAGCGCCAGCAACGTTCCCGTCCTTCAGCTCGGCCTCACCAGTCCGACGTTGCCGGAGCAGCAAGTCTACGATCTCACCACCAACTTCCTGCGCACCGGCCTCGCGACCGTACAGGGCGCGCAGGTCCCCTTGCCGTATGGCGGCAAGGTGCGCACGGTCGTGGTCGACATCGATCCGCAGAAGTTGTTCGCCTGGGGAATCTCGCCGTCGGACGTGACGACGGCCGTCAATCAGCAGAACGTGATCCTGCCCAGTGGCACCGCGAAGATCGGTTCGCTCGAATACAACGTGCTCATGAACGGCAGCCCGGACGTGATCACCGGGCTCAATGACCTTCCCGTCAAGAAGGTGAACGGGGCGATGGTCTACCTGCGCGACGTGGCGCACGTGCGCGACGGATATGTGCCGCAGACGAGCATGGTCCTGACGAATGGGACCAAAGGGGCGCTGCTCCCGATCCTCAAGGCGCAAGGCGCGAGCACGCTCGACGTCGTCTCGCGAACCCGGGCGGCGCTCCCGGGCATCCAGGCGACCCTGCCGCCGGATCTACAGATCAAGCCCCTCGCCGATCAGTCGGTCTTCGTGAAGGGCGCGGTGGTGGGCGTCGTGCGCGAAGCCGCCATCGCGGCCGGTCTCACGGGGATCATGATGCTGCTCTTCCTGGGGAGCTGGCGCTCGACGGTCGTGGTGATGACCTCCATTCCGCTTTCCCTCCTGGTCTCGATCATCGTGCTCAATTGGTTCGGGCAGACGATCAATCTCATGACGCTGGGCGGGATGGCGCTCGCGGTCGGCATCCTCGTCGACGACGCGACCGTGGAAGTGGAGAATTTCCACCGGCAACACGGGATGGGCAAACCGGTGCTCCGTGCCATCCTCGACGGGGCAGCGGAGATTGCGGTTCCGGCGCTCGTCTCGACGCTCTGCATCTGCATCGTCTTCCTTCCCGTGACGCTGATCGCCGGGGTGGCGAAATCGCTCTTCATTCCGCTCGCGATGGCGGTCGTCTTCGCGATGCTCACTTCGTACTTCCTCTCCCGCACCTTGGTTCCCACCCTGGTCCGCTACCTCCTTGCGAACGAAAAGCCTGGAGGAGAGACCGGCGGCCGCAACCCGATCGCTTGGATGAGCAGCCGGGTCGAGCGGGGTTTCGAGCGGCTGCGCGAGGTGTACGGCCGGGCGTTGCAGCTCGCTCTGCACCACCGAAAGCTGTTCGTCCTCGGGTTCGCGGGGGTGGTCGCGCTCTCGCTCTCCTTGATTCCGCTCCTGGGACGCGACTTCTTTCCCGCCGTCGATGCCGGGCAGATCCGCCTTCACGTGCGCGCTCCTGCGGCGACCCGGATCGAGGATACGCAACGCCTCTTCGGCGCGGTGGAGGAGCGCGTGCGCGCGATCGTTCTGCCCGCCGAGCTCGACACCATCACCGACAACATCGGCGTTCCCGTCAGCGGCATCAATCTCGTGCTCGGCGACCCCTCGATGATCTCCAGCGCCGACGGCGAGATGCTCGTGTCGCTCACGCCCAAGCACGGCCCGACCGCAGAGTACGTGAAGGCATTGCGGCGCGACCTTGGGGAGAAATTTCCCCAGGCCAAGTTCTTCTTCCTGGCCGCCGACAGCTCTACGCAGATCCTCAACTTCGGGCTCTCCGCGCCGATCGACGTGCAAATCGTCGGCCCGGCGGCAAATCAGGATGCGAACTTCGCCGCCGGCCGGGACCTGGCGAAGAAGATGACCTCCATCCCGGGCGCCGTCGACGTGCACCTGGCGCAGGTCAACGAATCGCCGGAGCTGCTGGTGGACGTCGACCGCACCGCCGCGCAGGACGTCGGACTCACGATGCGAGACGTCGGGAGCGACCTGCTCGTCTCGCTCTCCGGCAGCTTCCAGACCGCTCCGAACTTCTGGATGGACCCGAAGACGGCCGTCCAGTACTCGGTGGCGGTCCAGACGCCCCAGGTCCGGATCGACTCCATCCAGGCGGTCGAGTCGACGCCTCTCATGAGCAGCACGGGCAGCGTGGTCAACTCGGGATCCTTCGCCACACCCGTCCTGGCGAGCTCGACCCGGCCCGAGCTGCTCTCCAACGTCGCCAACGTTTCGCGCATCATCGGTCCGACGAACATCACGCATTACAACATCGCGCGGACCGTCGACGTGCAAGCGAACGTCGAAGGGGCCGACCTCGGCTCGGTGTCGGCGGCGGTGCAAAAGCTCGTCGCCGAGACGCGCGCGCACTTGCCACGCGGATCGACGATCAAGCTGACCGGGCAGACCCAAGCGATGAATGCGTCGTTCAGCGGCCTCGGGTTGGGGATCGTGGTCGCCATCGTGCTCGTCTACCTGCTCCTGGTGGTGAACTTCCAGTCGTGGCTCGAGCCGGTGATCATCCTG
>Ga0209056_10003691_pt1 | contig 16251 bp, 21 predicted proteins | sample GraSoiAngelo_114_FD_185876 | JGI IMG/M metagenome (GOLD analysis project Ga0209056, IMG submission 185876) | Grasslands soil microbial communities from the Angelo Coastal Reserve, California, USA - 14_0903_13_40cm (SPAdes) (version 2) | ecosystem: Environmental > Terrestrial > Soil > Grasslands... | reverse complement strand
TCTTCAGAAGTTCTACTCTGGGAAGACTTGGACAGGATAGACTGTCCCGTTCTAGTGATTGGAGGAGGACAGCCTGACGCTCTCCTCAAGAAGGAGCACGTTGACAAGTACCATCAACATCTGCGGAACCTTGAGGTAATCATATTCAGCGATTCGGGGCACAATGTTTCCCAGCCTGATTTTGGCCGGTTCATCACTGCTCTGAGGATGTTCCTGGGTCGGATTGACCAGACCGGAGCTGGAAACAGGAACCGGTCAAGTTCCGCCACTGTTTGAAATTCGAAATCGGGCCTTGCCTCTGAGGCCATGGGACCCCACAAGTCCCTCATCCTCTTCGAACCCCAGAGGGCTGCGCCAGTGATTACTCCCGCGTTGCTCCCGGCCTGAATATCGGAGGCCGAATCGCCAACCATGATCACCCTGCTCGGCCGAACCTCCATTCTCCTGAGGACCATCTGGATGCCTTCAGGGTCCGGCTTGTACCTCGTCACATCCTCCCCCGTCACCACTGCTGCAAAGTAGCGCTTCAGGGTTAGACCCTCCAAAGCTTCACAGACTAGGGTTCTGTCCGGTACCGATGTCACCAAGCCAACCTGCTTGCCGGACTCTCCCAGCCTCTCTAATAGTCCCGGGATTCCTGGGAACACCTCCCACATCTTCAAGTTAGTCTTCAGACAATCAGTGTAGGCGTCGAGTGCTTGTTCGGAACGATCCCGCGAGAGTTGACGCGTAAGTCTTCGAATCGTATCTGTTTCGTGGACTCCCCAAGAGATCTGATCAGGGTTCAGGCTCTTACCGAGCAGCCCCTTGGCAACTTCAAGGGTGCGATGAACAACAAGACGGTCCCTGTCCACAATAGTCCCGTCTAGATCGAAGATTACCCCCTCGATGGGATCAGGGATGGACTCGAGAAACGGCCACTACCCGGAAGGTACCCAAGTCCAGGTGCGATATGAATATTTTATGAGGCTACACATCCGCGTAGGTGATCATGGCGTCAACGCTGGTCTTGCGACTTTTGAGAGATAGTCGATCCTTTCCTCTGCGAACAGTATCGCTCTGTTCTGAGGAAGGACCTCTAGCACTCTTGGCCTGTGCTCCTTCCAAACTGAGAGGACATCAGCTGGAAGCTTCGCGCGACCTGCGGGAGTCATCTTCTTCTCTCCCAGCAACTTCCAGGCCCGCGCTATGTTGTAGTCTGACCAGCTAGATCCCTTGCGTCTCGGAGTATATCGTTGGACCTTGCGTTCGGAATCTAGAGGTCTAAACCAGCCATCGATCCATCCGAAACAGAGTGCTTCTTCGATCGCGTCAAGATTCGAGAACGTTCCGGTCTTCGGCTCTCTCTTGTAGAGGATCAGCAAGACCTCCTTCTTCGAAGCATGGTTCCGCTCTAGCCACCTACGCCACGCTTTTCGCGTGGTAAACTGAAGCGCTTTGGACACCCTCTTATCCATGATAGGATAACGCTCCTATCGATCGTCTATATCCAGCGATTTCAAGAATTGTGATCAGGGCTTGTTTTCGGAATCGCCAATCGGGTTGGTCAGACTTCTCGCTAATCTCGTACTGCCAGTATTGTTTGCCTTTGTAGATGATTTCCGCGGTGCGTTTCATCCCGATTTTTTCGGAAACTCGCATAGCTGCAAGGTTCCCTGCTCGAACCAGGCTTGTGATTGTCCGTAAATGCAACTGGCGAAAGGCGAAGTCCCTCACGGCAACAGCTGCTTCGGTCGCGTACCCCTGGTTCCAATATTTGCTATTGAATTCATAGCCGAGTTCAACGATGAGTACTCCGTCAATTAACATACGGGTCAGTCCGCAATTTCCTATCAATTTACCACTCTGTCTTAGGAGGACGCTGAATAGTCCATAGCCATGGTCGGCTTGATGCGTCAAATTTCTTTGAACCCATTGTCCTATGTTTCGTCGATCGAAGCCAGGAACATCGAATGAAGCCATGACCATTGGATCGTCGAACACTCGCAAAAAATCCTCTACATCTGAATCCTGCATCGGTCTAAGAATCAGGCGAGTCGTCTCCAATGTTGGAATCAAAGTAAATTGATCCTGAGAGAGTACGAAAACAAGCTAGTCAACTCCAATTGAACTTTCCTGGGCGAACAGTGGCCGCAAGAGCGAGCTTCGCTTGAAAGCTTCCGTCTGACATCCGTCTCATTCAACCCGAATCTCGCAACGACTATAGATTACAACCGGAACGGACCATTCATCGAGACTATCCAGATCGCATCGAGCTCCGAGATTGCACATATGATCTGGACTGACAAGAGCATCGCATGAGAATTTCGATCCGTCCCAGGGCTATCTGGACTGGGACTCATACACTGCTGGAGTAATGTTCCAGCGCAAACCACATATCGTTTAGTCGTTCGGGGCAGTCTCTCCGCTGACTCGACATCTTTGACGTTGAGCAAGCATTCAGCTATCGCCAGACAACAGAGTGAAACTGAAAACCTTCTCCAAATCGTGCTGCACATCTACGGAAACTGCTCAAGGTACTACCTTCCCATTTGCTTTGACGTGTCCGCAGGGGCTGTTTTTTTCCGCCTCGAACACATACGTTGACCCATCGACTTGACAGATCCGTTTAGGAACTCCCGCGATCCTCTCGTCGTATGTCAGGATTCGGATGGTAGGTAGATCTACCCCAACTATCGCTCTCGGATCCTTCTGGTCTGACTGTTACTGCTCGGCCTATCATTTCGCCAACGACAAGGGGAAGGCTGAGAGTCGTCGGCAGTCCTCAAGACTCGTCGAGGAGGATAGGATGGACGGATTCCTCGCCTACGACAACGGGAGACCGGTCGGCTCGCTAAACATGGTCGTTTGGTCTGCTCTCTTGCTTTAGTCATTGGTCTCGAAATCCTGTATGGTCGAGATGTCCAAAGCAGCAGACGGGTCCTAGAATAGACCGGATCCTCTTCAAGCAGCCTGGAACTAGAGGAGACTTACTAGAAGGAGACCGAGCGAACTACCGGAAGAACAAGAACCAGAGTACTTCGTGAATGAGCTTACCGAACTGGGAAGATGATCAGTCAGCAAAGAGCTCGTCAATGAATTCGGAGCCTGCCTAACGTACACAGACAGGATCTACTAACAGACCCGGAGAACCTACGTCGGGCACGAGATCGGCCTCAGAAAGCACTAGACCGCGGGATCTTGAGGATTGCTTGGGTCGCCGAGAGATGGATTAGAGTATTGCTGCAGGGCTGAGCTCAAGTCCATTCGGCGTAAAGTCGTAGTAGTATGCTCGTGACGAGACTGGGTTTCTCCCGTTCCTTAAGAGCCGTAGGGTTCTGCCGTTGCTTGTTCCTTGACTCGTCTTTCGCCTCTCGAGCTCAATGGCAACGTCGGCGAAGTTGATCATGGCATTCTCAATATTCTGGTCTAGAACCTTGGTGTGAACAGTAGCTATACCGATCGACTTTGAGAAGCGCGTAGCATACTTCAAGACCTGTTCGAACTGGAAGACCTTCTTTGCTTCAAGCATTAGGAATATCGGGGTGATAGAGTCCATTATGCCCATCTGCTTCTTCCCGAGGTGTCTTAGGCTGTAGTTCCGGCCTTGAGCGACTAGGTCTGACAATTTGATCGAGGTGTTAACGATATTCTCCGGATCGTTCACCGGGAGTGATTCTGAGAGCCGTTCAATCCCCAAGGCGAACAGATCAACAAAGGACAGCTTGTCCTGTGACTCGTACTTTTCCACATCTATGCCGTGGGCAGCTATCGCGTCTCTCACATCCTCAGCAGACTCATCGATCGCGTAGTACTGGACGTGAAAGTCTCTTTCAAGAGCGTTGGCGGCTATCTGCTTAACCAGGGTTGACTTGCCGCTGCCCACCGGGCCGACGATCCCGACGGCCGCGGGCCGAGGAAACCCTCCCCCTAGAAGTTCGTCAAGAAGCCGGATTCCTGTGGGCTCCACTTCAGCCCCTCCACCTGGTGAAACAGTTTCTGGCCACTTAAGCGGAGTGTACCCTTCGCAATCTTTTCGGAACAGATTCTCCCACTCCTGCTACCCCTCTACCTCGAGACACCTATCATGGCTCCATGCAGACGCTCGAATACCGGGTCACCTGCGAACACTGAAGAAATGACCAACCACGAAATCCGATACCGCTCAGACCCCGAGTTCCATCGGCCGCGTGCTAGTCTGTTAGGGCTTTGGTGGGAGGATCCTTGAGCCCCTAGGGTCCGGCCCCATGGTTCCAAGGTTCCCGGACTACTCGACTTAAAGATGTCATGGCAAGACTCAGCAATAGTATTGTCCTTCGGAAAGATCAGAACCCATCGGGTTCCTAACGTCTGACAACTCTAGCCCTGTCAAACAGAGCAGTTTGTGAACTTCTGGAGCTCAGGGCGTTATAGATCCGACAAACGGCTTGCTGAAGAAAGCGAAGAAGAATTTGGGAGTCTTGAGGGACAAGTTACCTTCCACCAACGACAAGCTAAGGGGGGAAGTTAATCAGTCATGATTAATTCGCGCTACTCGAAGTTCGCATGATATGTTTGCTCAGACAGCTTCTTGAGGTTGAGCAGTCGCCGTCTCATCATGAACATGTCGCCTAATGGCAGAAACAATCGTAATAGTAGGCCTCTGAGTCCGCGAGGATACTTTATTCTGATCTTGGCGAGTAGACGGACCGAACTATACGTCAAAGGCCGGATAAGGTAGCTTCCCACGCCGTCACCATAGATAGTCGCTTTCCCCCGTAACGTGATGGACTTGTCGGGCTGGAAGTCAACCAGTTCGAAGCCCATCATTCTCTGACCTACCTCGAGTTCATCAATCCCTGGGATCAAAGCTTGGGGACTCTGTCGGCCGAGATTGTCCAGCCAGTCATAACTGTAAGGCGCAACCCTGAGTTGGCACAACCACTGATACACGACCGATGCAGGGGCTAGGATACTCACTCCGCGATAAAGTACTACATCCTCGTCGAGAGGATAATCGTCGCAGGGAAATGCGACCAGTTTCTCCTCAGGTCCCACATTCCAAGACGACATCGGGCTGTCTGTGCATGTGATCATGATTGGAATTGGTTATTCTATATTTGGTTGGTATCAGGTCGAACTTCGAAAGTTCCATAATACGACGAATTAGCGCCATTCATCCTCAGATGCCCCGGACAAACGATTTGAGTAAGACTAATGGACTTTAGACACGCTTCTCGAATTCGTGACATCTGGAAGAGAGAGAATCTTTCTCGTTACCGGAGGGTCGGGGCTGCTGGGCTCCAGACTTGTTCGGAGACTGTTGGAGGAGGGCCACAGAGTCAGGGTTCTCGATACAAGAATTGGAGATCTTCGTGACATTAGAACGCATCCAAAGCTGGAGATACTCGGAGTTGGCGCGGGTCACCGCAGCGGTGGAATGGCGGACAAGGCCACAGTTTACAGAGCAACGAGAGATGTCAGCGTGATCTATCATCTGGCGATTAACTGGAATGGTTACAGTTGGCGACATAGTCTTTCACTTCCGGAACTTTTTGATGCCAACGTCAGAGGCACCTATAATCTGCTCGAGGGGGCAAGAGCTAGGAAGATTGATCACTTTCTTGTATCGAGCAGTGCTGCAGTATATGGAGAGACCCAGCGCACTTTGTCATCGAGAGATCGTTCCTTGCTCAAAGGAATCGTTGACGAGGAGTCGGCTTGCAGGCCCTATCTCTGGGACGGAGACCCTGGTCCCGCGTACGCAGTATTGAAGTTAGCAACGGAGAATCTCTGTCTGATGTATCATCATGCATACGCATTACCGGTGACTGTGTTCCGGATAGAGTACGTCTTTACGAATATGGAACAGTTCAGAGACGGGGCCAATGTTCACGTTGACGATGCGGTTCGAGCATTCTTAATCGCCACGTTGAACAGGGGATCCTACGGTCAAGTCTTCAACCTCGCCTATCCGGTACCGTACATGTCCACTAGAAAGATTTCAAGAATGTTGGGCTGGAAGCCCGAGTCTACCGTGAACTTCCTTCGGTCAAGGTGACACAGTGTCCTCAAACAATTCTAGACAGTCCTCAAGGCTCGAGAACTGTCTTTCGCGTTCAGGCCGGGCTTGTCATGGGCCGTTCTCTTGGAGGTCAGAGTAATTCGCGTTAATCTGAATGATTTGGGTCTGTGCCGAGAAAAGATAACCTGATAATCCTCCTATCCCATTTCTTGAGACGAGAACGTATGACGCTGAAAATCGGTTCGTTCGTCATCAATCGTAAAGACTTTGACAAGACGATGGCGTTTTGGCAGGAAGCTCTCCACTACATTCTCCGAAGGCCAGCCACGGAAGATTGGGTTGTCCTGAAAGATCCTACGGGCAACAGTCCGAACGTGTCCGTGCAGGGAACAGACGAGCTAAGGTTCGGCAGGAACCGTATGCATCTGGACCTCTATGCCACTGACCGGGAAGCGGAAGTGGAACGGCTGCTCAAGCTTGGGGCAACCATTCACCGGCCTCCACAGGAAGGCCAGGACTTCACTATCCTCGCGGACCCAGAAGGCAAGCTCTTCTGCGTAGTACAGCTCACGCGTCCTTCCCCATAGTCAGCGATAATTTCGAAAGTCGGTCGTCTTGTTGGTAAAAACCAATCGCTGCGCATGACAAGGTCACCGGAAAGGATAAAGATAGCGGACCAAGGGTTAGAGTCCTAGAGGGCCGCACCAACACCATTCTATCATTCTCGCGTTGGCTACGGAATGCGCTCTCATCGCCCTTCTTTCGACAGTTGACGAGTCCAAACGTCGAGAGCCCGTCTCCACAGGTCGATTTTAATCGGTCCAGCCCATACTCCAAGACGAGCCGCTTTCACGGTGCTCTCGGCCTTCTGCTGGGATTCACCGCTAGCCATTAGATACGCCATGGCAAATGTTGGGCTTCGCTGCTGGCCGGCGGTGCAGTGAAGGTAGACCCTGCCTCCGGCAATACGCTCATCTTCTATCCATTTGACGGTTTGGCCGAATGATGATACAAGGTCCTCTGGACTTCTTGGTGGATCATCTATCCTTAGGCCCTTGTGCCGTATTCCCAACTGTTTAGACTTTCTCGCCTCAAGGGAGTCATCGTTCAAATCGATGATCAGAGTGATTCCCTCTTCCTTGAGTGTATGCCAGTCCACCTCATCGTTCGGCCTCGGGCCTATCGCCAAGTAAGGCTGCACCCAATCCAGTTTGGCCATCTCTTTTCCCACAAATGCTTCCCTGGAAAGCGAATAAGTTTGCCGTCATGGACCTTTTTTTAGAGGCACTCCTTGCCGTGGTTCAGCATGAAGATCGAAACTATCGCTGTTCATGCCGGTGCTGATGTCGATTCCAGCACTGGGGCAGTTGCTCCTCCGATTCATCTTTCAACCACATTCGAGCATGGACCTGCCAGTGAGGAGATCCACGGTTACTCGTACATTCGAGAAAAGAACCCAACTCAGTCTCGGCTGGAGGAAGCACTTGCACAGCTCGACGGAGGCGAAGCTGCTGCCGTCTTTTCATCTGGAATGGCGGCAGGGGTCGCGATACTGCAGACCCTACCACCGGGCTCCAATGTTATCTTTCCAGATGATATCTACGTCACGTTTCGCCGTCTCTATCGAGACTTCTTGCCGAATTGGGGAATACATTCCACAACAGTTAACCTGCAGAACCTAGCAGGGCTAAAGGCCGCTATTCGTCCAAACACTAGGCTCGTCTGGGTTGAGACACCGTCTAATCCCCTCATGAAGATTTCAGACATCAAGACCATTTCTGAAATTGCTCATGCTTCAAACGTGCCAGTCCTGGTCGACAACACCTTCGCCACCCCCATCCTTCAATCCCCGATCGACCTTGGTGCGGACGTCGTCTTGTACTCAACGACCAAATATTTGGGTGGCCACAGTGATGTTCAGGGTGGAGCCTTAGTGCTTGGTAAAGGAAGCGATTTGCTCAAGAAGTTGTTGAGAGTACGTCAGGTTCTCGGCTCCGTGTCTTCCCCTTTCAATTCATGGCTCGTTCTGAGAGGACTACGGACCTTGCCCTGCAGAATGGAAAGACATTCATCAAATGCCAACGCGATAGCTGCGGCTTTGAGAGCGGTCCCTGCGGTTGAGGCGGTATTCTACCCTGGATTACCTACTCACGAGGGGCATAATATCGCAAAGCTGCAAATGAGGTACTTCGGTGGGATGCTGTCATTCCAAGTCAGAGGCGGATACGATCGTGCGATAAGAGTGGCTTCGAGAGTCAAGCTCTTCCTGAACGCCACGAGTCTCGGAGGAACCGAAAGCCTAATCGAACATCGTGCCTCTAGCGAGGGAGAATATTCAACCACACAGCCCAACTTGTTACGTCTGTCGGTGGGTCTTGAGCATCCCGACGACCTAATCGGAGACCTGCTTCAAGCATTAGAATGAATATGGGGAATGTAGTCGACTCAGGTTTTTGCCTAAGCAGGTTTCGTAGCCGTTACGTAGACATCGTGATGAGAAACTGAATGACCATCTCTCGACGTTGGCTTTGTCTCAATGTCCTGAAACCCTGATGAAGCCAAAAGTTCCTTGTATTTCGAGACTGTGATCGCACCACCTTCGCAAGCGCACCAATTGTCAAGGTCTCGTTCTACACCCACACCGTCTTCAACGGCAATATCGGAGATTGCAAGTCTGCCCCTCGGTTTCAACACCCGGTACGCCTCTTCCAATACAAGACCCTTGTCAGGAGCGAGGTTGATAACGCAGTTGGAGATTACGTAATCGACACTGTTCGATTCAACGGGGAGGTGCTCGATTTCCCCCAGACGAAATTCAACATTAGTGTAACCGTGCTTTTGGGCAGTATCTCGCGCCCTCCAGATCATTTCAGGGGTAGCATCAACGCCGATAACCCTGCCTGTAGTACCGACTAGCCTTGAAGCATGAAAGACATCAGCTCCTCCTCCGCTTCCCAGATCCAACACAATGTCTCCTTCTCTTGGGCTAATGAGTTCGAGAGGCTCTCCGCTACCATCACTGATGGAGGTGGCTTCACTTGGAACGCCGAAGTCTTTGATTTCTGATGGAGAACAGCAACTCTCGCCCTTGCTAGTTGCAAGTTTGGTGTATCTTTCTTTCACAGCCTGCCTAATTTCGGTTTCCGAGAACGCAGTCATTAATGAAAGAGAAATGGACTGCTGATATTTCAGAGTAACCCCAGCAGGGTTCTGCTAGCTCTGTATTGAAAGCCCCTCATGCGGTTTTGCAAAATTCTGTCAGGAAATGACTGAAAGACCATCCATCGAGTTCAGTCTCTGAACCAGCTCGCCTTTCGCAGAGGATTCAATCGGATTATGACAGTTCTCGCATCATTTTGCCAGTGCTTGACCCTCCTCATGTATTCGCGCATCTTACTCGCGCTACTCCCGTAGAGAACTGTCGTGTCGCACTCTATCATGAGCCCATGTTCCTTGCTTTCGCCCTCGTCGATGAGAATAGTGGCCTTTGGGTTGCCCTCGAGATTTCTGACCTTCCTCGAGGCTCTGCTGGCTGGGACAAAGAATTTTCCTTTAACATAGACGTAGCTTACCGGCACACAATGAGGCCAACCGGACGAGCTCTGTGTGGCCAGACGGCAGAGATCGTTTGAGCGGACCAAAACACTCTCTTCACGGTCTAACATAGTCAAGTCTTTTCGTGAACCGGAATTACGATCTTTCAGGGACCTTGCGCTCAAACAAACCAGTCTGGCCGCTGATGAATGTAGACGGCGCTCTTTGCCCTTCTCCCAATTTCCTCGGCCTCTGACCTTGTCATGTGACGCTGCTCGATGGCTTTCTGCAGGTCCTGGTCTCTCGCCGAAGCTTCGACAACGGCGATATCCGCCCCGTCCGTCTCTTGTTCGAGTGCCTTGCACGGTCTGGTGTCTCCACTCAAGACAACCTTGAAACCCTCTCCGTCTGTGACCGAATAGCCTAGATTTCCTCCAATGGGTCCGCCTATTCGTCCTAGTTTTTGGTGGTCTACTGAAAAGGGTTTGATTCTGAAGCCAGCAATCGAAATAGATTCTCCTTGGGAGACCTCCAAAAGCTTGATGGGGAATCCCGGCTCGCTATACATCAGTGGCGGCATTGTCATGAGATGAATATGATGGACTGGCTTGGGCACAACAATAGCAAGCACCTCGGACCTCTCCTTCCTATGACGGTAGAAGTTCTTCAGAAAGTTCAGGAGAGAGTAGAGCCCAGAAACATGGTCAAAGTCTTCATGAGTCAACAGAACTGCCCTGAGACGATAAAAGTCATAGTGTCTTTCGATCATGTCTCGGGTGACACCGTCGCCTGCGTCGACAAGTACATCTCCGGACTCGTGTGAGAGAAGAACTTGAGTCGCGACCCCCATCACGGAGTACAGGACATCGACCTTGATCATTCCGATGCAACCTCTCGACAGCTGTAACGTGACAATACAACCACTATTCTCATTGATTCAACTCGGGCGATACTCCTTTCCGAATCCGAATAGTTGAAGCACAACTACTTCTGCGCAATCCAGAAACGCACCATGCACCTCACATACATTTGTCTGCGATCTTTCAGTCTCTTGAGCGCCCCCAGTGCTTGACCCCTGAACCCGTGACGAGAAAGTCTTTCCCGTCCATGGTTGTAATCCCGTCTATTGCCTGGCATCTTTATTCCCTAACAGATGAATACTGATGAGTGAGTCAAGTAAGCAGACAGTCAGAAACCTCGGGCTGTCTTTGACGCGAGATGCCCGAAACTGGCGCGACCTACGGTCGTCTAATGTTGGTTACTCGAAGCTTGAACTGCAGCGTCTTACCGGCCATAGGATGGGTCCCGCTCCTCCCGTAAGCCTTCTCAGGTGGGATAACGACCTCTTTCTCCTCGTTCACCTTCATGCCCATCAACGCTTCGTCAAAGCCCTGAATGACTTTACCCGTTCCCAGCACCACCATCAGAGGGTGGTAGTCGCGGGCCGCATTGTACAGTCCCGCGCTCTTGGCCTCCTTCTCCATCGATGTGTCGAAGATCTTTCCGCCTGGGAATTTTCCGATATAATGGACTGAGACGGTGTCTCCTTTCTGTGCTTTCAGTTCCATGCTCATGATTCGTCGATAAGGCAAGTCTTGTTTTGGGTCTAAATAGGTGACGGTGGAGTCCGTTGTCCCAGGACGATTTCTTGGTCTTCCGACCTAATTTATACGGAACCTAGGGCACATCTCACGGCATGATGGCTGAGAAGCAGACCCCGAAAGCTCGCTTCTCCACAAAACTCCCGAATGGAGACTTCCTAGGAATCACCATATGGCCAGGAAAAACTGAACCATCCGCAGAGGTCGTTACGGTTCAGATCCGACATCCAACCGGCGACAACTGGGAGACTACGGCTCGAATCGCGCTCTATCGCACACCAGATGGCAAGTACTCCTTGCTCCCGGAAAGGCCGGTAACAAAGTCTTCAGAAAAGACGGAAGCAGTAACAGTAGGTGCGACAGGGGAGAATTAGGAAAAAATGGCGACGAGCGAGATAATGCTGGAAGAGACCCCATACCTCAATCTGACGACTAAAGGCAGAAAGACAGGGCTCAAGCACGACGTCGAACTCTGGTTCGCCTTCGAAGACGCAAAATTGTACTTCCTCGCACACGAATCCTCTCACTGGTGGAAGAACGTAGTCAAGACTCCACGAGTCGAGGTGGAAGTCTCAGAGATACTATTCGAAGGAACGGGGCGAGTAGTTCCGGAAAAGCTCGAACACACTTTCGAACTCTTCCGCCAAAAGTACGGAAGAGAACAGGTGGAAAGATGGTACGGCGGCGAGAGATCAAAGCGGAAACCAGTCGAGATACGGCTTGGACGAGTCCTCGGAAAGAAGCCGAGCGGCAAAAATAGCCCTCTAGAGATAGCCATATAGCAAATCGACATTCCGCCTCTAGGTCAGACAAGGTATGGCGTACGGTCTAGCAGAAGGGTTCAGAAAGACAGTCGTCCGGCTGGGTGGAAAGAAGAAGAGCAAAGCAGTGGTCATCGCAACTTTCGGCAACCACTTTACATTGAACGATGCGCTCGAAAAATTCCGGAAGGAAGGGCTAACCTTCGAGACGGAGAAAGGACATATCGTCAAGATTTTCCTCGACAAGAATACGAAAGAGAGAGCGGAACAGGTCCGGAGTATTATTCGGGAAAACTTCGGGTACGTTGAGCCTCTCTAGACACAGATCATGATTAGCCCCTACTAATCATTATTGTTGGAAGGCTCCAGACCTAATCCACGACTCCCAAGCGGGGAACTTAATCGGGTACCAGAGATTAGCCTCGAGGGGATTGAAGTTGCACTAGCTCGAACGGAGTTCACGAACCTCTATCTTCAAGCCCTCAGAAGCGCTTCACCTTGCTTGTGCTCTTACCCCCGAAGCTCCTACTCGCTCCAGGTGATGGCTAGCCCAAATGCATAAGCCAACTCAATGTTGTTTCGAGGGTCTCTGTTTGGCGTCTCGATGAAAGCGGAAGGAATTGATCATGTAGAACTCAGAGTCTCACACTATGAGCTTTCGGTCCGGTTCTACAACAGAATCTTACTTCCGCTAGGCTTCAAGAAGGTCCACATCAAAGGAGAAACCGTAACGTGCTACGTTAAGGGACGGAGCTCGCTGGGCATTCGTCCCGTTAAGAAGCGAAAAAGCATCAGAAATATCTCCTACTCCTACAAGAGAGCAGGGATCCATCACGTAGCCATTTCCGTCGGCGCCAGGCGAGAAGTCGATGAATTTTACCGGCTCTTGCTTGCCGAGAAGATCAAAGTGCTCTATCCTCCTAGAAAATACTCACGGTATGGTCGATGGTACTACTCCGTGTTCTTTCTCGACCCAGACGGAATCGACCTAGAGGTTCTCTGCTGGAATATGCCTCGGGCTGATTGATTGACCAAGCCAGTAACAGTGTTTTCTTGGTTCAACCAATCAGTAGAAATTACTCCATTCGTCAATCATGAGATGTAGAACTTATCTATCATTCTTTTTTCGAACAGGATGGCGCCACGCAGGGCAATTTCATGAACGAAGAGCTAATCCTCGTGAATGAGAAAGATGAGGAAGTTGGCACAGAAGATAAGCTAAAGGCGCATCAGAAAGGGACATTGCACAGAGCGTTTTCCATCTTCGTGTTTGGAAATCAGAGTCAGATATTGCTCCAACAAAGAGCGACCAGCAAGTATCATTCTGGAGGACAGTGGACAAGTGCGTGTGACGGTCATCCACGACCGGGTGAAAGCGTCTTGCGAGCGGCACACCGAAGACTCAAGGCGGAAATGGGCTTCGACTGCGATCTCAAGGAAATATTCAGCTACATTTACGAAGCTAATATGGGCAACGGGTTAACAGAACACGAATTCAACCACATTCTCCTGGGATCATTCAACGGCGAACTGAAGCCTAACCCTGAGGAGGTCGGAGATTACAAGTGGGAGGATACGACTAACGTGCTAAAGGACTTGCAGACTCGACCGGAGAATTACGCAGTTTGGTTTAGAATTGCGATGGAGAAGTTTCCTCCTGAAAATCTTGGAACGAAGCAACGGGAACGGCTCTACCATGTTAAGAATGATGATTCTATCGTTGGCCCAGTTGACAGAGACGAAGCCCACACCCGGGGTCTTCTGCACCGTGCTGGAATGGTGTTCGTTCTAAGCCCTGACGGGAAGATTCTTCTTGCGAGGAGAAGCCCGTCCAAAGATACTTTTCCTGACACGTATGACTGCGCCTGCGCTTTCCACGTTACGTTCGGTGAGAGTTACGAGGAAGCCGCAAAGCGAGAGCTACGTGAGGAGACAGGGATACATGCTACGCCCGAATACTTGGACAAGTTCTCCTTCCATGATCCCCCTGAACATGAAATGGTAGCCATATTCAAATGCCGAAGCAACGAACCAATAGTAATAGATCGCACCGAATCAATACGGGCTGAGTTCTACTCAGCTAATGGCGTAGATAGCATTGTCTCGTCAGAACACGTGACGCCCTGGCTAAAGATTGGATGGAAACTTGTCAGAGAGAAAATTGCCTAGCCAAACAATCAGTTATGAAAGTGTCAAAGCCATCTGACTCGACATGAAGATCGCGAAATTTGTTGAAGTATCTTTCGACGTAGACAAGACCCTCTTCCGTCAGCCTGCACTCACTCAGGCGGCACGAGGCTTGGGGATCGGCAAGAAGTGGGACGCGATCGACGAGATGTACCATCGTAAACGGATAACCCTCAGACAGGCTCTCTTGCAACAGTTTCAGCTTCTCGTCGGGATGAAACTCGTAGACGTTCTAGCTGAAGTCTCTAAGGTTCCGATGATGCGGAACATCCGAGAGGCCGTTGACAAGCTGTTGGGCCTTGGACTGTCAGTGATCCTCTGCACCGACAATCCAGACTTTCTCTGTCAGTATCTAGTGGAACAATTCGGATTCCGCGGATTCGTCTCGTCAAAAGTAGCCGTGAAGAACGGAGTAATCATAGACGACATCGAGCCTCTACCGGACAAGAGGCTTGGCATCAGAAAATATTGCGCATGGATGAGCATTCCATTGAGCAAGACGGTTCATGTAGGAGATGGGCTGAACGATGTTCCGGTCTTTCGAGTAGTGGGCTATTCCATCGCCCTGAACACTAACCTTGAGAAGGTGAAGAGAGCAGCTTCACATCAGATGGAAACCGACGACCTTCTCGACGTTTACAAACATGTCCAGTCGGAAATGTCAAGCACGAAGTTAGTAAATTAGCCGGCTACTGAGCGCGAGCCTTCTCTTGTCCATTACGAACGCGCATTCTTGGAGCCCCATCTTTCTTCCAAGATTGAGGGCCAGGTGCTGCAGACAGAACATGACTTGAAGAGCTACGAGAATGGGATCGGCCATGCCACTCTTCAACAGGTACGCGTTGAAACCACTCTCTGAAAGACCTCGAAACACTTCACTCGTCTTCTTGTCCGAACTCGGCGATAAGAACAGAAGATTGTCTGATTTCTCTTGAAGTGAAAAAAGCTGGGAATGCCCAAGCTGCTCTGTATGCTGGTATTGAGCCGATAGCCCCAGAACCTCGTGGATCTTGAAAGCTGCATACATTGCGAGAGAGTAACCCGTCCCGGATCCGACGAACAGGAACCGTCCTGGAGGATGGACCCGCAAGCGTCTAGCCCACTCAGTCGCTCGCCTCTCTACAACGGGCAGGGAATCGAGTTTCGGCAATCGACGGATCAACGAGGCTACTACAAGGAGACCGGCCGAGAAACTCGCGGTCCCAGACGTAAGGACTCCCTGGCTTCTGTATCGTAACTGAATCACATCGTCGCATTCTTTCGCAAGAGGGCTCCCGGGGTTCGCGGTTATTGCAATCCTCTCCTTAGCTAGCCTTTTGACTTTCTTAGCAAGTTGCAGGTTAGTTCTGGTTTTACCGCTGGCTGAGGTTATGAAGAGGGTTTTGTCCTTGGTCACTCGCGGATAGAGCTGGAGCTCGTATGGGTCTGCCGCAAACGCCTGCATCTGGGACAAGTAATGGGCGAAGAGTGAGGTTGCAAGAGAGTCTCCGGAGCCAGTGAAAATCATGTGGGAAGGGTCAAGATTGCGAAAGCGGTCATACTTTCCGAGTTCGCGGGCGAATGCTGGAAGGTCTTCGACTTGGTTGTGGATTTCTTGCTCCATCGCATCGAGCGAGGATGTCTTAGCCAGCGCTCTCTGCTGATTCTTGCCTATAGATGCCACCCGAGTAGGTCCATTTCTTCCCGCATTGCTTGCATTGGAGGTTGAATCCTGTCCGCCATCCGTCTGGGCTTCGTATTTCGCCGGTTATGGCAAGTTCTCCATGGCACGAGCACCGCGGGACAATCCTTGACAAGACACTATCGGTCGCTCAATGGCGGAATAAATGCAATTGGCGATCCGAATGTTTCAAGCGAAATGCGAGGAGAATTTTCGGCGCGGCTTCAGTTATTCTTATATGCCTTGCCCCCTGCATACGTAGAGCATAGGTATTCGAAAACTGAGAGCGTGAAGAAAAAACGTCGTATAAGGTCATGGTGGCCTTCGGCGAACAGACCTACACTCTTCTTAGCGACGAGGCTCGTGCACGCGGAATAACAATTCAGGAGCTTCTCCGTGCGGTCGTCATACCTGACTGGTTCAAGGCCAAGTATGAGCCTGTCCCACGACAAAGTCCGATCATCGAACGGAGGACGAGAGAGGAGGAGCCTGTGGTGCCCTACTCGTTCTCAAACAAGCTCAGAT
>Ga0209056_10003690_pt1 | contig 16261 bp, 16 predicted proteins | sample GraSoiAngelo_114_FD_185876 | JGI IMG/M metagenome (GOLD analysis project Ga0209056, IMG submission 185876) | Grasslands soil microbial communities from the Angelo Coastal Reserve, California, USA - 14_0903_13_40cm (SPAdes) (version 2) | ecosystem: Environmental > Terrestrial > Soil > Grasslands... | reverse complement strand
GTGGGGTTCTCCGTCGCGGGGCGTTTCCCTTTCTGCGGCTACGCGCCGGAGACCGGCCGCCAGGCGAGGTTCCAGGTCCGCATCGCGGCAGCCGCGCGGTCATCGGTCATGTCCAGGGTGATGGGCGTCACGGAGATGTGGTTGTGGGTGAGGGCCCAGGTGTCGGTGCCCTCAAGGTCTTCCACCGGCGAGGGATCGCCCGTCAACCAGTAGTAGGTACGACCACGGGGGTCTACCCGCTTCTCCATCCGGCTGATGAAGCGCTTCGCGCTCTGGCGTGTGATCGCCACGCCGGCGATCCGGTCCGGCGGCAGATTTGGCACGTTGACGTTGAGAAGGGTGTCTTCCGGCAACTCGTGCAGCAGGATCGCCCGGGCCAGTTCGACGGCAAACGCGGCCGCCACCGAAAACGTTGGCGTGCGGAACGAACCCACGGAAACGGCGATGCTGGGGACGCCAAAGATCGCACCTTCCATGGCGCCGGACACGGTTCCAGAGTACGTCAGATCACGGGCCACATTCGGTCCCACGTTGATGCCTGACAGGACGACTTCTGGTTTGGCGGGCAGCAGCTCGAGGATCCCCAGCGCCACGCAGTCCGCCGGCGTGCCGTTCGTGGCCCAGGCCCGCGCGGCCGACCCTGGAATCGCGACGCTATGCGCGCGCAGCGGTTTATGCAACGTAATGGCATGGCCGGTGGCGCTGCGCTCTCGCTCCGGAGCCACGACGAACGTCTCGCCCACGGGATCGAAGGCTCCCACCAGCGCCTGGAGGCCCGGGGAGGCTATGCCGTCGTCGTTGGTGATCAGCACGCGCATCGTAGCGCTACTGTTGAAACGTTGAAGCGTTGAAACGTTGGAGCCGATCGGTGTTGGCTCGTTTCAACGGTTCAACGCTCCAACGCTTCAACGCTTTTCAGGGCCTCGCCGAACGCCTGCTCCGCGTCACCGGTCTGGACCACCAGCACCACCATGCGCAGCGGGATCGTCCCGCGCAGATGGGCCGCAATCTCATCAACCATGATCTGAGCGGCCTCCCGCAGCGGGAACCCGCCCACCCCTGTCCCCAGCGCCGGAAATGCGATCGATGCCACTTGCACGTCGTTCGCCCGGCGCAGGCTGCTCCGCGTCGCCCGGCGGATCAGGTCCGCACTGGTCACCAGGTCTTGCCCCATCGTCGCCGCGTGAATCACATACCGGCAGCGCAGCCGCCCCGCGCCGGTGACCACGGCCTCACCGGGCTCGATGGGACCCTTCTCCACGGCCTGGCGTTCGATCTCCGCACCACCCACCCGTTTGATGGCCCCGGCCACCCCGCCGCCCATCCATAAGTGATTGTTGGCGGCGTTGACGATGGCATCCACCGCCATCGTCGTGATGTCGCCGCGTTCGATCTTGACCACTGTCTGCCGGATCGTCCGCTCCATGGATGAGAAAGTGACCAGCAGTCGGTGCGCAGCCAACATTCCGGCCGCGGGTCACTGACTACTGGTCACTGTAGGTCCGCGACAACGCGACCGCGCGACAACGCGACCGCGCTGGTTAGTCTTGCTCGCGCCACCAGTCAGGCGACACGTCTTTCGATTTGGCGTACTTGCGGATGGCCGGCCGGCCGCCGGCCCGCTCCTTGGCCACGCGGGCCCGCAGCTCATCGTACTCCCGCAGATCGGTCAGCACCTTCAGCGTGTTCCAGGCGACCTCCTCGACCTGCTCCCCGTCGTGCAGGATGAGCTGGACCAGTGGATCGATCACCCGCTTGTTGCGCAGTTTGCCAAGAATCTTGATCGCCAGCCGTTTGACGTCGATATCCTCGTCTTTCAACGCGCTGACGAGATGTTCGAGGGCCGTGTCCCCAAAGAGCGCATAGATCGACTTCAGCGCGAACCGCCGGACCTTCGGGCTGGGATTCTCCAGCGCCTCGGTGAGAATCTTGGTCGCCTCTTCGCGCGGACGACCCAGGAATCCGTCCACGACATCCTTGGGGAGGAAGATTTCCCGGTCCGCGGCGTGCGACCCCGGCGGCTCGATGACCTTGCGCTCTTCCAGCCGCGCCAGCGTGGTGACCACCGCCTCCTGCATCCGCAGGTCATCGAGGAACAGGTGGACCAGCGGCGCAGCCACCCGCTGGTCGCCAATGCGTCCCAGGACAGAAATGGCCGTGAGCCGCACGTACTGGTTCTCATCGGTGAGCATCTGCAACAGGGGGTCGATCGACTTCGTCCCCATGTCCACGAGAATCTTCCAGATCTGGTTGCCGATGCGCCGGCGCAGGGCCCGGTCCTTGAACGCCTCCATCAGCGGTCCGACCGCATCGCCGCCGATGCGCACCAGGGCATCGGTGGCAGCCAGCTGCAACGATCGCTCGCGGCGCGTGAGGACGCGGATCAGGGGTTCCACGGCTTCGCGGTCCCGCATGTCGCGCAGCCCGTTGACTGCCTGCAGCACTACCTGCTCAGACCGGTCGGCCAGAGCCTGGCGCAACCCTTCCATCGCCGCCGGCCCGCCGATGCGGCGCAGAGCCGTCACCGCGCTCTTGCGGACATACTCGTCGGAATCCGCCAGCGCTTCCACCAGGGCCGGGACGGCCCGCTCGTCGGCCAGCTTGCCCAGTTGATGCGCGGCGTCGCTGCGCAGCGTAACGTCGTTGCTGCGCAGTTGCGTCAGCCACCGGTTCAAGTCGGCGTCCTGGATTGGGGCGGACTCGGTCACTGCCATCTCCTCAATATTGTAGGTCACTTCTCCGGACCGGTAGGGACTCCTCTGCTTGCATCGCGTTTAGGGCGTCGGTATACTGAACGCGAATAATCCGTCCGGTGCCGAGCCTCCCGGCCTGGCGACTGGACGGGTGGAGCCCGCCCACCACGGCGCGGGACGAGGAGGGTGGAACCCACTCGGTGGCTGACCGCAAAGGCCAGGGCGACGCTGCGACGACACGCCCCCGCTTCGCGCACGAAAGTGAAGCTGAGTTCGCCCGACTCCTGGACTTTTACGGCATCCGGTGGGAGTACGAACCTCGCAGCTTCCCGCTGCAGTGGGACGAACAGGGACGGGTCGTGGAGAGCTTCAACCCGGACTTCTATCTTCCGGACATCGACCTGTACATCGAGCTCACCACTCTCAAGCAGAGCCTGGTCACCAAGAAGAACCGCAAACTCCGCCGGCTGCGTGAGCTGTACCCTGCCATCCGCGTCAAGATCTTCTATGGCCGCGACTACCGCAGCCTGCTGCTGAAGTACGGCCTGGCCAAACCCGCGGCCCGTTCACCGTCCGCCTGATGGCCCTCGCCGACGACGTCGCTCGGGTCCTGTTCACCGAGGCCCAGATTCAGGAGCGCATCCGGGCGATCGCCGCACAGGTCTCGCGCGACTACGCGACCACCCCGCCGCTCCTTGTCAGCGTGCTGAAGGGCGCGCTGTACTTCATGGCCGATCTTTCTCGTGCCATCACCATCCCGATCACCATCGACTTCATGGCGATCACCTCGTACGGCGACGAAACGGCGACCACCGGTGCGGTCCGCCTGATCAAAGATCTGGACGAGAAGATCACGGGGCGCCATGTCCTGCTGGTCGAGGACATCATCGACACGGGCCTTACCGCCGACTATCTGTTGCGGACCCTGCGGGCGCGCGATCCCTCCAGCCTGCGCATCTGCACGCTCTTAGACAAGACCGCGCGGCGCATCGTGGACACGCTGCCGATTCGATATCGAGGGTTCGAAGTCCCAGATGAATTCGTGGTGGGCTACGGGCTGGACCACAGGCAACTGTATCGCAACCTGCCCTTCATTGGGGTACTCAAACCTGAAGTGGTTTCAGCCTCCCGGTAGATTTCCCATCGACCGAGTTGAAAAGTCGAAGAGTTGGAAAGTTGGAGAGAGGGAACCGTGTTCTCCAACTCTTCAACTCTTCAACTCTCCAACTCTCCAACTCTCCAACTGTAGTCTAGCGTTTCCCGACGGCGCGCTTCTGCGCAAGTTCCAACCGGAAGACAAACCGAACGAGGCGTTGACGGTCTTCGTCCGCGATCGTCGTAAACTGGCTGCCCACCAGCCAGCGCGACCCCCGCAGGATCTCTCGCACATACTTGGCCTGGCAGCGCGCCCGCACTGGCGAGCGCCCGTCGGGAACATTCACGAGGATGTCAAACTCTTCAGCTTCGGCAAACGGCGGGATCTCGTTGAACATCAGGCTGACGCCCCCGCCGCTGACGTCCTTTGTCACGCCACGGAAGCTCTTCCCCTGCGCGGTGAGGTCGGTGTTGAGACTGGCGTCTTTGCGAATGAAATCTCGGCGCTGGGTCCGCGCGATCTCCCCGTCCAGCTGCAGCGTCAGCACGACCTCAGACTCGCGAGAGATTTCCGCGACCGTCCCGTGCTCTTCGTAAATACCATCCTTGCGCACAAACGTGATGCGCACCGCCCCGCCCGGTTCCGGCACGTCCGGTCCGCGCATCGCGGGGGTCACCCGCATCACGCTGTCGTCGACTGCCTGGACCTCACTGGGATACGATTCACCGGAGGCCAGCAGCTCCAGGATAATACGTTCGCCCACTTTGGGCCGATGCATGGCTCACTCCCCGAAGCCTCACCCGACGGCCGTACGCCTCCCATTCGCGCCCCCAAGATACGTGTGAGGACACGCAGGCGATGCCGTTCAGGCGGTTGACGGGGGGACGGTGAAGATGAGGCCTCCGCCATCACCCTACCCCGCGGTCGGGAGCGATAGACAACGATGGATATGCGATTACCTCTGCCGGAGTATCATCAGAGGAAATCCTCCATGCAATTGACAGGATGGAATTTCACCCCTCATCACTTATAATTGAGGACGGTCCTGCTGGGGGATCGTCTAGTGGTAGGACGACGGGCTCTGAACCCGTTAGCGGGGGTTCGAATCCTCCTCCCCCAGCCATTCGACTCGCCTGCCTACCGGCAGGCTCGCTCATGGCCTTCGGCCAAATACACGCGAGTCGAATGTCCTGAGCGAGGGAGCGCAGCGACCGAGTCGAAGGACCATTCTTCCGCGACCTCGCTCGTGACCATTCGACTCGCCTGCCTACCGGCAGGCTCGCTCATGGCCTTCGGCCAAATACACGCGAGTCGAATGTCCTGAGCGAGGGAGCGCAGCGACCGAGTCGAAGGACCATTCTTCCGCGACCTCGCTCGTGACCATTCGACTCGCCTGCCTACCGGCAGGCTCGCTCATGGCCTTCGGCCAAATACACGCGAGTCGAATGTCCTGAGCGAGGGAGCGCAGCGACCGAGTCGAAGGACCATTCTTCCGCGACCTCGCTCGTGACCATTCGACTCGCCTGCCTACCGGCAGGCTCGCTCATGGCCTTCGGCCAACGGCGCGCGAGTCGAATGCCCTGAGCGAGGGAGCGCAGCGACCGAGTCGAAGGACCATTCTTCTGCGACCTCGCTCGTGACCATTCGACTCGCCTGCCTACCGGCAGGCTCGCTCATGGCCTTCGGCCAAATACACGCGAGTCGAATGTCCTGAGCGAACGAAGTGAGTCGAAGGGCCTCATCTAAAATAGTCCAGCGCCTACTTGCGAATTGCCCATGTACCACGTCTACGTCGCCCGTACAGACGACAACAAACTCTACATTGGCCACACGGGCCATCTGGACAGGAGGCTGAGCGAGCACGCAGGCGGCAAATTCGGCGCGAAATTCCTCAAAGACCACGGGAAGGCGTTTCAAGTGGTCCACACCGAGGCCTTTGAATCCCGTTCAGCGGCAATGAGAAGGGAACGGCAATTGAAACGTTGGAGCAGAGCAAAGAAGGAAGCGCTCGTTCGCGGCGAGATAGAGGCACTAACGAAGCTCTAGGAGCGCGCCCTTAAAAATCTTAGAGGAAGCAGTGAGCGTGCGGACTTCCTGGTTGAAAGCTCAACAGACCGACATTCAAGCATAAGCCTGCCGACAACACTTCCTCACCGTCGCACGATGACGTACGGTACGGATGTCCACGTGCGACCGCCGTCCAGAGTTTTCAAGAGAAACGGTTTCATCATCAGGTTTCCAGTGGCCCACCCAACCTTAGGCGAGATGAAATGTAGAGGTCCTAACGGGGACTCAGGCAGTCGAGGCTGTATCTTCGCCCAGTGGCGCCCGCTATCGCTGGTAACGTATAGCGCGCGTCCATCCGTCACCCACCCGTGATCGACATCGGCGAAGGTCCACGACGGAAGGAAGTCGTCATAGGGTTCGATTGGCAGAGTGACAGGAGTGGTATGCACCCAGCTTCGTCCACCGTTACGTGTGACGTAGAAGAATACGCCGCCCCACCTGTCAAGAGCAGTCTCTTCGTTTTCGTAATAGACTGACAGAATTCCGCCCCCCGACGCGGAAAATGCGTAGAGACGCTGCACGCTGCGGTACACGCTTGTTAGTCGGGACGGCACGGACAACTTCGGCTGTTGCCATGTGTAGCCTCCGTCACGCGTAACAAGGAGGTAGAATTCGCCGGCGGCCCTGCTAACCACGATCCAGGCCGTTGTGGTGTTCAGAACAGTCAGGGTCCCAGTGTCCCTGACACTCCCGGCTTTGCTCCAAGTTTCGCCGCCGTTGGTTGAACGGTGGAGATCCTTTCCCCACAAGACCCACCAGTCATTGTCGTTGGTGAGGTCCACCACCCCACGAAGTGGGTGCGTCACACCGTCGACCGAGATGGTCACCCTTCTCCACGTCTGGCCGCCATCAATGGTGTGGAGGCCGGGCCCAGGCAGCCACGCACTGAGAGGGGTAATCGCACGGACCTCACCAGCATCCGCGACAACTTTCCAATGGAGCCCGCCGTCAGTCGTACGTACAATTGATCCGACGGCGCCCCTCGAGAAAGCTCCACCCCATCCTTGGGCGCTGACGGCCCACCCGGTCTGGGCGTCGAACATGTGGAGAGAGAGCAACCAACTCGGCTCGTCGCTTGTCTGCGCAAGCACGGATCCGTCGCTGAGATTGATGGCCAAGATTGCGAGGACGATGGCGATAGCCAGTCGCATACGGGGGTCACCCTTCCTAATAGCCCTAATCGGAGGATCATCGTTCTCCCGATTAGTTCCGAGGGAGCATAGCGACCATGCGGCACCCGACCAGATGATAACTCATATCTGAGGAGGAGGTCAATCCAATGGCAGTCCGCGTCAGTACCCAACCGGGTAAGGCGACAGAGGATGACTATGCGGAGGTCGGCATTGAGCGCGCACAAGGTACCATCACCTTGAGGACCGGTAGGCTGACGGTACAGGAGTACGGGTTGCACGTCGAGGAGGATAACCAGACCAGACTCATCCCTTGGTCCGCAATCATGGGAGTGAGCCTGAAAAAGCGGTAGGATGACTCCCAGCGGTCTCTCGGACGTGCGGTCTCTGCTTCCTTGCGATTGTTCAATCGTCTAGGCATGCCCGAGGACCGGAGAGCGGTGAAACCTTAGGCTATGCGGCGAGGTGACGTCATGAAACAAGCGCGCATTCCATCGGTATATGCTTCGTCTTCTTTCATCCCCCCCACAAAGTCGCCGAAGGGTGACGCCATTCTGCGGAGAGGATGCGGCGTGGTCATCGGACAGATCCCCGGACCGGCCGCAGGACACGCGCGCGGCCGGTCCGGGGATACTGGTTCATATCACGCCGGCCACACGCACGAGCGGCGAGGGGGGTGGTTTCACCGGCTTCAGGCACTCGCGGAGGTTCAAGCGCGGGCACAACGCCTCAGCCGGCCAGGATGCCAGCAACACGGCCGCCACCACGAAGACGCATAGCGCGACGACAACTCCGTGCCTCACGGCCCATCACCCCTTTTGCTGACGATTCTTCCTGCGCTAGAAGCAGCTGCAATCTCTGACCCTGCCGCTGCCACCACCGCGTCCGCCGCCGCGGCCGCCCAGAAAGTCGCGAGCGGCCCGCTCTACCTCCCGGATGACCTCAATGAGCCGCTCGTAGGGACGCGTGACGATCTGTTCAACCTCGGTCCGCCCCCTGCCAAACGCGATCGAAGACACCAGGAGCGCCCCCGACGCGGCCATCCAAAATGCGAGCAAGACGGCAACCCCTCTGTTCCTCATCGCCTCCGCCTCCTCGACGAGTTCGCAGTGTGTGCGCGAACTCGTCCAGAGGATAGGCGAGTGCGTGACGGAGGTCTGCAAACCAGCGCCAGCAGGCGAACGAGGCGGGCGGATGGCGTCTGGGACCGACCGGGCGGAGCCTGGCGCTTGCGGGGGGCGTCCCCTTTTTCGGCGACAGGTTGCAGTGTATTCTAAGGTCCAATAACGCCATGAGTACTGAGACTGTGAGAATCTCAGCCAAAGGGCGGCACGTCAGCCCGAACTTCATCACCGAGGTCATCGACGGAGACCTGCAACAGGGCCGTTACCCGAAGGTGGTCACGCGCTTTCCGCCAGAGCCCAACGGCTACCTGCACATCGGGCACGCAAAGTCCATCGCCCTGAATTTCGGTCTGGCCCTCGATTACGGCGGGGAGTGCAACCTGCGTTTCGACGATACCAACCCCGAAACCGAGAGTCTGGAGTACGTCGAGGCCATCAAGCGAGACATCCAGTGGCTGGGCTTCCGGTGGGCCCGGGAATGCTACGCCTCAGACTACTTTGAGCGGCTATTCGAGTGTGCCGTGCAGCTCATCCGAGACGGCGCAGCCTACGTGGACAGTCTCACGGAGGAGGAAATCAGCACGTACCGGGGCACCATCACCGAACCCGGCAGGCCAAGCCCCTATCGCGACCGCAGCGTGACAGAGAACCTCGACCTCTTTGCGCGCATGCGGAAGGGCGAATTTCCATCCGGCGCCCATGTGCTGCGCGCCAAAATCGACCTGCGCAGCCCCAATATGAAGCTGCGCGATCCGGTGCTCTACCGGATCGTCCACGCCTCCCACTACCGCACCGGCGACGCCTGGCGCATCTACCCGCTCTACGACTTCGCCCATCCCCTCTCCGACGCCATCGAGGGCATCTCGCACAGCCTCTGCACGCTGGAATTTGAAAATAACCGCGCCATCTATGATTGGCTGCTGGAGCACCTGCGCGGCAAGTGCGGCCTGCCCGCATCCCCCCGCCCCTACCAGTATGAGTTCGCCCGCCTCAACCTGGACTACACCGTCCTCTCCAAACGCAAGCTGATCAAGCTGGTCGAGGACGGATACGTGAAGGGCTGGGACGATCCACGGATGCCCACGATCGCCGGGCTGCGCCGGCGCGGGGTGACGCCTGAGGCGATCCGAGAGTTTGCGAACCGCATCGGTGTTGCCAAGGCCAATAGCCGCGTGGATCTCGCCACATTCGAAGCTGCGATCCGGGACGACCTCAACTATCGCGCACCGCGCGTGCTGGCGGTGCTCAGACCGCTGAAGGTGGTGCTGACCAACCTTCCCGAGGGGACCGTCGAGGAACTCCAGGCGCCCTACTGGCCCCACGACGTGCCGAACGAAGGCTCGCGGGTGGTGCCGTTCTCCAGAGAGCTCTATATCGAGCGCGACGATTTTCTGGAGCACCCACCCAAGGGATTCTATCGCCTGATCCCCGGCGGCCGGGTCCGGCTGCGCCATGCCTATGTCATCCGTTGCGACGATGTGGTGAAGGACGCGGCGGGAAATCTCGTGGAACTGCGGTGCACGTACGATCCGGCCACGCTGGGCCGCCCCCCCGCGGAAGGCCCGGTGAAGGGAACGATCCACTGGGTCTCGGCGCGCCACGGAGTTCGGGCGGAGATGCGCCTCTACGACCGGCTCTTCAGGATGGCCGACCCTGAAGCGGGTGACGGCGACATCAGCGCCTCCCTCAGCCCGGAGTCCCTCACGGTCGTGGAGGGGTACGTCGAGCCCAGCGTGCTGCACGACCCGCCGGAGCTCCGCTATCAGTTCGAACGGCTGGGATACTTCTGGCGCGATCCCGCGGACGCGAGCCCGGACCGGCCCGTGTTCAACCGCATTGTGAGCCTGCGCGACTCCTGGGCCAAACGGGAGGGACGCGCGAGCGTGTAGGACCCAGCGGCCGTCACACGCCGCTTGAGTCAGGAAGGCGGCGAATCCACTCCACGGCGCTCTCGAGCCGCTTCACGACGCGATCCCGCCCGAGCAGCGCGGTTAATTCAAACAATCCCGGGCCCGCCGTCTTGCCCGTGAGCGCCACGCGGGCGGGGTGAATGATCTCCCGGCTCTCGATGCGTAGCTCGCTGGCCATCGTGCGGATAATCGTTTCGACCGCGGCGGCATCCAGCCGGTCCACCTTCGCCACGCGGTCCCGCAGCTGGGCCAGCGTCGTGGCGACGGTCTTCTGGCTGAAATACTTCTTCACCGCGTCGGGTTCGTACGTCACGGCGTCCGTAAAGAAGAAGTCACCGTAGGTCAGAATGTCGCGGCCGACTTTGATGCGGTCGCCGAGCACCTCAACCACCTGGCGGATGTAGGCGTGGGTCTGGGCGGTGACCTGACCGTCGAGCAGCCCTGCGTGGCGCAGCGGCTCCAGACACGCATCCACCACGCGGCCCGGGTCGCGCTGGAGCAACTCGCGCATATACACGCCGTTCATCCAGGTAAGTTTGGCCATGTCGAACACCGGCGAGGCCTTGCCCAGATCCTTCAGGCGCAACCGCTCGATGAGCTCGCGCACAGAGTAGATCTCGCGGCTCTCCTCCGGGTACCAGGCCATGAGCGCAAAGAAGTTCAGCAGGGCCTCGGGTAGAAATCCTGCCCGCTTGTAGTCGCGCACCGCCGTATCGCCGGTCCGCTTGCTGAGCTTCTTGTGATCGGTGCCCAGGATGTTGGAGAGGTGCGCGACCTGGGGAGGCTCCCATCCCAGCGCCTGATACATGATCCACTGCTTGGGCGTGTTGGAGAGATGCTCGATCCCCCTGATCACGTGCGTGATGGCCATGGTGTGATCGTCGACGACGTTGGCGAAGTTGTACAGCGGCGACCCGTCGGAACGCACGATGATGTGATCATCCAGATGCTCGGGGTCGAACTCCACGCGGCCCCGCACGAGGTCGTTCACCACAATGGTCTCCCCATCATCGCGGATGCGCAGCCGGAGGGTGGGGCGCCGGCCCTGGCGCTCGAATTCCGCCCGCTGTTCGGGCGTGAGGTTCCTGCAGCGGCCAGAATACCGATAGGGCTGTTTCGCCGCCCGGGCGCGCTGCCGCTCAGCCTCCAGTTCCTCGGGCGTGCAGTAGCAGTGGTACGCCGCCCCCCGGTCCTGCAAGGCCTGCGCATACTGCCGGTACAGGTGCGACCGTTCGGTCTGGCGGTACGGCCCGACAGGACCGCCCACGTCGGGTCCCTCCTCCCAATCGAGCCCGAGCCAGTGAAAGTCCTCCAGGATCGCCCGCTCGTACTCCTCAGTCGACCTGGTGCGGTCGGTGTCCTCGATGCGGAGGATGAACGCTCCCGTCTGGCTGCGCGCAAAGAGCCAGTTGAAGAAGGCCATCCACGCGCCGCCGATATGGAGGTATCCGGTGGGACTGGGAGCGTAGCGGGTGCGGACCGTCATGTAAAGAGCATGCTCACCGATTGATTCAGGTGAATCCGGCGGATGGCCTCCGCCAGCAACGGCGCCGCGGAGAGCACGATGATCTTGGGCAGCTGCTTGGCGAGGGGGACGGGGATCGTGTTGGTGACGATGACCTCGCGGATTTCCTGGCGCGCCAGCCGCTCGGCGGCTGGACCCGCCAGCACGGCGTGCGTCGCGCAGATGTACGCTTCGGGGCGCGCGCCGCGGCGCATCAGTACGTCGATGGCCCCGGACAAGGTCCCGGCGGTGTCGATGATGTCCTCGACCATGATCGGCGTCTTGCCCTCCACCTCGCCGACGATCTCCACCGGCTCTTTCACGTCTTTCCCAACCCGGCGCTGGAAGATAATCGCCAGCGGCAGGTCCAGCCGGTCCGCCAACTCCTTGCTGCGCTTCACGGCGCCGTCGTCGGCCGCCACCACCACGGCGTTGGACAGCCCCTTGTCCCGCACATAGTCAGCAAACAGGGGCATGGCGCGCAGATGATCGACGGGAATGTTAAAAAATCCCTCGATCTGCCCGGCGTGGAGATCCACCGCCAGCATGCGATTGGCCCCAGCTGTCATCAGCAGGTCGGCCACCAGGCGGCCGGTGATCGGTTCGCGGGGGGCGTCCTTCTTGTCCTTGCGCGCATAGCCGTAGTATGGCGTCACGGCGGTAATCCGCCCGGCCGACGCCCGCCGCAGCGCATCCACCATGATCAACAGCTCCATGAGGTGCTCATTGACCGGGTGGCAGGTCGATTGGAGAACAAACGCATCGACGCCGCGGGCGTTCTCCTCGAACCGCACGTAGATCTCGCCGTCGGCGAACCGTGTAACGTTGACCCGGCCCTGCGGAATCTGGAGATACGCCGCGATCTCTTCACCCAACGCGGGAGTGGCCGTGCCACAGAAGAGTTTCAGTTCGCCGTAGGCGTTGCTCTCCGCCATACCGCCTCTACAGTACCACGAATCGTTTCACGGCCTCCGGCTCGCGTCGGGCACAGGACGGGACCGGGATGAGAGCGGGAACCCAAGCTATGTCACGATCCAACGGGGACGCTGTGGGACACGCAGCGGGGAGACAGTCAGCGGGCCTGCACCAGAAACTTGATGGCCGTTCGTTCCTCTCCGTCAATCATGACCTTGGTGAACGCGGGAATGGTCACAATGTCGAGGCCATTGGGGGCCACGAATCCGCGGGTGATGGCGATCGCCTTGACCGCCTGGTTCACCGCACCCGCTCCAACCGCCTGCAACTCAACCGATCCCCTCTCCCGCAGCACGGCCGCGAGCGCACCCGCGACGGCCTTGGGTTTCGAGTCCGCCCCGACCTTGAGCACCTCCGGCATGGGAGCATGCTCCCTCACTGCTCCGATCACCACCCTATCCATTGGACTTCCACTATTTCGTATGCCCACAACGAATTCCTTCTGGAGCCTGTCCGGGCGGTACCATGCCGAATTTCGTCATGCGCCGCGCCCTCCGGCACTGGCGGGCAGCAGAGCCACGGCCAGATCGGCGGCACGCAGCGCCGCTTGTCGCAGCGACGCCGTCTGCGCCACGAGACGGCCCCGCACGGTGGATCGCTCATCCCACGCGGTACACACCTCCCGGCGCACGTCAGCGGTGGTCAGCGCCGGCAGCGGGAGGAATCGCCCCACCCCGACGCGCTGCAGCAGCTCCTCAACTTTGGGATCGTAGGTGATCCCGATGAGTGGGACACCGCAGGCCACCGCGTAAACCAGGGCGTGGAGCCGCATCCCGACGATCAGGTCGAGCGCGCCCACAACGGCCATCATCTCACGTGGTGACAACCCTGCCAGAGTCCGCCCGCGGGTAGCATGGGCGGCCTGCGCGCATACCGCCAGGTCATGGTCTGGATGAAATGCCAGGGCGACGACCTCGGCCCCAATCTCCCGGCAGGCCTCCCGGACCCCATCCACAAGCGGCTGGAGGAAACGTCCATCACTCCATGGCCGCAGCGCCACGCCAATGCGCGGGGACCGTGGCGCGCCCACGAGATCGCGGATGTCTGCGACCGGGGCAGGATCCAGCGCGAACGCCGGGTCGGCGACCACCTGTACGGGCCGGTGCACTGCGAGCTGTTGCAGCAGGCGGCGGGAGCCTTCGTCCCGGACCGTAATGAGCGTCACGCGGTTAAGGATCCGGCGGGCCAGCGCCCGCAGCCACCCGCGGCGGAGGGGACCGATCCCCGCCGCGTACACCATGGTGGCGCGCGCCAGCAGCGTCGCCAGCCCCAGGAGTCCCAGGTAGTAGAGTGCGCCCCGGGCGCTGGTCACGTCCTGAACCAGGCTCCCCCCGCCGCTGATGAACAGATCCGCGCCGACGATGGCCGGGATTGCCCCGGTGGTCCGGGAGACGCTGGCCACGCCGTGCAGAGCCTTCGTCTGTTCAGGATTGCCGGACAACACCACGATCTGGGCCTGGGGGGCACGGGCGCGAAGCGCCCCGACGATGACTCCGAGTATCGCCTCGTCGCCGCTGTTCCCGAAGCCGTAATATCCTGACACGACGATGCGAGTCAACGCTGGCGCCTGCGCCGCGCCGAGCGGTCCGGGCGAGATGCGAGCATCCAACCGAGGCGGACGACCCCAAGCGCGGCGGCGCCCAGAAAACTGCCCAGTACCAGCGCGTTCGCTGTGCGCCAGGCCGTGTACAGTAACGGGGTGTGAATGTGAGAGAAGCTATTGATGATGCCGGCCTGTCCGATCGCGCCGACCGCGGCCAGAGGGGCGACCGCTAGCCGCCATCCCGCTGCCGCCGCGGCAGCCGCCAGTACCAGCGCCGGATGCCCGATCAGATACTCCTTCGTCCGCGGTCGCGCGACCAGCAGGTCTCCGGTGAGTGTGCGGAGCCGTTCCTCGATGGGCAGCACAGGCAGGCCGAAGTTGCCACTCCGTGCCACCAGGATCACCGCACCCAGGCCCACCACAACCGCCAGGGCCGCGTAGCGGAAGAGCAACGGCCGCGAGGACCACGCCCACAGCTGCGCCACTCCCTCCCGCCAGTGCCGGGGCGGGTGGTCCGCTGTCGCGAGCATAACGGCCACCAGGATCGCGGGGAGCAGATGCGCCAGTTTCACGCCCAGGAACACATCGGCGGCCATCATGAACTCCCAGCCTGAGAGCAGCGCGGCCACCAGCACGCCTCCGACCAGCGAGATCAGCGACGCTACCCACAGCGCGCCCACGGAGGCCAGGCCCGGACGGACTCCTGCGCGGGGGAAGGCGACCGCCACGGCCAGCACAGGCACGGCCGAGGCCGTCCCCAACGCCAGGATCTTTCGCCACAGGACCCACAACCCACCAGTCATGCTGAGCAGGCTCACCACGATTCCGATCCCCACCAGCGCCCAGGCCACCTTCTCAGGCAACGCAATCCCCACGGCACGACCTAGCGGCATCAAGGCCAGCGCCATGGCCGCCAGAGCGCCCAGGATCACTCCCAGCATCAGCACTCCGGGAATCCGGATGTCGGGAAAGGCCCGCGCGGACCCAGGGCGAAGTCCAAAACGCGTCAGGTCGCCAGTGATCTGATCGAGCAGCATCAGATTAGCGTCGGTCCCGACGTTGCCGGCGGTGGGGAGGATCGGCCGCAGGTACAGGATGCGAATGTTGCGCTCCCGCGCCGCCAGCACAAACTTGTCTCGCACCGACTCCGGTGTCAGCACCAGGAGTTCTTCGGCGGTGAGGCTGAACAGCCGGATGACATGAGGACGCATCAGCGCAGCGAGCTGGTCTTCCCCCCGCTGCTTACGCCGGACCGAGAACACCTCGATGCGCCCGTACGGAAACCCGGCCGACTGCAGCGCCGTTGCGGTCTGGGGAATGAGACCGGCATACCCGAGCACTTCTGTCTTGTCGAACACGACCGGATACCCGCGGCCCAGCTGCGCCAATCGAGCCATCTTGGCGCGCAGGCCAGAGGCGGCCATCCCCGGATAATTGCGCAGGCGGAGGAGCGGGTGCAGGCCGAGGCGCGTGTACGGCGCAAGATCCCGCGGCATGTAACCCAGCGGCGCCTCTTCCAGCTCTTCGAGTAACCCGGGGAGCTCGAGCAGCCCACCGATCCTGCGCACCTGCGCTGTGCCCAGCACCTCGCCGAAACCGGTCCCGATGAATCCCAGCAGCTCCGGTGACGCGGCAACGTACAACCTCCCGGGCCGGGCAGCGCCGGCGGCCACGAGATCGCGGAACGCGCCAGGGAGGGATCCCATCCGCGCGCGGCTCAGCACCTGTCCGCCGGTGGCGTAGGCAACCTCACCCTGCTCGGCGAGACGCTTGAGCGTCTGCTCATACACCGCCACGGCCGTCGCCCCGTGCTCGCGGGCCCGGGCAAAGAATGCGAGCGGGTCCTGCCCTTCCCGCCTCGCCAGCGCCTCCCAGTCTGGGCCGTCCAAAGCGATCTCGACATCGCGGGAGGATGACTCGACCGACGCGCGCATGGCCAGCACGGCGACTGCCGCCAGCAGCCCTACGCCGACCGCGCCGACCAAGGTTCTAGGCATCGACTTACGGGGTCGGCACGGGGCGTCTGAGATAGGCGTCAATGAACCGGTCCAGATTCCCGTCGATGACCGACTCCGCGTCGCCGGTTTCCTCACCGGTGCGGTGGTCCTTCACCAGCGTGTAGGGGTGCAGGACATAGGAGCGGATTTGATTGCCCCAGGCCGCCTCCTTGAATTCCCCGCGCAACTCGGCGAGCCGCTGCTGGCGTTGTGCCGCCTGCA
>Ga0209056_10003684_pt1 | contig 16284 bp, 12 predicted proteins | sample GraSoiAngelo_114_FD_185876 | JGI IMG/M metagenome (GOLD analysis project Ga0209056, IMG submission 185876) | Grasslands soil microbial communities from the Angelo Coastal Reserve, California, USA - 14_0903_13_40cm (SPAdes) (version 2) | ecosystem: Environmental > Terrestrial > Soil > Grasslands... | reverse complement strand
TTTACAAAATAGATTGGCCGATCCAATTCTGTCCGCCACGCAGAGGGACGGAGGACTTCGCGCACTTGGTTATCTATCTGTACGAAAGAGCCCGGTGGGACAAGGGGATCCATCGTATGGTCTCGAAGGCCGACATACCCGTACTCACTGCGCCTGATATCCAGGTGCCGAATGACGGAAATTGGTACCTCGCCCCAGATTTTCACCATGCGTGAGAGCAGAGTTGTCTTCTCCAACCTAAACCCTTTGTAGAAGCGCACAGGAAAAGTGGTTGTCCTGTCTTCATTGTAAACTTCCAGCCTTACGGGCTGCGTTTTCGGTAGCCGAATTTCGAGCTGATGGAGGCCGATTCTCTCCAGGTCGATCCCGAAGAGATATAGCAAGTCGACAAAATTGATCCGGTAGATAACGCTCAAGCTGAAGAGCTTCTGAACACTGGGGACCGGTCCTGTGGCCTCTATCTGGCTGAGCCACGCATTGGAAATATAGAACTTCGCACTACCTTCAGCCTTTGCAATCTGCCAGCTGTATTTTTCGACTCGGCGCGTGGAAATCCCGAGATGCCTGCGTATTGCTTTAAGTCTTTCTCCGGGGCTCAATTGAGCATCGCCTAGTCACTTCTTTGGTACTGCCCCAAGCAAAACAGAGGAGGTTAGCGAGCGCAATAGAACTTCCGTTCAGATCAGTTCCGATTTGGGAATGTCGCTGACACATTTTGAATCAGTTGAGACCACGTGGAGGCCAGCTTGGCCATCAACGGCAAGCTATTGAATTGTCTTGGTTGTGGGAGCAGGCAAAGATGATCGGGCTGGTTTCCGCCGGAACGGCATCGCCACAGCCACTACCCGGCCCACAACGTCTATATCGTCCGGATAATTGAATTGGCGTGTCTTTCTTCCCGACAGCGAATGAGGAATGATGCTCAGAACCTTGCCTTCCAATTCGCACCAGCCACAGGCATAGTCGTCTCGAAGCTGAAAGAAATAGATGGGACGCTCAAACTCGTTTTCCCATGATTCGGACTGAATTTTCGTGTCCTCGTCGTCGATCTGGACGAAAGCGCCGGGACGAATCATCGGATACAGCGTGTAGTCATCCATTCCAATAAATCCGTACAGATATTTTCGAATCCCAAGATTCTGAACGAACGCGATAGGAATTTCGCCCCAAGTCTGCACCATGCGAGAAAGAAGATTCGTCTCTTCGATCCTTGCTCCCGGATCGAACCTCACGGGAAAACTCACACGGCGTTCCGTGTCATAGATCTCGGAAGGAACGAGATGAGTCTTGGGCAGTTTGACAGCGAGGCGAGCTGTGTTGATCTGATCCAGATCGATTCCGAAGAACAGGAGGAGGTCCACGAAATTAATTCGATAGACTGCGCTCAGCGTGAACAGCTTGTGGACACTCGGGACCCTGCTGGAGTTCTCGATCTCGACCAGCGAGCTGTGGGAGATACAATATCTCTGGTTCCCCTGCGTACGCGCGACTAGGTGGCTGTAGGTTTGCACATCTCGACCGCTGATGCCCAAAGCGTCGCGCAGGGCTTTGAGGCGCCGTCCGGGAGGGCCCGGAGGATTCTTCGATTGCAGTGTCCGACCTCGAGTCACAAAAGTACGCTACCGCATAGCTCCTGAAGAGGCAATGGTATCTTCTGTTACGGGCTAGTTAAAATCGCAGGCGGACATCTGTCCTTTTCGTATCTGGACTCTCACGCTGCCGCACCGCGTGGTCCCAAGCTTCGTCAACTGAGCGGTATCAATTTTTTCGAAGGGTGAGCCCACGCCAGCTTTTGAAAACCGCTGGCAACACGATCTGCGCACCAGTCTAATGTCGAAGGACGCCGAAGGGCAGGCATTTCAGGTCGGACTTTCGACCACTATTCTCTGTAGGGACGGAAATTGCGGTTCGGACTACAACCGATAGGCGTCGCCTAAATCATGCCCAGCTCAGTGCAATAATTGCTCGTAAGTCTTTGAAATGAACCGGACAATAACCTCGAAGGCCCACTTCATTCACATACCTTTCATTCGCAGTTCATCAATACAGGTCCGGATTCGGAGCAGAAACGTTTTTTTTCACACACGCACTCGAATTTGTGCCAAACCTTGAGCCGCGTCGCCACACAAGCGGTAGCGCAGGGACAAAGGAGATTCGTCCGAAAGAGTCCGGACTTCAGACTGCTCCTTCAGTCCTACAAACGGCCTCAGCCAGCCGCGAGGCCGTCTGCTTCGAACTTAGACACTTCTGCCGGAGGGAAAGCGTGAAAACGGATGCCAACGCTAAGTGGTTGGTTTCTCCAGACGTCCGTTCCACATATTCCGAAGACGGCGCTGTGCTTCTCGATATTCGAAAGGGGCTCTGCTACAGCCTCAATCCAGTTGCCGCACGAGTCTGGAGGACGGTGGAAGCGAGCACTTTAGGAGTCGACCTTGGCGGGCTCGTGGATGCGATGGAAACGCATTACAAAGTATCGCGCGAGCTGCTCCAGCGCGACACCGCTGAGTATTTATCCAAGCTGGAACAAATTGGGCTCGTTCAACGGAACGGCCTGTTTCACGGGTCCAAGGCCGCCGGGGCGCGGGGTTGACATGTTTCGGAATAGGTGGTGTGCCTCCGCGAGGACCGAACTGTCGAACGCACCGGCGGCCTGGACCTTTGATTCAATGAGTCCGCCATTCAGGACAGTCGCATTTGGTTCCGCCGGAACTCTTGAATGCGCACCAGTTTTCCCATCCAAACCAGCCTGTGCAGGATTGGCTCAATACGTCCGAGGACCAATGTTTGTCTGCCACTACCCGAGAGTGGTCGCCTTCGGGGGTAACAGAAGTTCCCAGAGAGGATTGGAGGTGCAACAAATCCGCTTTCCCATTGAATTTCCCGAAACTTGACGACGGTAGCTGCTTGGTGAAAGCGTTGAACTAATCGAGCGGTGAACAGACGGCTCACAACTAAGTCCTGCGGTCGAAACTCACCATTAGGTCGCGTGTCGTCTGATGCCAGAGGTCATAAGCCCAACCCAAAGAAAAATGGAAACAGGGAGGACGACCTATGATTTACGGACGACCTGTTATTCGGGTATTGGAATCTCTGGATGCGTTCTTTGAGCGACTTCTTCCACGAACGGTTCCGCCTTCGGCTGATACAGACTGGCGCGCGAAGAAGCTCAAAGAGTTCATCGATCAGCACCAGGGCAAGGTTCGTTGGAAACTGGGGGACGCCTGTAAACAGCTTGGGTTTCCTATGTCTGATCGCCAAGCGCGCCGCTTGTTCAAGGTTTCGATGGGGGTGGGAATCAAAGAATATTCGATGAACAGGCGTCTCGCCTGCGCAGCAGAGCAATTGCGCGCGACAAATGCACCTATCAAAGCAATTGCAGTGGAGGTGGGATATCAAACAACCGGTCACTTCACTCGGAGCTTCAAGGAACTGTTTTCTCTAACTCCAATGGAATTCAGGAGAATCTGGCGCCTGAGCGAGATTGCAGCGTGAAGTCTTGGGGACGGCTTCTCTGCTTTCGGCTGCAGCAAGTTACAGAAATCCGCAACGACTGATCATATGTGTCTGAGGATAGGACCAGGTTGAAGAGGTCGAGGAATTGTCAATTGCGAATCGTAACAAGCAATTTCGATGGTTTGCCCGCCAATTGCGCCCACTCATCCGCGCGCACGTGCTCAGCGTGTTTCTGATCGTTTTGAGCAGCCTGATGTTTCTGGTAGACCCCCTAATCATCAAATGGCTTATTGACGGAATCCTTCCCAGGAAAGATGCCCGCTTGCTGCTTCTTGCCGCGGCAGGATTTTTTGTAATTTATGTTGCTCGCTTAGGTTTCTCGGGCCTGGGCGCGTTAGTCTACTCCCGGACAATGCAGGATCTCGTGTTCCGTATTCGACTCGCAATCTTGGAGCAGATGAACCGACTCTCGGCAGACTACCACGAAACGACTCCGGTGGGCCAAAGGCTCTACCGCATCGAACAGGACGTCGATCAGGTGGCCGAATTGGGATCGAGCCTTGTACCCTATGCTCTTCAGGCTACCTTCAACACAATCTTTGTCGTTGGAACCATGTTCGTACTGGATTTCCGGCTGACCTGCATGGTCCTTCCGCTCATGCCTCTTTTCTTCGTCTTCCGGAGGTACTTCGAAGAGCAGCTTCGGGCGGCCTCGGATGCGGCGCAGCAGCAGTCGAGCCTAGAAAGCAGCTTTCTGCAAGAGCATTTAGCTTCCATCATCCAAATCCAGCTTTTGCACCAGGAGCGGAATCAAACGTGCGCATTCATGGAGCGCGCTGCAGCAAGAATGAGAGCGCTAAATCATCGGAGCCTGATCGAGATACTGTTCAGCACCTCCTATATGGCGGTGATCGCCCTCGGCACGATTGCCATCCTTGGATATGGCGGCTACCAAGTGTTTGTCGGGGCTCTGACGATCGGTGGTCTCGTTGCCTTCTACAGTTACATGGCGCGGCTCTTCGACCCGCTTCATGCTGCCGTAGAGATCTATTCCCGGCTAAACCGACTGAGCACGAGCATTCGGAGAATCCTGGAAGTCATCGAAATGCCTCCGAGCGTGACGGAGAAGCCCGCCGCGCTGCACATTCCCTCACCTATGCGCGGCTATGTGGAAATGCGAGGCGTTTCTTTTTCTTACTCCAATCGACAAGCGGTGCTGCAGGGGCTCGACCTCAAGCTAGAGCCGGGTATCAAAGTCGGGCTAGTCGGTGTTAGTGGGAGCGGCAAGAGTACGATCGCGAAGCTGATCGCCAGGCTGTACGATGTGAATTCCGGCGCCGTCTACATAGACGGAATCGACATTCGAGAATTGCTCCTCGGATGTCTTCGAACAAAAGTTTGCTACGTCATGCAGGACCCTGTTCTCTTCGATCGAACTTTGAAAGAAAATCTTCTGCTGGGAAATGCTTCCGCAACAAAGGAACAACTCCGCCGCGCCGCCGAAATCGCCAATCTCGAGGAATTACTGCATCGGCTTCCCAGGGGCTGGGACACGCCACTTGGGCCGAGAGGGAATGCGCTGTCCGGGGGTGAGCGGCAGCGTGTTGCCTTGGCACGTGCTGTGCTTCAGAACCCTTCGTTGCTACTGCTGGATGAATCGACATCGGCGCTGGATGCTCCATCTGAACGGAGAGTCCTCGTAAGTCTGGCACAGCATTTTCCACACCAGACAATCGTCTTCATTTCACATCGGATCTCCGCACTCACATGGGTTGACCGCATCGTCGTGCTGAATCAGGGCGTCGTCGAAGAACAGGGCACGCACGATCAGCTCCTCATTCGTGGCGGCTTGTATAGTTGCCTCCAACTCTCCAGCCTCTGCAGCGGCAGTTGAAGGTCACTGCCTCTTTCCCTCTCTAACGAGTTCTGATTTGAAAGCGCCGTATCCGATAAGCGCGATGGCCGGAAACGGTTCCGGATGGCCGGAAATGGTAACAAGTGGCCGGACATGGTAGCAGTTCGTTATTGCTCCGTCGGATCGCTACGCGCAATATCGCCACGTCGCCCAGCCCTCCATGAAGCTGCGGTACCCGGCAGCGCAGTCCGTAACAGGCCGGATTTGAGCACATAAGGCGAGGCCTTCGGTTCGTTAGGAAGGGACAAGCCCTATGGCCCTGAACACAAATGAACGCAGGAATCGGTGATTAGCTCATGCCGCTTGTGCTAAATCCTCCACCGCCAACTCCCGTTGAACCCCAAAGGGAGGTCCTCCACGGCGTTCCTATCACGGATCCTTATCGTTGGCTCGAAGACCAGAATTCACCCCGTACACGGAAATGGCTCGAGCAGCAAACCGCCTATGCTCGGGCCTACCTGGATGCAGTGCCCGGCCGCGAGCGGATCAGAAAGCGCGTCGAAGAACTCCTCGCAGTCGAAACCCTATCCGAGCCCTGGAAGGTCGGCTCCCGCTACTTCTACCTTAAACGAACAGCCAATCAGCAACAGCCCGTCATCATGATGCGTGAATGGAAGAACGGTAAAGAGATCGCTCTCATCGACCCAACGGACCGAGACCCGACTGGCACGACCGCGGTGGGAATCCTCGATATCTCTCGCGATGCAACACTGCTCGCGTACAGTGTGCGAAAGGGTGGTGAGGATTCCTGTAGTGTGGAATTGCTAGACGTCCAGGCAAGGGAGACTCTTGAAGACCGACTTCCACGGGGATTCTTTGGCGGCATGGTTTTCGCTGCCGATGGTAAAGGCCTGTACTACTCGCACCAACCTGTCGAAGCACCGCACCCATTCCTCCACGCCGTCTACTGGCACCGTTTTGGGACCGGACATCACCAAGATCTTATGGTTTTCTCTGGCGGTAAAGATACGAAGCTGCGGCTTATCCTTCTTGGCTCGTTGAATGGGCGACGATTGGGCTATTTCAAGCTTTTCTCGGGGGATCCGCAAAGAATCGATTTTCTCGTGCAGGATTTGGCGGCTGGAATACCCCCCCGACTCGTTGTTGAACAGATCGGAGGCATCTTTGTTCCGTTCCTCCTCGACGATGGGCTCATTGCGTTAACGGATCGGAGTGCTCCCAACTGCCGTGTCGTTCAGATAGACATCGAACATCCAGATCCCGAAGACTGGCGGGAGATAATCCCAGAGCGTCATTTCCGAATCCAAAACCTCGCCGTAGTCGGGGAGTCCATTTTTCTCTCGTATGTCCAAGACTTGACAACACGGGTGGAGGTATTTGACTTAGATGGTCACCTGCGCGGTGAACTCCCCCTCCCTTGCTCAAGTACCGTTACTCTTTTCCCGTGCAAGTCGAACACAGATACACTCTTCTATCGATCTACGTCCTTCTCGCGCCCCCCTTCAATCTTTGCTTATCGCCCTTCTACCTTTGAACGGAAGAGCTGGGCCCGCAGCCGAGTACCCTTTGACCCTTCTACCATCGAAGTCGAACAAGTTCATTATCCGTCGAAGGATGGAACCCTGGTGCCCGTGTTCCTGGTGTCGGAGAAGGGCCGAAGGAGTGCCGGCCCTCTGCCAACATTTCTCACCGGATATGGAGGCTTCGGAAAATGCGTCACTCCACAGTTCACCGCCTACGCCACGTACCTGATCGAGCGAGGATGTCTGGTTGCGGTCGCAAATCTTCGTGGGGGAGCCGAATTCGGAGAAGCTTGGCACGATGATGCCAAACGGCAAAAGCGGCAGGCCGCAATCGATGACTTCATTGCGGCCGCCGAATGGCTCGTGGCGGAAAGGCACTCGGCTCCCGCCAGATTGGCAATTGGTGGTGGGTCCAACGCCGGCCTCCTTGTCGGCGCAGCTCTCACGCAGAGACCAGACCTATTTCGGGCGGTCATCTGCCTGGGGCCACTTCTCGACATGCTGCGCTATCACCTGTTTGATTTCGCTGAGGGTTGGATCGATGAATACGGATCGGCGGAGAATGAGCGCGACTTCCAAGCTCTGCTGTGCTATTCGCCATATCACTGGGTGGAAGACGGTGCAGCTTATCCAGCCGTGATGCTGATCTCCGGCGACGCTGATACGCGATGCAACCCCATGCATGCCCGCAAGATGACCGCTAGACTCCAAGCAGCAACCACCTCTCGCAATCCGATACTTCTAGACTACAGGCCAACGTGGGGTCACGCGCCTGTGCAACCATTGACCGCCCGCATCGAAGCGCTAACAGATAGGTTAGCGTTCACTTGCCAGGAATTGGGTGTGAATGTTTGAGGGAGATCAGAAGTCTTATGGGATTCCTGTTCTGGAAAGCTCTGATGGGTCTGCTGGCTTTTGATCTGCTGGGCCTGGGTCGCAATTTCGCCACAATACACAAATTCGTCCGTAACTGGAATGTTGCCCGGCGGACTCCGCCACCGAATGCGGTTGAGCAAGTGTGCGAAGCAATGAACTACGCCTGTGTCTGGTATCCAAAGCGGGTACTGTGTCTGCAACGTTCGGCGGTAACAACATGCCTGTTGCGAAGCTTAGGGGTGACCGCTCAGATGGTCATAGGAGCGCAGAAATTGCCCTTTAAGGCGCACGCGTGGACCGAGGTCGATGGCCACGCCATCAACGAGCGGAGAAATGTACACAGGATCTACGGGGTTTTGGAACGCTGCTAGGGAGAAGCATCCCATGAGTGTGCAGGCGGGCATCTGGAATCTCGACGGACAGGCAGTCAACGGAGAGTTGCTTGCCAAATTCAGCGAGGCGATCGCTGAATATGGCCCAGATGGGGAGAGGACGTATTTGGACGGTTCAGTGGGCATGTTGTATAGACCTTTCCATACGACCTCGGAGTCCCGCCTTGAACACCAGCCACACGTCTCTGCCACGGGAAAACGGATCACCTGGGATGGTCGGCTCGACAATCGAGACGAACTGATATCCCAACTCTACGATGACATTAAGGCGGATCGAACGGACGTAGCTATTGTTGCGGCTGCCTTCGACCGATGGGGCACCGACGCTTTCGCAAGACTCACGGGAGATTGGGCACTCGCAATTTGGAACCCTCCGAAAAAGGAACTGATTCTCGCCAGGGATTACATTGGAGTTCGACACCTCTTCTACTATTCCGATCGCCCGAGGATTATCTGGTGCAGCCACCTTGCTCCTTTGGCCTTTTGCGGTGACCAGTTCACTCTATGCGAAGAATACATTGCAGGTCTTTTCGCGCTGTACCCGGACGCCCACCTGACTCCATACCGAGAGATTCACTCTGTCCCGCCGGGGCAGTTCGTCCGTATCCTTAAGGGGAAGATCAGCATTCACGCCCACTGGACGTTCAACCCACGGCTCAGGATTCGGTACAAGACTGATGCCGACTACGAGGAGCAGTACCGCCACCTCCTTCGCCAAGCGGTACGTAGCCGCCTGCGGGCCGATTCACGCATTCTTGCAGAACTGAGCGGGGGGCTTGATTCCTCTTCGATCGTTTGCATGGCGGACGATGTTCTAGCGAGAGAGGGGGCCGAATCTCCCCGCCTGGATACGTTCTCCTACTGCGACCGAAACGAACCGGACGACGATGACTTTGTTTACTTCACAAAAGTCGAAGAAAAACGGGGGCGAAATGGCCATCGCGCCGAGCTCGCGGCAACAGATGATACGTTTACTTTAGAGTACAACACTTTTGCTGCTGCACCATGCTTAGCAATACGACAGGGAGTGAATACGGCGCGCTTCAACGCAATAAGAGATGGCGACCATAGGGTTATCCTCTCTGGCACCGGTGGGGACGAATTCAACGGGCAAGCTCTAGATCCCCGAGTGCATCTGGCTGATCTGCTCTTTCAGCTCCAACTTGGAGAACTGACTAAGCAGTTGATGACATGGAGCTTGCGCATGCGGCGCCCCTGGATACAGCTCTTAGCGGAATCCTTGGTTCTCTTGCTACCCAAGTGGATACAGATTAGGGTGACAAGTTTGGCCAAGACGGGGTCTTGGCTCAATGCCGAGTTCGCTCGTGAGCACAGAATACCCCACCGCTTCCTGACTGCGGCGGAGGGGAGTTGGCTGTGGCCTCCGGCTGTAAGGGACGCCTTCCAAACACACTCGTCACTCGCCCGTCAGATGAGTCACGACCGGCCTTGTGTTCAAGAATTGAGGTACCCGTATCTCGATCAGAAGCTGGTCGAATTCCTCATGGGCATTCCTACGGATCAATTCCTGCGGCAAGGTCAACATCGCTCGCTGATGAGACGCGCGCTCGTGGGCCTCGTTCCTCCCGAAATACTTTCGCGGCGGACAAAGTCAGGCGCGAGCCGATTCATCGCCGTTACTTTAGGCGAAAACTGGGATCGCCTTGAAAGCATCCTTGATGCTCCGATCAGTTCGACGCTCGGGTACATCGAAAAAGCTGATTTTCGTGCGGCCTTGGTGGCTGTAAAGAACGGGCAAATGTCGGCTCACACCCTGCAACTGATACGTGGTGTTTATTTGGAGCGGTGGCTGGGACACGCAGCGGCACAGGGTGTTATCTCAATACCAGCTCCCGCTTCGCGAACATTGCGCCCAAAACTCAAGTTACGAGGTGCGCAGCCAATCATTCCAGCCTGAAAAGCAGGGATGAAATGGCACAAATTTCGAGCTTGGACCAGTTTCTGCCGGCAGAGAATCAACTCCAAGAGAAAGGAGGTCAAACCAATGAAATACGAAAAGCCAGAAATCGCTGTGGTCGGTGACGCAACGCTGCTTGTGCGCGGCGGTAAGAGTGGCACGCCACTCGAAATTAGCCAACAACAGCGTCAAGTCGCCGATGCTGAACTCGATGAGTAGGCAAGCTGCTAGAAACTGCTGCTTGCACTCCGAGTCAGATGCCTCTCCCGGTCGCTCATAGACCGGGAGAGGCCCTCCATCTAACCCATTACAAGAGGAATGAGGTGAAAGCAATGAAATACGAAAAGCCAGAAATCACTGTGGTCGGTGACGCAACGCTCCTTGTCCGCGGGGGCAAGATGGGCTTCCCACTCGAGCCTACTACACAGCAGCAGCGTGCAGTCCCCGATGCCGAACTCGATGAGTAGGTAACCTGCTGGAACTGTTGCTTGCGCTTCGAGTCAGATGCCTCTCCCGGTCGCTCATAGACTGGGAGAGGCCCTCCATGTAACCCATTACCAGAGGAATGAAATGAAAGCAATGAAATACGAAAAGCCAGAAATCACTGTGGTCGGTGACGCAACGCTCCTCGTCCGGGGATGCAAGTGTGCCATGCCGCTCGACCCGGCGGGGCAACCGCGCCACGTAGCCGACGCTGAGCTTGACCAGTAGGCAGCGTCAAGGATCGTTGCCTGCGCTTCGAGTCCCAAGCCTCTCCTGGCCGCATCACCGACCGGGAGGGGAACTCTTCATCATCGCTATCTAGCGCGGATGAGTTCTGCGCTTCTCGCTTTCCTCGTGCAGTTTACGCAGTTCCCGCCAGCGCGCGTATTGCTCGGCTTTCGTAGGATCGCGATCTTCTTCGCTCAGCAGCCAGAAATTGAACCAGTCGAAGTGCCGCATCATGGACTTATAACGATTTAATGGCCGCAAGAAAACGTGTTCGTCATCCGGATAGATAACTAGTTCGGGCTGCCCTCCTTGTTCCGAAATCGCGCTTCGCAATTCCAACCCATTCAGAAAAGCGCTGGAGTACTGCATCAGTAAGGGTATACGCAGATGGTCCACATTCCACAATGGTGCGATCTCCTTCCAGCGTGGTTCATACTTGCCATAAGGCCCACCACCATAAAACCTGCGCTCCTGCTCGCGAAGGATTTCATCTTGTTGCCAGTAGCTCCCTGGGTTGTGGCTACCGCCTTCGCCCGATGCCGCAGCTTGAAACCAGTCTGGATAATGGGTGATGATGTAATCGGTCCAGAACGCTCCCCAACTCCATCCCATTATGCCCATCCGGTTGGAATCCACGATGCCGCGTTCGACCAGCGAATCCACTGCTGAACGCACGGCTGACACGAGGATGTCAACTTCGGCCCTCTTTGCTTTCTCGAAGTCGCCTTCTTCGTAAATGAACGTCCCTTCTGGAAGATTTAGCAGCAACACCGCATACCCATGCCCTGCGAATGCTTGTACGGGATAACTGGTAAATCCATCAGCGTCCGCGATGAAATGCCTGCCGTTGTACAGGTTGTAGAGCATGACGACGAGCGGATACCGCTGGCCGGGGGCATAGTTAACTGGAAGAACGAGCCCGGCCGCGGGTAGGCCGAATTCGCCTCTCTTTTCCGCCCAAGTCAGGGGGCCGACCTGGCCCAGCTGGATTGCGTCGTATTCGGGATTCAAATGCGTCAGGGTCAGCGGCTTGGCCTCCAGGGCATCACCCTTCAGCGCCACGGATACCACTTCTGGTGGAACCATGGGGGACTCTTCGATGCACGCGGCGCGCGTCTTGCGCGCGTCAATCGAGCAATCATGGAGAAACGCTTCGAACTGTTTCTCAGCCGCGATTTCTACCGCTTGTCCAGCGGCAGTGGAATCGGAAAATGAATGAAAATCTGTTCCCCTTCGATTCAGGCTACGAGTCGCAAGCTCGAATGTATATTGGGCCTCATCGTAACGCGGCTTCCCAACCTCTAGCACTCCCTCCGACAGGAGCATCAGCGATTTCCCATTGCTGCTCCATTTGACGTTCCAGCTCCACCCGAGGTCCTTCACCAATGGAGTGACTTTCCCGGTGCTCAAATCGAGAACGGCCAGGCTATGCTGAGCTTGCGCCCCACTCTGGTAGAGCAAAGCCAATGTCTTACCATCCGGCGAAAACTGAAACTCCGGAGGATGTGTTCTAGCAAAGGAAAACGCGCGAGTAACCCAGACCTTGCGCGCTTGCCGCCTCCGAAAGTCATAGGACCACAATTCAAACGGCACTCCGTCAAATGAGCGGTACTGGGCCAAATCAAAAACTTCCCCGAAGGGCTCACCTTTGTATACGACTCCACCCTGCACTCTTGCTTCGTGGGCGGGCCTCCCTCCTTCTACATCAAACACGGCGTAAAGCAGGCTCGTGCCATCCGGCGATAACTGATACGGCTTGTACGCATCGGGCGATTGCTTAAGCTGTACCAGTTCTCGTCCTTCGATTTGCGGCAATTGCTTCGTTTGACCGCCGCTAGGCTGTACCCGCAGCATCCGTGTTCCAGCCTTGGTTTCCGAGACGAAGAATATCTCGCGACTGTCCCGTGCCCATGCCAAGGAAGTGAGATGAATCCCTTCCGCGAGAGGGCGTGCAGCACCGGCTTGCGCAGCCGAGGCAACATACAGGATGGCATGGTCTTGATTTGCCTTCAGCTGCGGCTGTGTCACGACGTACGCCACTTGGCTGCCATCCGGCGAGATTTCCACCATTGACGGCCGGCGCAGCTCCAATATTTCGTCGATCGTGATTCGATGACCACCACCTTTACTTCTTTCCGACCGGGCGCCACTTTGGCCGGCTAGTGTGGCCGGATACGATATCAGCAGGAATAGTCCCAAGCCGAGTAACCACAGCGAACGAGCGAGTACACGAAGCTGTACGTTGTCACTGAGGAATGGCGCGAGTCCCTTGTATCTTCTCATGGCTACGGTGCTCACGGATGCGTCGAACACCTTCGGGAGGGACATAAGCTGCTCGGTCCTCGACTTGTAGAATGCGGCTCAAAACGACAACTTCAAGGCGAATTGGATTGAGCGCGGTCCGCCAAGCTGATACAGGGGATTGAAGGCCCCACCGCCTAACGCTCCCCCCCCGAGACTCTGTCCCAGCGTCTGGATCGACTGGCCAAACTGGGTCGCGCTGCTGAGGTCCGCGACCGGCGGACCGAAGTTGGGGTGGTTCAGGACATTGAACATCTCTGCGCGAAACCGCAACTTCAGCGATTCACGAATCGGAAAATCGCGGTGAACCCCAAAGTCCCACTGTGTGGCGCCAAAACTCCTGAGGGCGTTCCGGCCCAGGTTCCCTTGCCGAAGCGGTAAAAACGTGTTCGGGTCAATCGGAGGATTCGTGAACGCCGCTGGATTCAGCGCCTTCCCTCCAGGAAATTGCGGCTCGGACAAATAGAGAGGCATTCCGGGAACCACGTCCGGCCGGACACTTGTAAGTCCGTTGGATAATTGAGATATGAAAGAATTAAATACGTTTGCTGGCGGGGCGGAGCGAGCCTGGATGATACTCTGGACAGACCAGCCATGCAGGATTCCGTTCGTCAAGGAATTGGTCTTGGGGACAGGAATGTCATACGTCAGCGCGGCGGAAAACGCATGACGAATGTCGAAGTCGGAAGGCCCACGGTTTGCACTCGGATTGACCGTGGGAGCGAGCGCGTTGGCCTGGTTACCGAAGACTGAGCCAGCGGAAGCCGTGTCAAGGGAATGCGACCACGTATAGGAAGCAAGCGCCTGAAGCCCACGAGACAGGCGCCGTTGGAATTGAAGTTGGAGCCCATGGTAATCCGAAGTGGCTGTGTTGCCTACCAATTGGGCATTGCCGAAACTGGTGTTGGGCGAGATTATGAACGATGACTGTATGAGCCGTCGCCCTACGGCTCCAAGGTAGGAAGCAGAAATCGTTTGCTGCCTGCCCATAGCCTGTTCGAGCGCAACATTCCATTCCAACGTGTACGGCAGCTCCAGATGGGGATCGAAAGCGCTCAACACACCAAAGGGAGGTTTCAAAGCGGAAGGGTCGATCGCCGGAGGCGCGGCCGTCGCAGGGTCCAATGGGAAGTTGCCGCCAAACGCAAATTTGAGTGCTCCAAACGGAAAAATCCCAGAACCTATGAGATTACCTGTCTCCTGCGTCGCCAGATCATAAAACACGCCAAAGCCCCCGCGCAGCACGGTTCCCCAGCCCTGCTTGTGAGAAAGCTGGTAGGCCAAGCCAACCCGCGGCGCTAGATTGCCATAGGTCGTCTTGAACACTGGCGTTCCGGCGGGAGCGAGGGCCAGTTTCGACGGGTCGTTCAAGTCAAAGCCCGTCACCGCAAGTAGGCCGGGACCGTCCGACGTCGAAGGTGCAACATCCACATCCCAGCGCAGACCATAGCTCAGTGTCAATCGCGGGAACACCTGCCAGGTATCCTGCGCGAACGCGCCCAGATTACGGAATAACAGTGTTCCACCGCGGTTCGAGATTAACAAGGCGAATGAGAGGTTCCCTGCCGCAGCGGAGGGCACGTCAGAGAAGCTCACATTTTGGTTGTATGCGTTAGGATCGAACAGCGGTGAAAGACGTCGAAAATCAATACCGAACTTCAGGCTGTGCGAACCCCGCTGTACAGACAAGTTGTCCACGATATTGATCTGTCGCTGCACATTTCTTTGGCCTTTCCCTTGATTTATGCCAATTATGTTGCTCCCAAAAATAGTGAAGACAAATATGGCATCCCGGCTCGTTAAAGGACTGGGAAACGGCGGAGATGCCAAGGGGACGGCACCTCCGAAGTCATCCAGCACAAATCGACCGGAGGAATTCGTCCTGCTGTAGTTGAACCGCAGGTCATTTACTATCCTTGGGGCCATTGTCCAAGTCGCTCCCACTGTTGCCGTCTGTGTTGTGATGCGAGCCAGGGAGACGGCACTTAGGGCGACGTTACTACTGAATCCTCGCTGGACAAGATCCGAGGGGGAATAGTTATAGCGGCCGAAAAGATTCAGCTTACTGTTCAGCCTGTGGTCAACTCGAAGGCTATAGGCGTCTAGCGTGGAACTGTTCGAAAAGCTGGCGTTCAACGCTGCCGTGCCTGTCGCCTTCTGACCTGAGGACGGACAACTAGGATCGGTTGCCGGATCGCAGGCGACAAAGATCTCCGGACTCGTTGGATTGGGTAGTGGGAAGGCATTCAGATACGGTTGGAGGGCGGGCACCGCATTCTGCCGCGAGTTTCTTGTGCCCCCAGGCGTGAAACTTGCGTCAGGAACAATGGTAAGGCTGGTTTGCGGCAGCCGAAGACGAAGCCCTTCGTAGGAAAAGAAAAAAAACGTCTTATCCTTCAAGACCGGACCACTGAATGTGCCTCCGAAGTCGTTTTGGCGCTCTTGCGGCTTGGGCAAGCCTTCCCTGTTGGCGAACCAATCTTTGGCGTCCAATACGTCATTCCGGAAATAGTCGAACAACGTGCCGTGAAACTGATTCGTGCCCGAGCGGGTCACGATTGAGATTTGCCCTCCGGGTGTGCGGCCGAATTCCGGAGCGTAGGTTGAAGTCTGGACACGAAACTCCTGCAAGGAGTCCACTGAAACCAGGCTGTTGGTTCCGCCCTGAACACTGAAGGAAGGGAGTGCACCTCCAAGGCCGTTCGCCGGGGTACCAAACACACCCACTCCGATATTGGCGCCCACACCGTCTACAGTCCAATAGTTCGCATTGGCACGCTGTCCGTTGATACTGAATTGCCCGGCATCATTTGCATTGCTGATCGTGAGAACAACCCCCGGCGTAAGCTGGATCAAGGTTTGGAAACTTCGGCCATTCAGCGGCAGGTTGTCGGCAAACTGGCGATCTACAACCGTGCTCACTGTGGCTGATTCGGTGTCAATTAAAGGTGCGCCACCCTCCACCGTTACTGTGTCAGAGATGGGGCCTACTGGAAGCGTGAAGCCGATCGCCTTGGCATCTTGAACGTTGAGAGTGATGTCGGGGTGAACAATCGTCTTAAATCCTTGCTTTGACACACGAATGTGATAGGTGCCAGGAGGAAGATCGGGCGCGGAGTAGATCCCCTCGTCATTTGTTTCGGTCGTGTATCGGACATTCGTCGCATCATTGATGACTTCCACGCTGGCATTTGGGATCGCTGCGCCTGAGGTGTCGCGCACTTGGCCGTTCAC
>Ga0209056_10003681_pt1 | contig 16289 bp, 16 predicted proteins | sample GraSoiAngelo_114_FD_185876 | JGI IMG/M metagenome (GOLD analysis project Ga0209056, IMG submission 185876) | Grasslands soil microbial communities from the Angelo Coastal Reserve, California, USA - 14_0903_13_40cm (SPAdes) (version 2) | ecosystem: Environmental > Terrestrial > Soil > Grasslands... | reverse complement strand
CCCTAGGACCTGAGAAGCTAGTAATCACACAAGCAACCGCTCAATTTGACTTTCCTACACAATACTGTTCCGAACCTCTTAAGAATGATTCCCGAATGACTAATCATCGTCTTATCCTGGGAGTGTCGCGCCTGGGACGCTAATAACAATGGCCGATAGCTCGCGGATTCCAGTCCAGAATCTCAAGACCGGGGACCGGCTCCTCTCCTACAACGTCACCACAGGCCAATTTGCCGTGTCAACCGTTACCCGGATGGCAGTGGTCCAGACCAGCAACATGCTCATCATCAGGACGCAAGATCCACAGGATCTAAGGACCGACAATGCTACTATTCAGAAGTTGTATGTTATGAAGGCTGACGGGACGATCGGATGGTTCTCAGTCACCCAGCTACGCGTCGGCGATTATCTGTTCAAGGCCCTTGACCATCGCTGGACCATGGTGACAAACATAAATTACATCTCCGGCTCTTTCATAATGTACGACGTCTACACTAGCGCACCTTACAACTACATGGCCAATGGATACCTAGACCCGCCAAAGATACCATCATCTCCAACCCCTGGTGGCATAGTTGGAGCGGGATACTCCCTCTCATACACGTACAATGGCGAGGTTGTCTCTCAGATAACCCACAACGACTTCCTCGCTGTCCATTACTCCTACGATGGGCTCGGAAGAATCATCAACGCGACCGGGCCCCAGCTTGGTTCCGGAACCTACTTTGCAAGATTCTCCTACTACTCGAACGACCAGGTCAGGGGTGTCCAGTATGGAAACGGGCTCATCGCGAACTACACATACGACAAGGATTCGCGATCCTCACAGATCAAGCTGACAAATGGAACCACCACCGTTCTCTCGCTCAACTATCAGTACTACAACATAGGAACAGTTGCCAGCGTATCAGGTCAGGCGAGAACCCCGACAGGCTCCACTCTAGCGCTATCAGAATCGTACATGTACGATTCTATCGGGAGACTCACAAATTCTACAACAATCAACGGAAGCACGGTTACGGGTCTTTGGTATCAGTACGACGCCCTGGGAAACAGGCTCGTGCAGGGGCTGAACGGCACAGCCACTGGCACCAGACGGGTCACAACAACCTACGGCTACAATCCGGCCAATAACGAGCCTCTCAACTCTACAAGCAAGGCATCACCACTCGATATGGCTACAACCCCAACGGGGGCTTATCCACCAAGAACGTCAATTCAACACACTGGACCTACACATGGGATATCCAAGGCGACCTGTTGAGCGTAGGCAACGACTCTGGGGTCCAGGGTTACTATGCGTATGATGGCTTCGGGCGTAGAGTCGAGGCGAGAGAAGGCTCGTCGATAATCATGTATGCTTACCAGGGCACAGAGACAATGTTCGAGCATCTCATCAGTGGCGCAGATGTCGATTATGTCTACGCTAGCGGGCTGCGTATCGCGAAGGTCACGGGATATGGCGGCGCAAGTCCAGCAGTCGTTTACTATCACACGGATGTTCTTGGAAACACGCGGCTGATGACTAGCTCCAGTCGCAACGTGATCTTCTCCGACAGCTACCAGCCCTACGGACAAGACAACGGAGCATCCGGAAGTGAGACCTACCGTTTCACCGGCAAACCCTACTCGACTGCAACAGGTTTGTACTACGATTATCAACGATGGTATGATCCAGCAATCGGCCGATTTATCAGTCAGGACCCGCTGGGAGGATACCAGTCTTCTCCTCAGAGTTTCAACTCCTACACTTATGCTGGGAATACTCCTACTACGTTCAAAGACCCACAGGGGCCTACGTGAATTTCGGGGTCTGCGTGGACTATTGCGGCGAACCATCCGGCGCGGACTTTTGGGCGGCGGCATTCGTGCTGGCTACGAGTGTTGACATTCACCGTCTAGGCGCTCCAGGATTCTTCAACCCGGGACCAGGATACGGGATCTGTATCGATTGTGAGCCGAGTCGAAGCACTGTGTGGAACTAGCGGCATAACTCCTATCGGAGAGCCTGCAACTACTGTTGGCGATGTAACAAGAACTCTTGACAGCAACGACCCCGTGGCAAGGGTTAGACTCTCACGAAGTGATTTTGTGGATGCCTATGGTTCGGGAGACTACAAGGGAGAGCCAATACAACTCGCGGCCGGCAAATATGCGCGACCAGGAGAAATCATCGACGTCAAACCATACCACGAAGGGGTACATCCGTTCATAGAGCACTCCGACCAGGTCAGTCTTTACAGAGAGGCCCACTACAATATCTTCGGGGTCTACCCGAAGTTCAGGTTCGTTCTTTATGAGTTCGTCTAGTAGTTGAGCATTTTGAAGTCATGGAAAGGAGCCCGTTTTGTTGGGCTTTATGCATCGTTCCCAATCGAGAAGTATGTACAAAGGACAAGAATACTTGTCGAGCTCCTTGGACTTGAACAATCTCTCGACTTCAACACTATGAAGTTTGGGCGTCTTTCGAAGGGCGTTCGAAAAACTCGCTTCACTAACGAACGATTGTCAGAAGTTTTGAAGTCTCTCGAGACGGGGGAAAATGACCGGCTTCAACTCTACTCGTCACCTTCTGACAATGATTGGATCAAAGCACAGGAGAATCAAACCCTTCTTTCGTGGAAGTCCTCGGTCATAGAGCCGATCAATAGACCCACTTCACCTGTTGACAAACGATTCGGCAGCGCGGGGAGTGTCGTAGCAACGTACCCGCTTTCCCGTTTCGAAGTCGACTCTGAATCGCCTTTCGAGCTAAAGCTCCTACAGCTTGTAAAGCGCCTGTCGCGAGAGCAGAACCTAAACTGGGCTTTTGTCCATGAAGGCTTCAGACCTAAACGTCCGCTTAGCGTAGGTGAAGATGATATTTTTCAGGAAACCCGCGAGAAATTTCCACTTACCTCTTTCGACGCGGATCTTGACATTGCAGTTTTCTTTAAGGAATTCGTGAAAGGAGCCTTCTGGGCCAACTTCTTGAATCCTACTCATGTAGAGCGACTCGGAGGGCTCGAGCGAATAATTGAGAACCGCCCGAGCCCTATAGTTGAAGAAATAGGTCAGGAACGAGTTTTGCTTCGGATGGGGGCATCTCCTCTTCTTGCAGACTATGACAAAGCCGCTCATGATTACCAGCGTCTTAGGGAATTCTTGAGGCCTATTCTCTTAGAGACTCCTGAAGATCGACAGAAATTCCAAATGGAGGTCCTTGGTTCATGGAGACCGCCTGGGTATGATGCAAATTGGAAGAAAGTGTCGTTTAAACCGACGGATAGTCGTGGCGTCCCCGGGACCTCGAAGTCGAATGCGGTGCCCTAGGCCTGAACAAGATGACGAACGCGATCGGAAAGCATTCATTTGCAGACTGACCAGAAAAAGAATGCGATGTTCGCGATAGCTGCAGACCGTATTCACGAAACAGGTTGAACTCCTAGATTCGCAATCTATTCGCTTCACCCAAGATTCAGTGTCACCAAATTTCAGTAATGGGCAACCTATCATCTGATGTAGCGAATGGTAGTTGTGGGCACACCTGGGATAGAGCCGCGAAAAAAGTAAAGGAAGAGAGAATGGTCTAGGGAGGTCTTACCAGATTACCGGAGCGTTGAAGTCTGCTGCTACAACCGCAAGGTCTGTCATGTCGACCACGCCGCGATTATTGAGATCGTATGCCGGGTTGGAAGTTCCAAAGCTAGACGCCACTGTCGCCACATCCAGAATATTCACCATGCCATCATGGTTCACGTCCGGGTTCTTTGAAACGAGGCACGAACTGGCGCCCGTAGATGCGTTTGCCGTGCAGCTAGCGCCCATCACTTCTCCAACGGTAGGGATCATCAGGACAAAGCTAGCGCCACTAGTGCTTCCTGTGGAAGCGTAGCTGGTGTTGACGTTGAATGTCCTCGAAAAGATTGTCTGACCGGAAGTATCGTTCACCGCGGTTACGCTTACAGTCCCGGTAATGGTCTCAGCCGTCGTGTCTATCGTGATGTTGGCACTGATGGCCACCGTAATGTGACCAAAGGTTTGGGTCTTGGAGAAATTGATTGTCTGCGTTGTAGCCTGAACTTGGGTGAGGGGTGCGAAAACGACTAGGGCTAAGAGTGCGGAAGCGAGAATTGGTGTTGCACGTAGCATTTTCATTTCCCTCCTCTCACTCCTGGCGGAAATAAAGCATTTCTCTACCAGAGCTTACCGGTGATATCTCGGGGTTTCCGAACCTTTTCGAATTACATTAGGGCATCAAAAACAATATTGGAGAGGGCACTTGGTCAGCGTCGATGGAGCCTCGTGACTAGATTCCTTCCTTGTTCTTTCCAGAGCGCCTCGCTCGGGACCTGCTTCCTGTTTCGGCTGGTGGGCTGGATGGGTTAAGGAACGCTTATGCCCGCCGTGAGCCTCGTTTCTCGCGAACAGGGTCGTAAGGGGCAGATATTCTATGGCAGATGGCGATAGGGGAGAGATGTTTGCAGAGCTGGAGAGGGCTTGTGACGAGCTCGATAGGGCGCTCGAACAGCTCAAGAAGGCAGGATATACTCTGCGAGAGTTTTCCAAGGGCCTTGAGACGGACCCGACCGGGATACTACTGACGCACTATCCTAACGGCTACATGATCTATCCTGACGAGATTAACAAGACTCCCTGGGAGTATCCAGCTCTGCGTCCTATAGTCGACTTGGATTATCTGATCGAGTTGCTCAAGCGTGCTAGGCAACTGAAGCGGGCAAAGATGGACATCGAGCGAAGACTGGGCAAGAAGCTCATGCCCGTCTCCTAAGCATGGGACGCGGGTTTCAGTCCGTATCCGTTTACGAATATCCAATCAAGGAACTGCAAGATCTCGGGTGTTATATCGCACCATAGATGGACCCCGCTCGGCAGACAGTCTATCTGCCCAGATGCTATTCTTGCTCTAAATCCTTCATGACCAAAGCGAGCCGGATCAAACGAGAGGGGGGTCATCTGCTGAGCCGCCTGCTTAACCTCGTCTTCGGTTACCGATTCGAACTTCTTCCTGTTCTTGTTCACTAGGATGCTCAGGTTTCTATGCCCAATGCGGGTGACGTCCGGTCTCTCCTGGCCAGGTGGAAAATTGATCTGTATGAGAACCCCCCAGCGTCCCCCGACTTCGCTGGCAATCCAGTTGATCGTTTCAAAGGCTCGTAAAGTACGATCCTGCCAGAGACCCTCGAATTCTCCGCGACGCTTGTCCAGTGTCTCCCAGAGGTCCTTGACGATCCAGCTCACTTGGTTCGGACCTCTTTCTCCAAGACGTCCTTGAGAGTCTTGAGGAAAGCTGAGTTCGGTACGATGTAGTCGATCAATACTTTTTCGGCTTTTAGTTTGAGGTCTCTTCTGATGTGGGGAAAAAGGGCCAGCATTCTAGGTCGAGGTATCATGGTCTTCAGCTTTTGGGCACACGAGAAGGGATCATAGTCCGATGCGGCTAGGTCGAGTATGACCAAGTTCGGATGCGTCGAGTTCGCTTCTCTAATCAGAGCTTCTTCACTTGTTACCACCTTGGCGTTTGCACCCAGCGACCTTACAAGCTCTATGATTCTCGATTGGAGGAATAAGTCTGAAGTTATCGCTAGAACTTGAACGATCATCATTGGTTCACTCTGAAGCTAGTTATAGGACTCCTTGATTTAGCAAGGAATCGGAATGCCACCCCCATCTAACTTTGCTGGCAGAGACATAGTTAGCGTTCGCGACCTCTCTCGATCGGAGATCGATCACATTCTGGACATGGCGCAGGTCATGGAACCTCTGGCGAAGACTGGGTCCGATATGCTTCATGGGAAGATAATGGCGACCCTATTCTACGAACCAAGCACGCGAACGAAGCTGAGCTTCGAGTCCGCGATGACGAGGCTCGGCGGGACTGCTCTCGGATTTGCGGAGACGAAGGGAACGTCTGTCGAGAAGGGTGAGAATCTTGCAGATACCGTGAGGGTTGTAGAGAACTATGCCGACGTGCTTGTGGTCCGGCATCCTCTCGAGGGAGCGGCAAGAATGGCTGCGGAGTTTTCGAAGGTCCCAGTGATCAATGCCGGATCGGGTGCAGAGGAGCATCCCACCCAGGCATTACTCGACCTTTATACGATCAAGAAGGAGCTAGGGGCAATTGATGGCATCAGCATTGGACTGATCGGAGATCTGCGGTATGGCCGTACTGTTCACTCGCTCGCCTATGCACTAGCGAAATACAAAGTGAAATTGTTTCTCATCTCACCAGAGATACTAAAGATGAGAAAAGAGGTCTTGGAAGAAGTCTCGAGGAAAATTGATGTTGAGGAGACCACTTCGTTGCAACAATATCTGAAAGAGTTGGACGTGATCTACATGACAAGGGTCCAAAAAGAGAGGTTCGGAGATCTAGCCGAATACGAGAAGGTCAAGGGGTCCTACCGACTGACCTCAGATGAGCTTTCGCGCGCAAAGAAGAGTTCGATAGTGATGCATCCGTTGCCGAGGGTTGATGAGATAGACTCTAGTGTCGACTCAACGAGCCACGCGAAATATTTTGCTCAGGTCGGGAACGGCGTGGTGCTGAGGATGGGATTACTCGGCTTGGTCTTTGGAACTATCTAGCGCCTTCGACAATTTTTCTTACAGGCTTTATTGAACACTCAAAATGGTGTAGGGGGAAGTCTGTCCGACCGCTTGACACAGCTTTGGGCGCATGGTGTATTGCCAGAGGCTTGGTTTGCTTATGAGAAGTCATAAGCTGCGATTCTGTCTAGATCTCTCCGCCTTGGCTCGGTCCACAGGTCGACTGGAATCAGTCTACCAGCACGTTTCGCGACAAACGTCAGTTTGTCTGAGCCGCAATTCGCGCATCTCGCATGGACTCCAGTGTTGACTTGATAACAGAATTGGCATCTGGATAGCATCTTGGAAAAAGTGAAGTGTTTGACTCCCGAGTCCGCGAGCACTTGTGATGCTCTCGCCAAACCTTCTTTCTCTGCCTTCTCCCCCATGAGAAGCGGGAAGGTTGTCCCTCCGTCAAGGAGTTTCTGAGCTTCCCCCTCAAGATACGCCCGTGAAGATAACGGCATTTTCTGTGTCAACGGGATTAGGGGCACGTCGGTGTAGTAAGGGTGTCGTTTGGATCCTTGGTAGACTATTGTGGAGAATCCGTATTTTTCAGCGTCAATGATCGCGAGCCTCGATGACGCTTCGGGAGAAGGATGAAGCCCGACACGGATTCTGAGTTTAGGATTGTCGCTTTCTGATATGGCTCGTCGTGCTGCTTCGATGATCTCTTTGAGAAAGGCGAGGGAATCTTTGGCTTCAACATCCTTCTTGATGTGATGCCTGACCGCCTCGTTCAGCCCAAGGAGACCTATCTCTGCCATTGGCTGGGATCCATAATACTTGCTCCCATCTGTTTCCCATGAAAGTAGGGGCAGAAGTCCCTCCTTCATTCTTTCCTGTATGGCTTGTCCTCGAATCTCAAGGGCCTTTACCGCTTCATCCACTGCGTTCTGAACTCCCTGGAGAAATCGCTCGTCTTTTCCCGTTGCCTCATAGGATATTCTCGGGAGGTTGACTTGGACCGTTCCAACTATTGCTCCACTGGCAACGTTCGTGCTATCGGCAACTATGGCATTTCCGTCGGAGGATACTGTGACGGTCTGTTCTGAATCATGAATTCTATAATTTGGGATAGAATATTTCAGGGACGTCTCATATGTCATCGAGAGAAGGCTGTCAGGCTCAGAAAGATTTTCCCGGTTGAGGTTCACTGTGACTGAAGGGTTGACTAGGAGATTGTTCCTTGCAATTTCCATGCTGGCATCTATGACTGTCCGGAACAATTCTTCAGCTTCGTGGGCGTAGTCGCCGTACACCCCCTCTCTCTTCCCATTGGTTGCTATCGCGTCCGATTTCTCGAGAGATCTAGGAATCGTTCGGTCAAGTCCGATGGTAGTCCGGAAGGGAAGGCTGTTTGAGAAGCCGTCCCAGTTGAGTTGGGAGAGAAACAGTCTGATTGCTTCTTGGACTCTTTGGATCGGAACCCCTTGAATGAACGGTGCCAGTAGGACGTTGATGTGATCGAAGACTTGCTCACTTGCCGCCTGTCCTTCGGTTATGCGAGCCAGCCGGAGTAATGCTCCAAGCGCGGTTTCGAAGGAAACTGGTGGCGTGGACCGTGGGAGTCCTTTTCGGAGGAAGGGGCGGGGGTCATGGAAGAATATGCTGGGCTTGAGTATCCAGGACTCTGCGTCTTCCAGGTGGATCCGTCCATTGAAGTGGGCGTCGACTAGTGGTCTGGGGAGGCTGTTCAGCAGGACATATTCTTCAGTGACAGCAGCCCCTGCAGATTGCTGTACCCAGGCCGAATCGAGATGTTTTCGGCCAGCTTCCTTGAGGAGGATTGTTACATCGTTGACAGGGAGTCCCAGTCGGGTTAGCTTGTGGCGGTATTCCTCGAGTTTTCTCTCGACGAGGATTGTATTGACGAGTTCGCGAACTAGGGGGGCGGTGAGATAGGTTGTTCCGAATCGTAGAAGTCTTTCTTCAGCTTCTGAGGCTACCTCGTCTGCTAGGCTCTGGGGCATCCCGGCCTCGGTGACGAGAGAAGAGGCGATTCGGGTCCGGTCAAACTCTTCTATCGTCATTTTGGAGGTTCGGACGAACAGGCGGCCTCGCCTAACGGCGACCCACTCTTCCAGGTCGCGCGAGAACTCGACGAGCATCTTTCCGAGATCTGTTATGCTGTACTTTTTCGTGCCTTTTTCGATCGCAACCAAACCGGCTTTACGGATGGTTTTGAGATGATAGACGAACTTTCCAGCGTCCCGCACAGGATCCATCTTCGCTTCGTACATTATCTCAGTGTACGGGAGGGGACCTTTGGAGACTAGCAGCTTGAGAATGTGAAGCCGAACTGGGGCAGAAGCAGCGTCTAGAACATCCGAACTGAAGCGTTCGTAGGATCGCTGCAAGAAAGGGTCAAGAGCTTTCTACCCCAACCTGTTTAAAAAATTGTACTTGACTACATCATATTGGACTCTGACTTCTGTCCGGAGCGGTACGGCGGCATACAGTGCAGGTCTTCCAACCTAATGTGTCCACGCTGAAAAGCTGTTCCCGCCCGCAACTCGTGCAGTACTGGTGAAACCCTGTAGGATGCCGCGGTTCTGATAGAGTCTCGGTCGATGTTGCCGTTCGCATGTTCGGGTCTTTCTTAGGAATAGGTTTCGTCAAACGCTGGAGGTAGTCCTTGCTGAACTTGAGTTTTGGCACCGTTACCCACCATACATGTCACTCTCTAGGCTTTGAGGACTAGGGTCTACCGAATTTCTGCCATGTGGAGGGTCAACGTGACATAACAATCACATTGGTTCCCACCCAAACACCGCGAAGGAGACAATTTCTTGAAATCTTTCACGCCCCTCATCAATTCATGATAATAATTTGATAGCCTCGGGAACGAAACCCGATCCTCAAGCTCTCGAATCCTCGGTAGTCCGTGCGACATCATCCCCTATGATGAACATGTTCTTGGAGTTTCTCGAAGTTCCAGGAAACGTCCTTCTCATCCAAGGAGCACCCGGCACTGGGAAAACAACTCTCGCCTTCGAGATCCTGAATGCTGTTGCGGACTCGCGCAGGGTCTACGCGTCCAGCAGGGTGTCGCCGGTCAAGCTGCGCATACAGTTTCCTTGGATCGATGAGGTTATCGATTCTATGTCCGGGAGATCGTCTAAGGCCAGCTGGAATGACGAATTCCACGACCTTCGTGGCTCCGACACCGACAGTGTTTTTTCGAAGATCGTACGCCTGAAACAGGCCAAGCAGAAATCAATCCTTGTCGTAGATAGCTGGGAGGGAGCGTTGAGAAACGCGACACCTGAAGGACGAAAAATGCTTGAGTCGGCCGTCATGTCCGAACTAGATCAGACAAAAGTAAGCGTGATTCTCGTCAGTGAGGCCGAACGAGCCGACAACCTCGGCTATCTGGTCGACGGAGTCGTAACCCTCGAACAGAACGAGATAGAGGGCAGAAGAATCAGGTCTCTCGGAATAGACAAGCTAAGAGGATTCAGAGTCCAGAGCCAACATTTTCCATTCTCCTTGGAAAAAGGGAGGTTCACTTTCTTGGACGAAGAATACGAAAACGGCCCACCGAGTATAGTTAGAAGTCCAGAGAAAGTTCCACACACTGCAACCCACTACTCAACGGGAAGTAGAGAGCTCGACCAGTTGCTGGGAGGTGGAGTCCGGAAAGGTTCGTTCTTCATGATCGACACGGAGAGCAATGTTTCCCCGCAGTCGCTGAGGTTGCTGATCAATATGATCCGGTCTAATTTCGTTAACCAAGGCGGGGCCTGCTTCAGCGTTTCAACCGGAACCTTCAGCTCGGAATCCTCGGCGGAGGCACTGAGACCCTACGTAGGCGACAAAGCCTTGGGAGAGAGACTTCGGATAGTCGAGTTCAACTCGCAGCTGCCTTCGAAGCCTTGGAGGCTAAAGTTGAGGGGGCAGCTAATGAGCGATCTCGCAGAGTTCTACAGAACATGGAACGCCTTGAAAGAAATGTCAGCTGGCATGATGTTAACTATGAACTTTGACAAGCTCGTTCAGGTCTACGGAGAGGATGTGACACTTCCAGGGTTTACAGAGATAGGAGAAGGCTTGCGGGACGAAGGGGCCTTCAGCATCGGAATATCGTCACGTCCTACCAAGGTGCGTGATGAGTTTCTCAGGCAAGCCGATTATCACATAAAGGTCCAAAGCTGGAACGGACATCTTCTGATCTATGGAGTGAAACCTTTCACGCATATTCACGGGGCCACTTTCAACTTCGACAAGGGATACCCGTCCCTCGACCTCATAGAGATTGTCTGAGCCTTTCCGGAGACTCAGAATTGATTCGCTAGAATTTTGATGTGGTATGATCCCAAGTCGAGAAGACGTACGGGGTTATCTCGACTAGGACTTCTGAGTCATTGGCAAGATTGACATTTTCAGTGCTTGACTGGGACGCAGTAGAAAAAGTCGGGTTGCCTTTTCTATCCTTCTATAGCGCTATCCTACATGAGCGATCTGTCGTACAAGCTGGCAGAGCTACGACCGGCTCTACGTCCCGTGGCCGAGTCGGCGGCCTGGGTAGCCAGCTTCCTAATCGCCAACGCCATAAGCCAAGAACCGGTATACTTTCTGATCCTCCTACTTGTCCTCGGCTCAGACGTTCTCGATACCTCTGACAAGAGCAAGGGACTCTTCCGAGACTTCATAGCCGGGAGCATAACCGCAATCTTGGCCCTCGCTCTTAACGATCGGCTAGGCTTGGCTGTTGGAGTCGTAGTGGCTGTTGCGGGGGTTGCCAGGCTGCTTCAGAAACTCGCCTAGAAGCCCGTCAGTAGAGAAATATCGCAAGGAGCTTACGCTGAAGCTTTGGTTCCCACGAAGTGGAATAATACCGGCTGAATCTCTCTGGAATCTATCAATAACTGTTCCATCCCTCTGAAGAAGATCGCGAGTGCCTTCTCCCTATTCCGATCGTGGATTCTCATCGAGCTGAATATGCCCCAACAATAGTAGCAGTGCCAGGAGAAGCGTCCTTTATGGAAGAGTTGTTCGAGAGGATGCCTCATCTCTTCAAACTTGTTGATATGCTCCTTCCTTCCATACAGGTTTTCTCTCAATATCCTTTCAACACCTTCTCTCGGACTCTCCGGAAGATGAGATGAATACCCACCTGTTAGTTCTAGTGCTCGTTGAATTTGGTAGAGCCAGGTCACAGCTCTCTGGTCCATTCTGTCATACGCATATTCTAGGCAGACCAGTCTTCCTCTATTTTTCAACAAGCGGTGAGCTCTAGAGAGGATACTTCTGGGATGAGGAAGATCATGGAGGACCCGGCTAAAGAGAACAATGTCGTATGTTCCCGCAGCATCAGACCATTTGTTGAAGTCCGCTGCTTCGTAGCGTAGGTCGCCGCGGGTTTTACTGTAAGGGTCCGTTTCCATCGTCCTCCTAGCTACGCGGATGATCCTCTCATCGAGGTCTATTCCAACAACGTCATGGCCCATCCTAGCTAGCTCTAGGCTCATGAAACCGGTCCCGCAACCAACTTCCAGAATCCTAAGACTTCGGCCATGAATGGAATCCTCTACCAGGCGGAAGTTATCGGCATAGGTTAGCTCGATAAGGTAGGGTTGCCTCCAAAGACTACCTTTCATGGAGGGCCAGGCCTTCAACCGACGCAAGTCCGGCGTGAAGTCCGAAGGATATCGTGGCAATGGTTCTGAAAACGTCCTGAACCGAATCTAAGAGGTTTCTCTCGGTTTTTCCCAAGCCCTTGTAGCAAGCGCGTGTTTAGCGGTTTCACGTCAGCTTTTTGAGCTCTTATTCTTTGCCGATCGGATACGGCAGCAGGGGATAAGCATAAAACGGCCCAGAGCTATCTCCAGTAGTCTAGAGATACCATGGGCAAAGTAATGATCTCTTTATCGTCCGAAGCAGAACAACTGGTAAGGCAAGAGGTCGACAAGGTCTATTATGGCCGGACCGGCGGCTTCAGCATATTCTTCGAAAAGTTGGTTCGAACATACTTCAATGGTAACAAGAAAGCCTCATCCGACCGTAAGCAATCGAAATAACACGATCACCTTCCAAGAAAGCACATCAAGCCAAGTACGGCCAGTTACAATCAGCCGACGACAACAGTTGAATGCCTTATCTCCCAGTTACGTGACGTCATGATTTCTTGGTTTATCCAGAGCAAACACTTTCGTCAATCACTACTGGCTATGTAGCCAAGCAGAGCTGGTAGCAATGTCTTGAATTTTGAACCCTCTGAAGACCTAAGCTTCGTAATTGGATCTTTCTTGGGTGATGGCAGCTTTGTCGAAGACTCGGATTACCATCACTATGTAAAATTGGCGGTTCGAGACCGCGATTTTGCGGAAGCCTTCAATCTGGCGGTCGGTCATATTCTTGGTCGGAAAACAAACAAGATAATAATGACACACGATTTGGGAAAAGTGTACTATGAGTCCAAGTACTCTTCGCGATCCTTGGGATTATTCCTTAGATTTCCGTTAGTGGAGCTTAGGCCTTTTGCGGATGCTTATCCGGCGGAGTTCTTGCGTGGCTTGTTCTCCGCAGATGGTTGTGCAGACGTTTGCACTGATAATGGCTGTCTGAGGCTTCAGATCGTGCTTGGCAATTCAAATCCAGAACTGCTGGGATTGGTGACCTCCTTACTTCAATCACATTTCCAGCTACATTCCAATACGTACCTTCGGAAGAGAAAAGGAGCTACCTGGAAGAATGGCAGCAAGACCGTCTTCCTAAGGAAAGACGCGTATGCTCTTCAGATTCAAAGGGTCCATGATATGCGAGTGTTCGTTGATAAGATTGGTTTCGTAATCGCTAGAAAACAGCACGTTGCTGAGCAAGCGATCCTTTTGAACCGAACTGTAGGGTCTTCACGTGCCGCAGTTGAATGGAGGAAACACTATTCTCAGAAGAGAGGGGGTCGTTGGCATAATTTCGGACCATCTGAAGGACTTATTTCTCCTAGATTACTCTAGGTCTTGGGGGCGGTGGTCCAGCCTGCCGCGAGGCAGGGACAACTTGGTCAAAGGGCAACAAAACCCGGCTCGGATACTGGTCTCGGGCACCAGTGATCGTGGGTTCAAATCCCACCCGCCCCACCAGCATTTGGGCTCATGAGTCCAATATTTTCAACACCTACAGAAGCAAGCCTACAGACCGGAAACAATAATCAGTCATTCGAAGATGCTGCGCTTCCTTACGAAGCGCTGCGCTCTTGAAAACCCAGACAACGTAAGAACTTTAATCGCAATCGGAAAGCCACCATGGGGAGAAAAGAAAATCTGACGAATGCATACGGAAGCCACGCACGATTCGACCCGATACCACTCTACGAACGGCGAAACTCTAAGTTGGACAAGCCTCCTCTCGCGCCCTTAGACCCAAGAGAGATGCTCGCGCTCGTAGGCGCAAGTCGTAACCAAAGATAGTCCACAATGCCAGACTCCTATGAGACGGGCGTTCGCGTTAGCAAGTTACGGCCAGCGCTGGCTTTCTGTATCGATCATGGGTTGCGAAGATACGGCGCGCTAACCTCACGATGGGGCACTTTTTAACAAGACTGGACGTGAAACACGAGTTGTGAATTCTGTTCAGAAGCCGGCGTGGCTCTTCGCTCTTGTATTTGCATCAATCATGTCGGTTCTCTTTGGTCTTATTCATGTTTCTGACGCCATTGTACGGCTGGAGGTTGGAAGTGTTTCTGGAGAGACCTTGGACGCCACTATAAACCCGTTGTACGCGGTCGTTTATCTAGGAGGGATCGCAGCAAGTTGGAATCGGAAGCGCGTAGGATACATCGTGGTTTTGTTTTTGTCAGCTCTGAGCACGTGGGGCTTCTTGGGCCACACGACCGGCCTGACTTCCCCGAACCTCGTGGAAATTGGTCGGGCTAGCGGTGTCGTATTTGTCTTTGTGGTGCTAGTCGGGGAAGTGGCCTCAATCTCCGCCGTGATTCTTTCAACCTATGCCTTGAGAAAAGGGCCAATCAAGTTGACCTCGAACGGCGGCAAGTAGTTCTTGTGCATGCGAATTTACCGCCACACTGCGGCGGCATTTGTTGAATGGCGGAATAGCTTTCTTTCCAAAGTCGATCAGTGTTTGAATCGTCAGGCACTAGTGATGGTTCGTCTCCGAACATCGTGGGTTCAAATCCCACCACCCCCACCACGGATGTTAACTCATGTATGTTTGCAACCTTGGCCGACCCGCGCTTGGAAAGTTGCGGTGGCTGAGAGTTTCCAAATTGCATCTAGGTCGGAATTTCTTGTCAGGGAGCTCGAGCCGGCATCCTGACCATCGAGAGATAATTTCTTCCATTGGCGAATCTGATTCCCCTTCCCTGGGTCACTCTAACAATTACGGTCGCTTGAGGTCGGTACTTCTCCCATATTTCTAGGGCATCCTTTGGTAGCTTCGCAACGCCCGCGGGGGTCATCTTATGCTCATTGAGCAGCTTCCATGCCGTTGCGATGTTGTACTTGGACCAGTTGGACCCGTTTCGCCTGGGCGTGTATCTGATCACCCATCGTTCCGTGTCGATGGGCTTGAACCAGCCGTCAATCCAGCCAAAGCAGAGTGCCTCCTCGAGAGCTGCCCGCGAAGGGAATGTCTCGTTCTTCGGAGCTCGCTTGTAGATCACCAGAAGCGCTTCTCTCTTTACAGCATGATTTCTCTGTAGCCAATTCCGCCATCGCCTTCTTGAGGTGAACCGAAGAGCCCCCCGCATGTCCCGCATGTCGCCCCATGAACGAGCTCAGTATTAGATATCTTCAACCCGACGTCGGCAGCAAGGACGTCTGCGTCGGACTTGAGTGAAACATGTCCGGTAGCCGGGATCTGAACCCAGCATGTTGCACTACCAGACGGTGCGAGGGGGATGCGGCGATAGCCCTACCTCGCGGGTATAGCGAAACCCGTTGAGTTTGGCCATCATTATGCGATGCCGTAACTATTTTCCAGAAAATCCAAAGGCAACTAGCTAGTAAAACCACTAAATAGCCCGGTTGGCTCGGCTTCGCGACATAAAGCGTGTTGAACGTTGCCTGAAGATCGCGCGATCGAGACTCATGATCTCTCGAAGAATTATGGTGATAGGCTCGCGGTAGACCGGCTGAACCTCACTGTTGCATCTAAACAAGTCCACGGGTTTCTGGGCCCGAACGGGGCGGGAAAGTCCACCACGATCAAGATGATGGTTGGTCTGCTGAGGCCGACTTCAGGTAGTCTCAGCATTCTCGGCCAGGGGGTCAGAGGAGACAGCCCGAAGGTTCGACGAAAGATTGGCTACATGCCAGAACTGCCACGTTTTCCAAAGCATCTCTCAGGGGAGGAGTTGCTCGATGTCTACGGGCGCATGTATGGAATGTCAAAAACCGAGAGACAGGGGAGGATACCGGAGCTGGTCAAGATGGTAGGACTGGAAGGCCGCGGCAAAGACAGGATTGGAAAGTACAGTAAAGGCATGCAGCAGCGCATCGGTATCGCTCAAGCCCTGATCAGCGACCCTGAGCTAGTAATCCTTGACGAGCCAAGTATAGGTCTCGACCCAGTAGGGATGGTCGAGGTCAGGAACATGGTCAAGGAGATTGTGAAGTCCGGGACAACCGTCTTCTTCTCATCACACCTCCTTGCTGAGGTCCAGCAGGTTTGCGACCACGTGACCGTGATCCACCTCGGCGTCATGCGGTATTCAGGGACGCTAGAGGGTATTTCTAGCA
>Ga0209056_10003677_pt1 | contig 16309 bp, 16 predicted proteins | sample GraSoiAngelo_114_FD_185876 | JGI IMG/M metagenome (GOLD analysis project Ga0209056, IMG submission 185876) | Grasslands soil microbial communities from the Angelo Coastal Reserve, California, USA - 14_0903_13_40cm (SPAdes) (version 2) | ecosystem: Environmental > Terrestrial > Soil > Grasslands... | reverse complement strand
CGGCCTCTTCGCATCCAGCGACAACGGCGTGTCGTTCCACCCACTCAGCGGCGGCGGTCTGCTGCCGACCACCGACTACACACAGGTGAGCTTCATCACCGATCACCACGACCATTTCTATGCCGCGAGCGACGGCGGTGGATCGGGATCTGGGGGCCTGTGGCGGACCAATGACGGTGGTCGGTCCTTCAATTCGATGGAGCCGCCCGAGGCGTCGGTAACCGCGTTGGCTGTCTCCAATGACGAGCAGCCAACCCTGTACGTGGCCACGTTCGAGCCCTCGAGTCACATTCCACACGTGTGGACGTTCCACGACACGGGCGGGACGCCCCAGGGCCCGATCGCCGCCGAGTCGCCCGCCGCCAGCGGGGCTCGTCCGGCGCATGCGAAAGACACATCGATGTTGAGCCAGATCCTCGGGTCGCCGCAGCTGCCGTACCTGGGACTGGGCCTTGGCGCATTGGCCGTGATCCTCACCGCGATCGCCGCCCACCTCCGCGCCCGCACGAGATAGGCCGCTAGACTCGCTCGATTGACCTCTCCCCACGAACGGCTGCGAGAGCTGGGCATCACGCTGCCTCCCGCTCCGCCGCCCGCGGCCTCTTACGTCCAGACCAGGCTCGTTCCGATCGGCGACGGTAGGGCGCTCCTCTACATCGCGGGACAGGTCGCGCGTGAAGGCGACAAGCTCCTGACCGGCCGCTGCCCCGATGAGGTTTCCGTCGAGGAGGCGACGCGGCGGGCGAGGCAGTGCGCGCTGAGCGTCTTGTCGCAAATCGAAGCGGCGGTGGGGCTCGACAAGGTCGTCGAGATCAGCCAGCTGATCGGTTTCGTGCTTTCCGCCGGCGGCTTTGGTGAACAGCCCACGGTCTTGAACGGCGCGTCAGACCTGCTCGTCGAGGTTCTGGGCGCCGCCGGCAAGCACACACGCGCCGCACTCGGCACCAACTCACTGCCCATGTCCGCAACGGTCGAGATCGCGGCGGTGGCGGTTGTCCGCACCGGCTGAGCCACGACCCAGGGTGCGGCGGCCAAGCGCACTCCTGATCGGCAGCCTGATCTATCTCGCGGTCATCTTCGGTGTGATGCTCTGGCGGGGCATCTCGATCGAGCCCGAGTGGGTGATTCTCGCCCTGCTCGTGATCGCGATCGCCATGGGTCGTGGCGTCACGTTCCTGGCGGACTGGGGCCCTTTCCTGTTGCTTTTCTTCGCCTACGAGGCGATGCGTGGCTTTGCCTCGAAGACAGGTTTTGCGCCGCACGATCTTTCAGGCATCGAACGCGCCGTCTTCGGGGGCACGCTGCCAACGCTGACGCTGCAGCACGACTTCTATCACCCGGGCGTGGTCGGTGTGCAGGACGTGGTGGCGACGTTTTTCTACTTCATGCATTTCCCGCTGCCGATCCTCGTTGGCTTTTTCTTCTGGCTCAACAGCCGGGACCACTACCACCGCTTCATCGCGGCCCTGCTTTTGATGTGCTTTCTCGCCTTCGTGACCTACCTCTTCTGGCCGAGCGCACCTCCGTGGTGGCAGGTCAAAGACGTCGTCAAGATCATCGATCGCACGGTGCAGTCGCTATGGGGCAGCGAGTACTTCGTTTCCGCGATCTACCACAGCTTCAACCCGAACCGGTTCGCCGCCTTCCCATCGCTGCATGCCGCCTTTCCCGCCCTCGCGGCTGTGTACGCGTGGCCTAGGTATCGCGGGCTCTCGGTGGGGCTGGTGGCATGGACCGCGGCGGTCGCGCTGTCGATCGTGTATCTAGGGGAGCACTACGTGATCGACGCGCTTGATGGCTTTCTATACGTGGCCGCGGCGACGATCCTGGTCGAGGGGTTTACCCGCTGGCGGGCGAGGCGCGCGTCTACGCCTGCCAGACCTTCCGCATGATGGTTCGGGCGAGCTTGTCGGGATCGTGGTGTGACGGGATACGCACGTTGACGACATCCGAGGCGATGAACCGGACCTCCGCATTCTTTGTCGTATCTGCCGGCTTGAAGATCACCGGCGCCTGACCACCGGTCGGCGGGTGCGCGGTGTTCGAGTTGACGAGAACGAAGTCAAACAGGTTCGCTCCCACGTGCTCGCGGATCACGCGCAGGTAATCGCCGACTCCATAGCCTTCCGTCTCGCCTGGCTGCGCCGCGAGGTTGCAGATGTAGAGCTTCAACGCGGGTGAGGCCTTGATCGCCTCCACCATGCCTTCCACCAGGAGGTTGGGCAGGATCGACGTGTAGAGCGAACCCGGGCCGACGATGATGAGCTCCGCGCTCAGGATCGCCTGCGCGGCCTCGGGGTTGACCTGCACGCCGTCTGGCTTGAGGAACACGTGGCTGATGGGCGCGTTCTGCTTGGGGATCAACGACTCGCCCTCGACGGTGCCCCCGTTGATCGAAGCGACCAGCGTCACGTCCTGAAGTGTCGAAGGCACGATGGTGCCCTTGACGGCGAGGACCTTGCCAGACTCGCGAAGCGCCTGCTCGAAGTTTCCGGTGACGTCGGCCATCGCCATGATGAAGAGGTTTCCGAAAGCGTGGCCGTTGAGCGATCCTTCCTTGAAGCGGTGGTCGAAGAGCTGTTTCATCAGCGGCTCGGCGTCGGCGAGTGCGATCAGGCACTGCCGGAAATCGCCAGGAGGAAGGATTCGATATTCATCGCGCAATCGTCCTGAAGACCCGCCGTCGTCGGCGACGGTGACGATGGCGGAGAGGTTCGACGTGTAGGTCTTCAGGCCACGCAGCAGCGAGCTCAGGCCTGTGCCGCCCCCGATCGCGACCACGCGCGGCCCGCGGCCTCGAAGGCGAAACGCGTGGATGACCTCGACGATGCTGCTGGTGCTGTTGCCGGGAAGAAACGGTCCGAGCACGGACTGCGTGAGCTTCAGATAGCTGACGACCAGGAGCCCGACGCCAAAGATGCCGAAGATGATCGCGCGGGCCCAGTAGGGGAGGAACTGCAGCGTGATGTAGAAGAAGCTCGACGGCAGGTGTGCGGTCTGATAGATCTCCTTCAAGGCGTAGGCGACACCGAGCACCAGCACGAGCTCGGAGACCATGAGGAGCAGGAGCCAGCGCTTGATCTGGAGTCCGGGCGTGAGCCACCGCAGCCACGACCCAGTCGAAGGAAGCCTTCTGGCCATCTAGCCTGCCTGCAAGAACGTTTGGAAAACGTGCAAAGTTACTCTGGTACTACGCTGCACTGAAGTATGTGGACTTTACGCCGAGTGCGTCGTTTAGCACGATTTATCACTTTTGGGCTGGTGGCGGCGGCCGTCGCCACGGAACTAGCCAAACCGGCGCCTGAACGCACCTGGCAGGGCAAAGTGTTCGGAGTCGTTCCGTACGACTTTCGGCCGCCGACCTGGCGGCGATTCCGGGACGCGTACTGGAATCCCGAGTCCGATCATCTGTTCAGTGATCGCGTTTTCGGGGTGGGCTGGGCAATGAACCTCTACAGAGCGAAAACGCTTATGGAGGACACTTTCGGCCGCCTCATGGGCAAAAAGGAGTCTTTGTCGATCCGGATGACCGTTCGTTCGGAGGGATCGGGCAAGAAACCGGACGTCGTCATCACCAAGGAGTAAGCGGCCGGCCGCCGGCACGTCCCTAAAATGAGTCGCCCGGCTTCGCTTCGGAAGCGACTTGGGGAGTGGCGCAACGGTAGCGCAGCTGACTCTGGATCAGAAGGTTGAAGGTTCGAATCCTTCCTCCCCAGCCAATCACCCCAGCCAATCACCCCAGCCACTTGCCCGCTGGGCTCGCCGTTTGCGACATGCCCGATACGAACGGCGAACGAGCGTTAACGGACGGTCAAGAGGAACTTCTACGTCGAGAGCTCGCTTTAGCCCGTCTCGGCGGTCGGACTTGATGCCCGACCACGCCGGCGTCGGCCAATGCGGACCGCAGCAGTGCCCCCGCCGACCACCGCATGAGTTGGACCGCGTCTTTGCGTGAGAGACCGGCGATATCCGTCAGCCATACGAGCGCCTCGATCCCCGCGGCGCTTCTGATCGCGAAAATTAACCGCCTTAAGTCGCGCTCCGACATCACGCCACGCAGAGGAGACAGCGCCTCCCCAATCCAACCGATCGCACGACCCTTCCGGAGCGGGAGCTCGCTGCGATTGCCTGGATCAGGATCGAGTGAAAGGCGCAGCATCGTGCGCTGCTGGGCTTCGGTGTCGACGATTAGGTGCAGGAATGCCATAACGACGGCATCCAATCGAGCTGCGACATCGGATGGGGCCGCCTCGGGAAGTAGAGACGACGCCTCGATTTCGGGGTGGGCGGCCACCAGCAACGCCCGCTGGTTTGGAAAGTAGCGGTAAGCCGTCGTCCGTGAGATAGAGGCGGTCGCCGCGGCCACGTCGACGGTAGGCGTCTGGCCTCGCGTTACAAGGTCACGGGCAGCTGCCACTAGTGCGCTACGTGTCCGCTGCTTTTGGCGCGTTCGGCCGCTCAGCTCATATGAGATTGACATTTGGGTCAGGGTACTCTAGTCTCGTCATGGTACTGGTGTCCCATAAATTACTCGGGAGGTTGGCGGTGGCGATGACCAAGTTAGTTCCAATCCTGCGTGCCGATGGTGATGGCGAGAAGCTGTGGTTCTTCGGTGGTGGCGTACACACTTGGCTTGCAACCAATGCGGAGACGGGCGGCGCGTTCCTGCTGTTCGACGACGTCATGACGATCGGCAAGACCACGCCACTGCACTCGCACCCCGAAGTCGACGAGACCTTGTACGTGCTGGAAGGCGAGATTCTCGTCCACGTCGATGGTCGCGAGCAGAAGTTGGGGAGAGGCAGCATGGCAATGGTCCCGCGCGGCGTTCCGCACGCCTTCCTGGTCACATCCGAGTCCGCCCGCTTGTTGACTCTGGAGACCCCCGGCTCCAGCGAGGCCTTCTACCGCGGCGCGAGCGAGCCGTTGACGCCGAGTCTCGAGGCGATCGCTCCGGTCGACTTCGACCGCGTGCGTGCATCGGCGGCTCGAAACGGGGGCATCGAGATTCTCGGTCCACCTCCTTTCGGAAGATGAGCGTTGTCAGGTCGGCGCTGAGGGTCGTCACACGCGCTACGCGCCAGCTTCACGCCAAATTTGCGCCCTGGCCTTAGACGCGGGGCCACTGCGCATTTCGCTTATCAGACGCGGCAGTCCGACTCGTGTGCGCCATCAGCGATAACGCGTATCGCTCTGGATCAGAAGGTTGAAGGTTCGAATCCTTCCACCCAGCCACCACCTAGGTCGTGGATCTGATCTCGCGCAGCCAGCTCTGCCTTGTCCAGGAGTTACGGGCGGCGGCTCAGGGCCCCCAGCTTCGGTTGCGACGAACTAGCAGATAGATCCCGAGCAGAATCAGCAGGCCAGGCCACAGGACGTCGCCCGGGAGCCACTTCAGCAGGCCAAGGTTCTGAAACAGGTAGTAGGCCCCGATCACGAGGAGAGCCGCTCCCCAGAACCAGCCGCCTCCCCACCAGTTCGACGGTCCATACCAGCCGCCCGCATGTGGCTGCGCGCGCCAGTAATCGCGCTGCTGATGGCGCCACGCACGCCACTCGTCGCGGGAGGCGTCAGGACCGGGTTGCGGGGGCGGACCAGCGGGTTGGGTCGGCGGTATCTCGCTCGCCATGGCTCGGATCGTACGCGTGGGAGGCGTGGCGCGCCATTCGACGGCCGGGCCCGCCACAGCCCGGCCGCGGGCTAGTTGGCGGGCGGTCTCAGTCCGAGCTTCGTCCAGTCGATGCGTTCGCTGCGGACCGGATCGCTGCCTCGGCGTATGACGGCGTCCAACGCGGCCTCAACGGCTATCCGTGCGGCCGACGACAGCGGCAGCCCTCCATGCACGACCAGCTCCTCGTAGACATAGGGTGTCGTCAACGCGAAAGCCGCCCGCGCCGCCCTCGCCGGCGAAGCCCTGGTCCGGGGACGGACCATGTCGACCTCGCATCGTTTCGGTTACGCACCCGCGGGCGTGACCACTCGCTTGCCTCCATCGTGATCGTCCGCTTTGGACTCAGGCGCATAGACTCATGCGCGGGTGGACAACCAGGCGGTCAACACGGCGCTTTGGGCGCGGACGAAGGGTATGCGGCGGATGCGCGCGGCGCTGCAGTCAAGCCTCCTGTTCCCGGCCCTGTCGAGCTTCTGCCGGCTGACGGTTCGCGATCGTGAGCAGCTGAGCGAGCTCAGCGGCCCGGCGGTTTTCGTCGCCAACCCTGTCAGCGCCCTCGATGCGGTCGTGATGGCCGAGGCCCTGCCGCCCCGCTACCGCCACCGCTCGGTGGTCGTCGCCGCCGCGGACTCGATCTTCAAACGCAAGTGGGAAGCGCGGTTGGCGCAGGTTACCGTCGATGCGTTTCCGATTCCCCGCGGTGGCGGAGCCAGGCCGCACCTCGAGTACCTGAAAGGGCTGCTTCAGAGCAACTGGTCCGTGATCATCTTTCCGGAAGGCCGGCTGACCGTCACGGGCGCGATCGGAACCTTCCGCAAGGGAGGCGCCATCCTGGCGATGGATGTCGGAGTGCCTATCGTCCCCGCGTATGTAGACGGCATGTACGAGGTGATGCCCCGGTTTCGCCGCGTCCCGCGGCCCGGGCACGTCACGGTGACGTTCGGTGCGCCGCTGCTCGCCGAGCCGCACGACGATTACGACACGTTCATCGCCCGGGTCGAGTCTTCGGTCAGAGCCCTCGCCGGGCCGAAAGGAATCGAGGTCGAACCGCCGGGAGCATCACGATCGGAAGGGCCGAACTACTGGTACTGAGTGGGCTCTGATTGGCCGCTCGGCGCGCTCGAGCTGAAGGTCCTTGACCTCGAGCGCCAAGTCGGGTTTTACGAACGGTTCGGACTGACGCCGATCAGCAGCAGCAACGAGCATGCCGACTTGGGCGCGGGCGGCTCGCCGCTCCTGCGTCTGACGGCGTTTCCAGGAGGTCGGGAACGCCCGCCTCACACCGCGGGCCTTTATCACTTTGCGATCCTTTTGCCGAGTGAAGAGGAGCTCGGGGGCTTCCTCCAGCGTGCCCTCGAAGAGCGGCTGCCGCTGACCGGAACCTCTGATCATCTGGTCAGCCAGGCCCTCTACTTCGACGATCCCGAGGGCAACGGCATCGAGGTCTACGCGGACCGGCCGCGCAGTGAGTGGCAGTATCCCAACGGCCGGCTGGACATCGGCATCGAGCACCTGGATTTCGAGCGGCTTCTCCGCATCGCAGCGGCGCCGGAGAAAAAGTTCTCGGCCGGCACCGTCCTCGGCCACATGCACCTGAACGTGAGCGACCTCGACGCCAGCCAGGCGTTCTACGAGTCGCTGGGCATGGAGCTGATGGCCGAAGCCGGCCACGTCATGCGCTTCATGAGCTGGGACGGCTATCACCACCACCTGGGCATCAACCTGCTGCAGGGACACGGCGCGGCTCCCGTGGAACCGGAAGTTCGCGGGTTGCGCGGCTTCGAGATCAGGCGCCTGGAGGCGGCCCAGACCGATCCCAACGGGATCTTGCTGACAAGAGCCCTCTAGTTTCCCAACGGAGGCGCGCTGGCGGTTTGTCGGGTAACCCACCTGATGACCAAATGTGCTGTCCTTGAAAAATCGTCGTGTAAGCTACTCTGCCGCGGTGTCTGAGCTTCTCCTGCTCCTGCAGCTTGCCATCGAGGTGGCCTTTGCGATCCTGGCCCTCCGCACGGTGGCGAGCTGGATGCGCCAGCCAGACCGGCGACATGGCAACCTGGCGATCGCCCTCGGCTCGCTGGCCCTCCTCCTCCTGCTCGGGCCTGCGCTTGGCGGCACCGGGTCCACCGCCCAGGTCCTGACCGACATCGCCGTGGTCCTGTTCCTGGTCTCGGGCTACGGGCTCCTCATGTTCCGGGAGTCCTTTGTTCCGTTCCGGACCTCGACCACGCGCCTGTTGACGCTCGCGATCGTCGTCATCGGTCTCCTCGGCATCGCCCTGGGACTCCCCGCGGATCTCGAGAGCACGCACTCACCACTCCAGGCGCTCGTGGTGGTGGCGATCATCGGCGTCTGGGCGTTCTGCATCCTGGAGCCGATCGTCACGTTCTGGACGGCCGCCGGAGGCCGGCCGGCTGTCGAGAAGGCGCGCTTGCGCGCCATCAGCGTCGGGTACGCGCTGCTGCTGCTGGTCGTGGTCGTCGGCACCATCGCCGGTTCGTTCAGCAACTGGTTGTCGCTGCTCGTCGACGCGCTGGCTCTTGCGACCGTGCCGATCCTCTACGTCGCGTTCTTTCCGCCGGCGTGGCTCCGCCGCATCTGGCGCCAGCCGGAAGAGGACCAGTTCCGGCATGCCTTGTACGACCTGCTGCTGTACAGCCCCGATCGCGCGACGCTCGCGGACCGGGCGCTCGTCTGGACGGAGCGACTGGTGGGTGGTGAATCGACCTTCGTCATCGACTCGGACGGGTCGGTGCTGGCGGCGCGGGGAATCAGCAGTGCCGACGCTCGAGGGGTAGCCGCCCGGTCGGCTTTCTTGGAGCCGGACGGCCAGGAAGACGGCCACGCGCCCTGGCGGGCAGGTTCGACGCTGGTCGTCCCGCTTGATCTTCGCCAGGGCCGAGGCGCGATGGTGATCGTTTCCGGCCGCCTCAGCCCGATGTTCGGAGATGACGAGCTGACGAGATTGCGGGAGTACGCGGCAAGCATCACGGCCGGTCTCGATCGGGTGACGCTCAGCTCGAAGATCGCCGCCCTCGAGCGAGCGAAGACGGACTTCCTGAATATCGCATCGCATGAGCTGCGTGGCCCGATGACGGTCATCAAGGGTTACCTCACGATGCTGGACGCCGGCGCGCTGGGTGAGCTGTCGCCGAAAGCCCAGTCGGTGCTTCCGCTCCTCATCTCGAAATCAGATGAGGTCAACTGGATGATCGAGCAGATGATCGAGGCCTCACGACTGGAAGAAGGCCGTCTCGCCTTGAAAAAACAACGCACCGACATCGTCGAGCTCACCGAGTCTGCCATCGAGGGCGTGCGGATGCTTCTCAGCGGCCACGACCTCAAGGTCGACCTGCCGCATCAAGCCATCGATGCCGACGTCGACCCTGACCGTTTTCAGATCGTCGTCCGCAACCTGCTCAGCAACGCGGCGAAATACTCAGCGTCGGGCACCGACATCGACGTCGAAGTTCGACGCGACAGCGACATGGCCTCCGTCTCGGTGAGCGACCGCGGGGTGGGGATATCGAAGGCAGACCAGGCCCAGCTCTTCACGCGATTCAGCCGCATCGAGACCTCGGCGCACGTTCAGGGCACCGGACTGGGCCTATGGCTTTCAAAAGAGATCGCCCGCATGCATAACGGCGACCTCGCCGTCGAATCCCAGACCGGTCTCGGTACCAAGTTCACCTTCTCGGTGCCGCTCAGTCAGTAGTCTCTGCTGAGTGGCAGCAGACGCCGAGGCCCGATTCCAGCCGCCCCGACCCCTCGACCTCGACCTGACGCTCGCGGCCCTTGGCTCCAGCCCGTCCCTGCGCCACGACGGCGGCGCCATCTGGCGCGCCACACGGACGCCGCTGGGCGCCGCGACCCTGCAGCTCGAGAAGGACAACGGCTCGATCGTTGCGCGCGCGTGGGGACCTGGCGCCGAGTGGGCCGTGGTTCAGGCGCCGGTGCTGTGCGGCGAGCAGGACGACGACTCAGGCTTCATCCCCGCCCACCCGCTGATCGCTCGCCTGCATCGAGAGATCCGCGGCATCCGCCTGCCTCGGACGCTTGCCGTCTTCGAGGCCCTGGTCCCTTCGGTGGTCCTGCAGCAGGTGACGACCGAGGAGGCTCGCGCCTCCTACCGACACCTGGTGATGGCGCTGGGCGAGCCCGCGCCTGGACCCGTCCGCCTGACCCTGCCGCCATCGCCGCAGGTCCTTGCGCAAACCCCCTACTGGAGCCTCCACCGCTTTGGCATCGAGCGGCGCCGCGCCGAGGTGATCATCCGCGCCGCCCGGAGCGCAAAACGACTCGAGGAGATCCTCGCCATGGATCTCGCCGGCGCCTATCGCAGGATGCTCGCGTTCCCTGGTGTCGGGCCTTGGACCGCCGCCAAGGTGGCCATGGTGGCGCTCGGCGACGCGGACGCGGTTCCTGTCGGCGACTACCACCTGCCGCACTCGGTCGGATACGCGCTCGAGGGCACGCCGCGTTCCACCGACGAGCGCATGCTCGAGCTCCTCGAGCCGTACCGCGGGCATCGCGCGCGGGTGATCCGTCTGATCACGACGGCGGGCATCACCGCGCCTCGATTCGGGCCCAGGAAACCGCTGCGCGACATCATCCACAGCTGAGCCGCGGGCTCACGCGTCGATGGTGGCCAACTCCTCCTCGACCAGGTCGATCAGCTCCCGCATGCCGTCGCCGTCGAAGATGAGGCGCGCACCGGCGGCCCCGTAAAGCTCCGGCAGCGGCCTGGTCGCGCCGAGCGCCAGCGCCTGACGATACTTTCGCACCGCGCCTGTGCGATCGGACCGGCTGTTGCGCCAGACCTGCAGGGCGCCGAGCTGGGCGATGCCGTACTCGATGTAGTAGAAGGGGAACTCGAAGAAGTGCGGCTGGAAGTACCAGCGCGCGATTCGTTCCGCGTCGAGGCCAGTCCAGTCCACGACGTCACCCTCAAATCGACGTCTGAGCTCCAGCCACTTGCGATCGCGAGCGTCGGCGTCGCGTCCCTCAGGCGTCGTGTACATCCACTGCTGGAACGCATCCACGGAGGCACAGTGCGTGAAAAAGATGACAGCACGTTCGAGCAGCCAGCGCCGCGACCGCACCGCCTCGGCTTCCGAGTAAAAGCCGCCGTGCTCGCGGTCGATGTAAGGGGCGGCCAGCAGCTCCATCGACATCGACGCGACTTCAGCCATCTCGGCCCCCGGATGGCGCTGGAACAGGAGCGGAAGCGCCGCGGTCTCGAAGACGTGAAAGCAGTGGCCTGCCTCGTGCAGCAGCGTCCGGACGTCGTCATCAATGTTGACCGAGTTCATGAAGATCAATGGCAGCTTCCGTACCGGCAACGAGTCGCAGAAGCCGCCGGGCGCCTTGCCCTTGCGGTTGTCCAGGTCGAGCAGGCCGGCGGACGCCATGGTCTCGAAGTCGCGACCGAAATCACGCTCCACGTGCGCAAAGACCCGGCCAGCCCTGCGGACGAAATCGCCAACATCCGCGTAGGGCCTGAGCGGTGTCCGCCCTTTCGGATCCACGAAAAGGTCCCACGGCCTCAGCCGCGTGACACCGAGATGCGAGCGGCGGCGCTCGAGCAGCCGCGTGACCGCCGGTCGAACGGCCGTCTCCACCCCTTCGTGAAAGCGGAAGCAGTCATCGGGCGTGTAGTCGAAGCGGTTTTTCTCCCGATGCGTGTAGTCGCGGAAGTTGTCGAAGCCGGCATTCGTGGCGACCTGCTGGCGGAGGTCGTACATGCGGTCGAACAGGCCGGCCAACCCGTCGCGCTGGTCGATGTACGGCTTGAACATCTTGTGAAACGCCCGCTCGCGAGTGGCCCGGTCCCTGTCTTCGAGGTAGGGCCACATCTGGGGCGGCGTTTTCTCCTGGCCGTCCCAGTCGACGGTCATGGCTCCGATCACCTTCGCCCATTCGGTGGAGAGCTTCGCCAGCTCTGTGAACACGGGCACGTTGGCATCGCTGAATAGCTCCATCTGGTTGCGAAACCGCTGCACCGTCGTCTCGAGCCCCGGCCTGACGTAGCCAAGCCCGACCAACCGAGCCTGGAGCTTGGTTCGCTGCTCGTCGGCCCTGGGCGCGATCTCGCTGCTGAACCTCAGCTGTGCCTCTTCGGATTCGCGGTCGGCGGTGTTGCGCGCGTAGGCGAAGTTGGCCATGGCCGCGGCCTCCGCCAGCAGCGACTCGAACGTCGACCAGTCGGCGAGCCAGGATTCGACGTTGGCCATGTCCACGGGCCGGACGTTGAGCTCGTCGTAATACGGTGCGATGTCGTTCCAGCCCGAGTTTTTGAAAGCGTCAGCAGACGCAGGCAGAGCTACCACCACACCCCGCCGCAAATCCTACAGAGGGACATGGAGCGAATCGTCATCGCCACGCGGCTCGCCGCCGAAATATCAGGTGGGCAGGACGAGGTTTTCGACGGCCCGCCAGCAGTACCACGCGGCGATCGTCCGGTAGGGCCGGAAAATCTCGCCTTCGGCCTGCAGCGCGCGGGGCGTGATCATCTCCCGCTTTCGGTGCGCGAGCGTCCAGCCTTTGCGCACGCCGTAGTCGTCGACTGGCCATACGTCCAGCCGCCGGAGCTGGAAGATCAAGAACATCTCGGCGGTCCAGCGACCGATCCCACGAACCTTGGTCAGGCGCTCGACCAGTTCGTCATCGGACAGGGAGTCGACGTCGCCCAGCGGAACCGTGCCGTCGCCGACCTTGCGCGCCAGGTCGGTGATGGCGGCTTCTTTGGGCCCGCTGACCCCGGCCGCGCGCATCGCACCCGCCGGCAGCGCAAGCACGGCAGCGGGGGAGAGGGCGTCGGCGAACAGCTTCAAGAACCGGCCGTGGATCGCGGTCGCGGCGGCCCCCGCCAGCTGCTGGTACATGATCGACCGCACCAACGCGGCGAAGCTGTCGTCCAGCGGGTCGCGCAGGTCCACGGCGCCCGTGCGCCTGATCAGCCTGGCCATCGCGGGGTCGCGCCTTGCCACGAGGCGAGTTCCCTTGGCGAGGCTCTTCGATAAATCCTCCCCATTTATGGGGAGGTGCCGGCGAAGCCGGCGGAGGCGCGCGTCCTCTGTTTTCAGGCGAACTCGGACATGAACCGGGCGAACTGGTCGCGCGTCAGCCGCAGCTCGTCCTCGCCCAGGTCCCTGAGCGGCCGGTCCGGAATGTGCTCGGTGCTCGCGAAGTCGGCCATCGTCGGGTCGACGTAGAGCAGCCCGGTCACCAGGTGACCCGCCGTACGGCCCTCCTCGAGCACCTTGATCGCAGCCTGGCGGTCCGTCGGGTCGTGGTCCTCGCCCAGCTTCTTGAGCACGATATGCGAGCCGTCGTGCAGACGCACGTCGCGGATGGTGCCGGGCTCGTAATCGACATGCACTTCCTCGAAGAACGGGATGAAGGACACGTCCGCGATCGATTCCTCGTGGTCTTTGACCCAGCTGTAGCTCTTGGTCGAGCCGTCGTGGTCGTTGAAGGTGACGCAGGGCGAGATGATGTCGAGGATCGCCGTGCCGCGATGCGCGATCGCGGCCTTGATCAGCGGCACCACCTGCTTGCCGTCGCCGCTGAACGAGCGCGCGACGAACGAGCAGCCAAGCGCCAGCGCGACCGCGCAGGGATCGATCGGCTGGAACGTGTTGACCGCGCCCTTCTTCTGGACCGAGCCGAGGTCGGCCGTCGCCGAGAACTGGCCCTTGGTCAAGCCGTAGGTTCCGTTGTCCTCGATGATGTATGTGCAGTCGAGGTTGCGGCGAATCATGTGCATGAACTGCCCGAGTCCGATCGACGCGGTGTCGCCATCGCCAGAAACGCCCAGCATGATCAGCTGCCGGTTGGCCAGGTGAGCGCCGGTGGTCAGGGCCGGCATCCGGCCGTGGACGCCGTTGAATCCGTGCGCGGTCTCGACGAAGTAGGCGGGCGTCTTCGACGAGCACCCGATACCTGACATCTTGGCGAGCAGGTGCGGCTCGACGCCCAGCTCGTACAGCGCTTTGACCATGTGGTTGGTGATCGAGTTGTGTCCGCAGCCCGCGCAGAGGGTGGTGGCGGCGCCTTTGTAGGCGTCGCGCGCAAGGCCCGCGCGGTTCAGGGTCGTGCTCATGCGGGTACTGCCTCCCGGTCCATTAGTGGGTCGATGATGGCGGCGGCCGGAATCGGCTGTCCGTTGTAGTGGCGGATCGAGCGCAGCCGACCGACAAGGCCGGCGGGGAGCGCCAGCCGGATCAGGTCGAAGAGCTGGCCATCGCGATTCTGCTCGACGACATAGACGTGCTCGTGCCTGCCGACGAAGGCGGCCACGTCGTCTGAGAGCGGGAGGGCTCGCACGCGCAGGTAGTCGACGGGCCGGCCGGCCTCGGCCAGCGTCTCGCGAGCCTCGATCACGGCCGCGTGCGTGGAGCCGAACGCGATCAGGCCGACGGACCCGCCGGCCTCGTCGACCACCGGGGCAGGTAGCGCTTGCCGCGCCGTCTCGAGCTTGCGGGCCAGCCGGTCCATGTTCCGCGCGTAGGCGTCGGCGCTCTCCGTGTAGCGCGCCATCTCGTCGTGGCCCGAGCCTCGCGTGAAGTAGCCCGCGGCCGGATGGTCGGTGCCGGGCAGCGTGCGGTACGCCACGCCATCGCCGTCGACGTCCTGATATCGCCCCCACTCGCCGGCCAGCCGATCGAGGTCGTCTTTCGACAGCACCTTGCCGCGGTCGAAGTTCCTGTCCGGATACTTGAACTCCGGCGTCATCCAGAGGTTCATGCCCAGGTCGAGATCGGAGAGCACGAACACCGGAGTCTGAAAGCGGTCGGCGTAATCGAAGGCGTCGCGAGAGAGCTCGTAGCACTCCTCGACTGTCCCCGGCAGCAACACGATGTGCTTGGTGTCGCCGTGAGACAGCGTGTAGACAAAACCGATATCTGCCTGCGACGTGCGCGTCGGCAGCCCGGTCGACGGCCCGATGCGCTGGATGTCGAAGATGACGACGGGAACTTCGGCGTAGTAGGCAAGACCGGAGAATTCAGCCATCAGCGAGATGCCGGGTCCGGAGGTGGACGTCATGGCGCGGGCGCCCGCCCAGCCTGCTCCGATGGCCATGCCGACGGCGGCCAGCTCATCCTCGGCCTGGACAACGGAGATCAGCTTCTCACCGGTCTTGGGCTCGACGCGGAACCGTTCCGAGTAGGCGATCACGTACTCGCACAGGGAAGACGACGGGGTGATGGGATACCAGGCGACCACCGTCACACCGCCCATCAGGGCGCCCAGCGCCGCGGCCTGGTTGCCCTCGACCAGGACCTTGCCCTCGACGGCGCCGGTCATGGGCTCCAGCCGGTAAGGGTCCTGCTTCGAGAAGCTGTCCTGCCAGTGGTCGTAACCGACCTTGATCGCATCGAGGTTGACCTGCACCGCCTTCGGCTTGGCCAGGAACTGACGCCTCACGCCGTGCTCCAACGCCTCCCAGGGCACGTTCAGCACGCCGGCCACGACGCCGACGTAGATCATGTTGGCCAGCTGCTTGCGCAGCGTGTCGCTCTGGATCTTCGACTTGGCAAGCTTCGCGAAAGGCACCGCGTAGTAGGTGACATCGCCGCGGACGTCGAGGGTCGAGAAGGCCTCTTCGTGGATCACAACCCCGCCCGGCCGCACGGTCTTCAGGTCCTCACGCCACGTGGCGACGTTGTACGCGACCAGGATGTCGACCTTGTCCGAGCGCGCCATGTGGCCTTCAGGCGTGATGCGGAGCTGGTACCACGTCGGCAGCCCTTCGATGTTGGATGGAAAGACGTTCTTCGGGGCCACGGGAATGCCCATGTGGAAGATCGCTCTGGTGAGAACCAGGTTGGCGGTTTGGCTGCCAGAACCGTTGACAGTGGCAGCCTGGATGGTTAGGTCGTTGACGATGGCTTCGGTCACTTGGATTTTGGGGGTGGCGGATTTAGGATTCTACGCGCCTGCAGAAGTGGGCCTCCATTCCTTAGAGTCCTCAAGACGTGAAGGTTGCCACCCCCAGAGAACTCACACATGACGAGCGTCGGGTGGCTCTGGTTCCGGACACGGCGACCAAGCTGATCGCCGCCCGGCTCGATGTCGCCGTCGAGGTGGGCGCCGGCGCCGGCGCCTTCATCCCCGACGACGCGTTCGACGCGGTCGGGGTGAAGGTGATCACCCATGCCGCCGACCTCCTGAAGGACGCCGACGCCGTGCTCAAGGTGCAGGCGCCGATGCGGACCGAGGTCGAGCTGCTGCGCGAGGGCGCGGTGCTGATCAGCTTCCTGCAGCCTTCGACCCAGGGCGACATCGTGAGGGCGCTGGCCAGCCGCGGGGTGACCGCCTTCAGCCTGGAGCTGCTGCCGCGCATATCGCGGGCCCAGTCGATGGACGCCCTTTCGTCACAAGCTTCCGCCGCCGGGTACAAGGCCGTGCTCATGGCCGCCGCCCGCATCGGCAAGTTGTTTCCGATGATGATGACCGCCGCGGGCACGGTCGCCCCGACGCGGGTGCTGGTCATGGGCGCCGGCGTCGCGGGCCTGCAGGCCATCGCCACCGCCCGGCGCCTGGGAGCGGTCGTCTCCGCGTACGACGTCCGGCCCGCGGTGAAAGAAGAGGTGCAGTCGCTCGGCGCGACCTTCATCGAGCTGCCCCTCGAAA
>Ga0209056_10003675_pt1 | contig 16315 bp, 20 predicted proteins | sample GraSoiAngelo_114_FD_185876 | JGI IMG/M metagenome (GOLD analysis project Ga0209056, IMG submission 185876) | Grasslands soil microbial communities from the Angelo Coastal Reserve, California, USA - 14_0903_13_40cm (SPAdes) (version 2) | ecosystem: Environmental > Terrestrial > Soil > Grasslands... | reverse complement strand
CCATCGTGATCAGGGCACGATCTCAGCAGGCGAATCTGCCGGGGCGCCGATGGGGTTTGCCGGCGCAAGCCTGTCCGGGAGCGCTGCGTCACAGCTGCAACACTGTTCAAGCCACTAAGAGTTAGGCCGAAACGGTGAAGATTTCGTCGCGGCTACCGGCTTCTGCTAGGGTGAAGCGGTGCCGACAGTACTGCGGGCAGGGCCCTATCGCTTCTTCTTCTATTCCGGCGATAGGAGCGAGCCGCCCCACGTTCATGTCGAGCGGGATGACGGTACGGCCAAGTTCTGGCTGAACCCTGTTCGTCTTCAAATCAGTCGGGGCTTCAGGCCTACCGAGGTTCGACAGATCGAGCAGCTGGTACAACGCCATCGGGAGGAATTGCTGAGGAGCTGGAATGGCTTCTTCAACGAGTGAACGCCACAGCGTGAGGGCAGTAGACGTCAAGGTGACGGAAGACGAGCTCAGCGTCTTGCTTGAGGACGGTCGGACGCTGGTAGTCCCCCTCGCCTGGTATCCGCGACTCTTTCATAGCAGCCAACGGCAGCGCGCCCGCTGGCGACTAATCGGACGCGGCGTCGGTATTCATTGGCCGGCGATTGACGAGGACATTAGCGTCGAAGGCCTTTTGGCCGGCCGGCGTTCCGGTGAGAGTCAGAGATCTTTCAAGCGCTGGCTAGAAGCGCGTGTGTCGGCCCGGCCTAACAAGCGCATGCAGCCGACGGCGCGCAGGGCGCGCCGCGGCTGATACGCAGCGTTAGGCGCAGTCGCTCTGGACGAGCAGGACGATGCATCCAACGCGTTTTCCCGAGCTTAACCAAGTCCTGCGAACCTTGGTATCGTGGATTCAAGACACGCTCCCAGACGCCTTCGTCGGATTCTATCTCCAAGGCTCATTCGCCCTCGGGGACTTCGACGACCACAGCGACGTCGATTTCGTCGTCCTGGTTCGAGACGAGCTCGAGCCCTCCCGGGTTGACAGGCTGCAAGTCATCCACGATCGGACCTACCAGCTCGATTGCGAGTGGGCAAAACACCTGGAGGGCTCCTACTTTCCTTTGGAGACGTTTAGAGATCTGACCAAGTCCGGCACCGACGTGTGGTATCTCGACCACGGTGCCCGTGTCCTCATTCCTTCGGCTCACTGCAATACCCTCCTCGTCCGGTGGGTAGTCCGCGAGCAGGGCATTATTCTGCACGGCCCTCTTCCCAGGACCTTGATCGATCCCATTCCGGCGGCCTCACTCAGGGAGGAGATCCTCCACGTCATCGCAGGTTGGGGTCGCGAGATCCTCGACAATCCAGCTCGCTACGCAAATCGCTTCTATCAGGGTTTCATCCTGCTCAACTACTGTCGTATGCTCCACGACCTGCGTCGCGGCTATCCGGGTTCCAAGCGGGAAGGCGCGGAATGGGCCAAATCGGCGTTCAACTCATCCTGGTCCCCTCTGATTGATCGGGCCTGGGCCACGCGTCCGGATCCGGCACGGCAGGTCCGAGAGCCCGCCGATGACGAGGACTTCAAGCAAACACTCGCGTTTGTCGAACTCGCTATTAACGAGAGCGGGCGGATGGCAGGAAAGGGCGACTGTGCCTAACATGGAAATGGAGCTGGCGAGCCGCGGCGCGGCACTGCGATCGCGCCTATTCGCGGACTCCATGAGCGCCGCGGCTTGCAGCTCATTTCCGATCCGTTCGGCAGTTTGATGGTCGGCCGGCACTGGGCCGTATACTCTTGCGGTGCAGTTCGAATGGGATCCGGCAAAGGCTGCGGCGAACCTCAAGAGGCATCGTGTCAGCTTCCACGAGGCCGCCACGGTTCTCGAGGATCCGCTGTCGACGACGTTTGCCGACGAGGCGCACTCCGAGGCGGAGGCCCGTTTCCTGACAATCGGTGCATCCACGCGGGGACACGTCCTGGTTGTGGCCCACACGGAGCGAAACGACACAGTCCGCGTCATCAGCGCCCGTCGAGCGACGAGGCGCGAGCGAGAGTTCTATGAGCAAGGCAAATCGACACAGCGATAACTACCTGCGACCGGAGTACGACTTTGCGTCGATGAAGGGCGGCGTCCGTGGCAAGTACGTCGCGCGGCTTCGCAAGGGAAGCAACTTGGTCTTGCTCGACCCGGAAGTCGCTGCGGCCTTTCCTTCGGACGATGCGGTCAACGAAGCGCTTCGCGGGGTGCTCAACACGACGAGAGCCGTCCGCGGAAAGGGCGGGCTGCCGAACAAGGCGCTCCAGCCGACGAGCCGCGCCGCATCCCCCGGGAAGAAGCCAGGGCGAGCAGGCGCGGCTCGCGGCTGACCGCCAACGTTAGGCGGCAGATGAAACGCCGAGCGCTAGTCGCTGCACCGGGATCATGTGAGGCCGCAGGTCCGTGCATATGCACATAGAAACCGAACGATTGCGCCTGCGCGTCTGGGAGGAGGCCGACCGGGATCACTTTGCCACACTCAACGCTGATCCTATCGTCATGAAGGACCTCGGCGGGCCGCTGAGTCGTGATGACAGCGACGCGAAGCTTGACCGCTACCTAAAGGCATGGGGAAACAATGGCTACGGCCGCTGGCTGGTCGAGACCATCAGCGGCAAGTTCCTGGGATACTGCGGCGTTATGCCCGCCCGAGCGGACCATCCGATCGGTATCCATGACGAGATCGGATGGCGGCTCATTCGGGAAGCGTGGGGCCAAGGGTATGCGACCGAGGCCGCACGAGCTGCGCTCATCGACGTCTTCCGGCGGGTAAAACTGATAGAGGTATTGGCTTACACTGACGCTCAGAACATACGTTCGCAAGCGGTAATGAGGCGGCTGGGGCTAAGCCGTGATGCTTCACGGGACTTCGCCGTCTACGGTGATCGCTTGGGCACCTGGCGAGGATTGGTATGGACGGCTCACGAGAATCTTGTCGCCTCGGCCGGCGCCCTTCCGCGGCCGATCAATGGCTCTGCAAACGAAGGTGCCGCCTAACAATGGCGATGCAGCGGACCGGGCAAATCACCTGGTGTGTTTTCGCGAACGACGCCGGCCCGGCCGCTGATCGCCGACGTTAGGCAGTCGACTTGAATCCACCGAGACTCAAGTGACCGCAGCCATGAGGGCGGCGATATGACAGCGACGCCCCTCTACCGCAAGATCACCTCCGAGGAGTTCTCACGAGAACGAACAAGGCAATTCGCCACTGACTCGCCCGAGGTGACTGGAATCCGATTCGTCACGATCTCGCACGACGAGTCTGAAAGACTCCGTGCTGAGTGGGGATCGCAGGACTGGCAGTCCAGGTTGGGGCCCATTAGCCAGGTCATGCCTCTCGACTACGAAGGCTATGCTGGAATCGTCCTGCCCTTTGTCGCATACCGAGGGCAGGAACGGCATGAGGTGGACGGTCCGTCGGAAGCCTATCGGTCCTTCGGCCTGTCCCTGCCGGCATCCGTGACTCTCGATCAGCTGTACGACGACTTCCAGGTAATCGAGGGCTGTAAAGCGATTCCGGGCGTCGTTCGGGCCGTGCTCGACCGCTTTGCAGGCGCGGCGACGACCGTAATGGTGAAGTCGGCGCCCTATGGCTGGGACGAAGCGGCCTACTGGACTATCGACCGCGAGTTGTTCTTCGCGCTCGAGGATCCGCTCGCAGAGGTACCTCCCGCCGGAGTACCTCCGGCGGGAGGTCTCTACGCGATCTTCCCTCGTGGCGGGGTCTGGTACATGCATCATCCGGGAGATACGCCGATTCTGTACATTGCCGGCAGTGCAGATCTTGTTACTGCGCTCTCTCGGGTGTTGGACGACCGGCTTGTGCGGTTGGCGCTCAGCGACAAGTACCATACGTGAGTGCCGAACGTCCACTATGCCATGTGTGTCGCGTGAGCTGCCTAACTTCGCCATGCAGCCGACGGCCTTCGGCCGCGGCTGATGCCGAGCGTTATGTGTCATAGATAAATGACGAAGGAATATTTTGAGAAATTGTCAGGGCTAATCTTGCGGCTGAACATCGAGAAAGAAGTCGATTATCGAATTGAGGTAAGACATCTTTTTACTGGGGCCGCCCTTTACGTGAATAACGTTACTTGCGCGTCGTGGTCTCCTGTAGGTTTGGCTTTTAAGCTGCCGGAGAAGGAGGTGGCGAGTTTAATACGCAGCGGAAAAGCTAAGCCCTTAAAGTATTTCCAAAGGGTCACGTCAAAAGGGGATACGCACTGTTTGAATTGCCAGAAAAAAGCAAACCAAGCAGTTGGAAAGCGTATTTTGTAAAGGCTGTGAAGCGCAGTCATGAATAGACACATAACAACCGGTTCCACGCGACCGGCTACGCCGGCGCGCGTGAACCGGGGCGTTAGACGGCCAGTGGTGGGAGCAGTATGGTAGTGGCGACAGATCGCTTACCTCTTCCACGACGCGCTACGCATCCGACTACGGTTGAGCGGCACTGAACTGCCTGAGTACCTCGCATCACTCGGGCCGAGGGCCCTTCGGATCGCTCTTGAAAGACCAAAAGCCTGGGAGTACCGCCTCTTACTCCAGTCATGGATCGACCAGATAGAGCGACGGCGTCCTCAGATCAAAGAGTATCGATCGGCCCTTATGTTGGGCCCGGCCGAGCTTGTTCCCGCCGCAACCGCCCTAGACTGGATTCAAACGCGGCTCCATGAACTCAAGGGCGTCGCAGAGTCGGCGAACCGACTCATCGGTTCGCCGACCCACGAAGCATTTGGTGCCCCTGGCGAGCCAGGCAATGCTGAAGACATCGTCTGGGTTGCACACATGCTCGCCGCTGTACTTGATGGTCTGCTGACATGGGCGAAGCGTATTCGCTGTGCGAGACTGGAACCGCCATTCGATGCTATCGGAGCACAGCTGGCACTCTTCGTCGACGACCTTGTCAGCCAGTTTGAGACGTTTCCCGTTGACGCTTTGCGCAAACTTGAGGACGGTGTTGAGCTAGCCTCCGTCGAGAGCCCCCAGGTGATACAGATGACGATGTTCTTCCGCTTGTCCAACCTCGAGGGCTTCCAACGAGAGATGGAGTCCATTCGTCGTCAGTTTTCTCCATGAATGCAGCGATTCTTTGGGCGCGTCTAAATAGCGTTGGACATACGAGCACAATAGTTCACCTGCATGACGACTGATTTCCATGAGGAGCTGCTCGAGATTGCGAACCGTCTCGACGAGGTAGCCAAGCGTGCGGGTGCTCCAGAAATCGCGGACCCGCTTCGCCGTCTTGAAGAGTCGGCAACGCATGTTGGTAAGGCCTGGAGCGGCTCCGCGCTGGGGTACCACGCTCGGATCTACTATCGGGGCCTCAAACCGCCCCCGCCAGGACACCACTTCAGCCAAGAGTGGGGAATGCAGGACTCCTGGCCCATTGCCGCCACCACGGGTGATTGGGTTGAGCACGACCCCGACGACATCGAGCGGACAATTCGACGACTCGCCGGCAACCCCGATCTCGGCCCGGCGGGTGATCTCGCGGTGCGCGCAGAAGCCCTGTTCGGCGGGACCAAGTCAGAGGTGCTATCAGTTCTCACAACCGCAGCGGCTGATCGCGCGGACAGCTTCATCTCTTCAATTCGAGAGCAGGTAGAGCAGACAGCGATTCGGTCGAAAGGGCAAGTGCTGCGCGCGTGGCTGCCATCCGGACAGTTGATGTCACGCGACTCCCTGGCCGTTACACAAGGGCTCCAGCCACCGCCCCACCTCACGGTTCTGGCCGAGGTCGTCGCTTTGAGGCAGGCGCCAGCCGCTTGCGGCCACCTGGCGGAGCTTGCACGGAAGGCCGCTTCGCACCTAGCGAGGCAATTCACCGTGGAGCGGCCAGCAAGGGAGGTTGCGGCGAAGACTCAGACCGAACTGTCGTTGCCGGAAAAGGTCACAATCGCGTGGGCGGTGCGACATGTCCCGCTATCCGGGTGGTTGTACCTTGCAGGTATCATCAGCTCTGCGTTCATCGCCGGTGCAACGGTGAGCCAGTTACCATCGGTGAGGTCTCTTCTTCCTGCTTTCCGCGAGGACAGGCCACCGCAGTCAGCGGTCACGCCCAGTTATCTGGACGAGAGAATCCGAGTCCTCACCGAGGCGCACACCCCGCGGGTTGCCAAGATCACGGAAGGCATCGTCGCTGAAGAACGCGCGGCTGGCTTGGCGACCTTCCCGTTCCCTCACATCGACGCCGCCAAGCGGTTACGGGAAATGCTACGGGACGAGGACGAGTCGTATCAGAAAGCGCTGGCACAGTTGAGAACGTTCGGAGGTGGCGGGAAATGACATACCTTCCGTCTAACAAGCCGTTTCACCTGACGCCGGCCCTCGCTCTCTTTGGTCACTCGGTCCGTCGCAGGTGAACGGCCCCGTTAAGGTACTAGCGGACGCAGCGAACATGGCGACGCGCGCGGCTGACGATGAGTCGATTCGGAGCTTCCTGCTTTCGGAGGTCTTGCGGTTCGTCGAGCGCGCTCGCAGTTGCCCCGGTGTGAGACGAATTGCTCTCGTCGGGTCATTGGTCAGAGACAAGCGCGATCCGAAAGATGCCGATGTGCTGGTCACGGTCGATGACGATGCCGACCTCGCCTCTCTCGCGACTGCCGGTCGGCGACTCAAGGGCAGAGCGCAGAGTCGGAACAAGGGCGCCGATGTGTTCCTCGCCGATCCGTCCGGCACGTACATCGGCCGTATCTGCCATTGGCGTGAGTGTCGACCCGGAGTCCGGCTGGCCTGCGACGCTCGCCACTGTGGGCGCCGGCCCTTTTTGCATGACGACCTGGACGTCGTGACGCTCGACCGTGGCCTGGTCGAGGCCCCACCGTTGGAACTTTGGCCGACCGTTGTGCCTCGTGCTCGACTTCCCAGGGACGTCAAGACCCGGCTTGTTCAGCCCCTCGCGGGAAGCTCCGCACAGAATGACGCGCATGGTGCCTGACCGGCTGCGCGTCACGGCGGCCGCGCGACCCCAAGCGATGCGCCAAGCGCCCGGAGCTGCGCTTGTCACAGCGCTCGGAACGGTTACCCGGCCGAAGAAGCTGGCGGTGGCTCTACGCGCCCTCCCGATTTGACTTCTCTGGCGCCCCTCCGGTTTTGGGTGAGAGGGGCGGCCAGAGAAGATGTTCATCGCTGCTCTGGCTAGGCGGTGAATCTGGTCGCTGGCGGCGGCTCCGCTGTCGCCGGTCTCGGGCGGTGTCCAGACAATGCGCGTAGGGCGCCGCAAGGGGTTGCCCCGGGGAGACGACGTGCCCGGGGGAATCTGCGGGGCTGAGGTTCGTACAGCGGTCGGCCGAGTAACGTTGAGCGGCCACGGCTCTCGACGCGGGTAAGGGTTCTGACAATTTTCTGACAAAACGTCGGTAGATGACCCTTTCCCAGGCCTCGATGGACAGAACCCCCGCTCGCTAACCACGCGTGAGGTATACCGTGGGATACCAGCCGATCAGCCGCGAAAGATTTCCCAAGCTGGACGTCGCCGGTTCGAATCCGGTCGGCCGCTCCACCCTCGGAGCCCGCGGTTCTCTTGAGAATCGCGGGCTTTCGTTTAACTGGCCCCGCCCTCGACCTACCGCCGCGACGCCGGCGCCAGCCCGCACTCTGCGATCTTGATGAGCAGCGTCTTGTAGCTGATTCTGAGAATACGAGCCGCCTCGGCTCGATTCCACTGCACCCGCTTGAGCACTTCCTCGAGAACCTTTCGCTCGGCTTCTCGCGCACCCCGTCGCGCGATCTCCCTCAAGCTCTCGGTGGCGATTGGCGCGGGCCGACGGGCCGTAGCGTGCTCGTTCCGACCGCGGGCGACGAGGGCCTCGAACGCCTGCTCACCGTCCGCGAGCACCACCATTCGCCGAATGACGTTCTCCAGCTCGCGGACATTGCCTGGCCACGAGTACTCCGTGAGGCGGGCCATCGTCTCAGGCGAGAGCTCCTTCTTCCGCCCGTACTGCACGTTGAATCGAGAGAGGAACCACGACGCCAGACGAGGAATCTCCTCTTTCCGCTCCCGGAGCGGGGGAATTCGGATCTCGACCACATTGAGGCGGTAATAGAGGTCCTCGCGGAACTCGCCACGCGTCATCGCGTACTCGAGATCCCAATTCGTCGCAGCGACGACGCGCGTGTCGACCCCGATCGACCCGTGCCCCCCGACCCGAGAGAACCGAAAGTCTTGGAGCACATGGAGGAGCTTGGCCTGCAGGGCGAGCGGCAGATCCGCGATCTCGTCCAGGTAGATCGTGCCCTTGTCGGCGTACTCGAATTGCCCCGGTTTCTTCCGGTGCGCGCCCGTGAAGGCGCCCTTTTCGTGGCCGAAAAGCTCGGACTCGAGCAGCTCCGAAGGGATCGCGGCACAGTTGACCTTCACGAACGGCCGCTCGCGGCGCCGCGACGCGGCATGGATGGCCCGGGCGACGAGGTCCTTGCCCACGCCGCTTTCGCCGCGGATCAAGACCATCGCATCAGTGTCGGCGATGGTGTCGATGGTCGTCCGGATTGCCCGCATCTGCGGGCTTCCGTCGAGGAGCGCGACGTGGTCAGGTACATGACGCACTCGAATGTTGTCTGCCAGCGGCCTGTCCGCTGGGCCGACCCAATCACCATTCATGGGCCCTCCTCCCGGAAGGATCCCCAGGTCGAGCGACCCGCGTCGAAGCGGTCACTTGCCCTACTCGGATCAACCTCGATGCCTGACACGCCCTGACCGCGGCTGGATGCATCGCCTGCAACACGGGCACGTCGTCCTCCCATTCATACAGTTCGCTTAGACGTAGCTCATCGAGAGAACTTCAAACGTCGTGGGCACCTCCCAACCCGCACATATTGACTGCCCTCTCGACGCAGGAAATGTGCCAGTCTTGTGAAGCCCGTCGGTTATAGGGTTATGGGTCCGCTCTCGTCCCGTTCGGGCAGAATGCCGGCTCGCGCAGGGCGTCCGACCCGTGAAACCTCCCGCCGGAGCCTGGAGCACTTCCTGACCTTCACCCGGGACCGCGAGGGACGGGTGGCACGAGTGAGTGACCTAAACGCAGAGACAATACATGCCTCAATAGACGAGATGGCGAAGCGAGGACCTCGCCCCCAGCACGATGCGGCCTCGCGGCTTTAGAGTGCTCGAGCGTGCACGCGGTAGTCGACGGTGTCCCGGACCCACTTCCATAACCGGTCCTGGCTGGCAGGATCGGCCTTCGGTTTCATCTGCGCACGCCAGCCCATCATCACTTCGCGCTCGACGGCCCACAACCGCACGCGCTGACGCGGGATGCGCGTTCGCCAGAGCTCGCCCACCTTCGGGCTCGCATAGATGAGCCGAACGGTGACGTTCCGGGAGAGAAATTCCAGCGCACCGAGGTCGATCGTCTTGAACGAATCGGGCGCGCCGGCCTTAACGCCGGGAACATCGGGGATGCCATCGCTCACCACCACGACGGTGATCGGGGTGAGGACCAGGTTCCGCTCCTTCGTGATCCGCGCGACCTGACGGAAGAACGCGCTGAAGTCCGTGAGGGGATCGGTCGGCGGAAACCACCGTCTCAGGTCCGCTTCGATCTGGGGGATGTTCTTCCCCGCCAAGTCGTGGATGGGGCGAAACGCCTTCGGCTCATTGCTGTCCTTGCCGCCGAGCGCTGCGACGAAGAGATCTCGGGGTTTCGCCAGCCCACCCAGTTCGTTGACATGGCCGTAGAGGTAATACGCCAGGAACGTCATGGCGTCGTCGTACCCGGCATGACGGAAGGACCCGCTCGTGTCAACGCCGACGAAGAGGGTGTGGCGCTGTAGAGGCTCAGCCGTATCGGCAGCCGGCACCGGTGCTATCGCCACCACGGCGCCAGCGGCGGCGAGCGCCACCGCGAGGACCTGTGTCTCGGACCTCACCGTGTCGCGAAACCACAGAAGAGCGAGTATCGTCCTCAGCATGGCTCGACACCTCCCGTGTGTCCGTCTGTGAGTGATCCTCCTTCCGCGTAACTATTCGCACGTCTCCACCCGCGACGGCCCATCAGAATCGGACTTCGGGAGGTTGGCGGCTACCAGCCCGAATCTGACGAAATCCTGAAGGACCCGGTATCCTCATTCCGAGCGGCAGGACGTGGACGGCGGCCAATGCAGAAGGACGTGGGCATAGCGGCTCGGCTGCATGTCCGCGCCGGTCCGCCGGAAGTAGCCCTCCCAGAAGCGGGCGATGTCTTCTGCGAGCGCGGCGGACTTGGCAGACGCGCCCGACACATACACACACACGCCGAGAAGCTTGGGGATGAGCGCCTTCGCCTCGAGCTCGACGAGGAGCTTCTCGACGGCGGACGGACTCCAGGCGATCTTCTCGAAGTTGTACTCGGGGGTGTCTTCGATCATGTCCGACATCAGCACGAGCACCTTTCGCCTGGGCTCGTCGTGAAACAGCTTCTGGGCGATGAGGAGCGAGCTGAAGATGTCGGTGTACGGGCTCGAGTAACGCTTCCCCATGACGCCCGCGACTTCTGTCTTGACCTTCGCCTTCAGGTCGAGGACCCGCATCTCAACCTCTTTCACTCGACGCTTGTATGTCAAGACGTTGTCCCGCCACCCGCTGAACTCGGGCTTGGCCGGCAAGATGACCTGGACGAGGGGACGGAACTCGGTGAGGGTCTTGTCGTGGATGGGGGCCATCAGGAGTCGGTCCCCTGCGGAGAGTGACGGCAGGATCAGCGTCTCGATCTCGCGCTGGTAGCGCGCGCGCTCGCCACTCTGTATGCTTCCAGAGAAGTCCAGAAAGATGATGACCGCTGTCCCGGGCGACGTCGCGGCGGCGCTCGGCGACGAGAGCGCCTGCGTCAGGAGAAGAACCGCAGGGGTGATCGCCCGGTGGAGCGCGCCGGGCACTACTGATCCGGCTTGCCGGGAAGCGATGATCCTCGACGGTTGCCTGGCGCACGACTGGGGGATGGCGCACTCAGCTCAACTCGGCATTCGATGGCGACCGCCACTTGGTTGATCATCGGATCGGTTGACAAGGCCGTCAACGACGGCTGGCACGACGGGGCCAGTCTGAATCGCGTCCGAAGCTCGTCGACCGAGAGCCGCTGGACGTCCATGAACTCCGCGGTCGTCATCAACAGGGTCACACCGAGCAGAATCTGCCCGAGACGCGCCTTCACGGCCTGAGTGTACGAAATCGCGGCTGAAGATCCCCTGAAGGGAGCCTGAATTTTCCTTCAGGTTGCGCCGCGCCCTCGACCGCGCGCTAGGATAAGACCGCGATGCGACTCCTGCTGATCGAGGACGACCGGAAAGCCGCCAGGCTCCTGGCCAAGGGGCTTCAGGAGGAGGGCTTCGTCGTCGACGTTGCCCCCACCGGCGAGGACGGCGAGGAGAAGGCCGCGGTGAACGAGTACGACCTGATCGTCCTCGACTGGGTCCTGCCTGGGAAGGACGGGCTCGCGGTCTGCCGCGCCCTCCGCGCGGGCGCCACCTCCACCCCGATCCTGATGCTGACCGCGCGCGACAGCGTCGCCGACCGCGTCAGCGGTCTCAGCACCGGTGCGGATGATTACCTCACCAAGCCCTTCGCCTTCGCCGAGTTGCTCGCGCGCATCAGGGCCCTGCTCCGTCGGTCCCGCGTCGCCCAGCCCGCCGTGCTGCGGGTGGCCGACCTGACCCTCGACCCGGCGACCCGCCGGGTCACCCGCGGCGACGGCCCGGTCATGCTCACCCCAAGGGAGTACGCGATTCTCGAAGCGCTGATGCGGAACGCCGGCGAGGTCGTGAGCCGAACGCGCCTCACCGAGCGGGTCTGGGACGATGCCTCGGAGGTGCTCGACAACCTCCTCGACGTCCACGTGAGCCACCTCCGCAACAAGATCGATCACGGGGCGAGCGTGCCGCTCATCCACACGATTCGCGGGGTCGGCTATCGGCTGGGGCAACCCGACTCAGCGGAGCCATGAGACCGCTCAGCTTCAAGACCCGGCTCTGGCTCGGACACGTCGCGGTCCTGGCCGTGATGCTCGCGGTCGCGGCGTTCGGCGCCGACTGGGCGCTCCGCGGCGTGGTCCTCGGGCACATCATCGACGACGCGATCCTGTCCCTGGCCTCGACGGAGGCGGCGGCGCTCCAGGCCGACCCCGGACAATCCATCCGGGTCCACGAGATCGCGCCCAGCGCGGGCCCGCCCTCGTTCGTGCGCCTGGACAAGTTCGTTCAGATCATCGACGGGGACGGGCGCGTCGTGGCGCGGAGCGCCACGCTCGGCACGGCCCGTCTACCGACGCCGGCTGCGCTTCTCGCCCGGTTGCGCGACGGTGAGACGGTGTTCGGGACCGTGACCGACTTCGGCGAGGAACCGATCCGGATGGTGTCTCTCCCGGTTGACGCCGGTCGGGTCCGCTACGCCATTCAGGTGGCGATGTCGCTGGACGACGCGCATGCCGTGTTGCGGTTTGGTCGATGGCTCTTCCTCGGAATGTCACTGGTCATCCTCGCCGGGATCGGGCTGACCGGCGCCCTGCTCGCCCGCCGCGCCCTCCGGCCAATCGACGACATGGTGACCCGGGCCCGACGCATCGGCGAGGCGAACCTCGTCGAGCGCCTGCCGCACCCGGGGCCGCGGGACGAGATCGGCCGGCTCGTCGAGACGCTCAACGACATGCTCGATCGGCTCGAGCAGGGCTTCGAGATCCAACGTCGCTTCACCGCCGACGCCTCGCACGAGCTCCGCTCACCCCTCTCACGTCTCCGGGCAGAGCTGGAGGTGACGCTCCGCCGACCGCGGCCGGCTGGCGAGTACGAGGAGACCCTGCGCTCGTGCCTCGACGAGGTCCAGCGCGTCCAGTCGCTGATCGAGGAGCTCCTCGGGCTCGCGCGCATCGACGCCCGCCAGGAGCCCGAGCCGGCCAAGCCGATTCCCGTGAGCGAGATCGTCGAGGCGGCCGTCGCGGCGGTGCGGCCTGAGGCGGAGCAGCGCGGGGTGACGGTCGCGGTCGAGCGTCCAGCGGAGCTTCTCGTGAACGCCGCGCCGGGCGCCGCCAAGGTGGCGCTCGCCAACATCCTCGACAATGCCGTGAAGTTCTCGCCGACCGGCGGCCAGGTGAGGATCGTCGTCACGGCGGGTCGGGAGGACGTGGTCATCGCCGTCTCCGACACCGGACCGGGCGTCTCGCCACAGGAGGTGGCACGGCTGTTCGAGCGCTTCTACCGGGGCAAAGCCTCGCGCTCGATGGACGTGCCAGGCTTCGGCCTTGGCCTTGCGATCTCGCAGGCGCTCGTCGAGCGCCAGGGCGGGCGGATTTCCGTGGAGGCGCGGACGGAGAAGGGCGCGACGTTCTCCGTGCACTTATCGCGTGCCTGACCGGGATCGGCCACGATGACCGGAGCTGCCCGAAAGCGTACAGTGACTGTCGAAGGTGACACCATGTGGCACGCGCCGATTCGACTCGACACGCCGAGCCGATTCCGCGGCGCCGCTCGCCCCGCAATTTCCGGATATTGAGGCGCTGGACTCGACGCAATCCCCCCTGGCACCCCGCCTGCAAGCCCTCCATCTGCTAGCGGGGAAGACCCCTCCCGATACGTGGCACACCCGTCGTGAGACGGGGCCGCATCGTCACGGGTCAGGCACGGCGCCTGACGGCCGGACTGCCGAAGGAGGGTGCACTCGCCCCCGGGAATCGGGTCTCCCGCGAACGGAGGCCACACATGCGTTCCGGAACGGGTTCGAGTGTTCGCCGCGCTCTCGTTCTCCTCCTTGGCGGACTGGCCATCGGCGTGCCGCTCCTTGCCACGCCGATGGTCGCGCGATCCGAGCCGCTGCAGTTCACTACGGAGTTTCGATTCGAGGATTGCGCGTTCAAGACGACAGGGGCAAATCCCCACTTCATTCTCACACCGGGCTATCGATTGGTCTTGGAGGGGGCGGAGCGTCGAGCATTGATCCGCCTTGTGATCACCGTTCTTGCCGAAACCGAAACCGTCCTTCTCCCGGGTCTCGGCCAGGTGGACGCCAGAGTCGTCGAGGAAAGGGAATGGGTGGACGGCGTCCTGGTCGAGGTGTCGAGAAACCTCTTCGCGATATGCGACAAGACCAACGACGTGTTCTATTTTGGAGAGGCGGTCGATATCTTCAATCCGGATGGAACAGTAAGTCACGAGGGGTCATGGCGGGCGGGCGAGCCTGATGCCAGTGGTCTGGCGAAGCCTGGCATGATCATGCCCGGAACTTTCCTCCTCGGATCGAGATACGTCCAGGAACAAGCGGATGGCATTGCCATGGACCGCGCAGAGCACGTGAAGACGGGGCTTGAGGTCACCACGAAAGCTGGCACGTTTCTCAAGTGTGTGCAGGTCGTTGAGACCACACTCCTCGATCCACGTGCGAAAAGCGTCAAGGTCTACTGTCCTGGAGTTGGGCTCGTCGACGACGATGGGGTGACACTCGTCGAATTCTCGACGACCACCCTCCCCTGAGGCGTCGGTAGCGTTCTCCCCTCGGTAGCGTCCGGAAGAACGCCGCGTCACGCGCCAGGCGTGGGCCGTCTGATCACCAGGGTCCGACCGCGAGCCCGTGGAGGACCATGCGGATCCCGACCAGGGCCAACGCGACGGCGAGCATGCGCCGGATCGTGACGGGGCGCGTCCGGACCGACACCCGGGCGCCGAGCTGGGCGCCGGCGAGGATGCCAGCGCCCATCAGGGCGGTTGTCGTGAGGTCCACGTGCCCGAGGGCGAAGAACGTGCCGGCGCCGACGAGCGTGGAGATCGAGAGGACGAAGTGCGAGGTCGCCGTGGCGACGTGCACCGGCAAGCTCAGCACGACGATGAGAAACGGCACGTGGATGATCCCGCCGCCGATCCCGAAGACGCTCGAGAGGATCCCGACGAGAAAGCTGACGACCACACCCTTCCAGGCGTCCACGTGGTAGACGTGAGCCGCGCCGCTCGTGTCCACGAGCCGCCGGGCGCCGGCCCGCGCCGAGGGCGCCGCGGTGATCCCCGAGAAGAGGAGCACCGCGATCAGAACGAGGAGGACGCCGAACGCAAGGCTGAACTCGTTCGAAGACATCGCGCGCGTGAGGTACGCGCCGCCGATGGCGCCGGGAATGGTGGCGGCCGCGAACTTCCAGCCGAGCTGGAGATCCACCCGGCGCTGGCGCAGGTAGGCGAAGCTACCGGAGGCGGCGTTGAGGAACACCAGCGAGAGCGAGGTGCCGACGGCGTCCGCGGGCGGGAAGTGGTACCCGATGAGCAGCAGCGGGACCAGGAGGAAGCCACCCCCCGCGCCGATCAGCGTTCCGAACGCACCGACAACGAACCCCAGGAAAACGAGCGCGGCGCCGAGGAGGATCGTGACCTCCGGAGGCATCGCCAGAGGATAGCGTGAGGTGGCATTACTGGTCGTGAGAATATGTCGCCGATGCGTCCCTACTGGTCGCCGTACCGCGCGGGCGTCGCGCTCGGGTTGACCCTGCTCGCCACCTATCTCCTGATGGGCTTCGGCCTCGGTGCGTCGGGCGCCTTCGCCCAGGTCGCCGCGCGTCTCGAGGGGGCCGTCGCGCCTGGGCGAGCCCACGCGAACCCGTACCTCGTGGGCTACCTGGAAGCAGGCCGCCTGTGGGCCCAGTGGATCGTGGTCGAGATGGTCGGCGTGATCGTCGGCGCCGTCCTGGGCGCCTGGACAGCGGGCCGCTTCGCCTGGCGGCTCGAGAAGGGCCCGCGCATCGGCGCGGGCCGCCGGCTCCTCTTCGCCTTCATCGGCGGAGCGACAGTGGGGTTCGCGAGCCGGGTCGCTCAGGGGTGCACGAGCGGCGTCGCGCTCTCCGGCGGCGCCGTGCTGGCGCCGGGCGCCTGGGCGTTCCTCGCGACGTTCATGGCCGGCGGGTTCGTCACCGCGTGGATCGTGCGGAGGGCATGGCGATGAGCTGGCCGCTCGATCTCGAGGGCGCGGGCGGGCTCGCGATCGGGCTCCTCGCGGGTGTGGCCTTCGGCTTCATCCTCGAGCGCGGCGGTCTGGGTGATCCGAAGAAGCTCACGGGCCTCTTCTATCTCGAAGACTTCACGATGCTCAAGGTCATGTTCGCCGCGATCGCCGTGGCTGCCGCGGGCATCGGCGCGCTTTCGCTGCTCGGCGTGCTGGACCTCTCGCGAATCGCCGTCCAGCCGACCTATCTCTGGCCGCAGGCCGTGGGCGGCTTGATCCTCGGCGTCGGGTTCGCGCTCGGCGGCTACTGACCCGGCTCCTCGGCCGTGGGTGCGGCCTCGGGTCGGCTGGACGCGCTCTTCTTCATGCTGGGTCTGATCGCGGGCGTCATCGTCTTCGCCGAGATCTATACGGCGATCGCGGCGTTCGTCTGGAGCGGCTCCCTCGAGAGCG
>Ga0209056_10003674_pt1 | contig 16316 bp, 16 predicted proteins | sample GraSoiAngelo_114_FD_185876 | JGI IMG/M metagenome (GOLD analysis project Ga0209056, IMG submission 185876) | Grasslands soil microbial communities from the Angelo Coastal Reserve, California, USA - 14_0903_13_40cm (SPAdes) (version 2) | ecosystem: Environmental > Terrestrial > Soil > Grasslands... | reverse complement strand
AGGTCTTCGGCCATGCCGGGGGTGCAGCGAGATTCCGAGAACTGGTGCGCTTCTTTGAAGCGGCATTCGCGCTTCCGTTCGATCAAACGGCGAAGAAGCTAGTCCAGTGTCTCAATCCTACCCATGGATATACACGCGCTGAGATCAATACCTGGGTCGCCATGCGCGATCCAATGATTCACGCGGACCGCATGAAGAGCGATCGCTTACTCTTGGGCGCAGATGCCATGAGAGTGGTCGACCGGATGGAGCAGGCTGCGCTGGACGTGCTCTTCAACAAGGAACACTGGCACGATCGCTCAAAGTCTCGTCGGTCCCTGTGGACTCCGATCGCTGCAACGACATCATCGTCGGGAGGCCTGCTCATTCAAGAGCGGTCGACACCTAAGTTGGACTTCCAGCTCTTCGACGAGTTCGACGTCTTTCCGCTCGATCTTGAGGCAGTTATCTCCAGCCCCCCCGCGTCCTGGTGGTTCAAGTTTGAGGAGAGGGCGCCGGATCAACGATCTAAATCGCGTTGGGCAGACAAAGGAGGAGTGACACTTGGCGGTGCCTGACTTCCAGTCTCTGATGTTGCCCCTCCTGAAGCTGGCTACCGACGGCCAGCCACATCCGCTTGCTGAGGCCCGTGAAGTGCTCTCGACCCAATTCGGACTTAGCCAGGCAGACCGTGATGAGCTTCTTCCAAGTGGCAGCCAATCGAAGTTTTCGAATCGTGTGGCATGGGCCAAATCGTATCTGCAGCAGGCCGGGTTGCTAGCTTCGCCGAAGCGGGGTTACTTTCAGATATTGCCGCGTGGTGAGAAAGTTCTCATGTCGCCGCCCCCGAAGATCGACATCAAGTTTCTTGAACAATATCCGGAGTTCATCGAGTTCCGCACACCGAAGGCGGAACCGGTGGAACACCCGACTCCGTCTGTCATAGATCCGACCGACTCCGACACGCCAGAGGAAGCGCTGGAAGCTGCTCACCAGAAGATGACCGCGGCGCTTGCATCCGAAGTGTTGACCCGGGTCAAAACCGCCTCTTCCGAATTCTTCGAACGCCTTGTTGTCGGGCTCCTCCTCCGAATGGGCTACGGCGGCTCTCGATCGGACGCCGGTCAAGCCGTTGGGAAATCAGGGGACGAAGGAATTGACGGAATCATCAGCGAGGACCGGCTTGGGCTTGATGTCGTCTACCTCCAAGCCAAGAAATGGGATGGCACCGTCGGTCGTCCTGAAATCCAGAAGTTCGTCGGTGCACTCCAAGGCAAGCGGGCGAAGAAGGGCGTCTTCATCTCGACCGGGTCGTTCTCGGCCGAGGCGGCAGCCTACGTCGAGCACATTGACCCAAAGGTCGTCCTGATAGATGGGAAGCGCCTTGCTCAGCTCATGATCGATTTCGAGGTGGGTGTCGCCACTGCACGAGCATATCAGGTGAAGAGAGTCGATTCCGACTACTTCGAGGAGGCGTGAGCTGTCCAACAACACGTTGGAGCAGCCCGCTGGCTCGCATCCGCTCGCCGCGGCTGCTCACCGCGGGCGTTAGCTTTCAAGAAGGGAATGCACGTGCATGTTCGAATAGTGCATCAGGGTCAGGGAGGTGGAAATCGTGTTCCTCTGCGATGCCCGCACTGCGGTCAAAACGGCACGTTCGAGCCGGTTCAAAACATTCCGGACCTGAAAGTGCCGCAGCACTGGCTAGGACTCCGAAAGTGTCCGAATCCGACATGTGACGGACAGCTGTTTATCATCGCGAACGATGCGTTCGTTATCGAGAAGTCCTACCCGGCTCTGCGCATCGACTTCGACGCTGCTGGTATCCCGGAAAGGATCAAGAAGACGCTCTCCGAGGCAATCACCTGTCACGCCGAAGCATGCTATGCGGCCGGCGCCATCATGGTCCGCCGGTGCCTTGAAGAGCTTTGCGAAGATCGACAAGCTGCTGGCGGTGACCTGAAGGCCAGGATCGGGGCTCTTCGCGCAAAGGTGGTCTTGCCAAATGAGCTATTTGACGCGATGGATGAGCTTCGCATTCTTGGTAACGATGCAGCACACGTGGAGGCAAAGGTCTATGACAGCATTGGCGAACCTCAGGTAAGTATTGCGCTCGAGCTAACGAAGGAAATCCTGAAAGCCACGTATCAATTGGACACGCTAGTAAAGAAGATCCAGGCGTTGAAGGGGAAACCGTGAAAGCTAACCCCCGCATCCAGGCGCCGGCGCGCGGGCTGGTGATCGTCCAGACCGCGAGGTGGACAGCGCCTGCGGCGCCTGATGCGGAGCGTTAGACGGAAGAGTAGAAGTGCGCAAAACACCCATCTCCGATCCGATTGCTTCGCTTGAGTTGCTGTTAGTCGCTCCCGACGGTGCTGAGGTTCCAGTGTCTGCCAAGGTGGGGCGACCCTACCGTGCGGGCGGATCGGCATGGGCCTGTCCATGCGCGCTCGAGGGAATCGATGGCATGTATCCCGACATATTTGGAGAAGGCTCTGTCCAGTCGCTCGCCCTCGCTCTCGCCCTCGTCCGTCAACGCCTTGGCCAGTCGTGATCGCGGGCGCGTACGGCGGTGCGACCGCCAAGCGTTCCATCTGGATCACCCAGGCGCTCCCCGCGATTATTGCCCTGGCATTGGTCTACGCTGCTCACACCTCGATCGTGAGCCCGTCGTAGGCGCACTCGGCGTCGACGTCGGCGGTGCGCGCTAGCATGTCGGGGCCCAGGTGAGTGAGGACGAGCCGTTTGCAGCCGAATGCGCTCCGGTGGGCCATCACCGTCCGGTAGTCGAGGTGGTACTTGACGGGCTTGTCGAAGGTGTAGGCCTCGCAGATGAAGAGATCGGCCGCGCGGGCGACGTCGAGGAGCGCGTCCGTCCATTCGGTATCACCGGAGTACGCGACGACTTTGTCGCCGGCGCTCACGCGGAGCGCCAGCGGCGGCGCGCCGCTCGCGTGGACGACCTCGTAGGGCTTCACCGAGATGCCGGCGAGGGCGGCCGGGCGTCGATTCTCGAGCTCCAGGTACTGCACTTCGAAGCGACGGCCGGTGCGCGACGATCCGGGGAACATCATCTCCATCGCGTCGAGCACGCGGTACTCCACGCCGGTCGGGCCTGCGATGACGAGCGGCTGAGTCCGGCGGCGAAACTGCGCATCGAGGATCAGGAACGGCAGGCCACCGAAGTGGTCACCGTGCAGGTGGGTCAGCAGCACCGCGTCCAGCGTCAGCGGCTCGACGCCCTGACGCTTCATGGCGAGCATGGACGTGGCTCCGCAGTCGAGCAGCACCCGCCTCGTCCCCGTCTCGAGGAGAATGCACGTCTGATGGCGCCCGCCGTTACCGAACGCGTCGCCGGAGCCGAGGAAGGTGACGCGCACGCGATCAGGCGCGCGTGACGGCGGCGATGGCGTCGCCGAGGATCTGCACGGCCTCGTCAACCTGCTCGCGCTCGATGACGAGCGGCGGTCCGAGCATGATCAGGTCGCCGGCGCCGTTGACCTGGCCGCCCGAGGCGTACACGATCGCGCCGCGCTTCAGCGCCTCGGCCTGGATCTTCTGGGCCATGCGCGCCGAGGCGGGGTACGGCTCGCGGCTCGCCGGATCGCGAACGATCTCGACGGCGGCCATGAGCCCGATCCCGCGCACATCGCCCACGGCAGGAAGATCGGCGAGGCCGCGCAGTCGCACCATCAGGTGCTCGCCCATGACAGCGGCGCGGGCGACGAGGTCGTGGCGCTCGAGGTAACGCATCACGGCCAGGCCGGCAGCGGCCACGACCGGATGGTGGCTGTAAGTGAAGCCGTGATGAAAGCCGCCGCCGGCGTTCACGGTCTCGACGATACGTCCGCCTGCCATCACGGCTCCGCCTGGTACGTAGCCACTGGTCAGGCCCTTGCCGGTCGTGAGGATGTCGGGCCGCACGCCCGGCCAGTGCTCCATGCCGAACCATCGTCCGGTGCGGCCCATGCCCGTCATCACCTCGTCGGCGATGAAGAGCACGCCGTGGCGGTCGCACGTCTCTCTCACGAGCCCGTAATACTCGGGCGGTGGAACGACCGCTCCTGCCGAGGCGCCGATGGCCGGCTCCGCGATGAAGGCGGCCACCGTGTCGGGGCCTTCTTCACGGATCTTTGCATCCAGTCCCTTCGCGCACTCGAGTGAGCAGCGGGCGCCGCAGCCGGGAAGCCGGCAGCGATACGGATAGGGCGCGGGGATGAACGGAGTCACGGGAAGCATCGGATCGAAGTCGGCGCGCAGGCTCGGGCGGCCGGAGACAGCCAGCGCTCCGATCGACGAGCCGTGGAACGACGGCCAACGCGCGATGACCTTGTGGCGGCCGCGCTCACCGCGCGCGACGTGATACTGCCGCGCCAGCTTGATCGCGGTCTCGGTGGCCTCCGATCCGCCGGCGACCAGGTAGAGCCTCGCGTCGTCCACGGGAACACGCGTGGCCAGGGCCGCCGCGAGCTGCTCGACCGGCTCCGATGTGAGCTCGGTGCCGTGAACGTAGGCGAGCTGACGCGCCTGGTCGCCGATCGCATCGGCGACCTCGCGCACGCCGTGGCCGATCCCGACGACGATGGCGCCACCCGCGGCGTCGATGAGTCGCCGCCCGGTCTCGTCCCAGACGAACGCGCCCTCACCGCGGACCGCGCGCGGAAACGTCCAGCCGGGGCGCTGGCGATAGAAGACCCCAGGCACGGGCGGGATTTTAACGCGCCGGCGGACCGGCTGGCCTTTTTGCGGGAGAAGGGTGGCCGGCCGGTATGATGGAATCATGCGCTCAATCGTGATCGCCGCGTTGTCGATGACCCTCGGCCTCGCCGTACCGTCGGCGCACGCCCAGAACCTCGACGCAGCCTCGTCCGAAGCGCTGGCGGCAACGCTCGAGATGCTCACCGATCCCAGCCAGCGCGCCGGCGCCATCGCCGGCAATTCCGATGCGCGGGCGGTGGATCAGAAGATCCGCTCACTGACCGGCTCGGACCAGTTGACGGAAGAGCTCTACGGCCTCGCGGCCCAGATCTTCGAAGACCTCGGTCGCAGCCAGGGCGGCGACGTCGGGAAGATGCTCGGCGCGCTCGAGCAGGGCCAGCAGGATCCGGCAGCGCTCGCCGCCATGCTCAGCCCCGCCACGCTCGCCCGGCTGCGCGAGCTGGCGACGAAGATCTCGGATCAGCGCAAGTAGGACGACACGAACGTCCCCGCCGTGCCCGTGGATGCGAAGCGGTCGAGACGGAACGGCGCCGCGCTGACGGGCGGCTCGGCGCCAGTGATCAGCGCGGCCATCATCTCGCCGACGGCTGGCGCCAGCTTGAAGCCGTGGCCGCTCATCCCGGCGGCGATCCAGAACCCACGCACCGACGATTCGTCGAGGATCGGCATCCAGTCGGGCGTGATGTCGAAGGCGCCGGCGTACCCCTGCCGATAGCGCGCGTCGGCCAGCCTCGGAAGCGCGCGGCTCGTGCGTTCGAGCACGCCCTCGGCCTCGTCCAGTCCGACCTCGGCGCCCAGCAGCTCGGGATCCATGGGGTGCTGGGTCTCGTCGTCGGTGAGTGATCCGGTCAGGGTGAGGCCGCCGCTCTCCGGTCTCACGTACGAGCCGCCGGCCAGGTCGAGGTAGACGATGTGCGGAGCGCCGAAGCCGGCGTCGCGCTCGACGATGAGGACGGGATGACGGCCGATCACGATCGGAAGCGTCACGCCCGCCAGCGCTGCGATCGCTGGTGACCAGAGGCCGGCCGCGTTCACGACGACAGGCGCCTCGATCCGCTCTCCCGACGCGGTCATGACGCCCGTCACCCGCGTGCCCCTCGTGGCGATCATCGTCACCTCGGTGCCTTGCTCGATGACGACGTTTCGGCGCCGCGCGGCATCGGCGTAGCCGCTCGTCACGCCGACGGGATCGCCATAGCCCGATTCGGGCTCGTACAAGACGGCGCCGAGTCCGGTCGTGTCGATGCGACCATCGACCAGCGCAACGTCGGAAGGCTCGAGCACCCGGGCGCGGACTCCGAGCGCCTGCTGGAGGGTCAGCGTCTTCTCGAGCTGCGGCCGCATCGAGGGCGACACGCCGATGAGGACGCCGCACCCTGTGTAACCGGCATGTCCCCCGACGGCATCGCCGAAGCTCTGAAAGATCTTCAGCGAGCGCAGGACCATCTGCGTCGTCTCGGGGGTCGGATACAGCTGGCGGACGATTCCGACCGAACGGCCGGTGCCGCCGGCGCCCAGGAACTTGCGCTCGAGGACGAGGATCTTTCTGACGCCCCGCTGGGCGAGGTGGTAGGCGATCGAGGCTCCCGTGACACCGCCGCCGACGATGACGACGTCGGCGGTTCGCGTCACCGCTGGAGCGAGCCGACGATCTGACGCGCCTCGGTTCCGGCGAGGAGGTGGACGGGATCGCCCGTGCTCACCGCGCCAGGCACGAGCACCCGCGCGTACACCCGGCTCCGCCCGGGATGGCGCTTCTGGGAGACACGCGAGTAGTCGCCGTGGAGGAACGAGCGCGTGATGTTCACGCACGGGCTCGTGTAACGCGTGATCTGGAGGATCAGCGCGTCACCGATCTTCAGGATGGCCTCCGGCACTACCGCGCTCCAGTCGAGCCCGGCGATCGTGAGGTTCTCACCGAGGCCACCCGGGACGATCGGATGGCCTTCCACCCGCAACGCCTCGATCGCCTCCACCGCGAAGATGCAGACCGCACGCTCCGGTCCGCCGTGGTGCTCGTGATCACGGTGGCCATCGCCTTCGAGTCCGTGCACCGTGACCTCGGCGCGAGCGACGGCCGTCTTCGGCACGCCTCCCGCCGACACGCTCACCTGAACGATCCGTCCCGTCACAGCGTCACCTCGATTCCGATGTGCTGGGCCACCGCGCGATTGTACGCGAGTCGGGCGGTGGCCAGGTCCTCCAGCGCCCAGCCGACCGACTTGAACGCGGTGATCTCGCCATCGCTCGTGCGTCCCGGGCGCGTGCCCGTGACGATTTCCGCCAGCTCAGCGACGACGTGGTCGCGGCCGATGGCGCCTTCTTTCATCGGGATGAGCACGTCGCCGGCCTCCTCGAGGGCGCCCGCGTAGGTATCGACGACGACGCGAGCTCGCCGGATCGCCTCGCTGTCGGCCTCCCGGTCGGTCGGCCTGAACGCCCCGACGAGGTCGAGGTGAGCTCCCGGGCTGAGGTCAGCGCCGTGGACGATGGGCTCCCGTGAGGTCGTCGCGCACGTGACGATGTCGGCGCGTCGCACCGCGGCCCGCGGATCGTCGGCGAGCTGGACCGGAACGCCGAGCCGGCGGCGCATGCCCTCCACGAACGAGCGTGCTCGAGCGGAATCTCGCCCGACGACCGTGACGTCCTGGATGGGACGGTCGGCGGCCAGGCACATGAGCTGGAAGCCGGCCTGGACGCCGGCTCCGAAGCAGACGACGCGGCCGGCATTGCGCCGGGCCAGGAAGCGTGCGGCGAGCGCCGAGGTGGCGCCGGTCCTCAGCGCGGTGAGGTACGTTCCTTCCACGAGGGCGAGAGGCCGGCCGGTCGTCCCGTCCATCAATATATATGTCGCGTGGATGGTCGGAAGCCCCCGGCCACGGTTGCCCGCGTACACGCTCACCAGCTTGCTGCCCAGGTCCTGGTCATCGCCGGATTCGGGACGGAGCGCGGCCGGCATCACGAGCAACACGCCGTCCGGGTCGACGGCCAGGGCGGTGCGGGGCGGGACGTCGGCGCGACCAGCGGCGCTGAGCGCGAACGCCTTCGCCAGCGCGGCGACGACCTCGCGCGGCGTCAGCACGCGCTCGAGATCGGCGCGCGAGAGGATCAGCACGCTAGCGGGCGTGACTCGAGCCCGGCGCGACCTCGGCGCGGCGGATCATGCGCTGGACGCGCGCCTCCAGCACCATCTCGCTCCGCTGGTTGAGCACGCGGTGGGCGTACGTCACGATGCCGCGATCCGGCTTCTTGGTCTCGCGCTTGTCCATCACCTCGACCTCGACCCTCACCGTGTCGCCCTCGAGGACCGGAGCGACCACGCGGATCTCGCCGCCCAGCCAGGCCATGCCCGTGCCGTGGATGAGGCCGGTCTGCATGATCAGGCCCTCGGACAGCGCGAAGGTCAACGCTCCCGGCGCGGCCCGCCGGCCGAAGACGGATTCCTTCTGAACGAACTCCATGTCCATGAAGAGCGGCTCGGTGAAGCCACACTGGTTCACGAAGTTGACGATGTCGGTCTCGGACACCGTGCGGCACAGCGTGTGATACCTCGCCCCGATGGAGTGCTCCTCGAACGTCAGTCCGCGTCCCAGCATGTGGCTCCTCCTCGCTACGGGGTACGCGCCTACTCGCCCAGATAGGCCCGGCGGACGTCGGCATTCTCGCCCAGTTCGGCCGCGCTGCCGGTCAGCACGATCGTGCCCGTCTCCAGCACGTAGCCGCGGTGGGCGATCTCGAGCGCCATTGCCGCGTTCTGCTCGACCAACAGGATGGTCATGCCCTGCCGGTTGATGTCCGTGATCGTGGCAAAGATCTGCTCGACGAGCACCGGCGCCAGGCCCATGCTCGGCTCGTCGAGCAGGAGCAGGCGCGGGCTGGCCATGAGCGCGCGTCCGATGGCGAGCATCTGCTGCTCACCGCCCGACAGCGTTCCCGCCACCTGGCCGATGCGCTCCTTCAGGCGCGGGAACAGCGTGAACACGCGCTCGAGGTCGGACTCGACGCCGCCGTCGGTCCGCAGATAGGCACCCATCGTGAGGTTCTCGCGCACGGTCAGCCGGTTGAAGATGCGCCGGCCCTCGGGGACGTGGGCAACGCCGCGCAGCACGACGTCGTGGGCGGCGACGCCGGCGAGCGGACGCTCCTCCAGCGTGATGTGGCCCCGGCGAGGGGAGAGCAATCCCGAGATGGTCTTGAGGGTCGTGGTCTTCCCCGCCCCATTGTTGCCGAGCAGCGCCACGATCTCGCCCTGGCGCACCTCGAGCCCCACGCCCTTCAGGGCGTGGATCTCGCCGTAATAGACGTGCAGGTCGTCAATGCGCAGCACGGCGCCGTCCCAGATAGGCCTCGATCACGCGGGGATCGGCCTGCACGTCGCGCGGCGGGCCCTCGGCGATCTTCTCGCCGTGGTCGAGCACGGTGACACGGTCGGAGACTCCCATCACGACGCGCATGTTGTGCTCGATGAGGAGCACGGCCAGACGAAGCTCGGTGACGACGCGCCGGAGCAGGGCCATCAACGCGCCCGCCTCCGACTGCGTCATGCCGGCGGTCGGCTCGTCGAGCAGGAGCAGCGCGGGCTCGGAGGCGAGCGCGCGGGCGATCTCCAGCCGCCGCTGGTCGCCGTAGGGCAGATTGCGCGCGATCTCGTTGGCGCTGGCGCGCAGCCCCACGCGATCGAGCAGCTCGGCGGCGCGCTGCCACAGGCCACGCTCGACCTCCTGGAAGCGACGGCCCCGGGCCAGGACGTCGCGCAGGCCGAGCGGGACGCGGGCGTGCATGCCGATCAGAACGTTCTCGATCGCGGTCATGTTGCCGAAGAGCCGGATGTTCTGGAACGTCCGGCAGATGCCGAGCGCGGTGATCTGATCGGGACGGAGACCGACGAGCGAGCGGCCCTGCCACGTCACGGCGCCGGCGTCGGGGGTGTAGAGGCCGGTGAAGACGTTGAACAGCGTCGTCTTGCCGGCGCCGTTGGGGCCGATGATCGAGGCGATCCCACCGTCGAGCGTGAAATCGACGCGGTTGACGGCGGTGAGGCCGCCGAACCGCTTGGTCACTCCGCGCGCCTCGAAGCGCGTCACCGGAGCTCTCGCTGGCGGCGGCGGGCGGGGAGGATCCCCTGCGGCCGGAAGATCATCATGAGCACGAGGATGATGCCGAAGATCATCCGCTCGTACTTCGCCGGCTCGAACTGGGTCGGCAAATCGGCCAGGTTGAACCCGAGAATCGTGACGCCGGCGTTCTTCAATTCGTTGAGCCAGAGCGAGAAGCCCTTGAGGACCTGGAGGTTCAGGACGGTGACGGCCATGGCGCCGAGGACCGCGCCCGGGATCGATCCCATGCCGCCGAGGATCACCATCGAGAGGACGCCGATCGATTCCAGGAAGGTGAACGACTCGGGGTTGATGAAGAGCTGCTTGGCCGAGAAGACGACGCCCATGACGCCGGCGAACGAGGCCCCGCACGCGAAGGCGAGGAGCTTCGCGCGCACGAGCGGGACCCCCATGGCCTGGGCGGCCACCTCGTCCTCGCGGATGGCCTCCCACGCGCGCCCGATGTGCGAGTCCTCGAGTCGCCGATTGACCACGATGACGACGGCCACGATGAGGAGCACCAGAAAGTAGAAATACTCGCCGTAGGGCAATCCGAACGGCGCCGGCGGGCGGCCGATCGGCGTGATGCCCTTGGGGCCGTTGGTGAAGTTGATGGGCTTGTCGAGATTGTTCGCGAGCACGCGGATGACTTCGCCGAAGCCGAGCGTGACGATCGCCAGGTAATCTCCGTGCAGGCGCAGGACGGGCAGGCCGAGGAGGATGCCGGCGCCGGCGGCGACGAGGAGGCCGACGAGCAGGAAGAGGTAGAACATCGACGGCGGCAGGGGAAAGCCGCCGCCGAAGATCTCGTTGCCCTGGGGGGAGCCAGGAATCGCCCAGGCGTACGCGCCGACGGCGAAGAACGCGACGTAGCCCAGATCGAGCAGTCCGGCCAGGCCGACCACGATGTTCAGTCCCAACGCCAGCGCCACGAAGATGCCGACCTGGGTCGCCACTTCGAGGTAGTAGCCGTTGTACGCGCCGATCAACGGCATGAGGACCAGCAGGGCAAGGCCGAGCAGACCGACGCGCAGCCAGCGCGAGACGCGCGCGAGATAGACGAAGAGCACCGCGCCCTGGAAGGCGAGGAACGCCAGCACCGAGCGGGGAAACGTCGCGACCGCCGTGCTCGACACGGCCACCGCCGCGATGGCCAGCGCGGAATGCAGCATCATGCGCGGCCCCGGATGACCTCGCCGAGCAGGCCCTTGGGCCGGAAGATCAGGATCACGATGAGCACGGAGAACGCGAAGATGTCCTTGTACTCCGCCCCGAAGGCGCCGCCGGTCAGCAGCGAGAGATACGAGGCGGCCAGCGCCTCGAGCAGCCCGAGCACGAGTCCGCCGAGCATGGCGCCGGGAATGTTGCCGATGCCGCCGAGCACGGCGGCCGTGAACGCCTTCAGCCCCGGGATGAATCCGGTATAGGGATTGATGAGCCCGTACTGAACGCCGAACAAGACGCCGGCCGCGCCGCCCATGGCCCCGCCGATGAGGAAGGTCAGCGAGATGATCCGGTTCACGTTGATCCCCATGAGACTCGCGGCCGCCTGATCCTCGGCGACCGCGCGGATGGCCGTGCCGATCTTGGTCCGATTCACCAGCACGTGCAGCACGCCGAGCATGGCCAGCGCCGCCACGATCACCACCAGCGACTTCACCGAGACGTCGATGGTCTGGGTCAGCTCGAAGCGCACGTTGAGCACGTCCATCGTCGGGTAGACGAGATTGAAGGCGTTGCGCCAGAGCGACTCGAAGAGGCGGATCGCGTCCTGCAGGAAGAACGAGATCCCGATGGCCGAGATCAGCGGGATCAGGCGCGGCGCGTGACGGAGCGGGCGATAGGCGACGCGTTCCACGGTCACCGCGAGCAGGCCGCTGGCCGCCATGCCCGCGAGGAGGACCAGCACCAGGACGAGCGGCCAGGGCAGGCGGTCGAGCATCCCGGCGCCCTTGAGCCCGAGCATGATCTCGACGCCGACGAAGGCGCCCACGATGAAGATCTCCGAGTGCGCGAAATTGATGAACTCGAGGACGCCGTAGACCATCGTGTAGCCGAGCGCGATGAGGGCGTACATGAAACCGAGGATGAGTCCGTCGAGCAGGACCTGGGGCAGGATGCCGAGGAGGAGCGGGAGGTCCATGCGCGAGGGCGGGGGATGCGGAGCGGGCCGGCCGGACCGGCCCGCTCCGACAGTGGCCCGGCGCTAGTTCTTCGAGGCGCTGGGGGGCGCGATCGCGAGCTGCTTCACGATCTTGTTGTCGCCCCACTTCTGCGGATCGTCGCTGTCGACCTGGAGCACGAAGTACAGCGCCTTCTTCCGATCGCCCTTGGCGTCGAACTCGATATCGCCGGTGATGCCGGACAGCTTCACCTTGCGAACGGCGACCGCCACGTCCTCACGGCTGGGCGCCTTGCCGCCCTTGGCCGCCGCTTCGATGGCCTTGAGGGCGACCGTCGCGGCATCGTAGGCCTCGGCAGCGTAGGGCTCGGGGTTCTTGCCGAACTTCTTCTTGAAGTCCTCCACGAACTGCTTCGCCTTGGGCAACGCCGAGGCCGGGCCCGCCGCCGACGTGTAGTACATCCCGACGACGTTCTTGCCCGCGATCTTGGCCAGGTCGGACGAATCCATGCCGTCCGGCCCCATGAACTTCGACTTCACGCCCTTCTCGCGCGCCTGCTTGAAGAACGGCGCGCCCTGGTCGTAGATCCCGCCGAAGTAGATGAGGTCGGGATTGCGCGCCCGGATGGGGGTGATGATCGGGTCGAAGTTCGACTTCTCCTCGGTGCCCTCGAAGCCGAGCACGTTGAGGCCCTTCTTCTTGGCGTCGTCGCGGAAGAACTCGGCGACACCCTGGCCGTACGGCGTCTTGTCGTGGATCACGTAGACGGTCTTCGCGTTGAGGCTCTTCGCGAACTCCGAGCCGACCACGCCCTGGACGTCGTCGCGTCCGCACACGCGGTTGACGTTGGTGTACTTGCGGTCGGTCACGGTGGGATTGGTGTTGGCCGGCGAGATCATGGCCAGGCTGACTTCTTTGTAGACCTCGGACGACGGGATGGCCACGCCCGAGTTCAGATGCCCGATGATCGCGAGAATGTCCTTGTCGGCGATGATGTTCTTGCTGTTGGAGACGCCGACGTCGGGCTTGGCCTGGTCGTCGTACGGCACGAACTCGACCTTGAAACCCATCTTCTCGAGCGGGCCCTTGAACTTCTCGACGGCGAGCTGGGCGCCGAGTTTGATGCCTTCGCCGAGCGCGGCCTGGCCGCCGCTGAGCGGGCTCTGAGACGCGATCTTGATCGTCCCTTTGCCCTGGGCAATGGGCGCGCCGGCCGGCACCGCGGCGAGCGCGAGAACGACGAGGACACCAACGACCGAGCGAGTGATGGAATTCCTCATCGGCAGCCCCTCCTCAGCGGAGTCGGTCGAGCTGTGGACGCCACGACGTTTGTGCCGCGTCATTATAGCGACCGACGTTGGGTGGTGGTCAAGTTACGCGCGCTCTCGATCGCCCCGAGAAATCGGCGCGTGGCCGCTTCCGGATCGGGCGCCGCGCACACCGCCGAGATGACGGCCACGCCGTCGGCGCCCGCGTGGATGACCTGGGCGACATTGTCGTGCGTGATGCCCCCGATCCCTATCAGGGGAACACTGATCTCGCCGCGAAGTTTCCCGATGAGTTCGGGGCCGACGAGCTGGAAGTCGGGTTTGGTGCCGGTGGGAAACATCGAGCCGACGGCAACGTAATCGGCGCCCGCGGCCTGGGCGGCCCGCGCCTGCTCGAGGCTGTGCGTGGACAGGCCGAGGATCATCCCGGGTCGGAGCAACGGCCGCGCGGCCGCGGGGGGCAGATCGTCCTGGCCCAGATGGACGCCGTCGGCACCGAGGGCGAGCGCGAGGTCGAGCCGGTCGTTGACGATGAACGTCGCGCCCGCCGCGCGACAGCGGTCGCGCAGCCGTTCGGCCATCGGCAGGAGGCGTCCCGATGGCCACTCCTTCTCGCGGAGCTGAACGAGGCGACAGCCTCCGGCCAGCGTCGCGTCCAGAATCGTCAGGAGATCGCGCCCGCGCGCCGCGGCACGGTCGAGGATCACGTAGAGGCGCGGATCCTTCACGGGTGCAGGCGGCGGCCGTCGACGCTGGTGAAGCGGCCCTCCACGAACGCGGGATCGCTCAGGACCTTGAGCAGGTAGGGAATGGACGTCTTGACGCCCTCCACCGTCGTCTCGAACAGCGCGCGCCGCATCCGATCGAGCGCCTCGGCGCGGTCCTGGCCGTAGACGATCACCTTGGCCAGCAGCGAGTCGTAGAAGGGCGGGACGTCGTAGGGCGCCATCATGTGGCTGTCGACGCGGACGTTGTAGCCGCCGGGCGCGATCCAGGCGGTCACACGGCCGACGCTCGGCGCGAAGGTCTCGGGATCCTCGGCGTTGACCCGGCACTCGAACGCGTGGCCGTCGAGGCGGATGGCGTCCTGCCGGTAGCCCAGGGGCTCGCCAGCGGCGATGCGGATCTGCTCACGGATGAGGTCGAGCCCGGTCACCATCTCGGTCACCGGGTGCTCGACCTGGATGCGTGTGTTCATCTCGATGAAGTAGAAGTTGCCGCCGCCGTCGACGAGGAACTCGACGGTGCCCGCGTTCACGTAGTTGACCGCGGTGGCGGCGAGCAGCGCCGCCCGGTGCAGGCCGTTGCGCGTCTCCCGCTTGAGGGCCGGCGCGGGCGACTCCTCGATGAGCTTCTGGTGCCGCCGCTGGACGCTGCAGTCACGCTCGCCGAGGTGAACCCGGATGCCGTGGGTGTCGCCCAGGACCTGCACCTCGACGTGGCGCGCCTCCTCGACGTACTTCTCGCAGTAGACCTCCGACGATCCGAAGGCAGCCGCGGCCTCGGACTCGCAGGCGGCGAAGGCCTGCGCGGCGCTCTCGCGCTCGCGGACGATCCGCATACCGCGCCCGCCGCCACCGGCGGCGGCCTTGAAAATGACGGGATAGCCGACGCGGTCGGCGACCTCGACCGCTTCGGTCACGTCCTGGAGCGGCCGCTCGCTGCCGGGAACGACCGGCACTCCGGCCGCCTTGGCGAACTCGCGTGCCTGGGCCTTATCGCCCATCAACCGGATCGACTCCGCCGAGGGCCCGATGAAGGTGATCCCGCACGCCCGGCAGATGTCGGCGAAGGCGGGGTTCTCGGCGAGAAAGCCGTAGCCGGGATGGATCGCCTCGCTGTCGGTCACGGCCGCCGCCGAGATGATCGACGGGATGTTGAGATAGCTCGAGCGCGCGTCGTTCGGCCCGACGCAGATCGACTCGTCGGCCAGCCGCACGGGCAGCGAGCGGGCGTCGGCGGTCGAATGGGCGATGACCGTGCGCACGCCCAGCTCACGGCACGTGCGGATGATGCGGAGGGCGATCTCGCCCCGGTTGGCGATCAGGATCTTATGAAACACGGGCGGCTCCGACTATCTTCGCCTCACTTCGTTCTCGGTCCCACGCAGGCTCGCCTCGCGCCTCGACGCCGCTGCGGCTTCGCACGGCCACGGCGATCCTCACGTACAACCGCGTAGGCTCCGGTCGCTTCGAAGCCGCTGGCATCGTGGGCGCGTGATGTCGCACTACCCGCCGAGGAGGTTGCGCCACTGGGACTCGAGCTCGGCCAGGCGCATGCCGTAGACCTGGGTCATCGCGGCCGCGATCGAGTCACCGTTGCCGAGGCGCATCAGCACGGTGCGCACGGAGGCGAGCCCACCGCGGATCACCAGATCTTCGGTCACCCAGAGGGCGATGTCGTACCCGACGCGCGCGCGGGCGGGGTCAGGGTCGCCGATGAGGGCTTCGAGGCCGCCGAGCGTGAGTCCACCCGGTCCGCGCAGGAGCGGATCGACGCGGACGCCCTCCAGGTACTGGGCCAGTCCCTCCTGAAGCCAGCGCGGAGTCCGACCACGCGACAGCTCGTGGATGGCAGCGTGGGCGTACTCGTGAACGACCAGCTGATCGAGCGCGGCGCCGGACGGCAGGCCGGTGCCGAGGGGCAGGCGGATCTTTCCGTCGTACAGGCCCGTCACCCACCCATGGACCCGCGTCACGTCGTGGAACTGGACGCCTTCGTAGAGGACGATGGTCACGCGCTCGGTCGGGTGGTAGTCGAGCTGATCGCCGACCCGTTCCCATGCTCGTTCGAGCGCCTGGACGACGGGCCGAACCGCTTCACCGCCGGCCGCTCGGTGCTTGACGACGAAGTGCTCCGTCGTCTCCCGCTGGAACGCCGCTTCGACGCGGCGCTCACGCTCGATCTTTTCGAGCAGGCGTCGCGCTGCCGCGTGCCCGGGCTCACGAGCGAGGAGCGCCGTGAGGTGAGCCAGCGCGAGGTCGGTCTGATCGCGCTGGTCGTAGAGCCGGGCCAGGAGCAGCCGCACCTCGACGTCGTCCTCGGTGGCCGTGGCGCGTTCGAGCGGTTCGAGGGCCTCGGTCGGACGCCCTCCGTGGATCGCGGCGATGCCCGCGGCCTTGAGGAGCGCG
>Ga0209056_10003673_pt1 | contig 16317 bp, 13 predicted proteins | sample GraSoiAngelo_114_FD_185876 | JGI IMG/M metagenome (GOLD analysis project Ga0209056, IMG submission 185876) | Grasslands soil microbial communities from the Angelo Coastal Reserve, California, USA - 14_0903_13_40cm (SPAdes) (version 2) | ecosystem: Environmental > Terrestrial > Soil > Grasslands... | reverse complement strand
AAAGCTGGCGGGGATAATGCGTCATGCGATCCTTCAAACCCACCAGCGACAACGCCGTCTCGACGTGCTCCCGGCGTTCGGCCTTTGACAGCCTGGTCAACAGCAGCGGTAATTCTACATTTTCGAACGCGGTAAGTACCGGAATCAGGTTAAACGTCTGAAAGACGAAGCCGATCGTGTGATTCCGCCAAACGGCGAGTTGGCTTTCTCTCATTTGAGAAATCTCGGTGCCGCCGACCATGATCTGCCCTTTGGACGGCCGGTCTATACCGGCAATCAGGTTGAGCAGCGTCGATTTTCCGGAGCCGGATGGGCCCATCAGGCAGAGAAACTCGCCGGAACCGATACCGAGATTGGTGTCGCAAAGCGCGACGATTTCGGCCGCCTCCTTTTTGAAGGTCTTGGTCACATTCCGAATGTCAACGGCACTCATTGCGGCTACCTTGATTGCTTCACTTCCACACGATCGCCGGCCTTCAGTTGACTTAATTGCTCACCGACGATGATTGCTTCCGTCCCCACAAGTCCCGCGGAAATGAACACATCGCTACCAACTTCCTTTCGAATCGTGATCGGTTTGACCTGGACCTTGCCATCCGCAACAACGAAGACGGCCTTCCCCGATTCCCGGTCCAGGAGCGCCCGCTTCGGCACAACGTAGAGTTTCTCCTCCGCGTTTACCCCCCTTGATTTGTCTTCAGACTCCAGGAATGTCACGCGAGCATTCATTTCCGGCCGGATATATTCGTCGGGCTCGGTAAACTTCACCTTAACCTGAACGGTCGCCTTTTGGCGATTGGCTTCCGGCGCTATCTCGTCGACTCGGCAGTTATACACGCGGTCCGGAAACGCATCCGTCAGAACCGTGCATGACTGATTCGGCCGGATACGATTGAAGTCGTTTTGATTGATATCGAGTTCGACCTGGATGTCATGGAGGTCCGCCAGCGTCACGACGAAGGACTTTGCGCCGCGATCGCCGACGAAGGACGTCGTTACCATCTCGCCCTGTTCAACGTTGCGCTCGAGAATCGTGCCATCGCGCGGCGCCCGAATTTCCGTGGCATCGAGTATGGTCTTCGCATAATCCATGGCGGCTTTCGCTCGCCCGGTCTCGGATCGGGCGTTGTCAATCTGCTCCTGACGTGGGCCTTGCCGGATAAGTTCGTATGTTTTCGTTAATGCGGCAAGGTTCGCGCGGGCGCTATCATAACGGCCCTTGGCTTCGTCGAGCGTTTGCGCGGACGCGACGCCTTCCTTCACGAGCCCTTCGATGCGCCGCAACTGTAATTCATCCGTGCGCAGTTCCGCCTGCGCGCGTTCCACATCCGCTTTGGCCCGCTCGATCTCCTCAGGGCGCGAGCCGCGCTCCAACTCGGCCAGGCGTGCCCGTGCGGCGTCGTAGGCCGATTGAGCCTGATCGAGCTGGGCACGGTATTCGCGGTCTTCAAGCCGGACCACCAACTGATCCCGCCGAATACGATCGCCCTTCTCCACGCCGATCCACGCGACACGGCCTGCGACCTTGGACCCGACCTGAATCTTGTGATGGGCAACAACGTAGCCTGTCGCGACCAGAACCGCGGACTGCGAGGAGAATTCGGCGCGCGGCCGCACCGTGTCGACAACGGAGGCGGCACTCGGCCGGCGCAGCATGACCAGGGCCGGTAAGCCGCCGGCAACGAGGACAAGCATTACGATGAAAAGGCCAATATTTCTTCGCGGACCCGGCTCTGCACGCTTGGTCTTATCGATTTTTAGTTTCTTCAGCTCGCTTGAAAGATTGTCCATGTGCGACTTTAACTCTTGCCGCGCTAAACCTCCGTCCGCAGCGCGCGGACGATTGTCAGGCGCGCGGCCAATCGGGCCGGCAGAAACCCGCCCAGCGTCCCCATCACGGCGGCAAATATTATTCCCTCGAGCATGAGCCGGGGCGTAACCCTGAAATCGAAGGCGATCTCCGAAAAAGTATTCATGTTAAAAGTCCCGGTCGATATTCCGTTCACGGGCAGCGCAAGCAGACAGCCCAGGACACCGCCAACGAGCGCCAGGAGCAGCGATTCGAGCATAAATGAAAACAGAATGTTGCGCCTTTTGAAACCCAGCACTCGCAGGGTCGCAATCTCGCGAGTGCGATACGCCGTCGCGGCATACATCGTGTTCATCACCGCGAAAGATGAGCCAACAGCCATGATCGCGGCAATGAGATACCCAAGAACCTTGATTGGCAACGCACTTCCGGTCTGGGCCTCGAAATATTCTCTCTGTCGAAACACGTCGAGCCGGATTTTGCGGTCGTTTGCGAGTTTATCGCGGACCGCAACAAGCGAGGCTTCGTCCGCGCATCGGACCAGTAGGGAGCTGTAGATCGGCCGCTCAAATTCGCCTGAGATCTCGTTGTAGTCGCCCCAGATCTCGGAGTCGTATGCTGTATGCGCCGCGTCGAGAATTCCAACGACATTCCACATGGATCTGCCGATTTTGATATTGTCGCCAAGCTTTGCATCCTTAAACCGGTTCGCGATCGAGCGGCTGACAGCGACTTCGCGCAGTCCTGGCCGGAACATGCGTCCTTCGACCAACTTTACACGCGGCCGCAGCTCCAGCGACTTGTCCGAAACCCCCCGAACAATAACGTTCGCTGTCTCTCCAGTAAGCCTCGGCTGATTGATCAGCACAATGATTTCGCCGGCAACCGTTGTGACACCTTCTGTGGTTTCAACGGTAGGCTTGATGTCGCGGTCAAAAAAGCTGTTGGTCTCCGCCTGAGATGATTGCCGGATCAGAATCAAGTTCAATGGCTCGCCAGAGTCGACAAACGTACTCTCAAGTCCCCTTACCATCGCCAGGACGGACACGAACACCGCCACTGTGAGGGCTACGCCCAGCACAGTCATGATTGTGCCGACATGCCGGACGATGAGGCTGGCTGCGGAGGTTGTATCTGATCGGAATCATCTTCTTAGCGTCGGGGCCGGCCCAATAAAGGACAAATGGTCAATGAACCAATGAACGATTTCGCTTTTGGCCACACCCCACCGCTATTCCCCTCTACGGCGCATCGCATCCGCGATGGCCAGCCTCGATGCGGTCCAGGCAGGCACAAACGTACTCGCAAAAGCGACAACCAGCGAAACACCGGCTGCCAGCAAGATCGTTCCCCACGTCACGTCAAGAACCTGAAGGAAGCCCATCGTCATGGCATTCAGGTCCATCTCTGCGAAAAGATATCGCGCGCCAAGCGCTCCCAACAGGCCGCCTGCCAACGCGATCAAAGTCGACTCGGAAATCAACATTGCCAGCACGTGGGCCGGTGAAAAGCCTAGTGTCCTCAAAATCGCGATCTCTCCAGTCCGCTCGCGGATCGACATCGCCATGGTGTTTGCTGCAACCAATATGATCGTGAATGTCAGCACCGTCGAAACGCTGACGACCAGAGTGCGGACATTTCCCCACATCGACATGAAACCGAGCACAAATGCCTTTTCGGTTTCGCTCTTCGTGGGCGCAGTGCTGCTCATGAACGTGCTGTCGACGGTGTCGATCACGGCGGGAATTTCTTCTGTCGATCGAGCTTTAATGGCGAATGTGGAAGCGCCATTAAAGTTTCCCCATAATTCATTCAGGTAATCGTAACGTAGCAAAAGGAGGTTTTCGCTGCCTCCATCCTTTACGAACCCGCAGATGACCAACTCAATGTCGCGCGGGAAAAACGTGCCCTGCAATGTAATCCTGTCACCAATGTTCCAACCGTAACGTTTCGCCAGACTGACTCCCGCGAGCGCGGCGGTTCGCTCCTTCATGAAGGCTTCTTTTTGCTCGGGTGCAAGAGGGTTGATATCCGTGTATATATCGAAAATCCGGTCGGCATCGACGGCGAACTGCGCAAAAAAATTCGCTGGGTCTTTGTAGATGCCGCCTACCCACTGGTAGGCGCTGACTTCCTTGACGCCTGGCATTTGTCGAATCCTGTCACGATAGGCAATCGGCATTGTGTTCGCCAGAGACGTCTGATGCCGCGTGAGCACCCTCGTCGCGGAATCCGCCGTCAACGGTGGACTTTCCAACGCCTCTAGAACCGTGCGCAGTGTGCTGATCAGGAATAACGACATGCTGATGCTGAGGATCGTAAGTATCGTGCGCCGGCGGTTGCGCAAGGCATTCCTGAGAATGAGCGGAAGAAATTTCATATCGAGGACCATTACTATACGTCGAAACAGTTAGAATTGTTTAACATGGCCACACATGCCACCGCCCTCGCTCTGCTGAAAGTGCTGATTGCCGCAGCATGGGCCGATTCCCGGCTCAGCCAGGCGGAGATGAATTACCTGAAGGATCTGGCGCAAAAATTCCATTTGAACGATGAGGATTGGCTTGAACTGGAACCACATCTGGAAGATCCACCCTCGGAGAGCGAGACCAAAGCCTTCTTTCAGGATCTGCTTGCCCGAATTGCGACCGCATCTGAACGCAACGAAGTTATCCGTCACATCGAGCAAATCCTCAACGCCGATGCTCAGATTACGGCAGACGAGCACGATTTTCTGGAACAGTACACGTTCATCCTGAAGGAAGCGTCTACAGTCGAGCTTCTGGTCCGGCGCATCAAAGGATTATTTCAAAAGCGTCCCGCTGCCGCTGCCGTGGATCTGGACGAATTCCTACGCAACAGGATCTTTTTTAAGTTGCGCCGGCGCATCGGGACCGACCAGATTACGCCCGAAATGTATCGGCTGTGCCTGCTGGGTGGTTTGATGGGACTCATTGCCCAGGCCGATGGAGAGATCGATCCGCGAGAACTGGAGGAGATTCGGCGCCAGCTCCAGTTTCACGGAAGTTTTGAAGCGGAGGACCTGGAAGTGTTAATTGCCACCATCGAGGAGGAGTCCGTCCGGGGACTGGACCGCGCCCGCCTCATCTCCGAATATACGGCGAGCGCCAACTTCCAGGAACGCCTCCGTCTCCTGGATCTTCTCTTCGCCGTTGCTACCGCCGACGGCGGACTCACGCATGCCGAACTCGAACAACTCCGCGGCATCTCCGCAGCAATGGGCCTTAGCCACCGGCAATATATCGACGCGAAATTGCGGACAAAGCAAAAATGAAAATGAAAATGATCAATGAACGATTTCACACGGTCATTGGTCATTGGTCATTGGTCATTGGCCATTGATCATTTGGAATCGTTCATTGGTCATTGACCATTTTTCATTTGTTATTTTTGGAAACGTTCGTGCATGGACAGCCGGGCATGATGACAAAGGCATTTACGGCTGATGAGTTAGAAAAACGTTTGATCTCCTTCGCCTCGGCGATCATCGACCTTTCGTCGAAGTTACCCAGAACGCCACAGGGGCGCCATATTTCCCTACAGGTCCTGCGATCCGGAACTGCGACTGCGGCGAACTACGGCGAGGCTCGGGGAGCGGAGAGCCGATCAGATTTCACACACAAATTGGGGGTCGTCCTGAAGGAACTCAATGAAACGGCGGTGTGGCTTCAAATGATTCAACAAAGTTCGCTGTTTCCGCCGGACAAAATTGTCGCGCTTCTCGCGGAAAACCGCGAACTCTCACGAATAGTCACGGCCTCGGTAAGGACGGCTCGCGGCCTCAACAAATGAATAATGAAAAATAATCAATGACCAATGAACGATTCCAGATGGTCATAGCAGATGCCAAAATGATCAAGGACAAATTTCAAATGTTTCATTTGTCATTGTGAAATTTAACTATTGATTATTTGAAATCGTTCATTGGTCATTGACGATTTTCCATTTTTCATTTTGCCGCGGCGGGAATCGCCTCCCCCAGGATGTTCACGCTGCGATCAATATCCGCATCGGAAACGACGAACGGGGGAGCGAGCATATAGATGTCACCCTGGATGCGGCTGACCAGTCCGCGGCGGTAGCACTCTTTTTGAACTCGCGCACCGAATTTCTGGGAACTCGGAAAAGGCTTTTTGCTTGCCTTGTCTTCGACAAACTCGACGCCACACATGAGCCCAAGCCCGCGCACATCGCCTACGGTCTCCAGCGTTGCCAGTTGCTGCAAGCCGCCGAGAAGCTTCTTCCCTTTCCGGCCTGCCTCTTCGATCAGCCCTTCGCGCTCCAGGATGTCCAGAGTTGCCAGGCCGACCGCACAACATGTTGGATGAGCCGAATACGTGAACGCGTGCATCCAGCGGCGATCCGGTGGAGCTTCAGCCAGGGCTCGGTACACACGATCGGAAAGACCGATGCCCCCCAGCGGCAGATAACCGGACGTGATGCCTTTCGCGAAGGAAATCATATCCGGCTCGACTTTCCAATGCTCAAGTCCGAACCAGCGTCCGGTGCGGCCGAATCCGGTGATGACCTCGTCGGCTATGAACAGCACGTCATATTTGTTGCATATCTCGCGAATTCGAGGAAAGTAGTCGTCCTGCGGAACGATCAGCCCGCCGGCACCCTGCACGGGCTCGGCGATAAACGCTGCAACCGTGTCCGCGCCTTCCTGCAAGATCGCCGCCTCCAGAAGGTCGGCAGCTGCGCGACCCTGGCTCACGGATCCGTTCTCGGAAACAAATCGGTATGGATACGGTGACGCAATATGCACGAAGCCCGGCAATTTCCCGCCAAACATCGGCCAGTAAGCGGGAAGGCCAGTCGCGCTCATGGCTCCCATGGTCACACCGTGATAACCGTACTCGCGCCCAATAATCTTCACCTTCTCCCGTCGTCCTTGACTGTTCCAGAAGAAGCGGGCGGTCTTAATAGCACTGTCGTTCGCCTCTCCGCCGCCTGACGCAAAGAAAAAATGATTAAACGATGGATAGCAAAGTGACGACAGTTTTTCGGCCAACTGCACGGCCGGAATATTCGTGTTGCCCACGTAAGAGGACACGAAAGCAACTTGCTCCATTTGCCTGACCGCGGCCTGCGTCAGCTCCTTGCGGCCATGCCCGAGTGTGACGTTCCAGAGACACGCGAGGCCGTCAATGAATTCACGGCCGTCGGCCGTGTGCAGCCTGGCGCCTTCACCCTTAACCCAGACGAAGGGCTCCTTCTGATCGTTGGGATGAAATAGAGGGTGAACGAGATGATCCTGATCCGCTTTGATGATTTTCTCTAAATCCACAGTCATTATTTACTATTCCTCCTCTGTACGGCGCTCTGAGTGCGGTCCATGATAACGAGCGCCCGGCTGCCTGAAAGCGCATTCGCGTAATTCGCGACATTGGCGGCCGCGAGTTACGCCAACATGCGCGCTTCGTGGATTTGAAACAACGGCGACAACGGCCTGAACGTATCGAGCGCGATTTTCTCGACCTGCTTTGGTTTCAAGCCAGCAAATTCGACTGCATCGAGACGCCGTCCTAACACGAACTGGCCATCCCTTCGTCGGACCAATTCATCTACGAGTTTCTTCAGATCGGCCGGTGCAAGAGCGGCAAGGCGGGCAGCAGGATCCTCATCGTGCTCGTCTTTGAACGATGCGAGGTCTTTGCTCCCTTTCAGGCCCTCCGCCAGATCTTTGAACTCTCGATGCCATCCGTGGGCCCAATCCGATTTTGCATAATACTCGGGGCCGGCTTCGAACAGGAACCGGACACAGTGCCGCGAGACGGCGACCTTGAAATGCACGTCCTTCTTGTATCCGCGTGGACTGGCGCCGAATGCGGCCCACGTGTCATCGGGAGGATTGACGGTACGGCGCGCATGCTTCGCCACGTGGACGTATAAAGGACAATCCACCAAAAGGCTCACTTTGGGCGCCAACTCTTCGCCGATGGAGGTCAGTTTGGGCCGGATTCGGGTCAGAATGGCAGCCATGCGTTCGTTGAAGCCGCTGATATCGAAGACCTTGAAATCATCGAGTGTGAATAAATGCATGCTGGACACTCCCTGCCCTCCCAGGATGGTATGAGCGCCAACCAGGGATGGTAGACTGGCCATGCCGCGCCTCCGCGGCACGGCATATTGTAATATTTTCACGCGATGTCGAGGCGAGAGATTTCCGCAGGATGCGTCGTTTACAGAACGACAGAGATCCTAACCGAAGTTGCACTCATTCAACCGCGTGACCGTAAAGCATGGGCGCTCCCCAAAGGCTTGATCGAGCCTGGAGAGGCTCCCCAGCGCGCGGCAGAACGGGAGGCGCGCGAAGAGACGGGACTATCCGGAAAGATCGTAGCCAAAATCGACACGATCAAATACTCCTACGTGGCCAAGTGGGAGAAGCCGCCAGCGCGCGTTTTTAAGATCGTCACCTTTTATCTATTGAGGTATACCAGTGGTGATAGTTCGCAGCATGATCGTGAAGTGGATCGCGTGGAATGGTTTCCCATCGATCAAGCGATCCTCAATGCCAGCTATCCGCAGGAAAAGACGATCATCCGAAAGGCGAAGAAATTGATTCAGAATTCGCGGGAGGGAATGTGAGAAATTGCGGATTTCGGATTGCTGATTTCGGATTGCGGAGACATGCAGATTCATGCTGGTTCCTAAATCCGAAATCCGCAATCCGAAATCCGCAATCCCTCTTACTCGTGGTTCTAGTGCTCCTTCCAGCGCTCCTCCAGGCGCAGCCCATTTACGCCGAAAACCAGATTTCCGCGCGTGGTGTCGACATCGAATACATCGTCACGATCCGAAATCCGGTCTCGCATCTTTACGAGCTCGAAATGTCGATCAAAGGGATTCGCGAAACTGCGGTCTCGGTCTCGATGCCCGCATGGTCGCCCGGCGCATATACGATCCGCGACTACGCAAAGAACGTTCAGGATTTCCGCGCCGCAAACGGCCGCGGCCAGCCTTTAAGGTGGGAGCAGACGGACAAGCAGACGTGGCGGGTCGCGAAGCCAGCTAACGACGACGTCACGGTGCGGTATCAGGTCTTTTCGACCCTGCTGACCGATCAGATGGCTGACCTGGACGGGCCGTCTACTTTCATGTACGTCCTCGGACAAAAACATGTGCCATACACCGTCAAATACAAAGTGCCCGGAGGCTGGAAGGTGTATACCGGATTAGAGAAAAGAGGCGACCGGTATCACGCCGCCGACTACGACATCTTTATCGATGCCCCCGCATTTATCGGGGAATTCAAAATACTCGAATTCGAAACTGGCGGAGCGTCTCACCACCTGGTTTTCAGCAAGCCCGATCTCTCAATGAGCGCGCCACAAGTGGAAACCGACGTGAAAGACATCGTGGACGCCGCTGCTTCGATCTTCGGTAAACTCCCGTACAAGGACTACACCTTCCTATTTAAGGTTCAGCCGCAGACTGGAACCAGCGGGCTCGAACATCTGAATTCCACGCGCATCACGGTGGGCGAGAACGATTTTGTCAGCCAAGCCACGTACAGACAGTTCCTGTCCACCGTGGCCCACGAGTTCTTCCATCTTTGGAACGCCAAGCGGATCCGCCCGAAGGCACTTGGACCCTTCGACTACGCGCATGAGGTTTACACCCGGCTTTTGTGGGTCTCCGAGGGAATTACCAGCTACTACGGAGATCTTCTCCTGGCGCGGGCCGGCATCTACATGCCTCCCGAATATCTCAATAAACTCGGCATCGAAATCGACGGCGTGCAGCACGCACCCGGACGACGCCTGATGAGCCTGGAGGAAGCAAGTTGGAATACGTGGCTGCGGAGCGACAACGCAGATAGCAACACGATTTCTTATTACACGAAGGGTGAGATCGTCGGTTTCCTTTTGGATCTCGAGATTCGTGCGCGTACAAAGAACCAAAAGAGCCTCGATGACGTGATGCGATACCTGTTGGAGAACTATGCGAACAAGGGCGTCGGCTTTCCGGAAGACGGGTTTCTCGGGGCCGTCGAATCTGTTGCCGGTTCGGATTTTCATGAGTTCTATCAGATCAATATCCAGGGCCGCCAGGAGCTGGACTACAACCGTTATCTCCAACAGGCCGGGCTGTCGATCGAAGTGGTGAGGCAACCCGCATCGATTTACGCGGGCCTGGAATTTGATCGAGCCGACGGCAATCAGGTGCGAGTCCGCCGAGTCCTTCCGAACTCACCAGCCGAGCGAGCCCGGCTGGATGCAGGCGATATTCTCGTCGCCATGGCCGGCGAGCGGCTCACCTTCGATAACTTTCGAAATCGTCTCCATGCCCACACGATCGGCGAAACAATTAAACTGACTGTCATGAGGGGGGAGCGCATGGTTACGGTCAATCTCGTGCCAGCCGAATTTCAGGAAGAGCGGTGGCAGATCAATGAGAATTCGCGTCCCACGCCGGCACAGCTTCAGTTGAAAAACTCGTGGCTGGGAATCAAGGAGAGCAAATAATGGAAATCGAAATCATTTACTGTCAGGCCTGAAACTACGAACCCAAAGCGGTCAGTTTGACCGAGAAACTCATCACCGAGCTAAAAAACAAAATCCAACGACTGGTCCTCATTCCCTCCGATGGCGGCCGCTTTGAAGTTAGCATCGATGGCAAACAGGTCTTCTCGAAGCTCCAGACCGGCCGCTTCCCCGAGTACCAGGAAATCCGGAAACAAATCAAATGAGTTTGGCCGCGAATGACGCGAAGGTGATTTCGCGTCATTGGCGTAATTGGCGGCTCATTCAAGCCGCTCCAACGTCTGCTTAGCTCGTGCAACGTAGGGCGAATTGGTATTTCCATACTGCTGCACATACGCTTGCAAGGTTTGCTTCGCGATCTGAGGCTCTCCCTTCATCTGGTACGCCGCCGCCAGGTTCAGAAACGCGGGCCCGTAGTCCGGCTGCTCTTGGAGCGTTATTCGAAACTGCTCGATGGCTTCGTTCGTCATCCGTTTTTGAAGATACAGAATGCCGATATCGTGATGCAGCTCCGGAAAGACCGTTCGCATCTTGGCAGCCTGATGGAAAAATTCCATGGCCCTATCCGTCTCGCCGACATCCCTGTAAAGTATTCCGAGATTCCGGACCGCTTCAGCCGCAAGTGGTCCACTCGTCATCCCCAGAAACTCTCTGGCCGCGGATGCTCGGTCTCCCGCCTTGGAATACGCCGCTCCCAACGCGAGCTGGAACGAATCGATATCCGGCCGCAGGTGGACAGCCTCCTTATAGCTTTCGAGCGCCGCCTTGAAATCGCCTTTTTGCGTCAATGCTTCACCCTTGTTGAAATGCGCCGCGAATGCCTCGGGAGTGATAGCCAGGGCCCGGTTCAACTGCGGGAGCGCCTTGTCGGGCTGTTGTATGCGAATGTAAAGCACACCAAGATTGATGAATCCTTCCGTGAAGTCCGGTGCTACTGACGTGACTTTGAGTAGTATCTCTTCTGCTCGCTCGAACTGGTTCTGATCCAGATAAATCGCGGCAACGTTGGAATAGGCCGCGTGGATATCGGGTTTCAGCCGAAGCGCGTGCTCGTATTCGCGGATCGCTTCGGGCAAACGCCCCGCTTGCTGATACGCCTGTCCAAGATTGAAGTGCGTCCGGGGCTTGTCAGGCGCCTTCGCTTCTGCATCTTCCCAGAGTGCAATGTTATTTGCCCACACCGTGTTTCGCACCGCGGTCATGACGCCGAACACGGTCACCAGCGCGCAGAGCGACAGCCAACGCGCGTTGTAATAGCTCCGAGCGATCCACTGAAACGCCCATCCGAAAAGAAATGCGATGCCAAGACCCGGAATGTATGCCCGGTGCTCGAGCACGACGTCCGCGAGCGGAATGAGGGCATACCCCGCAATCGGCGATACCAGGAGCGCCAAGACACCCACACTAAACAGGGGCTCACGTCTATAAAAGCGCAATGCAAGCCAAGGCAGTGTACTCAACACCAGGATCGAGAAAAGTAATTCCGGACTATACCAGTGGTGGATCGGAGCGATTTGCGGGTCGGCACTCAGGCTGACGGGAAAGATAAGCCGCGGAAAATAGTAACGGACGACCGACGTCAGGTACGTTGGGAAATAAATGGCCGGAGGCAACACCTTTTCAAAACCCGCAGATACAAGAACTTTGTTCGCATAAACCGCCGCATAGACTGACGCCAACTGGTCCCTGGCAAGGACAATAAGTCCCGCGGGAACGGCCGCCAAAAGAGCAATCCAGCGCCAATCTTTCTTCCCGCTTCGCAGGAACAATATGCCCGCAAGAAGGAGCGGCAGCGTGATCGCTTCCTGCTTCGTCTGCCACGCGAGATACCCAGCGGCTCCAGCGAAAAGCAAATAAAGACAGCGGGTCCTTCGTTGCGGCGCAGCAAGCGCCTTGAAGAAGAGCAGGATTGCCCCAAAATAGAACGTTCCGCACAAGACCGATGATCGGCCCGAAATGTAGCTCACCGCGCTCGTGAACAGGGTGTGCACGCTGAACACCGCCGCCCCCGCAAGAGCGGCAAACCTTCTATGGCCCGCCTCTCCCCCCAATCCGAAATCCGAAATCCGAAATCCGAAATCTCTTGCTGCCGCCAGGATAATCCAGTAGACGAGGAGAACATTGAGCGCATGCAAGGCCACGTTGAGCGCATGATACCCAAACGTGTCCAGTCCTCCCCAGTAATAGTTCAGACCGTAGGTAATCAGCAGTAACTGTCTCCAGCCGGCGCCTAAGGACATCACATCGCCTGCCGTGCGGATATTCATCAGTTGGGAATTCTGCAAAACAACCTGCTGGTCATCGAAGACGAACTGGCCGTGGAAACTGGTGGAGTAACAAAGCAGCGTCAGAGCTAGTAGTATCAGGACTGGGACAAGCTCGCGTTTCGCCAACGGCATCTCCTGGCGCTCGATTGTATCGTCGGAGCATCCCGATAGCGTGCGCGGAGTTGGACATTTTCCAACAGCATATTCCCCTCCTTTCGAAGCTTTCGAAGGAGGGGTGGCTGAGCCCATTAAGAAAATGCTGCCAAGCCACGGGCGCAGACGGAGTGGTAATTAAGTCCATAATCGGTTGCTTGAAACAACCACCCCGTCACCCCTCCTTCGAAAGGAGGAGAATACGTCGCCTCGATGACGCGGGTCAAAATGTCCAAACTCTACACCCGGCATGCTACTCCACCGTAATCGTAGCCAGTTTCTTACGGGCGTAGCGTAATTCCATGGTGGTGAACGCTTCGATGCGGAGTCTCTCGCGAAATTCGATCATGGGCTCGATGGTCTTGCCGGATCCGACGGTGATGATGCCCCTGTCTCTTGCATCGATGACCTTCTCCGGATAGACCATGGACATAAAGCGGGGCACGAAGTTGAAAGCTTCCCCGGAAATTCCCTTGATGTTTGCCTTCAAATGATCCGGAACAAGCTCGAGGATTTTCATTTCGAATTGATCCGCTTTGATCACCGCGTCGTTCATATCTTTGCCGTTGATCCGAAGCGCCATACTATCTCCCCAGTCCCGAAGGGTCGCAAGGCCCCTGTCCCCTGCCGATCCTCAGACCATTTCTTATAGCTTCGGTGACGAACTGTTTACCAAGCTCTACAGCTTCTCTCACCGACCTGCCTAGAGCCAGATGCGCTGTAATCGCAGCGGAAAGAACGCAGCCGGTTCCGTGACAATCCCGCGCCGGAATGCGGTCGGCATAGATGTGCGAGAACTCTTTTCCGTCGAAGAGCACGTCGGTCGCGTCTCCCTCGATGTGACCGCCCTTGAGTAGAACGTACCGTGCGCCCATGGCGTGGACGTGCAGGGCGGCTTCTTCCATGTCGCCGGTTGTCCGGATCTGTTTTCCAGTGAGGGCCTGCGCTTCGTTGATGTTTGGGGTAATCACGAGCGCCAGCGGCAAAAGGACTCTCTGTAGAACACGGACTGCATCCTGACGTAGCAGCTCAGCACCCGATGTCGCAAACATCACAGGATCGACGACGACTTTGGTGAGGCCGTGTTCTCTGATTTTCGATGCGACGACTTCAATGATTGCGGCGTTCAAGAGCATACCGGTTTTGAGCGCGTCCGGCGGAATATCGGTCAGGACGGCGTCAAGCTGATGTAGAACGAAATCCGGAGGGACATCCATCACACTCGAAACGCCGATCGTGTTCTGCGCAGTCAGGGCGGTGATGACCGACATGCCGTAGACTTGAAGGCGGGAAAATGTCTTGAGGTCGGCCTGGATTCCCGCGCCGCCAATCGAATCGGACCCGGCAATGGTGAGAGCCGTCTTAACGCCGGACACGGAACATCACCGCCGGCTCCAAACTCTGCGGCACGTTCCTATCGCGAATTCTTTTCAGGTTATCGAGCGCGCGCGCAAGTGAAGCCTGCAACTCACCGAGTTGGTCCTCGCGAACTCTCGTTCCGGAAAGGTCCAGAAACGACCTCATACTGTCCAGCGAGACAGAACCAGAATCCTGCACTTCCGCAAACATCTTTTCCAAAAGCGCGGTCCCGGCGAGACCCGCAGAGGAAATTACACGAGTGAATTTTCGGCGACTGATTTTGGACATAGGATTACCGAGTCTCCGACATGAACCGTACCCTTCGTGATCACCCTGGCGAACACACCACGCCGGCCTTGCAGCGTCTCCTGCAGGCCATATCGAATACGATCCATCATGCCGCACGGTTCGCATGGGATCGTAACCTCGAGCAAGGCTTCCCCCATCCGGAGCTGTTGTCCTTCCGCGAAAGACATGACGTCCAGACCGTCGACCACGACGTTCTCAAATACCGCGCCCGGCTCGAGCCTGAGATCATCCAGCACGCTCCCCGACATTATCAGGATTTGCCGGCGATTTGCCACCTTGGCATGGAAGTCTCCGTCGAATCCCCTGTCGATCGTCTCGACCGAATTTAGGGAGACTGGCTTTGCTTTTTTTTCCGGCGTCACGAACAACGCGCGCACTGTGCCTTGCATTGCTTTAATGAGCCGCGAATTGCGCGGATTACGCAGATGCGTACGGCACCTGGGTAATCTGCTTAATCCGCGGCTGGTCTTTCTCTCCGGTCGATTATAATGTGGGCCATGATTCGCATCGCAACCTTTCTTCTAGTAGTCCTGGCCTCGGCCGCAGTATTCGCACAGGTGCCGCCGCCCGGCACCCCCTACGATTCGTCGCGGCATTCGAATCCGATCATCACGTTTGTCGAAAACAAGGACTTCAAGCCATCAGACTATGAGCAGGCCAAAAAGGCTGCGGGAATCGAGTTACTCGGACTTTCACAATCGGAGGGAAAGCGGGAATCGGTAGAAATCGCGGATGGCAAATTTGCCAAGAACATGCCGATCGTCGGAGGTTTTAGGACCGACGTGACGTTCTATCCCGTTGTCCGGCAGAAATTCAAGCTTGCCGGCGGCTCCGATCTCCTCCTGCAATCCTTCAGATTTCCCAAGGTTGCTCTTCCAAAGGATTTTGCTGCCTTTGTCCTTCACGAAGCCACGACGCAAACCAAAAAGAAACCCAGCGAGATGAGATTCGGCGGAACTGCCCCGGAGCAGCTCGATGTCCGCGGGACCGAGGGCCTGCTGTTCGAGAAGGATGGCCAGATTACTGTCTATTGGCAAGAGGACGGCGTGGGTCATACGGCAACCGCTTCGCTGCCCCGGAAAGAACTGTTTCGGGTGATCGAGGATTTGCTGTAGCCTCTGATGGAAAATGGTCATTGACCATTTTCCATTTTAGGGAGGCGGAGGCGCCATTGCCGTTTTCCGGCCTCCGAGGCTCTTTTTGATGGGTTCGTTCAGGCCTTCCGGTTCGGGCAATCCGATAAAGTGAAAGATATTTCCGATGTGCTGGCGGAACAGCGCGTCGAAAATGGCATCGTCGTCGCTGGAGAAATCATTCCCGAACCACCACATCCAATCGCTGCCTTCCGCGACGAGGAGCTCTTCATAGGCAAGATGCCAGTTTTCTTCCGGTACCTGGCCTTTGCGCTGCATCAAAGCCTCGCGGGCGCGCACGATCCAGCGCCACGCCAGATGATCTTCCGGATGGCCGATCCAGATCTGGAAATTCGCGTTTGCCCAGGATCCTGGCGCAAGCCAATCGAGGTTTTGCGCAGGAAGGCGGTTCAATGCCTCGGACAAGGTCACGGCTTCCAGCGAGGAATCCTCTTGGATACCTTCAAACAGCCGCCGCAGGAAATCGCGGCCGCTATTCGGATAGTAGTCCCAGGGATTTTCCCCATCGAGTGCTATAAGAACGTGCGACCCATTCGGTACTTCTTTCACACGCCGGATCAAATCTCGCGCGCTCTCGGAAGCGGGCGCGTTCATGTACTGAAAACCGATCAAATCCGAAAGCGTGCGGTCCCGAAAGAAAACTGTAATGTCGGCGCGCTTGTAGGGCTGATACAGGCGCCGCCGGTTGTCCCAACTCAGATCGACTCCCGACTTTGACAGAATACCTTCATCCGTCGCCAACCACCGGAAAC
>Ga0209056_10003672_pt1 | contig 16319 bp, 17 predicted proteins | sample GraSoiAngelo_114_FD_185876 | JGI IMG/M metagenome (GOLD analysis project Ga0209056, IMG submission 185876) | Grasslands soil microbial communities from the Angelo Coastal Reserve, California, USA - 14_0903_13_40cm (SPAdes) (version 2) | ecosystem: Environmental > Terrestrial > Soil > Grasslands... | reverse complement strand
AACTGCCGGTCACATCACGGTCCAGGTCGACCAGCGGACGCCGGCCAGCGACCCGCAGTTCATCGACTACGCGAACACCGCGGTCTGGGCGCGGTTCACGGTGATCGGGCCGGCGAGCTCAGCGGACTTCTACGCGAAGGTCACGGACGCGCCCAGCTGGTCGACCACCGGCCTTGGGGTGGCCACAGCGTCCCTGCCCGCCCTTGCCGACGGCGGATACACCGTCGTCGCCGCCCTGGTCGACGGCCCGTCCAGTGCGTCGCCGAGCAGCGCCGTATCGAGTGACGACACCCGCACCGGCCTAGTGTCGTCCCCCACCAAGGGCGGGTACATGAGCGGCGGTGGCGCCATCGCGACCGACCCGGCCACCAACACGGGCGACAAGCATGGCTATTTCTCGCTCCAGATGAAGCCCGGCAAGCAACCGGTCGGGAACCTGGTCTATATCTACCGCGTCCGCATGGATGTGGGCGGCGGCAACCTGCGCGACGTGGACGTTTGGGTAACCAGCACGTCGATCACCGCCCTCAGCGCCGACTCTGCGACCGGTCAGTTTGCCGTCGAGTATATCGACGCGCTGACCGGCCAGCGCTACACGACGTTCGAGTTCTCCGGCGGAACGTTCAAGCTCAACGTGGTCGATGCGACAAGTAAATCGCCGGCTAAGTTCGGACTGGTCCTGAAGGGTCCCAATGGCACACTCTTCCATTCCACCGGCAGCGCGCCGGCGCCAGTAGTGCTCGGCCGGCTGGTCAGCGCACTGTAGGACCGCCGCGTCTACAGTCACCAGTCGCGCTGGGCGGTCCCTGTCCGTGCCGAAGGCACCTCGTTATGGGGCGCTGCGCTCCCGCGCCAGGAACCTGAGGCTTCGGGCCCACGGCGGAACCTGAGACGCTTCGTGAGGTGACCTTTTATCGCGGTCGGGCACGTATATCTGCCGAGCAGTTAGATCCGCCGAAAGCACCGACGCGGGTTGAGTCGACCTCTGGAAACCCCATCACCGCTCGGGCGAGCTGCACGGTGTCGAGGAAGATTTGTCGGAACAGCATTCGGTCCGGATCGTCGTCCAAGCCCCGGATAAGTTGACCCTGGAGCGTCGTCCCTTTAACACCACCAACATCTTCGGATTGCCCGCCTTGGCCTCGTATCTCCATAACAGCGATCGCGATACCTTGCGCGGGCCAGGCGAGCTTGTCGGATCAATCGCCGGCGTTTCCCGAATACCCGTGGAACTGAAGCAGAGCCGGATTGCTTCCGGGCGCCCGTGGTCGAAGGTATTGCGCGTGGATTCGTGCACCTCCTACGCCGGTAAACCACATATCGAAACAGTCGGCAAAGCGCGCTGGGCTCGGATGTGGACGGAGTTCGACTCGAGCGTCGGTCGACTCGAGCTCCTGCAAGCCACGCTCCCAATAAGCGTCGAAATCAGCCGGTTTGGGATTGCGCCCAGTGTATGACCTCAATTCCTCCAGCGGCAGCTCGAAGACCGGCATGATTGAGTAACTCCTGCAAGACGCCTATGCCACTCGGGTGAGCATACCCGCACCAATACGCCGGCACCAACCGGGGCGGAGCTATGGATAATGTGTTCCGCTATCGCCAGCGACGGGCCGCTTTGGTCTGGGTGTCAGTAACTCGGTAAGTAGTAACTCAGCGCAATCGTCGCAGTCCAAAGCAGTCCAAGGGTGACCCGTAGCTGCTTCGCCTGAGAGTCTGTGGCAACCCTTTCGCCAACCGCAAATTGATCGGAGATCTTGCTTCGAACCCTCGCCACGAACCGGAATCCGGCTCCGCGAGAGCCGTCGGCCCAAGCGCGAGGAGATCGTTGCGGCGGGTTACGGTGGTGCGGTTATCACTTGTTGGGCGGAAAACGAGTGCTTCGCCGATTCCCAGCATCAGCTTGTCTATTTGCGAAGCGCTTCGGGAAGTCACTCTCGATCTCGTAGAAACGTCGACGCCGACCACCGATGTCCGTGTTGCGGCGGACAGGTCGCCAGTGGACAACGCTGCAACGGTTGCTAGCGCCTGCTGGGTTGGCGCCGTGTAATCGTTCGTTCTTTCGGTATCGACTTTGCGAAAGTCCTCAGTGTGCTTGGCCGGCGATCCTTCGCCTTTCGCGTTCTTCCCGCCAAATGCGAGCTGAGCCGATGTCCGTGCGAAGTTTCGACGATGACGAAGACCAACTCATCCAATGATCGTTTCAGCGTATCGGTTCGCGATTGGCTCTCCGGACGAAAACCGCGCCAGGCTAAAGTCTTCGACGGCATACCGCGGCTCGCGTCCTAATGCCAGGTCGCTGACGATGTCGCCGACCGCTGGACCGAGCTTGAACCCATGCCCGCTTGTCCCGCACACAATCCAGCAACCCCTTGCGGTGGGAAGCTCATCGATCACGTGGTGCCAGTCCGGCGAATACTCGTAGATGCCACACCAACCCGCCCTTGTCTCGACGTCCGCGTATTCGGGGAACCGCGTCATCAGCATCTGGCCCCACTCCGCAATCTCGTCGAGTGATGGCTGGCGCTCAAAGTTGTCCGGATCCGCATCATCTTGCGAGTGCGCGATGTCGAGAGTTCCGACGAGAGTCATGTCGGCGCCCTCAGGACGCGAGTACATGATTTGGTTGAGATCAAAAATGATGTGTTGAGGTCGGCGCCGCGAAGGATGCTGAAAGACGAGTACCGGATGTCGACTTGCTCTGATTGGCACGTCAACTCCAATTGAGCACGCCAACGCCGGAGTCCAGGGCCCAGCTGCGATCACCAATTTGTCAGTTAGGATGCTGCCTCGGGTCGTCGCAACGCCAGCGACTGCTCCGCGCTCAATGAGCAGCTCGGTGATGGCGGTGTCGTACCAGGCTTGGGCGCCGCCCGCGAGGGCTGAGGCCATGAGGCCTGAGGTCGTCGCAACCGGGTCGGCGTAACCCGCACCGGGTTCCCATGCCCCGCCACCGATGTCCTCCATAAACATGTCCGGCTCGAGCTCGAGAATCTCCTCGCGGTCGACCATTCCCGTATTGATCCCGATCCGCTGCTGCATCTCAACGACTTGACGAACAGTCTCGAGCTTGTCTTCCGACCCGACGACCACTACGCCACATGTCTTGAAGTCGGCATGACCGCCTGTAAGTTCCTCGAAGTTTTGAAAGAACTTGAGGCTGTCCATTGCCATTCGTGCGGTCACCTCATGACCGTAGTGTTGGCGGACGACCGCGCTTGAAGCTCCGGTCGGACCGCCGGCCAAGACGCCTTTATCAACGACCAATACGTTGCTCAGCCCTTTCTTGACGAGGTGATAGGCACTCGCGGCGCCGTTTACCCCTGCGCCGACGACCACCGCGTCGAATGATTCATTGGCCAAGTGCGACCACTCCCTTCCTATCGCATACTTCGAAAAAACGCGATCAGACCCTCGGGATCGTCCGTTGATGCAGCTACACGCCGCAACCATCGAAGGATCCGGCGCCTAACTGACATACGACTGCCAGACTTGGCATCCGTCCTACTCGACTCGTCGGCACCCTTTTCGCTCGTCATTCCGCCAGTACCGCGACTCCCATTCCGGGATGTGAAGGAGCGCCCCACACGGCGCCAGCTCGGATGGTCAGTCGTGCCGTCAATCGCTCTTGTCCCGAGCGGGTGTGACCGAACGTGTCACTCAACTGAACTTGCTCGTGATGGAGATCCAGCACCGCGATGTCCGCAACCACGCCCGGCCTGAGAGTTCCCAGCCTGTCAGCACGGCCAATCGCGCGCGCCGCTTTGCTTGTCACGGCGGCAATGACTGCCTTGAGAGGCATACCGATCGCCAGCATCTTCGACATGACGTCGGGCAGGCTTTTGGCCTTCGAGGCGCTGATGCTGTGTAGGTCAGTACTGATCGTGTCTGGCCAGAAGTCGCTCTTGGCTGCGATGTCGGCGACGTCAAAGTCAAAGCTCCCCGCCCCGTGACCCACGTCAAACAACACGCCTCGGGCTCTGGCGTCAGTGGCTGCCGCGGTCAAGCGCCCGTTCTGGCGCAGACTGTGCGCAGACCCCGTAAAGCAGTGCGTCACGATGTCCCCTGTGCCCAGCATCGCGAGCAGCTCGTCGATCGGTGCGTCACAGTCAGTGATGTGCACCATGACCGGCAGTCCGACTGCTCTCCCGACCACGAGCGCCCGTCTCATCGGCTCCAAACCGTTGCTCCCGGTGACGCTCGCGCCGCCCTGCCTCACTTTCAGCCCGACGATCACGTCCGGAAAGCGCGAGATCGCGGTAGCTGCGGCGTCTACATCGAGCAGGCCAAGCTCCAACGACTCACCTACCGGGAATGAGGCAAGGCCGATCGTGGAGATATTCAGAAAGGCCAAAACTCTGGTCCGCGAGGCGTTCACGATCAGCTGCCGGAATCCCTCGATCGTGTTGGCGCCCGCATCTCCGGCGCTTACGATCGTCGTCACTCCGGTCTGAGACGACATCTCGTCGGCAGGAACCGTTAATGGGCAGACGCCGCTGTAGACATGCGCGTGAATGTCGACCAAGCCGGGAACGACCAGGCCACCGCTGGCATCCACAATCCGGGTGCCCGATGCGTCAGCGGGCGCGAGATCGGGCCCTAACTCTACGACCCGCCCTCGCCTGACACCGACGTCGAGGAGGTCATCGATCTGCTGGGCGGGATCGACCACGCGACCTCCCTTCACGACGAGATCGAATCGCGGAGCCATCCGGTTCCTAGGCTCGCTCGGCGACCCGGACCCGGGTCAGCGAATTCAGGAGCGGCTCACCACGAAGACCACGGGCTATCTCTTCCGCGACACGCCGGATCAAGTCGGGTTCGGACTCGTTCGAGTAGTAGGACATGTGTGGTGTGATCACGGCGGCCGGATGCGTTCGCAATCGATGATCGGCGGGAAGGGGTTCGTTCTCGAAAACATCAAGCGCCACGCCACCGAGGACTCCGGACTCGAGCGCTTCGACGGCATCGTCGAGGTCGACAAGCCCACCCCTCGCCGTGTTGATAAGCAGGGGTTTGCGGCGCGCAGCCGTTAGGGCGCCACGGTCGATGAGATGTCTCGTCTTGTCGGTCAGCGGGACGTGCAGCGAGATGTAATCGGATTCTCTGAGGACGTCGTCCAGGCCCGCAACTGACTGCACGCCCGGGACATCGATCGGCGCCACCGGATCAAACGCGATGACGCGAAGCCCAAACGTCAATGCCCGAACCGCGACCCGACGACCGATCCGTCCAAAGCCAACGAGGCCGAGGGTTTGTCCGTTCATGCGAGGGATCTTGCCCTTCGGAATTTCCCAACCGCCTTCGCGGACAGAGCGCGTCGCCTCGCCGAGCCCGCGTGCGTAGACGAGAAGAAGCGCCATCGTATGGTCGGCGACTTCATCCAAACAGTAGTCGGGAACATTTGCGACTGGGATTCCGTGGCGTTCCGCCGCAGATATATCGACGTTGTCGTACCCGATTCCGTAGCGGACGATCGCCCGGCAGCCCGCCGTCGCCGCCGCGGCGATCACGGCTTCCGAAACAGGCACGTATCCCACCATGATCGCGTCAGCCTGGCTGGCCTCATTGATCAGCGTCTGCTCATCACTTGCCGGCGCCAGCCAAACTTTGGCGTCAAGTGGGCGCAAGACCTCCTCTTCGATCTCGAACGAAGGCATATCTGTGTCGGTGACCAAAACCCGATACATCTCGTTTGATCCTCGCTACTCCGCTGGGTTGGGAAAGACAGATCTGGCTTATTGGCTGTGCTTGGGGATGAAGGCGGTCCCTTCCATGGCGACGAGCCAGTCGTCACCCTCCAGACCGCTCACCTGCACGAAGGTACTGACGGCCCGCGGCTCCTTGAATGCCTTGACCCGCTCAGCATTGATCTGCGGCCGATTCTTCATGTCGGTGGCAAAGACCCTCAAGCGCACGACGTCGTCGATCGAGCCGCCGGCTTCGCGCAGGATCTCGTCCATGACGCTGAGGACGTGTCGCGTTTGCGCCCCAGCGTCGCCCCGCCCGATGGTGTTGCCGGCGCTGTCGACGGGGCCGATGGCGGACAGAAACACCAAGTCTCCCTTGCCCATAAGAAACGCCGCGGCGTGGAGATTCCAATCCCGGTCGGCGAGTGATGCAGGCAAGATCGCTACTGCGCCGTCGGCGGGTCTGGTCTGTCCGGAAGTCATGTCTACCTCCTGAGAATCACTTCTTTGGGCCATTGGAACGCTGGCGGAAATTTCAAGCTCGACCATCGCGATCTCGCCGACCAGTCTCGGTATCTCGACTACCGTGAGCGCAGGAGGAGAAGCAAACATCGACTTGACTTCCTTCCAAACCGCGGGCCACTCACGCATTGACGTTGTGAATACCGAGAGGCGAGAGACGCTCTCGAATTCGACGCCGGCCTCCCCGAGGACGGGGCGCATCAATGAGTTCAAGACATATTGGGTTTGCCCTAGCAGATCGCCAGGAAATACCTCCTGCCCATGCTCGTTGTAGGCAGCCAGTCCCGAAATCTCGAGCAACCCTTCCCGGTCGACTCGCACCGCCGGTGAGTGCGCGTGCTCTGACATTTGATTCCTCACTTTGATGACCTGACCTGCTTGGAATGTCTGTTTCCCCGATCGCCGTTGCGTCCGTCACGGCCGGCAAGCACGACAGACGTCTGACGCATGTGATCGGTGATTGCGCGATCGAGTGCGTCCAGATCTCGATCGGTGAGGGCCTCCATGATCGCGCGATGGTTCTGCTGGATCTTGGCTCGTGAGATCAGGCGACGCGACATTGACAAGAACTTCCTGGTGAATATCTCCATCTGCGGCCAAAGACCCTGGAGCGGCGGAAAGCCAGAAAGTTCGTACAGGCGACCGTGGAATGCCATGTCCGCATCAACTCTCTCGGCAGCCGTTCTAGAGGAAAGCCGAGCCAGCTGGTGCTCGAGGTAGTCGATGTCGGCCTGCTCAAGGCGTTTCATCGCAAGGTGCATAGCGAGAGGTTCGACGCGCTCGCGGAGCTCGTAGAGGTGGTGGACCGTGTCCACGGGGAGGGAGGCGACGTATGTGCCACGACGCGGAACGTTGAGGACGAGGCCCTCGTGCGCCAGTCGGGCAAGGGCTTCGCGCAGCGTGCTCTGACTGATCCCGAGGTCGCGCGCATAGGTGACTTCGAACAAGCGCGTTCCAGCAGGAATCTCGCCGCTGAGGATCTTGGTGCGCAGCTGGTCATGTGCCTCCTCTGATGCCCGGCGGCGAGAGAGCGAGGTCAGTAAGACTGGCGCGCCTGTGGTCCCCGGGCTGCTTGACACGTTCCCGCCTCCGCTATAATGTCGCGATAATCGATTATCGATAATATCACCGGTGGCCGTCGAATCTGAGGGAGGTCACGGAACATGACTCGATCTGCATTGACTGCGGGACTGGGAGCCATGCTCGCGCTGGTGACCATTGCGTGCGGAGGCACCTCTCCGCAGGCAACGTCGTCCAGTCCGCCATTCAAGACGATAACTGCGGGGACTTTGACGATCGCCACGTACGGATCTGCGCCCCCGCTGATCACAGTCGGCCCCGGCCCAAACGACATCGGCGGACTGTCGGGCGGGTGGGCGAAAGCATTTGGGGATGAGTACGGGCTTAAGATCCAACTCTTCCAAACGACATTCGCATCATCTCTACTTGCGGTCGAACAGGGGAAAGCAGACGTCGGCGCGCCTGTGTACTACAACTCCGATCGCGCCAAGAAGTACTACTACACATACCCGGTCGACGTCGAAGCGCTGGTGGTCTTCACCAAGAAGGATTTCTCGTATAACGGCCCCTCGAGTCTCAAAGGCCACAAGGTTGCCACTGTCACTGGATATGTCTGGACGCCGTACTTCCAGAAGTTCTTTGGCTCAGACCTTCGGCTTTATTCAGCAGCGTCGGATGCCAAGACGGCATTCATGAATGGTCAGGTTGAGGCGTATCTCGACGCCGACATCAACTACTTCAGTGCGCCTTTGAATCTATCGCCACAATTGTCTCTTCACACCGTCAGCGCCGGCGATTTCGGGATCCCCGGCGACATCATCGCAAACCAGTCCTACTGGATCGTCAACTGCAGCGAGAAGGATCTGGCTAAGGCCATGGACAAGACCCGCGACAAGTTGGAATCGAACGGCAAGTGGAAGACGATCGTGGACCAGGATGGAGCTCCTCAGGGAACACCGCAGCAAACCCCGAAACTGACTATTCCTGCCAATCTTTGCTAAGAGCCTTTCGTCTCGACATTCAGGCCGATGTTCTGTCAGCCTGACTAACCATTTGACCCGCAAAGAAGCGGCTCATACGCCAATGAGGCGAATGGAAAGGTGCTAAGCAAGTGGCTCGGGATACTGGGTGGTGGCTTCGTAGTCACCATCCAAGTGTCAGCCATGACGCTCGTCTTGTCGATCCTCGTTGCCGCATTGCTCGCGATGATGAGCGTCAGTCCATGGCGACCCGTACGGGGTCTGGCAAGTGCTTACGTGGACACTTTCAGAAGCATCCCTATCCTCGCCCTGGCAATCTCGGTTTACTACGGTTTAGGCGCCACCCTGCACCACCTGGGCATCGAGCCGCTCGGGACGGCGGTAGCGGTGCTTACGGCGATCGAATCGGCATATCTGGCCGAACTCTATCGGAGCGCATTGGAGGCGATCCGGAGACCCCAGTGGGATGCGGCGTCCAGCCTCGGCCTTGGATGGCTCGCAACCGTCCGGCACGTGATCCTCCCACAAGCCCTTCCCGCAGCCATACCGATCACGTTGAACATGGCCATTGCAATCATCAAGGACAGCTCGCTGGTCTCCCTGATCGCTGTCAGCGAAATCACGCTGGTGGCCAACCAACTGATCGCCGAAACATTTGAGCCCACTCGCATCTACTTGCTGGTGGCTCTTCTCTACGTGGCACTAATTCTGCCGCTTTCCCAGGTGTCGAGGCGTATCGAGGTCCTGGTTGCGCGACGGCTCGGACTACAAGCACGAACGGATCAGGAAAAGACGCTTCAGCGGCTCAGCATTCAGGCCGAAGCGCGGGCTGGCTAGGCATGGACGCAGTCCAGAGCATCCTCCCCTACATCCTGCCGGGCGTCTTGGTCACGCTCGAGATCAGCGTCGGCGCATGGGTGGTGTCTGCCGCTCTAGGCCTCGTCCTTGCGGTAATGCGCGATACTCGCAAGCCACTTATCACGCTGCCGGCGTCGATCTCCGTTGAAGTCGTTCGGGCCGTGCCGCAGCTTGTCGTTCTCTACATCGTGTTCTTCGGTCTCGGCACACTAGGCATCAACCTGGACTCCTTGACCGCGGCCATCGTCGGGCTTGGGATCTCCGACGCAGTCTTCACCGCCGAGTACTACAGAGCGGGGTTCCTGACAGTCGCCCCCAAGCAGAGAGACGCCGGTCTCAGTCTTGGTTTGAAACCACTGCAAGTTGCTAGGTACGTGATCATCCCGCAGACGATCCCATTTGTCGTCCCGCCGCTGCTGAATTCGTTCGTAGGTTTGATGAAGTCGGCGACGCTCGCTTCCGCGGTCGGCGCACCGGAAATCCTTTACGGGGGTCGGAACTACATGGAGACAACCGGACACGTGGCGCCCGCGGCAGTCGCGATCATGGGCCTTTACATCATCGCGACCGTGCCATTAACAAGAGCCGTGAGAAGCCTCGAAAAGCGAGTCCAGATGCGGACTCGGGTCTGATGCCGGCCGCACTGTTCGGAGTCCGCCTACCATGTGCCGGCGTTCTCGCAAGTCCCGCCGCAATGGTCCGGGTGGCGCGCGAAGCAGAGAGCCTGGGCTATGACTCCGTCTGGGTCCATGACTACATCATCTGGAGTAAGACTCTTGATCGCGTCCACCTCTCGTGCGGATCACGCGAAGCGGTCGAAGCCGCCGGCGACGACTACCCGCCAATCTTTTTCGAATCGATCACAAATCTCGCCTTCATCGCTGGCGCAACCAATCGAATTCGCCTCGGGACCGCGATCTTGGTTTTGCCCTATCGCAACGCGCTGGTGACCGCTAAGCAGCTTGCTTGCATCGATGTGCTGAGCAACGGCCGGCTGGAGCTCGGCATCGGACAGGGTTCGGGCAAGAGCACCCTGAACGAAGACTTCGAGGTCCTGGGCATTCCGCGGCGAGAAAAGATCCAGCGCACACGGGAAACGTTCGAGGCGATGCGCCAAATCTGGACAGAAGACGCGCCCACTTTCGAGGGTGAGTTCATCAAGTTTCCATCGGCGACGATCTTTCCCAAACCAATGCAGAAGCCGTACCCGCGGATCTGGATCGGAGGTTCGACCGACAAATCGCTGGACATGGTCGCCGATTACGCCACCGGTTGGATCACCTCCGCGATTCCGCCCGACCGCCTTCCGGCGGCCATCGATGGTTTGAATGTCAAGCTCGTACAGCGAAACCGGGCGCCATCCGAGATGACAATCGCGACCGAGATCGAAGTCCTCGTTAGCGACACGACAGATGAAGCCAGGCGGCAGGCTGCGAAGACTCTGATTACGCTCTACGAGCACTATTCAGGAGTGCCCGCGCATGCTGAGCTGAAAGAGGAGCAACCAGATTTTCTCGCCCAGGCTTGGGCGACGTCGCTGGTCGGCACGGTCGACGGCATCCGCGATGAGGTCGCGCGTTACATGCACGCCGGCTGCGACGCATTTGAGCTCAAGTTCATCTACCACGACATCGATCATCTGATCGGTCAGATGCGTCGATTTGCGGATGGAGTGATCGCCCATGTCCGATGACATTTCGAGGAGGAACTTGTGATTCTGTTGCATTACGCAAGCAGCGACGGCCCCCGGTTGGCGGTCCGTCACGGCGATGAGATCCGCGACGCCGGGATCACAGTGGACGATCTGTTCAGAGGCTCGAAGCCGAATCCGGGCGGGAGTGTAGTCGAGCTATCCGAAGTCCGGCTGGCGCCGTGCGTTCCGCGACCAGGCAAAGTGATATGCATCGGGCTCAACTATCGTCGCCACGCCGCGGAGTCGAACTCGCCGGTGCCGGAACGGCCGATCGTGTTCGCCAAGCTTGCAAACACGCCGGCCGCTTCTGGCGAGGACATTCCCTTGCCAGCCGTATCAGCCCAATACGACTACGAGGCCGAGCTTGTCGTAGTCATCGGCCGAAAGACGCACAAGGTCTCGGAAGCCGAAGCGATCAGCCACGTCTGGGGTTATTGCAACGGCAACGACCTAAGCGCCCGCGACCTTCAGTCCCAGAGCAGCCAGTGGCTGCTGGGCAAGTCGCTGGATCACTTCGCGCCGATCGGACCGTATATCGTGAGCTGCGACGAAGCCGGCGATCTTGGGCGCATGACGATCAAGTGCAGCGTGAACGGCGAGATACGGCAATCGTCAGTCGTCGGCGATATGGTTTTTAGCGTGCCCGAGCTGGTGAGCTTCATCAGCCGTCACCTCACTCTCGAGGCGGGCGACATCATCTTTACCGGCACGCCTGAAGGCGTGGCCGACGGACGACCTGACCATCCATGGCTCAAGCCTGGAGACGAAGTCGTCGTCGAGGTCGGCAATCTCGGACGGCTTGTCAACCGGATGGTCGCGGCGGACTGACCGATGACCGGCGAAGAGGTGCTCGCGGTCAAGGGACTCCATAAGAGCTTCGGCGCCACCTCGGTTCTTGAAGACATCGATTTTTCGATCCGGCGTGGTGAAACCGTTTGCATTGTCGGGCCAAGCGGATCAGGGAAGACCACTCTATTGCGGTGCCTGAATCTGCTGGTCCAGCCCACCCGCGGGCAGATGTACTTTCACGGCGATTTGATTGGTGATTGGCCATCCAGCGCAAAGCCGCGGATTAACCTGACAAAGTACCGCAGCCACGTTTCTATGGTCTTCCAGCAGTTCGAGCTGTTCCCGCACCTGACCGCGAGCGATAACGTGAGCCTAGGACCCCGACGGGTCCTACGACTCACGAAGAAGCAGGCCGACGAACGAGCTTTGATGCTGCTCGACAGGGTCGGATTGAAGCCCTTTGCAAGTGCGCGACCGAGGACGCTGTCAGGTGGGCAACAGCAAAGAGTCGCCATTGCGCGGGCTCTTGCAATGTCGCCCGACGTGATCCTCTTCGACGAGCCGACATCAGCGCTCGATTGGGAGATGGTCGGGGAGGTGCTGGACATCATGGCCGACCTTGCCCTCCAGGGAATGACGATGGTCGTCGTCACGCACGAGCTTGACTTTGCGCGCGACTGCGCTGACCGCGTGATCACGATGGACAGGGGTCGCGTTCTTGAGGAAGGGCGGACGGCAACCATGTTCGAGTCGCCAACCGAGCCGCGGACGCGAGAGATTCTCGGTCTTTCCAAAGCGCAGTCCCGCGGCCGCAAGCGTGACCAGCGAAACATCTCGTAGGTCGGGGCTCGGGCTGGCCGCTCGAATCGTGACCACCCGGCGGCTCGGCGTATTCGTAGCGGGCGTCTTCCTCGCGGAGTCCGCTTTTTACGCCGTAGTGCCGCCTCTTGTTCCTGAGCTGGTGAGGCAGACGCATATGACGACGACCCAGGTTGGCGTTCTCGTGGCTGCCTACCCCGGCGGCGTCATGGTTGCGGCGATCCCGGCTATCGCGATGGTCAACCGCCTTGGCGTGCGAGTGACGACAACCATTGGTCTCGGACTGCTGATACTGGCGACACTAGCGTTCGCCTGGAGCACCGAGCCTTTGGTCCTGGACGTGGCCAGGCTGATTCAGGGTATCGGGGGCGCAGTCGCCTGGGCCGCCGCGCTGGCCTGGTTGATCAGTCAAGCGCCACGAGCACGCCGCGCAACCGTTATTGGGGGCGCAGTTGGAGCGGCACTGATCGGCATGGTCGTCGGACCGGTGATCGGCTCCGCAGCGACCTGGATCGGGCGCGGAATCGTCTTCAGCGGGATCGCGGTGGTGCTGGCCGCGATGGCGGCGCTTACACTCGTACCACAGCAGTCAACTGGGGAGCACGGAAGCTCTTTTCGAGCGCTCCTCGGCCTCCTCAGGATCCGGCGCGCCGCACTGGGGAACGCCCTCATTGCTGTGATTGGGGTGATCAACGGCACCCTTGCAAGCCTGGTCCCGCTGCTGGTCTCGCGGCGGCTTGGGCCGCCGGCAGCGATTGCCGCCATCTTTGTCGCAAGCTACCTGTTGGCTTCGTTCTGGAACGTCGTCCTGGGACGGATCGCCGACAGGGTCGGCCGACTGGTCCCGGTAACGGTCGGCTTCACGTTGGCGGCTGCGATCTTGCCTTTTCTACCTGCTATCGGTTCTCTGGTATTTCTGGCAACCGCGACCGTTATCGCTGGCTCGGCAGCGTCGGGATTGTGGACGCCGACGGCTGCAATAGTCAGCGACGCCGCCGAGGCTGAGCCCTCAAGTCAGGCCGTTGCGGTGGCGGTCACGAACGCGGCCTGGGCGGCAGGTGGAGCGATCGGCGCGGTCGCCCTATCGGCCCTCGCGGACACGGCAGGTTTCGCGGTTCCATTCTTGCTCGTTGGCATCCTTTGTGCGTTCGCCGCGCTAATCTGCCTCGCGACACTGCGGGCGGATCAAGCCCGGACAGAGGTGGGAACTACACCTAGGAGGCAGACATGATTACTTCCGACGGTTGCGTTGTGATCCAGCCTGCCGAAGGACGTGCCGTGAGAGGCGCCGCTGGCGCGGCGACCCTCATGAAGGCCGATGGACTCCAAACTGGAAAACTTCTGGAAGCCTTCGAGCAAGCGGCACCGCCAGGCTCAGGCCCCCCGCTGCATGTCCACCACGATTGTGCGGAGACGCTATACGTCCTCGATGGCCAGTTCAGGTTCAAAATCGGATCGGAGGCTGTTATCGCACCAACGGGGACGTTTCTTTTCGTGCCGGAGGGCGTTGCTCACACCTACGTGAACATAGGACCCGACGAGGGCCGGATTCTCTTCTGTTTCACCCCAGCCGCCGACATGGCGAGCTACTTCGAAGAGTTGGCGGAGTTTCCATCTGGCCCTCCCAGCGACCGAGTCCTCGATGACATAGCTGCCCGGCATGGAGTCGAGATTATTCGGAGCGCCGGCGGGGCCTAGTTCCGCCAATCGCTGTTAGCTGGCGGCGAAGCAAGCAGCTACAGAGCGTCACTAATGATGTGGAAAGGCGCTCGCGGCACTGTCTCAGATCTCGAAGTTGGAGCGCGATGTTCGACATCGGCCGCGGCTGCGCTCCTCTGGCTGGTCGCTAGCCACATCGTGTAGATGAGCGCCCAACAATCGGCGTGGTTGAAGAGCCGAGAATGGCTAGCTGAGATTCCTGGACACATCTGGCACTAGGCCGTAAGCGGCATTTAGCAGGCTGTCGAGCCATGGGTTCAGGTGAGCCAGAGCTGGAATGTTCTGAAATCCGCGGTCAGTGAAAGGTGTCCCGTTGTAGCGCTCGGCACCGTCGAATGTCCTTGTGCGGGTGATGGCAGACTTACTGGGCGCCACGGGTTTAGGTTTCCCTGCTTTGTGGATCGTGATAGGGGTGGTAATCGTGAAGGCCTTGGCTCAGCGCTAAGTCTCTACGACGCCACAACCCTGGGGCATCTGAAAGGGTGAGCAGGAACCATGCCGGACGCGACGAACGGTCCAACCGAGGTCACTCTGGTCAAAGCGTCGCGGCAAGCCGGCGAGGTCATGTAGTAGCACCCTCCGACTCACCCCTATGCCTTGTGCGCGTCCTCATATATGACGGCATCCACTGAGCCTGACGCGAGTAGCGATAAGGCGAGTTTGTGCGGACCTCCCGCGCGCGTCCTTTGATACGGGATCACCGATCACCGGTCAGCCATCTGTTAAGCCCCTATCCCTACGGCAGGTTGAAAGCGGCTGGGCGAGAACGCGTCGGTCGGAACGCCGGCAAGGTCGCGCCCATTTAGGATCATCTCCGCGACCATCCGACCTGTGATGGGCGCCAGATGAATGCCCTTAGTGCCATGGCCAGTCGCAATGATGACTCCCCGCATCGATGGAACCGGTCCGATGATCGGCATCCGGTCGGCGGACAGAGGGCGAACGCCGGCTAAGTGCGCTACCAAGTCAGCCTCCTCCAGCGCCGGCATCACACGAAGAGCGCGTTCGATCATGAATTTGCCGTTCTCTTCGTGTGCAGCGAGGTCGAACACCGGCGGGCTTGTGTCATGTGGATCGAAGACGTGCTTGGCATCGACGTCCATCCCGCTCATAGTCACACCACCCAGACTTCCGACAAGCAGGATTCCGTCCTTTCGCTGAAGGATCGGTCCGTGGCGGGCGGTCAGGATGAACGCGCGGACTCTAGGTCCGGGTAGCCTCACGTTGAGGACCTCTCCGTGCAACGGCCGAACGGGGATCGGCCACCCGATCCAAGCTTCTGCTTCCCGGACCCAGGCGCCCATCGCCAGCACCACGGTCTGGCAAGCGATCTGGCCGCCGGCATGCTGAACGCCGACAACGCGGTCGCCCTCGCTCATTAGACCGACGAGCTTGCGCATCTCGAGCCGGCCTCCAAGCTGTTCGACTGCGCGGGCGGTCGCGAGGCTCAGTCGGTACCCATCCACCTGACCGTGCTCGTACAAGACCGCGCCGCGGGCGTCCTCAGTGATTCGCGGTTCGAGCATGCGGCACTCGTCGCCGTCGATCCAACGCAGCTCGAGGCGATCCTTGTGCAACTCGAACTGTTCGCGGAAGATGCGCTCCTCCTCATCGATGATCGCCAGAGCGAGGCTTGGCAGCCGGTGGTACATCGGGTCGAGGCCGCTGTCCTCGATGAGTTCGGCGACGTAATTCGGGTAGATCTCGGCGCCGATACAGCCAAGCTCAAAGTGCGGGCCGGGGCGGAAGTCCTTGCCGATCAGGCTTACGACTCCATGTCCGTGACCACTCGAGCCCGAGCCGACCGAGTCGCCTTCGAGGATGACCACGCGCTGGCCGGCCTTGGCGAGGAGGTGGGCGATGGCGCCGCCGACCACCCCAGCGCCAACCACCACCGTGTCGGCGGAGTCCTTCGTCGGCGCTAGCCCGCGTTCCATCACACCACTGCCGGCTCCGGTTTTGGTGTGCGTGCGACGAAAGAAAGAGCGACGCCAACGGTGACCAAGAGCGCGAGCGCAACCCAGGCCGGACGAAAGGAATGGGCAACATCTGCCACACGCCCGAACAGAGGAGCCACGGAGAATCCAAGCAAGACGATGCTGAGGCCGGTACCCAGCGCCGACCCGATCGACCGTCGAGGTGCCATCGTAGTGACCAGGCTGATGTAGACGGCGTTCCAGCTCATTGCGGCCAAGCCGAGAACCAGGCAGACGAGAGCGACTGCGACCAGGC
>Ga0209056_10003671_pt1 | contig 16320 bp, 16 predicted proteins | sample GraSoiAngelo_114_FD_185876 | JGI IMG/M metagenome (GOLD analysis project Ga0209056, IMG submission 185876) | Grasslands soil microbial communities from the Angelo Coastal Reserve, California, USA - 14_0903_13_40cm (SPAdes) (version 2) | ecosystem: Environmental > Terrestrial > Soil > Grasslands... | reverse complement strand
GCTTGAAACGAGGGTTCGATTCCCTTCACCGCTCCCGCCTACGCTTTTGAAGTGCGAAGGACACCAGCATCGACGATGCCTGCTACACCATTATCGTCCGCCGAAAAGTCTTCGGAACGATCTGAAGAAACGACCGGGGAACGTTCCGGCCTTTTGAGGAAGACCCGGGGCCTGCTGGGCAAACGGCCATTGCGCACCTCCATGTACCTGACATGCGGCGGCTGGCACTTTGTCGGCAGGCAAATCAATATCGTAAGCGGTTCCGGCCTCCATGCATCCCGTGGTGGCGAGTTGATTGGACATCGAACAGACCGTCGCATGTTGGAGTGGCACGGTAGGTTCCAGCGGCACCGCTGGATAGTGTTGTGCCGCTTTGGTCATCACTTGTGTCCACACTGGTAGTGCCAATGCGGCTCCGTATCCGTGTGGAATGATAGTTGCCGGCTGATCGAATCCGACCCAGACACCGCAGGTCAGCGTGCTGGTATAACCTACGAACCAGGCATCCTTATAATCATTGGTCGTGCCAGTCTTGCCTGCCGCAGGCAACTTGAAGCCGAGTGACCGCGCGCTGGCGGCAGTGCCCTTAGTCAAAACTTCTTCCATCACCTGCGAAGTCATCCAGGCTGCGCTAGGATCCAGCGCCGGCGTAGAAATGTGCGCGGCGAGATAAATCGGTTTGTGCCGCTGGTCGTCAATGCGCTCGATGATGTAAGCCTGTTTACGCACACCGGCATTGGGAAAAATGGAGTACGCAGCGGTCAGATCTTTCAGGTTCGTCTCAAATGAGCCGATGTAGATCGCCGGACCATGCGGAACATTTTGAGAAACGCCGAGGTCGTTAGCGACCTTTTGCACCGTGTCGAGCCCGGCGAATTGTCCAACACGCACACTCATGGTGTTGCGCGAATGAATCAGGCCATAGGAGCAGGGCATGGTGCCGCCGTAGGTGCCGTCGGAATTTGCAGGCGACCAATTTCCTGCGCCATCAATTTCGCCGGGTTGAATCGGGCCGTCACTGATCGCAGCGCCCGGCAACAGCCCGTGGCTGAAAGCGACAGTGTAAACGAACGGTTTGAACGCTGAGCCAACCTGCCGGTTTGTGGGAGCCATCGCCCGATTGAACTTGCTTTGCGCGTAATCGCGGCCGCCGACCAGTGCGCGAATGCCGCCGCTGGCATTGTCGATCATGACCACCGCGCCTTCGAGGTATGGCATGGACGAATCCCCTTCCCCGTTCTCGGGCGGTTTGTAATCCGCTTTGAGTGGATGATGAAAATTGGATTGATGTTCGATTTTGGTGAGTTGTTTCTCCAGTGCGTCCTGCGCGGCGTTTTGCACGGCCGGATCGAGCGTCGTATAGATCGACAGGCCGCCATTATCGATCTGGTCCTGCGTTAACAACGGACTCAAAGCACGTTGTACGGCGTCCATTGCGTAATTCTCCTGGATCTGGGGCAAACGTTTGGGATGTGGAGTAATTTTCGCGATCCTGGCGTCCTGGGCTTGCGCTGGCGTAATTTTTTTCAACGCGACCATGCGATCCAGCACAGCATTGCCCTGCGCCACCGCGCCTTCCGGATTTTTTAACGGCGAAAAACGATTTGGACTTCGGATCAGACCTGCAAGGATCGCGGCTTCAGAGAGATTCAGCTTCGATGCGCTTTTGCTAAAGTAAGCTTGCGAGGCTGTCTCAACTCCATAACAACCGGTGCCGAAATAAATCCGGTTGATGTAAAGCTCGAGAATTTGCCGCTTGGTAAACTGGCGTTCGATGCGCAGCGCGACCATTGCTTCCAGTATTTTCCGGCTGAGGGTGCGCCCACCGAGTGGAAGACTGTTTCGGGCAAGCTGCTGGGTGATGCTGCTGGCGCCTTCCTTAGCTGAACCGCTCGTGATGTCGCGGATCAAAGCACGCAAAATTCCGGGCCAATCAATCCCTTTGTGTTGGTAAAAGCGAGCGTCTTCGCGCGCCAGCACCGCGCTAATGAAGAACGGCGAGACTTCGCTCAGTGACACCTTCAGACGGTTCGCGCCCGCGAGGCGGCTGTAAATTTTTCCATCAACATCATAAACCGTGTTTCGCTCCGGCATTTCGCCGACATTTTTCATGTCGAAGGTTTGCGCCCACGTCCCGTAAAAGAGAAAGACGGCGAAGCCGGCGCCCGCGGCTAAAATGAGCAGCGTGACTTTCCAGCCGTAGCGGAAAAGAATGTTCCCGCTTTTTTGTTTTCGCGAGCGGAGACGAACGAAAAGTTTCATTTGGCTAGAGAACTAGACAATCTAGCCGCACATCACGTTGCGCGAAAGAGAAGCTCGACTCGGAAGCAACATGGAGGGCGCTGCGCCGTCAGCGCCTCGGGCAATCACACATGAGCAGCGCACCTCGCCAACCACCAAAGCAAGAAGTTTAATTCCCCTTGAAATGGCCATTCATCTGCCCAGCGTGCTAAGCCTGCTCGAACGGGATTATCTACGACGTATTGCCATTTGGAGTCATAATTTTCGGAACGCCGCAATTGCGTGTCCCAGAAATCCCGTTGCCAAATCGGCTGTTCGTGTGGTCGCGGCCAATTTTTTGATGCGATACTTTTCCAATAGCGAACCCATGACATCAGCGGCTCAATCGGAAACACAGCCGGCACACAAAAGAGGTGGAGATGATCCGGCATGACGATATAACGGCCAACGCTCCACGATTTCGCCAGCTGCCATGCGTCGAGGATCACAGCCATCGAATCGGCGTACGCGAACAGTGGCTTGCGATCTTTGCTGCAGACGGTCAGAAAAACAATGATAGGTGTGTTAAATCTTTCCTGAAGTGGTGGGTGCGCCGGATGTTTGCGGCGGATTTCCACTATGCGTGAGGAGAACGTGGTTGTTGCTTACTAAGGGCGCCGATGACGCGCACGCCCTCCCAACCCTTCAACGTGTCACAAATTGAGCTTTACCACGCCTTCGTGTTGCTCGGTTGGACAAGGCGCGTTGGTCGGAACATCGGTCGCAGCGTCGCTGTGTCGGACCAGTTTATGATCGATCAAATATTGTTCGACTTCCTCGCCACTGACATCGGCCAGCATTTGCCCGTTTACTTCGACACAGGGCGAAAGTGGCTGACCGCTCTTGGTCTCCATCTCCCAGCGGAACGCCGGATTCTGGATAATGTCCTTTTCTGTATATGGAAGGTTGTATTTGGCCAGCACGGCGCGGACACCGGCGCTCCAGCCACAATAGGTCTTCAGATATGCGGTAATTTCTGGCGTTTGCATCACCGAATATATCACGAACGAGCCCCAAGAAAAGATCGAAGTTGCTTGAGGAGCGCCGATATTTTCTGTTACGGATGTTGGTTTAAGAGATTCTCGGTTTGTTTGATATTTGTTGCGGATCGTCTAACGACAGGTGTACAGAAAATCGCGCCTTCGTTGTTCCTCCAATAGGACAAAACAAGAAGGCGCGACGAGAAAAACAAGTTTAGCCTTTTTCCCTCTTAATCTTCATCCACAATTACGCGATCAACCATCACGTTGTCGCCCGTTCCGACATAATGAACCCGGACTGGCACACCGACTTTAACTCTCGTTCTTACGGTATCTTCATCCAAGGTTTTACCACTTCGCGTCACATAGGTGACCGTCTTTCCAAAGTGGTACGTACGAGGCCCGCTAGTCTCCCTGAGCACGATTGTGCTGCCTGGAGTGTACTCCGTGATCGTGCCATTGCCTTCAGTTGTGGTCGTCGTTGTCGTGGTCTCCGAGACCTGCGCCCATGCGAAGGGAGCCGCAAGTGCCAAGACCATGCTGAGTAACAGTTTCTTCATTTATTTTCCTTTTGTTGTTTTCGGCGGGCGAACGCTTCCGATTAACGAGATTCCCTCGAGACCCGGAAAATCGATCCCCGCCCTGACATGCTGTAATCGAGAACCGACTACCCTCCGGTCGCCAGTATAACTAAAATCTTAGGCAGCGTACTTTGTGCACCGGGCGCAACTTAGTCATGCAGCTAATGAAACTCCGGCTCGGAATGTCTCGATGCGTCTAGCGGTCAGAGCGGCCTTCTGCCTTGAATCAGATTGATGACCAGAACAATGACTGCAATTACGAGCAGCAGATGGATCAATCCGCCTCCAACGTGGCCGAGAAAACCCAGAAGCCAGAGAATGAGAAGAATCACAAATATGGTCCACAGCATAAATTTTGTTCCTGTTAATTTCTTTGGGAAATTATGTGCATGTTCGTTCCTTCGGTTAATGTTTTACAGGCTCTCAATTTCCCTTCGGAGCTCTTCCTTCGATTTGCCGAGTCTCTGTTGGAGCCGGCCCAGAAGTTCCTCATCCTTGCCTTCGGCAAACGTGAGGTCGTTGTCGGTTAATTGACCGTACTTTTGTTTCAGTTTGCCTTTCACTTCATTCCAACCGCCTTTGAATTGTAGTTTGTTCATAGCGATAAACAGTTCGCACACGGAACCAGAATCAGATGCCTCGCGCGCAAGTGGCGAACTAAAAGAATATTACGCCCGGAAAAGCGGCCAAACTTCGCGATGAAATACGAATTAGGGATATGAAAAAATACATTTGTCTGCTGGCCGGCGCGGCATTGTTAGCGGGTTGTGAGCAAAAGGAAACGACTGTGACTAATCCGCCTGCAGAGAAGAAGGAGAGTAATACTACAGTGATCCAACAATCTACACCCGCTACGACCACGAAGGAGAAAACGGACATAAACATCAATACCTCGCCGGCTCCTTCCCCTTAGGACGGAATCAGTTCATCCGGGATCTGCCAGGGCGGCGGACACCGGAGTCGCTTAGGTGCGTGGGGATGAACATGCGGGCAAACCCGTTTTAATAACACCTCGCTTCAGCGAGGTGTATTGGCAATGAATCGGATGTAACCGCTTCAGCGGCTGATTGGCGACCTTCAAAACCGCTGAAGCGGTTACGAATAGGTATTTACACAGCTTACTCCCCGCTGAAGCAGGGTGTTACTGATAGCGCCGAATACTGAAGCAGGATATTAATGGCAGCGCATCCCGGCGCTCGCGCCGTACCGCCTCATACTTTGTGCCGCAGCGGTTTCAGCGCGTGAGTGAGTTTTTGCAAGCCTAGCTCGAGCCGCGTCTTCACCGTTCCAAGTGGAGCCTGCGTCGCGGCGGCAATTTCTCTGTGGCTCAATCCCTTAAAGAAGGCCAACTCCACGGCCTCCCGTTGAAATTGAGGCAACGCCCGAATGCTTTTCTTCAAAAAATGGCGGAGATCGTTCAAAATGAATGTTTCACTAGCATCGCGTCGCGGGGTTTGTGAATCCTGCATTACTCGTTTTTCATACCGGTCCCTAGCGCGACAATAAGCCTGGCGCCGGCGCAATCGGTCGATCGCGCGACGGCGAGCGATAGTAACCATCCACCCAAGTGGCTTGCCTGCTTTTGGTGAATAACGACCTGCCTCCTCCCAAACCTGAAGAAAAATTTCCTGTAAAACATCATCAGCTTCGGCCTCCTCGTGAACAACGCAATCGATCGTCGCTCGCAATCTCTTGCTATGGCGCCCGTACAACTCCCTGAGCGCATCATGTCGCCGATGCGAAATATCCTTCATCAGCGCTTCATCTGGCACTGCCGCTACTCCGAGCTGATCAAGAGTGGAGTTGATCATGCGCGGTGCCCATGTGCGCGCAGCGCTGGTAAAGGCGCACGGCGTTCGTGTTTCTTGCCGACTGCACGCCACCAGTTCGACCCAACTACGTGAGAGACCAGCGGCGTCGCTGAAGAGATCCAAAGATGCGGCCGTGAATTGCAACCTTCGGTCGGACAGCGCAATTCATATTTGCCACTGCTCAAGCGGCGGATCTCCACCTGCCGACCGTTAAATTTTCGTTTGCAGGTAACGCAACGACGCTCGTCGTCGAGTGAGGTCCAGTTTCTAAATCGATCTTCAGCGCGCAGAACCGACAGCCGATCATCGAGTTTAAGATGGACGATCATAATGCAAGGAGCAGTCTGCTCATTGCATCGGAACCACACAATCGGGACGCTGGATGATTGTGTGATCGGGTAAAACCCTAGAAGGCGTCTTATGACGTTGTAGCCGAATCGCTTTCATTCACAGCGTCGTTTCTCTGTTTGCAAGAGAGGGGAGAGATGAAGCGTAATGCGCAGCGCACTCTGCGGGCCCGGCCCAGGGCTCAGACCCGCAGAAAGTGGAGAGAGAGCGTTTAAGAACTGTGCTTGAAATGGAAGGCGAACTTGAGAAATCGCGATGCGATGCCGTTGTGTTCTCTCTTGGGAAGTTGGGGTCCGCCATTCTTGTGATTAGTTGGCGGTGGTGCAGCGACTTTGCGTTCTTCGGCTGCTCTCATTTCAACCTTGGCGATGATTTCATCCGTAGGGAGCACCCAATCCATTGGAATTGAGTTACACCGCTCCGTCGGACAACTGAGCCTTAGCGATCCGTTGCCACGTGTTCCACCTGCTACTTGAATGTGCCGGCCAGTAATAATTTTGCCGCAAACCAAACAGTAACGTTTCTCATCGAGCGAACGCCACTGCCGAAACTGATCGAGGCGGCGCAATACCTCCAGTTTATCTGCGCCAGCCAACGTAAGTGGGAGTGATAACGCCACGCCTTAAACAATATACTGTCCTTGCGAACCCCAACACAATCGGAGCCGCGGCGGATTCTCATATCGGGGAAAATCTTATGGGTGGCGCTGAAAAACCACATCCAATTCCACCGAGGCATGCGTTTAACACGCAAATGAAGAAAAAGGACGATGACATTTCGCGTAGGGATCGTGTCACGGATTACTCAGTCGCAGCGATAGAACAAGCGGAGTCTTATTGTAGGGCTCATCCAGGTAGCTCGGCGGCCGTGCGACGGCCTCAGCTATTTTTTCGCGGCGAACTTTGGATCGCGGTCCTTGGGCGAAGCGTCGAAGAAGGGATCGTCGGGATCGGGCCTACTGTCGCGGCAGCTCTGCGCGCGTTCGATGTGCAATACCTGGCTGGCCTACGTCCGCCAGTTGAGACGGGCAGCAAAAGTTGGTGCGCTACGGCGATCAAACGCCGAAGCCCGGCGCACCCAGCGCAGCCCTAAATTCGATATAAAATCCAGCGGCCAGGTTCCAAGTTTGGCGTGGCCGTCATGACGATTCTTCGAACCGCTTGAGCAATTCGGGAGTTTAATCCGGTAAGAATGCGAGCGCTAGCACCGAATGATTTGGCAGAACCGTTCCAATACCGCGATGCGAACACACGAACAGAAAAGGATTCATGAGGGGGGGAATATTGATGGGAGCAGCACGACGGCGCAGACGCTGGAGAATGTCGAGATCGAAACGCAGACGGCAAAGGTCGAGCAAACCTTCGGCGCAATGGCGACCGGAAATGCCGGGTGACAACGGAGCTTCCGAGGCTGAAGGCATCGACAAGCTCCTCCTCTCGGCGCTGAAGTACTGGGAGGTTAAGCGTGATCTGATCGAAGAACGTATGGAGGCAAGAGGTTGGTAACTCATTGTACCATGCTGGATTCGAGATAGAACCGACTCCGGTGAACGTTCTCTGACAGGTCGCAGGATCTTTCTACAAAACCGAAGCTATTTCCGAGGCTTGATCCTGTGTGTCTTGTTTCTCAGGCCATCGTACGAATGCGCGAGCTCGAGTTCGCTTTCGGTTACAAATAAATTTCGCGGCGCGCTGGCGTTTCGCGCGCCAGACATTAGGTCGCTCCAGATTTACCTGTAAAATCTCTCGACGTGAGGCATTGTTAGGAAGACGTGCCCTCTAAAGCAAAAACGAAAAAGCCCCGGGCGCGGCGGCGGGCTATGATAGCGGGGAGAGCGCGACGTGCGTCCGAAAGCAGTACGACCGCAACCAAATTCCGTGGCTGCCCGATTGTGGGCATCGGCGGATCAGCCGGTGGATTCGAAGCGGCGATGGATCTTTTGCGCCATTTGCCGCCGAGAACCGGCATGGCGTTTGTGATCGTGCAGCATCTCGATCCGCATCACGGAAGCCGGCTTCCTAACCTGCTCGGAAAAGCCACATCAATGCCAGTGACCGAGGTTACAGGAACGACGACGCCAAAACCAAACGAGGTTTACGTGCAGCCGCCAAATAAATGCGTGATCGCCAAGAATGGCAAGCTCACATTGGTCAGCCGCACAGAGAGACTCAACATCGCGATCGACCACTTTTTTGAGTCGCTCGCTGAAGAATGCGGGTCGCGCGGAATTGGCATCGTGCTTTCCGGAACCGGCAGTGACGGCACGGCTGGTCTGCGTGCAATCAAGGCAGCTGGCGGTTTGACCTTCGCGCAAACTGAAGAGAGCGCAAAGTTCGATGCCATGCCACGCAGCGCAATTCGCTCCGGATTTGTCGATCTCGTTTTGGCGCCAGACGCAATCGCGCGCGAAATCCGGCGCATTGCCGACCATCCGTATCTGCGGCGACCTCTCATCGACGCAGAGGAAGCCGAAAAAGAAGCCTATCGCCAGGCGGATGATCTGGGGCGGGTTTTCCTTTCTCTGAAAAAACAGATGGGTGTCGACTTCAGCGGTTACAAGGAAAGTACGCTGATTCGACGGATCCACCGGCGAATGGCGCTGCATCGGATCGATACGCTGAAGCGCTACGCGCGGTACTTGCGCGACAACAAAAAGGAAATCGAAGCGCTTTTTGACGATCTGCTCATTAACGTGACGCGGTTTTTCCGGGATGAAAAGGTATTCCGCGCATTAAAGAAACGTTTCCTACCGGCGCTGCTCAAAAAGAAAAGCATAGGTCGACAACCAGAATTGCGCGTCTGGATACCTGGTTGCGCCACAGGCGAAGAGGTTTATTCGCTCGCCATTTGCATCCTCGAAGCTCTCGGTGGCCAGGCCTCGAAATGGCGGATCCAGATTTTCGGCACCGACTTGAGCGAGTCAGTCGTCGAGCATGCGCGTCTGGGAATTTACTCGAGCGCGATCGAGAAGGATGTTTCGCAGGCGCGACTGAAACGTTTTTTCGTCAAACGTGACGGCACGTATCAAATTCATCGTAACGTGCGCGATATTTGCACGTTTGCGCGACAAAACATCGCGGCTGATCCGCCATTCTCGCGTCTCGACATGATCAGCTGCCGCAACGTTCTGATTTATCTCAGCCCGGAACTGCACAAGCGCTGCATCCCCCACTTTCACTACGCTCTCAACCCGGGCGGCTTGTTGATTCTTGGGCCCGCCGAATCGGTGGGTCTGTATGACGAGCTTTTCAAACTCGTGGACAAGAAGAACAAAATTTACACGAAGGAAGCCGCAACTACGCCGCGGGCAGCCGACTTCATTCCACAGCGCGGCCTTGAGCTCGCCCACTTTGGTGCAAGGCCAGCAGCTGGCATCGGCGTAAATTTCGATGCCGATCTTTTGAAAGTGGCGGATCGCATTATCCTCAGCACGTACGCGCCGGCGGCCGTCGTGATTGACGATAAAATGCAAGTGCACCAGTTCCGTGGCCGGACCGACCTGTTTCTCGAACACATGCCCGGCCCGGCAACGTTCAATCTGATTCAACTAGCACGCACGAATTTGGTGCCGGATCTGCGCGCAACGATTCGTCGCTCGATCAAAACGGGCAAACCCACGCGCACAGAGCGTGCGAAAGTTACGCTTCGGGGAAAAAACTACGAGATAAATATCCAGGTCGTGCCATTCAAAATCCCGGCAGGCGATAAGTCATGGTTCCTGGTAATTTTTGATGAGACTACTAGGCGGAGCAAACCGGAGCGATTCTTGCAGCCTCTGGGAAAAATGGGGGCGCAGCGTGAGGTAACCGATTTGCGCCAGGAATTGGCCGCTTCGAAAGAATCATTGCAGGCCGTCATCGAAGAGCACGAGGCGACCAATGAAGAGTTGAAGGCGTCCAACGAAGAAGTCGAATCGAGCAACGAGGAGCTTCAATCCACAAACGAAGAACTCGAGACCGCCAAGGAAGAATTGCAATCAACCAATGAAGAGCTGACCACGTTGAACGAAGAACTCAGCAACCGCAACCTGGAGATGATGCAGTTGACGAACGAGCTAAACAATCTGCTCGCCAGCACTCAAATGCCGATCGTGATGGTGGACAACGCGTTAACAGTGCGACGCGCTACTCCGGCGGCCCGCGGCGCGTTCAATATTTTACCGACTGACATTGGCCGGCCGTTGAGCGAGCTGCGGCCTAACATTGATGTTCCCGACATGGAGAAGATCCTTCGCGAGGTAATCGAAACGCTGGGCACGCGCGAACGGAGAGTGACTGATAAGGAAGGGCGGCAGTACTCGCTGCGGGTGCGGCCATATCGCACAACTGATAACAAAATCGACGGAGCCGTTATCACGCTGGTGGATATCGACGGAGAAAAGGAAGCTGACGCAGACAAAATAAGCCAAAAAGATGGCTCATCGCGCAAATAACAAGCAACGCGCAAAGCGTGCTCGCCAAAGCGGTGTCGGGCGAAACGGCGGTATTATACCGCCGCGCCAATTCAAGCACGCCAGCCAAAGCAAGAGCACCGCGATACGGCGTGAACCGCGATTCAATAAAAACGGCGCGCCGATTCATTCCATGCGTATGCCCGCGATGCGCAATCCAAAGACCGAACTCGAAGCCGCTACGCAGCGATTTGTCGATCTTTATGATTTCGCGCCGATTGCCTACGTCAGCTTCGACCGCGCCGGACGGATTGAGGAAGCCAACCTGGCAGCAACCGAGTTGCTCGGCGTGCCAAGGGATTTGTTAATCGGACGCCCATTCGCCTTTTATGTCGCGGACTTGGATTCGTTCCTCCATCACCTGCTCTATTGCCGCACGTCGCAGCAACAAGTTGCCACAGAACTCGAGTTGAAGCCCAAAAGAGGCGAGCGGATTCCAGCACAACTTCTAAGTACGCCGGTCACTTCGACCACGAGAAATGGCGCTTTGCTCTTCCAGACCGCCATCATCGATTTATCCGAACGCAAGCGTCACGAACAACAACTTAGCGAGCAGGCGCGGCTTCTCGATTTGAGCAACGATGCCATCATCGTTCGCGACAGAAACGAACGGATCACCTACTGGAACAAAGGGGCGACGAAGCTTTACGGCTATACGCGACAGGAAGCGCTGGGCGCAGTACTCCAGCATTTATTGAAATCGAAATTCCCCGAGCCGCTACCTAAAATCTACGAGAAGCTGCTTCGCGATAACCACTGGCAAGGCGAAATCGTTCACACGCGACGCGACGGCAGGCGGATTATCGTTTTCTCCCGCTGGGCGCAGGACCGCGATGAGCAAGGAAAGCGCGCGTATGTTTTGGAAACAAACAACGATATAACCGAACGCAAGCGCGCAGAGCACCGGCAGACGGTCAACCTTGCCGTCACGAAAATACTGGCCGAATCCCCCGCACTTACCAATGCAGTGCCGAGAATTCTTCAGAACGTTTGTGAGACACTTGGATGGGAAGCAGGAGCTTTCTGGACGCACGAGCCAGAAGCAGATGTCCTGCGGTGTCTCACAGATTGGGAGTGCCATCGCGGCAGATTTCTCAATTTTAAGAGAACGTCTTCTGAACTTACCCTTGCTCCGGGAGTCGGTCTGCCGGGACTTGTTTGGAGCGGTGCTAAACCGACGTGGATCTCTGATTACGCCGACACTAACTTTCCTCGCGCGCGCGTTGCCGTCGCAGAGGGTCTTCATGCCGCGTTCGCGTTCCCGATCTCCTTCAGAAAGCGATTCCTCGGAGTGATGGAATTTTTCAGCTGCGAGATCCGCGAACCAGATGAAGACCTGCTGAAGGTCTTTGCCAGCATTGGGAGCCAGATTGGGCAGTTCATCCAACGCAAAGAAGCGGAAGCCGCGCTGCAAAAATCCAAAGAGCTCTTGGAACACCGGGTGCGCCAGCGAACAGGTGAGTTACGTGCGGCGAACAAAATGATGAAAGATGAAATCGCCCGGCGGAAAGGCCTTGAAGGCGAAATTCTTGAAATCAGCGATCGTGAACAGCAGCGTCTCGGGCAGGAATTGCACGATGGACTTTGTCAGCATCTGACGGCGGTGGCATTCATGGCGCGCTCGGTTGGCTTACGATTGAAAAACCATCGAGTCATTGAAGTGGCCGACATCGAAAAGATCGCGCAACTGGTAAATGACGCTGCGACAGACACGCGCAACCTCTCCCGCGCGCTGCATCGTATTGATGTCGATGCAGCCGGTCTGGTCGATGCATTGCGGGATTTGGTTGACCGGGAAATCTGGAGGATACCCTGCCGGCTGGAATTCAAACCGTCCTTCCATATTGAGAGTGACGTCGCGGCAGGTGAGCTCTACCGCATTGCTCGTGAAGCGGTCATTAATGCCAACAAACATTCTCAAGCGCGAAAAATTGTGATCAGACTGGAGGGGGTGGAAAATGAGATGGTTTTGCGCGTGATCGATGACGGCACGGGATTTCCAAGTGAGCCGAAAACCAAGCGGGGTCTCGGGGCCCACATCATGGGTTACCGCGCTCGATTGATCGGTGCCCGCTTGGAGATTGATACTCCAAAAACAGGAGGTACACGCGTATCCTGTTGTTTGCCGAACAACGCACTCCAATCACAGGAGAGGAAAAAAGCCAAGATGCGGTCGTTTCCGGCAAAAATCACGAAAGCATTAGCCGCATTAATTTAAACTTTCTACATCGGGCAATCCGCTGAGCTGCGAACTCGTTAAAAAACGGGATGAAAGAGCGTAAGAAGCGTGCCATTAGGGAGCTCCCGGTCGAACCAACGCAGCCACAGACGAAAATGACACACGTCAGGTCGGTCAACCAGAATCCGCGATGCGATCTACCGGAAGCAAAACGTCTTCTGATCGTCGATGATCACCCACTATTCCGGAAGGGCCTCGAGGAACTGATTCATTCTGACGCGAACTTCGCGGTCTGCGGTGAAGCCGATAACGCGGCGGAAGCGATGGAAGTAATTCGGAAGCTGCATCCCGACATGGCGATCGTCGATCTCAGTTTGCCCGGCGCCAATGGGATTGAGCTGATCAAAAATATCCGCGCAGAATTTCCGAGCCTGCCGGTTCTGGTGCTCTCGATGCACGACGAATCGCTTTATGCGTTGCGGGCGCTGCGTGCCGGGGCGGACGGCTATGTCATGAAACACGAGGCCATGGCCAACGTAATCCAGGCGATCCGCGAAGTTTTTAATGGGCGCCCTTATCTCAGCCCGGCCATGGCGGCGCAGGTGATCACGAAATTCGCGCATCGCCAGGCTGAAGGCGAGACCGACGCTGTCGAGAGACTCAGCGATCGCGAACTTGAAATCCTGGAGCTGATCGGCAAAGGCAACGAAGTGCGTCAGATTGCGAAGCTATTGCATCTCAGCCCGAAGACAGTGGAAACCCATCGGGCGCACATCAAAGACAAACTTGACCTGAAGAATTCTCGCGAAGTCGCGCGCTTCGCCCTCCAATGGCTGAGCGCGCGCAATGCATAAGGGGGCGCGTTCTCATTAACACCGGCTTTTAAGCCGGGTGGTCCCAGCGAGAGATGAACATAAGCCGTTTTAACGGCTTCCCTTGTCTTGCTACCGTCGCCCGTCTAACGATGGCGCCTTCTCATTAACACCGGCCTTTAGGCCGGTGACCACGCCTGTGACAACCCGGGAGCCGTTTCAACGGCTTTCTTGTCTTTCCAGCGTAGCCCATGGCGATCAATAAACTCTCTCAGTTCCTCGGCGAACGGTACGCACGCGATGATGCTCTTCTTGATCCGCGATGTATCGCGTCACACGAGACACGTTTGACTCTGACACTGAAAATGCGCCATACCCTCTGCCCCAGCCGAATTTTCCCGTCACGATGTCATGCGAGTTAATCCAGTGGGACGAGCTTCCCTTCAGGAGTTGCATCAATTCTTCTATTGAAAGCGCAGTTGGAAGATCGACAAGCGCGTGAACGTGATCGGCATTCACGTAGTTGATTTTCATGTAAACGCCTTTGCTTTCGGCGTACTCGTGCAGGTAGCGGAATAGACGTTTCGCAGCCGCTTTGTTTAAAGATTTTTCCCGGTCCAAGGTTCCCCAGATCAGATGAACCCAGCAGCGAGAATAAGAATGCATAGACATGCCGATCTGATCGTAAGCCGTTAAAACGGCTGATGTCTATCGTTCGCTGCTTGTCACCGGCTTAAAGCCGGTGTTAATGAAAGCTGCCAATCGAACTGTGTCAGTCACAGCAGGAATCATTTCAGGTTCCCAACTTAACCTCTAGCACCAGAGTTATGATTTCTTCACCTGCGCATGCATGCCGTTTACAAGCTGAAGCTTTTTTTCATCCGCATCGGAACTGATGCCGGCGATTGAAAGCCGCTAGTAATAAAGACGCGCGATCTCCAAGCTGAAGCTTCTCATTAACACCGGCCTTCAGGCCGGTGACCATGGGTCCCTCGCAAGGGAAGCCGTTTTCAACGGCTTCTCTCATGCCACAGTTCTCCTTTCGCTCATCCAGAAGCGGGCGCATATTTCCTGGGATGGATTCGACGAACCGTGACGCGGTTGAGGAACTGCTTCAGACCTATGGCGAAACCGGCGGCATAAATTATCTCGCCGCCGCCGCCACCCTGCCCTCGCGTCTCGCCATCGAAGCCGCTTGCACCGAGCTGATGAGCTTGATGTTTCCCGGGTTTCGCAGCGAAGCCCTGGTGAGCTCTGGAGATCTGGTAGATACCACGCGCACGCGCATCAGAAATTTGCATGCACGACTGAAGACAGAAATCTGCAGAAGCTTTGGGAAAACTCTACCTGACCAAGCAGCTGAAGCGAAGGCGGAAGAAGTCTTGAGCGTGTTTTTGAAGGAGTTACCCTCAGTGCGGCGTCTTCTTTGGACGGATATCGACGCCGCCTACGAAGGCGATCCCGCTGCCACGAGCTACGAAGAAATCATTCTGGCGTATCCGGCCTTGGAAGCGGTCGCGATTCATCGAATGGCGCACCTGCTTTACGACAAGGTGCCGTTGATCCCGCGCATCATGACTGAGTGGGCGCACAGCCGCACCGGCATCGACATCCACCCGGGCGCGCAGATTGGGTCGCATTTTTTTATCGACCACGGCACCGGTGTGGTCATCGGCGAGACGACGGAGATCGGCGCACGCGTTAAGCTTTACCACGCGGTCACCCTCGGTGCGCGTAGTTTTCAAAAAGACGAGCACGGCAAAATAAAAAAAGGCGGAAAACGCCATCCAACTGTCGAAGACGATGTGACAATTTACCCCGGTTCAACGATTCTGGGGGGCGAAACCGTTATTGGCGCAAGATCGACGATCGGCGGGAACGTTTTTCTTATCCAAAGTGTTCCACCCGATTCGCTGGTATATTACGAGGAGAAACAACTGCGCATCGTGCCAAAGAGAAAAAAAACGCCGGCAACTACGCGTGACGAATTTCGGGCATGAAAACGGCCAATCCTGTAGCCGCTTCGCTGTACGAAGCGCGACGCTGGTGTGGTTGGAAAGCGAGCGCCACGCGTCTCACAGAGGCGCGGCTACAACTGGTAGGGCGCGACCACAGCTTGCTCGCCGTGGCGAGGGCGCGCCGGTAAGCACGAGCAAGAATTAGAGGAAGCTCAAGATTAAGAGGAAGAGTTAAATGATTTACCTCGATTATAACGCGACGACACCGCTTTGCGATGCAGCGCGCGAGGCCATGCTGCCGTATCTCGGTCGACACTTTGGCAATCCATCGAGTGTGCACGCGGCAGGCCGAAGTGCTCGGGCAGCGATTGACGATGCTCGGGACAAGCTCGCTGGACTGCTTCGAGTCAAACCGCACGAGCTCATTTTCACCAGTGGTGGAACTGAGTCATGTAATCTGGCTGTGCTCGGTCTCGCGCGGAGTCGATCGTCGCGCGCCGCTCATATCATTTCAGCCAAAACCGAGCATCACGCGGTTCTGAACGCCGTCGAGCATTTGGAAAAGCACGAAAATGTCGAAGTGACATGGCTCAATGTCGCGCGTGACGGAATTGTCGATCTTGATCAGCTCGCGAAGTCGATCCGACCCGAGACGCGGCTGGTGTCGATTATGACGGCGAATAACGAGACTGGCGTGATTCAGCCGATGCGTGAAATCTCGCAGATCTGCCGCGAGCACGGCGTTCTCCTGCACACCGACATGGTCCAGGCGTTCGGTAAAATGCCAGTTGTCATTCCGAGCGAAGTCGAGGAATCCCGCGATGCCGCCGCCTCAAAGTTAATGCCACGGGATCCTTCGACTCCGCTGCGCTCCGCTCAGGATGACGGTGTTGATCTCTCACTCGTCGATGCGGCCAGTTT
>Ga0209056_10003669_pt1 | contig 16325 bp, 12 predicted proteins | sample GraSoiAngelo_114_FD_185876 | JGI IMG/M metagenome (GOLD analysis project Ga0209056, IMG submission 185876) | Grasslands soil microbial communities from the Angelo Coastal Reserve, California, USA - 14_0903_13_40cm (SPAdes) (version 2) | ecosystem: Environmental > Terrestrial > Soil > Grasslands... | reverse complement strand
GAGCACCTGGAAGCGCACGCGCTTCAGCTCGATTCCGGTCCCTACGGTCGCGAACTGGGAGCGGGGGAAAGGCACCGTCGCTGCCAGCGCGAAATCCTCGCGACGCCACGCCGCGCCGAACCAGAGTCGGGCGTAGCTCGAAGCAGTCGTCGCGAGCGCCACGCCGCCCGAGAGACCGACGCGCAGTTCTCGGTGCTGCAGACTGTCCGTGAGGACCCCATCCCGAAATCGCAGCACGCGCTCCCTCGCCGCCGCGCCGTCGGTGCTGAGTGAGCGCGGAGCCACCGTCTCGTAGAAGGGAACGCCGAGGGACCACGTGCCGCTGCGTCCATCCGAAATGGCTTTGTATTGCGTCGACAACACGGTCCGGCGCCCGAACACGCCGGTGCTGCTGTAGCTCACGCTGATGCTGTGTCGATCCGGCGTCTTTTCGTAGCGCCCCGTCAGGGCCGTGCCCGTGCCGATGAGATTCGCCTCCGTGAAGGCCGCAGCCCATAGCACGTCGCCAGCGACGGACGCGTAGTCGAAGTCGGGGATCGTGCTCCAGGCGTCGTCCGTCTCCACCCGGAGGGCCAGGCGCCCCTCCAGCCGAAGGGTGTCGATGCTCACCGCGCGAAAGATGCCCAGCGCTCGGAGCGCCCGCTCGCTCTCAGCCACCTTGGTGGAGTCGTATCGGTCACCGACCCTCACGAGGAGGGCGCGCCGGACTACCCACGCCTGCGTCCGGATATGCAGGGCATTCCCCACCGCGGCAACGGCCTTAGGGGCATTGCGCTTGCGATCGTACACGTTGTGTCGGACGACCACGATCGTGTCGATGGTCTGAGCGGCGAGGGGTACGGACGGAGAAAGGGCAAGAAGCCTCAGGGCCAGGCGAAGCGCCGGCCACGGGCCTGGGCAAACCCGTCGGTCTCCTGAGGTGCGTATGTCCAAGGTGCCTTACCGCTCGGCGACGTTAACGCTGATAACGACGTGCTCGCAACGCCGCGTTGCAACTTGGGATGCGAGAGGTAAGGTAAGATAAAGCGCGACCCCTCGCGCCATGCGCCGGGGATTTGTCCCGTGCCTGGGGGAAGGTCGCTGCGGCTTACCGGTTGATCCAGTACGACAGCTTTACGAGAAAGCTGTTGTCGGGCACCAGCGTGAACAGATCGCCGAGGTCGCCGCCCAGGCTGCGCGGGCCCGCGACGCCGGTGGACGCGTGACGCCCCTGACTCCATACAACGAACAGCGTCGAGCCGGGACGATACTCCCAGCGGAACACGACGTTGGACCGGAATTGCTTGTAGTTGAACCCGCCGGGGTTGTCGGCGGCGACCGGGTCCGTCTCGTAGCGACTCGCGAAGTCTCGAGCGCGCGGCGTGGGGGACAGCTGCTGCACGTTGCTGTACGTCCCCTTCGAGACGAACGGCTGGGCGTATACCTGCAGCGTCGCGCTGGCCGTGAACGGGTACGTGAAGCGCATGGTCACGCCGAGCTGCTTCTGCTCGAGGTGAGCGAACACGTAGCGGGTGTCGTGCGGGCCGAGGGGCTGCACCGCATTGCTGGTGCGGGTGTAGTTGGGGATGATCGCCGCCGTGACGCGCGACGCCAGCTTGAAATCGACCTCGGGCATCAGGTTGAGGCTGTGCGAGCGCCCGCCGTCCCCCCGCCAGTAGTTGACCCAGAAGTACGGGACGATCGCCTTGCGGTCGTCGCCGTTCAGGCCGGCCCACGGCGCGAGGTAGGGATCCTGCCGCACGACGGGGCCGCCGCGGGAGCACGAGTAACAGTACGTCTCGCCCAGCTGACCGATGGTGCCGCCAGCATGGAACGACCAGGTGTTGCGGAACGTGGTGTGCGTGTTGGTATTGAACGCCCGCTCTTCGGGCAGGCCCGCGGTGGTCCAGTATTGCCACCAGTTGAAATTCCACTGAAACCGCTGGTACAGGCGGCGCGTGTGGCGGTCGAAGTAGCCGACCCAGGTATTCCACGATTGCTGGTCCGCGCGCTGCAGGTAGCCCAGGTCGTTGATCTCGAAGCCGGCGGAGCGCCGCTGATAGCTGGTCTGCCCCAGGAGGTGCGCGCCGCCCACCTTGCTGAATTGCAGCTCCTCGGCGTTGCCGCCAAGCGACGTGCGCGTCGTGTCGTATGGGAGCCCCGCGTCGGGACGCTGGTAGTAATGCACCGCGTCGCGTTGCGTGGCGGCAATGGCCTGAGCGCTCCCCGCCACCCGGCTCAGGTCGACCGAGCCCGCGATCTCGTAGCGGCCGCCGCGGAAACGATGGCGGAAATCCGCCGCCCCCACATAGGCGCTGCGGCGCAGGTAGGGTGAGGTGAAGGAGTCGTTGTCGCGGTTCACGGCGGTGAGGATGGCGCCGACGCTGCTCTCGCCGCCGCGCAGGTCCTGGCGCAGCCGCAGCACGCCGTAGTTGGTGGTCGGCTCGATCGTCACGCCGCCCACGCCCGTCACGTGCTGCGTCACGGCGTCGAGCGCGCCGATCGTGAGGCCGCCCGGCAGCCGCCCGGTGAGCTTGCCTGCGCCGAGGATGCGCGTGAAGGCGGGCGAGGTGGTATCCGAGTAGGTGCCGGCCAGCTGGGGCGCGCGCCCGATGCGCCGGCTGTAGACCAGCCCCTCGCTGTTGCAGTTCACGTCGTTGCAGTTGACGTCGAACTGGAACAGGCCGCGCCCGGCGACGAAGAACGGGCGGCGCTCTGAGAAGAAGGTCTCGAAGGCGCTCAAGTTCAGCACACCGGGGTCGGCCTCCACCTGCCCGAAGTCGGGGTTGAAGGTGGCGTCGAGCGTGAGGTTCGAGGCGACGCGGTACTTCAGGTCGCCGCCGGCCGCCACGTCTTGCGTCCGCCCTAGTCCCGTGCTGGTGAACTCCGACACGTTCTTGGTCACCATGTACGGGGCGACCTCGAGCCGGCGCGGCGCCTCCAGGTCATCCAGCCCCGTGATCTCGCCGAACTGTGATACGAACCCGGCCTTCGACTGGCGGAACAGCGGCCAGCTCACCCGCTGGGAGTAGCGGTACAGGTCCCGGTCGACCGTCAGGCCGAACGTGTGGCTGCGCTCGCGCCCGTAGCGGAGCTGCGACAGCGGGATCCGGAACTCGGCGGTCCAGCCCAGGGAATCGACGCGGGTCGCGACCTCCCACACCGCGTCCCAGGCGAAGTCTTCATTGCCGTCGTTGTAGATCTGCGCGTCCAGCTTCACGCCCGATGGATTGACGCCGAACTCGTACCCGGTGCGGCGATCGTGATACGAGTCGAGGAACAGCCAGATCATGTCGGAGGGGGTGAAATAGTCGCGCCGGGCGAGCACGGTGATGATGCTGTCGGGGTGCGGATCGAAGGCGCGCACGAACACGTACAGGGCGCCTGCGTCGTAGGCGACTTTCGCCTCGGTCGGGAGCTTGGGCGGTCCGCCCTCGCTGGGGCGCCATTCTTGGAAGCCGGTAATCGGTTGGGCATCCCGCCAGACCACATCGTCGTCGCGCCCGTCGATGACGGGTGGCTGGGCCGCGCGGGCGGCCGCGACGCTGGTCGGGGGGGGCGGGGGCGGGCCAGGCCGCTGAGGATCGGCGCCCTGACTGGCGAGCGTGACGGCGACGAGGAGCGGCAAGCCCGTGAGCATGAGTAGCCTGGTCGGAGGTTTCCCGGTTAGACGACGGGACCTCGAAAAAGGTTGTTTCAGAAGTCGGCCGCGGAGGCCTAGATTTCCGGCATGGAGTTCGACCCCCTTCCCCAGCAGCGCCTCGCCATCGAAGCTCCCCTCGGCCCCGTCCTGGTCGTGGCGGGACCCGGCGCGGGAAAGACGTTCTGCCTCATCGCCCGCATCAACCACCTCATCGCCACGCTCGGCATCGCGCCGGAGCGCATCTGCGCCGTGACGTTCACGAACCGGGCGGCAGAGGAGATTGCGGTTCGGCTGAAGCACACGCTGCGAGACCGCGCAGACGGCATCACGCGGGGCACGATCCACGCGCTGTGCCTGGCTCTGCTGCGCCAGTACACCGAGGCGGCGGGCCTGCGGCAGGGGTTCGGGGTAGCCGACGAGCAGTACCAGAAGGTCATCCTGGGCCGGCTGCACGTGCCGCTCGAGCAGCGGGGCCCCCTGTTGAATCGCTTCGGCCGCCACCGGGTCCAGGCGTACGATCTGACCGCCGACGAGGCGCGGCTGTACCGCGAGTACACCGCCTGGTTGGCGCACCGCAACATGCTGGACTTCGACGACCTCGTCGCCAAGGCCGCGGAGCTGGTGCGCACGCGTGGGGACGTCGCCGATGCGATCGCGGCGCGCTGGGACTACCTCCTGGTGGACGAGTTCCAGGACGTGAACGCGGTCCAGTACGACCTCCTGAAGCGCCTGGCGGCGCCGCACGACAACTTCTTCGCGGTCGGGGATGACGAACAGTCGATCTTCACCTGGACGGGGGCGGATCCCTACGTCCTCGTGCGGTTCGGGCGCGATTACGGGATCGAGCGGCCGATCGTGCTGGACAAGAACTGTCGCTGCTCGCGCCAGATCTTCGAGACCGCGCGGCGCGTGCTCGCCCAGAATCCGCAGCTCTTCGAGAAGCAACTCAGCGCAGAACAGGAGTCGCCGTACGAGGTGGTTGCGTACGCGTTCCGAGACGAAGCCGAGGAAGCCTCCTGGCTGCTCGAGGATCTCCGGAGCGACGGCGCGGCGGCGCGTTTGGGATGGGGCGACTGCGCCATTCTCTACCGCAGGCACAAGATCGGCGAGTACGTCGAGGGGCGGCTCGTCCGTGCGGGCATTCCCTGCCGGCTGGCGCGCGGGCGCTCGCTGGTCGAGGACGACGTCATCAAGTACGTGATCGCCGCGCTGCGGATCGTGCGCGACCCGAGCGACCCCGTGGCGCTCGAGGCGTTCGCGCGCTGCGTGCTGTCGCCGCACTTCCTCCAAGAAGTGATGGCCGCAACGTCCGCCTCATCCCCTGCCGACGAGTTTCTCGCGACCGTACGCGCGCTCGCCCGGCGCCGGCCGGCGCAGCACCCCGACACGAAGAAGCTGTGGCGCCTGGTCTATCAAGTCGAGAACCTCCGCGCCCTGAGCCGGTCGCACCGCGCGTTGCTGCCGCTGGTCGATGAGATCCTGTCGCAGAGCGTGGGACCGTACCGCAACGCGTTGGAGGAGCGGCACGACGAGCTCACCGATCCGGCGGACCACCCCGAGGCCGTACGACTCGCCCAACGGCTCGAGCAGGCGATGGCGGGCGAGCGCGGCATCGCGATCGCGTCGCAGGGCGGCCTCGAGATCGCGTTGCGGGGAATGTTGGTGGCCGCCGGCCTACACCGCGTGCGGTCCTCGACGAGCTTCATCCCCTCCACAACCGCGCCGGCGGACGATGTGGAGGTTGTGGAGGACGTGGCGGTTGTAACAGGCGCCGACGCGGGCCCTCACGGGCTCGCGCTCACCCTGTTCAAGGCGCTCCAGCTGCTGCACGCCAGGGAGCTCGACACCGCACTCGAGCGCTACGTCACGTTCGACTTGGAAACCACAGACAAGGACGTGGAGGTGTGCGAGGTTGTGGAGGTTGGGGCGGTGCGCGTGGTAGGCGGCGAAATCACGGACCGATTTCATACGCTGGTCCAGCCGTACCGGCCGATCACCCCCGGGGCGACGGCGATCCACGGCTACACCGACCGCGACGTGCGGGACGCCCGCTCGTTTGCCGAGGTGTGGCCCGAGTTTCGAGCGTTCATCGGCGACGACATCCTCATCGCGCACAACGGCCAGCAGTTCGACATTCCCGTGCTGCGCCGGCTCGCGGCCGGACGGGACGGCGTGGACGGCCTCGTGTTCTACGACACGCTGCCGCTGGTGCGCTCGCTGTCACGCGACAGCGCCAAGCTCGAGGACCTGGCGCTGCGCTTCGGCATCGACCCCGGGCGAGCGCATCATGCCTTGGACGACGCCGTCACACTGGCACAGGTGTATCGCGAGCTCGAGCGGCAGCGCGGCATTCGGGCGCGCAAGGCGGTACTGGTGAACGTGCTCGACTACCTGGGATTAGCGCTCGCACTCGAGCCCCGCACGGAGCAGGGAGCGGGGACCCCTAAAGGACACGGCCGGGAGCGGGACATGTTGTTCCAGCTCGCGAAGTTCTACACGCTGGGGCGATACAGTGATGCGCTGGCGTTCTACGAGATGGAGCGCGACCGCACCGGTGCCGTCGAGGCACCTGCCGTCGACGCGGTGATCGAGCGGCTGGGCGGGCGCGCGCTCATGACGCGTCTCCGGGCCGAGCCCGATCCGGCGCAGCGCTATCCCGCCGCCGTGGCCCGCCTGCGGGCGCTGATGGATGGCGATGCTTCAGGGACGCTCGCGGACAGCATCGACCGGCTGCTCGAGCGCGTGGCGCTGTCCACGTCAGACGGCATCGAGGTCGCGCCGGATCGCGTCAACCTCCTCACGCTGCACTCCACCAAGGGCTTGGAGTTCTCGCGCGTATACATCGTGGGCGTGGAGGATTACCAAATCCCCGGTTATCGCGAGTCGACGGAGCAGCGCCAGGGCGAGATCCAGGAAGCCCGGCGGCTGTTGTATGTCGGGATGACGCGGGCGCGCGAGCGACTGGTGCTGACGCGGGTCGAGCGGCGGTTCGGGATGGACGCGGGAGGGAGCAGCTTCCTCGAGGAAATGGGTTTGGAAGTGCAAGGGGTGGGCGCGGCCTAAGCGCGCCCGGCCGCCGCCGCGACGGCCGCGAGATCCTCAATCAACAACGCCCAGTGTTTGGGTGGCAGCTCGGTGCGGAGCCGCGCCTGCGCCCGTGCCCAGGCGGGGCGCGCGCGCGCCAGCCGCCGCCGACCTGCGGGCGTGAGGGTCCAGCAGACCTCACGGCGGTCCGGTCCTCGGGCGGCGCGGATCCAGCCCGCGTCTGCCAGCGGGCGGAGCGTACGGCTGAGCGTCGTGGGATCGAGCGCCAGCAACTCCCCGAGGGCCCCTTGGGGGCTCGTTCCCGTACGCTCGAGAGCTTGGAGCAGCGTGAACTGCGTGATTCGGAGCCCCGCGCCCCGGAGCGCCTCGTCGTACAGCCGCGTGACCGCGCGCGCCGCACGCCGCACGCTCGCGCAGGCGCACCCGAGGGCGGGCAACGACTCAGGCTTCATGAGGTGCGCGGCCCGCGCCACGCAGGCGGCGGAAAATGACCACGTGGTTTGCCAGCAGAACCGGGACGAAGAACGTCGGCACGACGACGAGCGGGAACGACAACACCGGGGTGATGCCCGGGATGGCGCCGCGCAGCGTCACGGCCGTTGCCGTGGCGACCGCGACCACCAGGTCGAGCAGGCCGAACGCGTTCCAAGCGTGGGTGAGCCCGCGGCCGAGCGGCGTGCGGGGCTCGCCGGCGGCGACGAGGACCAGCGCGAGCACGGCCGTGGCGATGTCGCCCCAACCGGCCCGGGCCGCAAACGCGGGCGCGATCTCACCCCGCGCGGCGAGTACCAGAAACGTGATGCCGACAAGGCGCACGGCGTTGATGCCGACCAGGACCCGGAGCGGGAGCGCGTCGATCCAGGCGCGCAGTGCGGGCACGGTGCTGACCGCCACCAGTGTCCCGGCGAGGAGGGCGAGAATGATGAGCTGCGGACCGGGGAACGGGAGCTGAGCCAGGAACCCGGTGGCGCCCGCCACGAGGGCCAGGGCGAGCCAGGTCGTGACGGCGACGCCGGCGGCTCGGGGGAAGCGCGGAGCGGTCATGGTCGATGCGGTCATGGGGCAGTCCTCGTCGCGAAGGTAGACATGTGTATGTGCAACCATATTTTGGCGGCAGGGGTTCCCGTGAGACAAGTATGAGAAGTCTCTCATACCGCTCTGGGGGGCATCCGCTGTGCCGGACCCGAGCGTTACTTCCCGAGCACGACGATCGCATCCCACAACTCTCGGGAGGTTTCGCTCCATGACCAAGCACCTCGCTCTCCTCGCACTTGCCGCCGCGGCGCTCGCCGCGTGCGACCAGAACCGCAGCGTCACCAACCCGGGCGCGTCGTTTGAGACGTCGCTCGCGGCGCAGCGTGTCGACGCCGTCGCGGACGGTCAGCGCGCCGTCTACACGCTCACCAACCAGGTGGCGGGCAACGCGGTCGCCGTCTTCAATCGTGCCGCCGACGGCACCCTCACGGCGGCCGGCACCATCGCGACGGGCGGAACGGGAACCGGCGCCGGGCTGGGCTCGCAGGGCGCCGTCGCGCTGAGCGACGACGGGCGCCGGCTGTTCGCCGTCAACGCCGGCTCGAACGACGTCTCCGTCTTCGACATCGGCCCGGCGGGACTGGCCCTCGCCAGCCGCACCGCGTCGGGCGGCACGCTGCCCATCAGTCTGACCGTGCACGGCAACGTGCTGTACGTGCTGAACGCCGCGGGCGGTGACGGCAACATCTCGGGCTTCGCGGTGGGATCGAGCGGCGCGCTCACGCCGATCGCCGGCGCCCTGGCCCTCTCAGGCTCGAACGTGGGGCCGGCCGAGGTGCAGTTCAGCCCCGACGGCAACCGCCTCGTCGTCACCGAGAAGAACACCAATCGGCTCGACCTGTACGCCGTGGACGCCAACGGCGTGGCGAGCGGGCCGACCACGACGGCCTCCGCCGGCGCCACGCCGTTCGGGTTCGCCTTCGGCCATCGCCACGAGCTGTTCGTGTCCGAAGCCACGGGCTCGGCCTCGTCCTACGTGCTGGACGCAAGGGGCACCGTCACGCTGGTGAGCGGCGCCGTATCCACCCACCGCGGCGCGCCCTGCTGGGCCGTCGTCACCGCGGACGGGCGCTTCGGCTTCACCGGCAACGGCGCCGGGTCGGTGTCGGCCTTCACCATCACGCCGGACGGCGCGATCAGCCTGGTGGATGCCGACGGTGGCACCGCCGTCATCGGCGCCGGCGTGAACGACATCGCGCTGAGCAACAACAGCCGCTACCTGTACGTGCTGCAGACGAGCGGTGCCCAGGCGATCCACGCGTTCCGCATTCAGGCGGATGGACACCTCACGGCGCTTGGCCCGATCGCCGGACTACCGGCGGGAACGCGGGGACTCGCGGCGTTCTAATGGGCGCCGCTTCTCGGGTGGGTTAACCCCGGGGCGCCGCCCCGGGGTCAGCCGCCCATGAGTGGCTACTAGGCGCGGCTGACCCCGGGCGCAAGCCCGGGGTTGAGCCCAAACCCCATTCCTACGTCGCTCCCACTCCCGGCAACCACAGCGTAAACGTACTCCCCTCCCCCGGGGTGCTCTCGACCGTGATCTGGCCCCCTTGCAGCTCGGCCAGCAGTCGCGCGATCGCCAGACCGAGCCCGCTCCCCCCCAGGTCCCGGCTGCGCGACTGATCGACGCGGAAGAAGCGGTCGAAGATCCGCTCCAGGTGCTCGGGCGCGATGCCCGGTCCCGTGTCTCCCACGCTCACCCCCACCATGGTGCCGTTGGTCGCGAGCGCGAACGTGATCCTGCCGTTAGGGGTGTAGCGCACGGCGTTGGAGGCGAGGTTCAGCAGGATGTGGCGGGTACGATCGGCGTCGCCCAGCGCCCACCGCGGCGGCGACGGCGTCGCGGACACCGCGAGATCTCTCCCGAGCGCCATCGCTTCCGTGATCTCCCGCACCTCGTCCACCACCGCCGTGAGCTCGAAGGGGGCGTGTGCCAGCGCCAGCTGGCGGTTCTCGCCCCGGGCGATGAGCAGCAGCTCTTCCACCAGCTTCGCCGTCTGGTCGAGCACGCGCTCCATCGCCCCCAGCGCCTCGCGTGTCTCCCCCTCGGTGCGGCCCTCGGCCGCCGCCCACTGGACCTGGGCCCGCAAGTGCGTGAGCGGCGTGCGTAGCTCGTGACTCGCGTCCGCCGTGAACGCCTGGAGCGCCCGGTGCGCGCGATCCACCCGCTCCAGCATGCGGTTGACCGAGTCCGCCAGCTCCGTGACTTCCGCCTGGCCCGTCGGGCTGGTGAGGCGCCTGCCGAGCTCCGCCGGGCCGATGGCGCGCGTTTCGGCGGCGACGCGCTCGAGCGGGCGCAACGCGCCGGCCACCGCCTGCCGGGCCCCGCGCGCGACGGCCCACCCGGCAGCGGGAAGCAGCAGCGCTGCCGCAGCCGCGAGCGCACCCAGCGCCACCACGTACGATTCCCGGCTCGCCACCACATAGATGTCGAACGCCCCCGCCGCGCGGTGCAGCACGCTGTAGCGCCAGCGCGCCCGCCGGGCGATCGCGGCAAGCAACGCCCGGCGCACGTCCTCCGGCGAGGCGCTCGCCGGCAGGCCCTCGAGCCGCCGGGCGGGCATGTCGGGTGACACGTAGTAGACGTCCTGCTTCCCGCCGGCGCCGGTAGTCGTGCGCGTGATCACGACCTGGCCACCCATGGCGACGAGCTGGTCCGCGAGCGCCGAGGGCATGACGCCCCCGGGCTCGCTGGTCGAGTCGCGATAGGCGCCCAGCAGCGACTGGGTGAGGTCGGCCGAGTGCTCGAGCGAGCGCCGCAGCGCCATTTCCGCGGCCGCGGCGAAGCCGGCGCCCACGAGCAGGGCGTACCCCGCGAGCCCGGTCCAGGCCACCCGCGTGAAGCGCCGCGTGAGCACCGTGCCGAGCCGGCGCTCGCTCACGGCGCGCCCCCTTCCCTGTCGAGCCGGTACCCGACGCCGCGCACGGTCCGGATCGGCGCCGTCCGGGTCCCGAAACTCAGCTTCTTGCGGAGGTAGTTGACGTACACGTCAACCACGTTCGTCTCGGGATCGAACTGGTAGTTCCACACCGCTTCGGCGATGCGCGAGCGGGACACTGAGCGCCCGGCGTTGCGCATTAGGAACTCGAGCAGTGCGAACTCGCGCGGGCTCAGATCCACCACCCGTTCAGCTTGCGTGACCCGGCGCGTGAGCGGGTCGAGCACCAGATCGCCCACCTTGAGGGTGGCGTCCTGGTGCCGCAGCTCGGCGCGGCGAATCAGCGCGTGGACCCGCGCGAGCAGCTCCGGCAGGTCGAACGGCTTGGTGAGGTAGTCGTCCGCCCCGCCTTCCAACCCTTTCACCCGCGCCTCGAGCTCGTCGCGCGCGGTGAGCAGCAGCACCGGCGTGAAGATCCCGCGGGCCCTGAGCTCGGACACGACGCTGAAGCCGTCCCGCCCGGGGAGCATGACATCGAGCACGATGCAGCCGAACGCTCCGCCCAGCGCCCGCTCGAGGGCGCGGTCACCGGTGTCGGCCTCGGTGACGCCGTAGCCCTCCTCGCGGAAGGCCTTGCTCAGGAAGCGCCGCAGCTCGCGGTCGTCCTCGACGAGGAGAATCTGCACGCCGGGCAAACCTACGACGGGCCGCGGCGCAGCTCCCGGCGAGTCACGGAGCGGCGTTCCGGATCACGGATTCCAGATCCTCGGGGGTTCGCTTGCGGCATTCCTGCTTCAAGTCCTTTACGTCCGCTGCGAGAAACGTTCCCAGAAAAGAATCCGCAGTGACCTCGAACGCCGGTAGCTCCTTCTTAGCGGAGGTGTTGGAATACAACGCGATCACCGCGCGGGCGTCGAACCGGTAGAAGGAATACGTCGGGTAACGACCGAACAGCCAGACATGCGCGGGTTTGCGGAAGTCCCGCGCGAGCCGCGCGAAATAGCGGTAGGCATCCGCGACCAGCGCCGGGATCAGGGGACCGTCCTCGAAATGCTTGCCCAGGGAGAACATCAGCTCGTGATCCTCGAGATCGGGGAGAAACACCTCCAGCGTGGTGCCGGCTCGGCCGAGGAACGCTTTGATGGTCGCGTCGTGGTTCTCGCGCCAGCGGCGTGAATGGATGAAGTAGAGAGCCATCGTGGTCGCAGACCCGATGAGATCGTCAAACCGTTGCACGAACCCGGCGAACGGAGCTACCTGGACGATGCCGAAAGGGATCTCGGGGGTGGCGGTCATCGGCTCGATGCTACCCCGGTGGAGACGGCGGAGCAAGAACTCGCTGGAGGCGTGTGAGCTCCGTGAGAAAGCTCTAACAATGACCAGGGACGCTTCCCGCGCGCGCCCCGCTCCTCTACCTTCCGCCCATGAACCTGCTGCTCGTTCTCGCCATCGCGACCGCCGCGCCACTCGACACCGCGACCTTCGCGGGGGGCTGCTTCTGGTCCATGGAGCGCGCCTTCGACCAGGTCGATGGCGTCGTGTCGGTCACCGTGGGGTACACGGGCGGCCACACGGCGCACCCGTCGTACGAGCAGGTGTCCACCGGTCAAACGGGACACCGCGAGTCGGTGCAGGTGGTGTACGATCCCCGACAGATCACGTACGAGCGGCTGGTGGACGCATTCTGGCACGACATCGATCCGACCCAGGCCGACGGCCAGTTCTGCGACCACGGCGATGAGTACCGCACGGCGATTTTCTACCGCGACACGGCGCAGCATCGCGTGGCCGCAGCCTCACGCCGGGCGCTCGAGCGACGCTTCGCACAGCCGGTCGTCACCGAGATCGTCCGCGCGACGGCGTTCTACCCGGCGGAAGAGTATCACCAACACTACTACCGCAAGAATCCGATCAGGTACGGGATGTATCGCGTGGCGTGCGGCCGCGACCGGCGCCTGGCGGAGGTGTGGGGCGCCGCGGCGCCGCACGCGGAGGGACATGCGACCATGCGCGACACGAAGCCGAGCGACGCCGAGCTGCGGCAGTCGCTGACGCCGTTGCAGTATCAGGTGACCCAGCACGAGGCGACGGAGCAGCCGTTCCACAACGAGTATTGGGACAACCACCAGGCGGGCATCTACGTGGACGTCGTCTCGGGAGAGCCATTGTTCAGCTCGCTCGACAAGTTCGAGTCGGGCACGGGGTGGCCGAGCTTCACGAAGCCGCTCGAGGACGCGAACATCCATCAGAAGACCGACCGGTCGCTCTTCATGATGCGGACCGAGGTGCGGTCGGCGCATGCCGATTCGCATCTGGGGCACCTGTTCGACGACGGCCCGGCGCCGACCGGATTGCGCTATTGCATCAACTCCGCCGCGCTGCGCTTCATTCCGGTGGAGCGCCTGCAGGCGGAGGGCTACGAGCGGTACCTGCCGCTGTTTCAGACGGCGCAGCGCTGATCAAATCGCTGGGGCCGGACGCGATCAGCGCTTGAGCGCGCGCGCCGCCCCCCGTGGCCGGCCCCGGAGCCGCTGTCGGATGGCGCCGAGGTGGTACGCCGTGTGCGCGATAGCGCCGATCGCCACGCCCAGCGCGTCCTCGTCCCACCGGGCGTGCGTCTCCACGGCAACGAGCAGCGTCTCGTACTGCTCGCGCAATCGCGCCCGTACGGCGGCCCATTCGGCGTCGTCGACCGTGGACACCGTCCAGCTCCCGCTGCGGTCGCGCGAGGCGGACTCACCGCGCAGGCCCTTGGTCGAGAGTGCGACGCTCACGGTCAGGTGGTGGACGTGCCCGGCGATGGTCGTGCGGCCCGGTCCCGCCTCGTGGGAGGCGTCGGCCGCGCTCAACCCGTCGATCGTGCCGAAGACTCCCGTCGCCGGGGATGTATCGGTGAAGTAGGTCCACGGACCGGGAGGCCCTTCGAAGGCCTCACGCAGCATTCTCGTCAGCAGACTCACCGTGACGGCGGGCGGCGTACCTGTCATACCCGATCATCCTCCTCGTTCGGCCCGGCGACCTCCACGTGGATCTCGAAGATCGGGTCCCACAGCCGTTTGTCAAAGCCCGCGCTCTCCCAGCAGTTCCCGCACGGTGGCGAGCAGCATAGCGGGGGCGAACGGCTTCCACAGGGCGCGCGACGCGCCAAACGCCGTCGCGGCGTCGAGCAGGTCGAGTTGCAGGCTGCTCCCGCCCGACATGGCAATGATCTTCGCCTGCGGAGCCTCGGCGCGCACCGCGCGGATCACCTCCAGTCCGTCCCGCTCGGGCATGAAGAGGTCCACGACCACGAGGTCGGCGCCCGGCTCGCGGTGCAGCCGCAGCCCGGCGTCCCCATCGCCTGCTTCGATGACCTCGTAGCCGGCCGACTCGAGCACCACGCGGATCGCGCCCCGCAGCAGTGCGTCGTCATCGATCACGAGGATTCGCGCCATCGCGGCGCTACGCGTCGAGCGTGTCCCGCACGCGGCGCGCGAGCGTCTCGGGAGTGAAGGGTTTCTGGAGGTACGCGACCCCGGGTTCGAGGATGCCGTGGTGCACGACGGCGTTCTCCCCATACCCCGATACATACAACACCTTCATCGAGGGGCGGAGCTGCGCCAACTGCTCGGCCAGCTGCCGCCCGCTCAGCCCGGGCATGACGACATCCGTCAGCAGCAGATCGATCGCACCGTGATGCTTGGCCGCGAGCCGCAGCGCGGTATCGCCGTTCGGCGCCTCCAGGACCGCGTAGCCATGGCGCTCGAGCACCTGCCGGGTCACCATGCGGACCGACGCCGCATCCTCCACGACCAGCACGGTCTCCGTGCCGCCGCGCACCTCCGCTGGAGCGGGCCGAGCGACCTCGGGCTCGGCAGGCTCGTCCACGCGCGGGAGGTAGACCTTGAAGCTCGTCCCCCGACCGGGCTCGGAATACACCCAGATGAACCCGCCCGCCTGCTTCACGATCCCGTACACCGTGGCGAGCCCCAACCCAGTTCCCTTGCCGCTCTCTTTGGTCGTGAAGAACGGCTCGAAGATGCGGGCCTTGGTTTGCTCGTCCATGCCGATTCCCGTATCGGACATGGCCAGCATGACGTAGCGGCCGGGGCGTGCGGGGGCATGACTGCGCACGTAGACCTCATCCATCTCCGCGTTGGCCGCCTCGATGGTCAGCCGGCCTCCCCTCGGCATCGCGTCGCGGGCGTTGACCGCGAGGTTGATGATGATCTGCTCGAGCTGGCCGGGGTCGGCTTTCACGGCTCCCAGGTCGGGCGCCACGGACGTGGTGAGCTGCACGTCTTCGCCGATCAGACGTTTCAGCAGCTTTTCGGTGCCGGTGACCGTGGCCTTCAAGTCCAGCACCTTGGGCTCGAGCACCTGCTGGCGGCTGAAGGCGAGCAACTGGCGGGTGAGGGCGGCCGCACCCTCGGCGGCTTGGCGAATCTGGCCGACGTCGTCGCGCTTGGGATCGTCGGCGCCGAGATCTTCGAGCAACAGATCGCTGTAGCTGGTGATCACGGTCAGGAGGTTGTTGAAGTCGTGGGCGACGCCCCCGGCCAGGCGGCCGACCGCCTCCATTTTCTGCGCCTGGCGCAGCCGCTCTTCGGACTGGCACAGCGCTTCCTCGGCGCGCTTCCGCTCGATGCCGACCGCCACGGCGCTCGCGACCGACGCCAATGCCTTGGGCACGAACTCGGAGAGGGTCTGCCGGGCGAACATCGCCATGACGCCGAGCACACGCTCGTGTACCACCAGGGGGTAGCCGGCGAACGCCACCATCCCCTCGCGCCGTGCCCACGCTTGGTCGTGGACCTGGGGGTCATCCACGACCTGATTGGTGAGATGGGGACGGCGCTCCTGGGCGATCGCGCCGATCTTGTATTGTCCCAGCGGCACTCGGCTGTGCGCGCCGTCGATGTGCGTATACATGCCGGCACTCGCCTGCAGCTCGAGGAGTCGGCCGGCGTCGTCGAGCGTCCAGATGCGCGCGAACGCCACGTCGAGGTGGCGCACCAGCGCTTCGGCGCACAGCTGCAGCATCGCCCGCAAATCCGTGCCCTGGGTCAGGGCGATGCCGACGTCGGAGGTCAGCTCCGCCAGGCGCGCCCGCTCGAGCAGGGCGGTCTGCGCCCGGCGGCGCTCGCGCCGCACCTCGGCGTCGCGCAGCTCCCGCTCGATGGCCGGAATCAGGCGCCGCAGATTCCCCTTGGTGAGAAAGTCCTGCGCGCCCGCTTTCATCGCTTCGACCGCGACGTCTTCGCCGATCGTGCCCGAGACGAAGATGAAGGGCGTATCGAGATCGCGCGCCCGTAACAGGGCGAGGGCCGCTGGTCCGCTGAACGCCGGCATGCTGTAGTCGCCGATCACGAGATCCCACGCCTGGCGATCGAGCGCCGCCTGCATCGAGGTGGGGCTGTCCACTCGCTCGTACGCGGGATCAAAGCCCGCGCGCTGCAGCTCCCGGAGCAGCAGCCGCGCGTCGTCCTCGGAGTCCTCCGCGATCAACACTCGCAGCGGGAAGCGCGCCACGCTTGGACACATGGCGGGACCAGCGGCGCCCGTCCAATACTTTTTTGTTGGGGGAGGTAGCGCTCCGAGCGATAGGTCCCGGAGAGCCGCGCGCCGGTTGACGCCGCCGCCGCGAGAGCGCACTGTCATATCAGACTACGCGTTCTTGAAATGGAGGGCGCGTGCCACGGACCAAAGCCTTCCAGCCCGCGCAGGCCCTGGACCGCGCCATGGAGCTGTTCTGGCGTGACGGG
>Ga0209056_10003667_pt1 | contig 16333 bp, 18 predicted proteins | sample GraSoiAngelo_114_FD_185876 | JGI IMG/M metagenome (GOLD analysis project Ga0209056, IMG submission 185876) | Grasslands soil microbial communities from the Angelo Coastal Reserve, California, USA - 14_0903_13_40cm (SPAdes) (version 2) | ecosystem: Environmental > Terrestrial > Soil > Grasslands... | reverse complement strand
GGCCCCGCGGCTCACCGCGCGCCTGCTCGCGCGAGGATGCGTTCGGCGCCTCCCTCGGCGAACGGGCTCAAGCCGAACCATCGGCCGAACAGCGGGCGGGCGTCTTCATCGCCGTCGAGTCGGATCGAACCTGCAGCGATCGCGTCGGCGAGGCCCAGGCGTCCAAGCCACACCGCGGTCAATGCCGAGAGGTCGGCGTCGACCGCGAGCTCCACGTCGAAGCCCTCATCGGTGAAGCACAGATCCACGCCCGGCGGTTCGATCCGCAACCAGAACGACCGTCGCGGTCGGCGGAAGTCGAAGCGGACCACGGTCCGAGCGCGTCGGACCGCCTGAACCTGCACCCGCCGTCGGATGAACCACATCAGCAGCACGGGGTCCAACTGCCCCGAAGGTAGGTCGGCGCCGCCCCAGCGGTAGCCCCACGCGCCCAGCGCTTCCACGACCGATCGCAGCTCTTCGCCGGCCGAGGTCAGGTGATAGCTGAAGCCGCGCCCCCGCTCCGCGGGTCGTCGCTCGACGACGCCGGCGCTCGCGAGCGAGGCGAGGCGTTGAGCGAGGAGGTTGCGCGAGATCCGCGGAAGTCCGAGTTGAAGCTCGCTGAAACGATGGCTTCCGTTCAGCAGCTCTCGCAGGATGAGCGGCGTCCAGCGCTCGGCGAAGACCTCCGCGCCCCGAGACACCGGGCAGAACTGGCGGTATTCCGGCACGCCCACAGTCAACGCTTCGCCTCGCCAGCCCGCAAGTTCATTTTTTGGGCTTTCGCCGCATGCACGCGGCACCGATCGTTCCAGAGACGCCGAAAGCCTCTGGGAGGTACGCAAATGCAGACTCGATTCGTGCTGGCGCTTCTCGTCGTGGTAGCGGGTGTCGCCGCGTATGGCGGAACCGTGCTGGCGACGCCCGGGTCCGGGGTGACGAGCACCCTCTTCGCAGTGGGGCAGTTCGACGAGATCCACGCGAAGACGCTCTCGAGCAGCTGGCAGGCCCGGATCAACACCAAGGGTGAATCCGATCTCTACGTGTTGGAGAACAGGATTTCGCCGCGCGGGAGTTTCGGCTGGCACTCGCACCCGGGGCCGAGCCTCGTGATCGTCAAGACGGGCGCTCTGACGCTTTACCGAGGAGACGATCCCGATTGCACGCCGCAGGTCATCGAGGCAGGGTCGGGGTTCGTCGATGAGGGGGGCGATGTCCATCTCGTCCGCAACGAAGGGACCGTCGACGCAGTCGTGTACGTGACGTCGCTCGTTCCGCGGGGCGCCGCACGGCGGATCGATGAGCCGAGCCCTGGCAACTGCCCGTTCTAAGTTAGGAGCACCGAGCGCGAACCATCGGGAGTGATGCGAGGCAGAAGTCTCAGCCGACTGGGGCTCAAGCCTGAGCGGCTGACAGCCCACTCACCCCGCGGTAGCGGAAGCCCGCGGCCGCGGCGCGAACGGGATCGATGACGGCTCGGCCGTCGACAAGCAGGTCACCACGCGTGACCTGGCGCAGCGCACAGAGGTCGAGAGCCGCGAACTCGGGCCACTCGGTCGCGACGACGACGACGTCGGCCTCGGCGCACGCCGCGAACGCATCGGAGTCGACACGCGAGATCGCTGCATAGGGCGTGGACCGTATCGCAGGGTCGTAGGCGTTCACCCGTCGGCCCGTTCCAGCGAGCCGGCGCGCCAGGGCGAGCGCGGGAGATTCCCGCGTGTCCGCCGTACCCGCCTTGAAGGCGAGACCGAGCAGGCCGATCGTCGCGTCCGCGCGAGTCTCGCGCTCGATCAGGTAGGCGAACTGCGCGAGCTGGCGGTTGTTCTGCTCGATCGCCGCCCTGAGCACGATGAAGTCGTAGCCTTCCCCGGCGGCGAGCGCCGCCAGCGCGCGCGTGTCCTTCGGAAAGCACGAGCCGCCCCAGCCGAGTCCGGGCCGCAGGTGGCCCGCTCCGATGCGCGGGTCGAGCGCCATCGTCCGGAGCACCGCTGCGGCATCCGCGCCGACGACGTCCGCGAGGTTGGCGATCTCGTTGACGAAGCTGAGCTTCGTCGCGAGGAAGCCGTTCGCCGCGTACTTGGCGAGCTCCGCGCTGCGGCTCGTCGTCCAGATGAGCGGGATGAAATCGGAAGCGCGTCTCCCCCGGTTGCGAAGCGGCGCGTAGAGCGCCTCGACGATCGCGCGCGCCCCCGACGGTCCACCGGCCACGATGCGCGTCGGGGCGAATGTGTCCTCTAACGCATGTCCTTCGCGGAGGAACTCGGGATTCGAAACCACGACCTGGTGGCCGAGCACGCCGGTCTGGAGCCGATCGCAGGTCCCGACCGGTATGGTCGAGCGTATCGCCACGACGGTGCCGGGCCGCGCATCGTACGCGATGATCCGAGAAACCTCGTCAATCTGTGCGAGATCGGCGTGTCCGTCGGCCCGCATCGGCGTACCGACGGCGACCAGAACGACGTCGGCGTGATCGAGCTCGGGATCGGACTCGACGAACCGGACGGCCGTCTGGCGGAGCAGCTCCCCGACGCCCGGCTCCCCGAGGGGATCCTCGCGCCTCCGGAGCCGCGCGAGCCGTGCGGGATCGCGCTCGACGCAGACCACTTCATGCCCGACGGCGGCGAAGGCGAGCGCGCTCGCGAGGCCGACGTATCCGGCGCCGACGACCGTCAGGCGCATCGTTGACCTTCCACGTGGAGCCGGCCCGCGGTGAGCCGCTCCTCGCAGAGCTCGAGCAACTCGCGCGTGAATGGCCGTCGCTCGGGAAACGTCGTGCTGAGGTAGATGTGGCGCGCGAGGGTGAGCGTCGCGTACGTCCGCACCGCGGGGCGCACGCCTTCGCCGGCGAGCTCTACGAATCGATCCTCGAGGGCCCGCTCGCGATCCGCCAGCGCGTCAGGCCGTCCGAGCGTCCGGAGGCTCTGCTCGGTGATGTGCCCGATGAAATTCCCAACGTCGAGCGCCGCCTCGCCCTCGCAGTACAGGTCGAAGTCGATGACGTAGAGGCGTGAGCCCTCCACGATCACCTGATCGGGATAGAAGTCGCGGTGGATGCCGACGGGCGCGGTGCGGGGCGTCGCCGCGGCCAGCCGCTCGCAGGCGACGAGAACCGATCGAAGACGTCCCGCGTACAGCGGCTCCGCGACGGCCATGCGTGCGAAGCACTCGTCGAGGATGCGCAGCTCGTCGGCCATCGCGTGGCCCTCGGAAGCGGGGATGCGCGCGCGGTGAATCTTGTGCGCGGCCTCGGCGATCTGACGCGCGTGATGGACACCATCGGGACCGGCCAGCGCGTCGGTCGCGGAGATCCCCGGGACCTTGCGCTGGAGCCACATTCTGAACTTCGCGACGGTCCCGATGGGCTCGGGGACGGAGATGCGGTCCTCGCATTCAGCGTCGAACCCGGAGTCCCAGAACGTGGAGAGCAGGCGATAGCCGGCGTTGCCGTAACGGGCGGAGCGCACCTTTCCGATGAGCGTCACTCGCTCCTCGGGGGCGTCCGCCCTTTCGATATCGAGGTCGTACTCGATGACGCAGCGGCGTCCTGGTTTGTGCCTGGTCACCCGGATCGCGCGCATCCGCACAGCGCCCCGGGGCCCGGTGAGCCGCACCAGACGACGGAGCTGGCGCTTCACTTCCGCGGGGTCGAGTGCGAGCCGGATCGTGGGGAGCGCGGGGTCGGCGGCGGCGTCGAACCGGTCGAGAACCTCCACGTTCACGCCAGCACCTCCGACCACAGCGAAAGAAGCCGGTCGACCTGACCCGCGATCGAGAAGCTCCGCTGGACCTTGACGCGCGCCGCCGCGCCGAGCCGCGCCGCGAGGTCCTGGTCGTGGAGGAGCTGCTCGAGCGCTGCGGCGAGCGCCGGCGCATCGCCGGCGGGAACGAGGAACCCGGTGATGCCGTGGTCGACGAGCTCGGGCACGCCACCGACCGCGGTCGCGACCGCCGGAATGCCACAGGCGCCCGCTTCCATGAGGCTCACCGGCATCCCCTCGCTATCGCTCGTGAGAGCCGCGACCGCGGCACCCTGCCAGAGTGAAACGACCCGCCGCTGGGTGGCGGCGCCGACGAGCTCGAACGTGTCCGCCAGACCAAGGCGCTCGCGCGCCGCCTCGAGCTCGCCGCGGCAGCGGCCATCGCCAACGAGCACGGCACGGAACTCGACGCCTCGCGATCGCAACACGGAGCAGGCTTCGAGGAGGAGACCGAGATTCTTGATCGGCACGAGCCGCGCGACGCAGACGATCCGGCGCGGCGAGGCTGGAGCCCCATTGGGTCGGAATCTCGACGTGTCGACACCGCACGCGATAACCCGGACGTGCTCCGCGGGCACGTCGAAGCGCTCGACGATGGTCCGCGCGTTGACCTGCGATACGGTGACGACCGCGGCCGCTCGCGCGGCGCGACGAGCGAAGTCGGCCGGTGGCCGGCGGTAGATGTCGTGGCCGTGAGCGGTGAACGTGAATGGCACGCCGAGCTCTCCGGCGAGCTCGCACGCCGCCTCAGCCGGTTCCGTCGCGAAGTGCGCGTGCACGACGTCCGGCGCGAACGTGTGCAGCGCCGCCGAGAATTCGGAATGGTCGTAGCTGGTGCGTTGGAGCAGGCCGGCCTCGGCGACGATCTCGTGCCGCAGCCCCTCGATCGACGGCCGGAGCGAGAGGATGAGGACCTCGACCCCGCGGCGTCGGAGCTCGGCAAGCTCGTTGGCGATGAACGTTTCCGAGAGCTTGGGAAACGTGTTCACGACGTAGGCAACACGGCGGACACTCACGGCGCGACGGCCCGCTTCACGATCAGCGTCTCCGCAATCCGCGTGATGCGCGCCGCGTTGCGGTCCCAGGTGTACTTGGCGCGCACATCGGCGGCCGCCGCGACCCCGAGGCGGCGCGCGAGCGCACGGTCCGAGAGGAGCCGATCGCACGCATCGGCGAATGCCTTGGGGTCCGAAGGCGCGTACAGCAGGCCCGTGTCGCCGTGGCGTACGACCTCCTCGATCTGCCCGAGCCGCGGAGCCGCGATCGCGGCGGCGCAACCCATGTACTCGAAGAGCTTGAGCGGTGAAAAGTAGAAATCGTGGTCGGGCGGCGGGTAGGGCGCCACCGCGACGTCGAATTCGCGGATGAGAGCGGGCACATCCTCGTGGGGGACTGCGCCGGTCACGCGGACGTGCGCGGCGAGCCCGCGGGCCTCGACCTGGCGTTCGAACTCGCGACGCCCGCGACCGTCTCCGACGACCACGAGTCGAACGTCTGGATGGCGTGGCAGGAGGCGCTCGAGAAGCGCGGGTAGCGCGTCGATCCCGTGCCAGGGCTGATAGCCGCCCACGAAACCGACGACCGGTTCGCCGTTCAGCCCCCAGCGCGCACGCACCGCCGGCGCGCGCGGGCCGGGCCGAAACACCTCGGCGTCGATGCCGTTCGGCACGGTGTGGACGCGCTCCTGCGCGACGCCGAGTGACACGACGTACTCGCGCACCGGAGCCGACACGACGAGAACGGCGGCGGCTCGCGTGATCGTCCACCGTTCGGCGGCCGCCGCGAGCTCACCGGCTCCCTGCCCGCGTCGGTAGATCCGATCCTCGACCAGGAGCGGAGCGTTGACCTCGAGGAGCAGCGGCGCCCCGAGCGCCTCAGCGGCCACGGCGCCCCCGGTGCCATAGATCGCACAGCGCTCGTAGATGATGTCCGGCGCTTCGTCCCGGAAGGTGCGGCGGAGCGCCTCGGCAAGATCGTGGTTGTAGAGGATGCGGCGCAGCTCGTCGGGAACCGCGCTGGTCGCGCCGAGCGCGGCCACGAACGCGTCCACGGATCGCCACGCCGAATCGGTCGCCGAGCTCGGCTCCACGCGGAGGACCGGGACCTCGAGCCGCGCGGGTCTCTCCCAGGACGATTTGGTGAGCAGCGGTGACGCGACGATGACGGAGTGCCCAGCGCGCGCGAACGCGCTCACCAGACTGCGCACGTGGATCGACCCGCCCCGATTTCCGAGGACCGGAATACCCAGATCGGAGCAGACATAGAGGATCTTCATGCGCCCGCGCTCATGGCCATCCCCAGCTCGCCGCGTGCCGCGGCCCGCAATCCGAATGCGAGTGCGTATCGACCGTTCGCGCGGATGAGCTCGTCGTGCGTCCCACGCTCGACCACACGCCCGCTGTCGAGAAAGAGAATCAGGTCCGACCGGGACACGAGGTCGAGGTCATGGCTCACGAGGAACGTGGTCCGGCCGCGCGCGATCGCACGGAGGCCGTGGGTGACTGCGCGGGCGTTCTCGTCGTCCAGGCCGGTCGTCGGTTCGTCGAGGATCAGGATGGATGAGCGCCGCACGGCTGCTCGCGCGAGCGCGATCCGCTGGCGCTGCCCGCCTGACAGCGTGACGCCCCGCTCGCCCAGCATCGTGTCGTACCCGTTCGGGAGTGTCTGGATAAAGCCATGTGCGCTCGCGAGAAGCGCCGCGGCCTCGATCTCCCCGGGTGTCGCCTGCGGCGCGCCGTAGGCGATGTTGTCGCGGACGCTCGCGCCGAAGAGCATCGGATCCTGCAGGACCACGCTGATCTGGGAACGAAGCGACTCGAGCGTGTACTCGCGGATGTCGCGACCGTCGATCATCACCGCACCTTGATGCGGGTCGTAGAGGCGCAAGACGAGGCTTGCGAGGGTCGATTTCCCGCTGCCCGACGCACCGGTCACGGCGACCCACTGTCCGGGCAGCACCTCGAAGGAGACGTCATCGAGCACGGGGTGGCCGGACTCGTACGCGAAGCTCACCCCTTCGAAGCGCAGGGCACCCGAGAACGCCGGGGCGATCCGCGCACCGGGAAGGTCGCGGACGTCCGGCTCTTCCTCGAGGACGTCGAGGACGCGTTCGCCGGCGGCGGTGGCCTTCGCGAGCCGTCCGGTGTACTTCGCGAAATCGCGCGCGGGTCGGAACGCGCTCTTGAGGTAGCTCAAGAACACGACGAGGTCTCCGGCCGTGAGCGCGTGGTCGAGGACAAGCCGTCCCCCGAACCAGAGCACGAGCGCGGTGGCGACGGCCACGAAGAGATCAACGCTCCGCTCGAGGCTCGCTGAAAGCCGGCTCGCCCGTACGCCGGCGCGAAGGCTCTGCGCGTTCGCGCCGGAGAACAGATCGGAAAAGGTCTTCTCGAGCGAAAGCGCTTGCACGATCTTGATCGCGCCGATCGACTCGACCGCGGTCGCGGCCATCGCGCCGTCCCGTTTCCGCTGCTTCCGCGAAGCGTCCTGAATGAGCCTGCTCAGCTTCACGGTCCGGATCCAGAAGAGCGGAGCCGTCGCGAGCGCGAGGACCGCGAGCTCCCAGCGAAGCCAGAGCATGAGGCCGACCATGCCGAAGAGGACGAGCGCGCTTGCGGCGAGCGGCAGGATGGCGGTGACGGCGACGTCATTGATGACGCCGACGTCGCTCATGACGCGTAATGCAAGCTCCCCGCTCCGGGCTCGTGTATGAAACGAGAGCGAAAGGTATTGAAGGTGTCGGTAGACCGCGGACCGCACGCCGGTGAGTACGCGGTTGCCGACCAGCGCGAACCCGACCGTGTTGGCGTACGACGCAAGCGCGCGAAGGCCCGTGATAAGGACCAGGCCGATCGCGACCAGGGTCAGGAGGATGGTCGGGTCCAATGCGTTTAGGAAGGGCGGACCCGACCCGGTCTTCGACGAGCCGAGGACGCGATCCAATACGAGTTTGAGCGGCCAGGGCTCGAGCAGCTGCAGCCCCGCCTCCGCGAACAGCGCGCCCAGCGAGGCGAGGACAAGGAGCCATTGGCCTTTGAGGTGGGGCCCGAAGTGGCGGGCGAGTCGCCAGAGACCCGGCGCCGACCGGCGGGCCGTCAGCGCGCGAGCCATCCCTGCGCGAGCGTGGCGACGTAACGTGGCTTGCGGCGCAGGGCCGCGGCGTACACCCCCGCGTAGATCGCCTCCGTCTCGCGGACCATCGCCTCGTACCCCGGGAGAAGCCGGATCCTGGCGCGGGATCCGGGTCGACCGGCGCTCCCGGCCATGGTGATGAGCGCCCGCGCGAGAGCATCCACGTCGCCCGGAGACACGAGCGCGACGCGTTCGAAGCCGCGGACCTGTTCGGGTATGCCGCCGACCGAGCTCGCGACGACTGGAACACCGGCCGAGAGCGCCTCGAGCGTGACAAGCGGCGTCCCCTCGTTGCTCAGTGAGGGAACGGCGAGGACGTCGAGCTCCGCGATGAGCTGCGGGCCGTCGACGCGCGCGCCGAGGAATCGCACGCGCGCACCGATGCCCAGCTTCTCGGCGGATGCGACGAGCTGCTCACGAAGTGGGCCGTCGCCGATCACCACGAAACGCGCGCGTGGCACCGCGCGAAGGACCAGAGGCGCGGCGCGAAGGAAGCACGCGATGCCCTTCTCCGGCACGAGGCGCGCGACAGTTCCGATCAGGAGGTCGCCTGGCGCGAACCGGCGCTGAAGTGGATCGGGCTCAGTGCTGACCGCATCAGAGGCCGGTATCGCGTTCCTGATCGCAGTCACCCGTCTTGCGGGGACGCGGTCCGCATCGATGAGGCGGCGCCCGATGCTGCCCGAGACCGCGATGACGTGGGCGGCGTGCCGGTACGCCGACCGGCTCGTACGCCACGCACGCTCGTCGCGCCACGATGCCTCGCTGTGTTCGGTGATCACCAGAGGGACGCCGTTACGCGCGCAGGCGACCGCCGCCGCGGCCGCGCTCGCGTGCATGTGCGCGTGGACAAGATCGAACCGACGCGTGCCGACGAGTCCGGAGAGCAGACGCGTGTACGTGACCGAGACACGACGCTTTACCAGATCTTCCGTCAGGGTGCGTACCGCGATGCCGGAGGCAACAGCCTCCCCGGCGAGCGACCCTCCCCTCGAGCACGCGATCGTCACGTCGTGGCCGCGGCGCTGGAGCCATGCCGCCAGACCGATGACGTGACGCTCGGCGCCGCCGATGTCGAGCGAGTCGCACACGAGGAGGATTCGCAGCCGAAGATCGGACCGTCCGCGCGAACCGACGGCTCCGCCCCGTATCCCCCCGCCTGCGGTCGCGGGCCCGACCATACGCACAAAACCTCTAACGCGTGGACCGAGGCGCGATGTTGGAGGGGTACTACCGGCGTAACCACCGGGACCCGATAGGACTAGGCATAACGGCGCGCCCGAGCGACCGACTCAGGGCGCGGATAAAGGTATGAAGAGCGATGAACTGGATCACTCGCGAACACCCGGGCGTGGACCGAGTCGCATGCCCGTGGCTCATCGAGAAGTTCGTCGACAAGCGGGCGGAGTTCCGCTACGTCCCGGCGGATCACCATCCCCTCGGGCTCCGCGGGCGGAGCGGCTTGGACTGAACTTTGTGAGGGATCCGGCGATGACGCCCGTGACTACCATCGGTGCATGCTGCGATCTATCGAGCCCTCGGACGAAGCGCTCGCCGAGCGCGTCGGCGAAGGCGACATCGTGGCCTTCGCCACGCTCTACGACCGCTACGCCCGGCGCGTCTACGCATGGGCTACGCGGATCCTCGGACCGGGGGACGCCGACGACGCCACCCAAGAAGTTTTCCTTCGCCTCTGGGACAGGGCGAGGCAGTTCGACCCGGCACGGGGACTGTTCGGGGCTTGGTTCGCGGCGGTCTCACGCCACGAGATCATCGGGCGCGCCCGCCGGCGGGGCCGGGAGCAGCGGCTCGTCGCCAGCGAGGAGATCGATGAGCTCCTTGCCCAGGCACCCGATCCGCGCCCTTCGGTCGAGGCCCGAGCATGGATGACCGAACGAGATGCGTTGCTTGCGGCGGCGGTTCGTGAGCTGCCAGCTGAGCAGCGCCGCGTCATCGTTATGGCCTACTTCGGCGGCCTTTCACAATCCGAGATCGCCGCCGCGATCTCGGCACCCCTAGGGACGGTGAAAAAGCGAACGAGTCTCGCGCTCGCGAAGCTCCGGCGCGCCATCGCGCAGCATGGATCCGCGCCAGCGAGAGAAGGCTGACCGTGGTGAAAGACCGCGATCTGGACGAAACCGGAGAGGCCCTCCTCGCCGCGCTCGCCGAGCACTCACCGGAAACGCCCACGCCGGCGTTGCGCGAACGCCTACTGCGCAAGGCGATGCGGCACGAGCGGTCACAACCGATCTCGTGGCGTCGATCCGCACTGATCGCGGGCACCCTGGCCATGACCCTGCTGCTCGCTGCCTCGCTCGCCTGGGGGCTTTCCGCGAACCGGACCTTGGCGCAGGAACGCACGTTGCTCACGCAGCTGCAGGACGCTGCGGCGAAGGATGAAATCGTGTTCGAGATCGTCGACGCGCGCAACGTCATCAAGGCGACGCTCCGCTCGCCGACGGATGACTCGCCGACCGCGCCGTACGGCAAAGTCTTCACGCGGCCCGACATGCCTTATGTCGTAGCGATGGCCGGGCGCCTATCGCCGGCACCGTCCGGGCAGGAGTACCACCTGTATCTCGACGACCGCCGGATCGGGACGATTACTCCGAACGAGAGTGGCTTCGGGTACTTCGTGTACCGCGCTGACGCTGTGGGGATCGCCTACCAGCAGGCCCGCGTCGTGCTCGAGCCCCCGCAGACGATGGGCGCGAGCGGCAGAGTCGTCCTCACATGGACCGGAAGGTAGCCGCAGGAGGGATCCGTTCGCGCCTCCCCGACCTATATGCGGATAGCCGAAGGATTCGAGGGGCCGCGATCCGGGAATACGTCAGCGGAGTTCCCCGCGAGCTTTTCGCTTCTCGCGTCGGCTGGTACTGCGCCCTAGCGCGAACGCCTTCCGCACCATGCGCTTCACCGCAGGCCGTGCGGCGTCTGCGGGCGAGCGCAACGTGATGAATCGGAACTCCTTGCCGCCGCCTTCGAGCAGCCCGCTCCCGTCGTCGAGCTCGCGGCCGCGGGGGAAGAACACAGACACGTGATCGGGGAAGGTGCCGATCGCCACCACATAGGCGTCGTCGATGGCGTAGCGGAGGAGCTTCCACATCGTTCGACTCGATCGCGGGGGATCACTCCGATAGGCGATCTCCTTCGCCTTTGGGGCGACGGCCTTTACCGTCCGGCGCGCGGCCTGTACGGTCGGACGCACAGCCGGCGGGACCTTCCTGAGGAGTTCAGAGGCCGAGTTATCGGTGGAGGCTGGCATCGGTTGATCCTTTCTAGTGCCAGAAGCCGGGGATGAGAGCAATGAGGAGCACTTCACGAGCCATCGGCAACCGTAGAGACGCGAGCGAGGACGCGCGCGGCGCCCCGAGACGGAGCGCCGCGCCGTTGATCGCTTATTTTTGCTCGCCGGTCGCCTTGAACTTCTGGAGACGACGTCCGCCGATGGTCTCGGCAGCGTAGAGATCACCGTTCGAGTCCGCCGCGATCGTGTGCAGGAACGTGGACTCGCCGGCCTGATGGCCGGCGCGGCCGAACTCTGCGGTGGGATGGTCGTCACCCCGGCGGATCGTCCACTTGAGCTCCTGCTCTCCGTCGGCGTTGTAGATGAAGGTCTGGTGCTTGTCCGACGAGAACGTCATATCCCATGCCGTTCCGATGGCCGCGCCGTCGCCCGCCGCGACATGCGCCGCGTCATTCCGCCAGCCGATGCCCTTCTGGACCCAGATGTTCCTCACGAAGACGCCGGCCTTGGTGTAGACATGGATGCGATCGCCTTTGCGGTCGTTCACGTACACGAGCCCGTCGGCGCCGATGTTGACCGCGTGGACGACCTCCAGGAAGCGATACGGTGAGCCGGCTTCCGCATCAGCGATGGTGCCCTGCTCGCCCCACATCCGGAGCGCCGTGTTGTTGGCGTTGCCCGCACCGAACACGATGACGCGCCGGTTGCCGTAGCCGTCGGAGATATAGACCTCGCCGTTCGCCGGGTCGACGAAGATGTCGGACGGCCGGTTCAGCAGGGTCGGGCTGTGGTTCGTGGTATCCCGCATGTGCTGAACGCCGATCTGCCGCTGGAGCGTGCCGTTCCGATCGTATTTCTGAACGATCGAGTCGTTCCCGCCGTTTCCCCCGATCCAGACGTAGCCCTGATAGTCGACGAAGATCCCATGCATGTTGTCGGGTGGAGTCCCCGAGAGATTCCAGGAGTTCACGACCTCGCCGGACTTGTCGAATTCGATCACCGTGGGTGAGCGCTGCGCGCGACCTTCGCGCACCATGCGCCGTTCCTTCTCCGTGAAGTTGTCGGGAGTCGCTCGACTCCGAGTGAGCGCCCAGATGTGATCCTTTGAGTCGACCGCGTTCCCGGCTACTTCCGCGGTGATCCATCTGTCGGGCAGCGCCTTCGGCCAATTCGGATCGACCTTGAAGCCCTTCGACTTGTCATCGTCTTCGGCATCCGCCGTGCCGCCCATGAGAGCGGCCACCGCGGGGGCGCGACCGCTGCCGCCACGCCGAGCTCCAATGCTTGCCTTCGCGTGATCCCAGCGGAATAAAGTCGCCCTTCGTGATCGCGCATTGACGTTCCCCCTACCGACGCGCCCATCCAACTGGTCCGTTGCGCCAGCCGACTCACCTCCTTCCGCCCGATCTTGACCGCAGGTGCCTTCGGACCGGCAGAGTCTGGGGACGCGTCTCATCCGCGCGGCAGGCAGGTTAGCCAAGCCGACCTCGGGGTCAAGCACTCAAGAACACGGCTCGCTTGCCCGACCGCATCCGAAAACCGCTCGCCTGACTGTCTGGCGCGCGATATGCGGTGCCTATGGGCAATGGAGGTGCGGCATGGCACGTGAGAGCGACATCGCCCCGAACCCGGAGACCGAGACCGAGAAGGTCGCGGACCAGCGCCGTGGCGAACGCGGTCAGGACGAAACGAAGACCTCTGAAAAAAGGACCTATACGGTCAAGGCAGGAGACACACTCTCCGACATCGCCCAGGCCGAAATGGGGGACGCGAACCGCTGGCCCGAGCTCTACGCCGCGAACAAGGAAGCCGTTGGGCCCAACCCGGACATGATCCACCCCGGGTTGAAGCTCGAGATTCCCGCCTAGGTCTGGGTGCACTTCAACTAAGCGCTGCCTGCACGACGCTGGGGGGTGGCTACGTCCGGCCGGACCGCTACTTCTTCCGCCCGGGTTTGGGCGCGAGCGGATTGCGCTTCTTGCCGCCGCGCCCATAACCGCCTCCCGGCGGGTTGGTTCCCCGACCGCTGCGCGAGGGGCTTGGCTTCTTCATGGGCATTTGTTTCCTCCTCGTCCTTCTCCAATCCGGCTGACGACGGACTTTAGGCCCCTGTAGATCGTTCGCCAGGCAGCGCTTGACAGGCCTACCTCGACGATGTATTAAACCAGTCAGTTATTTAACCAGGCGGTGCAATACAGATGGCGCCCGACCAGCTCAGCACGACGTTCGCCGCGCTCGCGGATCCGACACGGCGCGCGATCCTCGCGCGTCTTGCCTCGGGGGAGGTCTCGGTCACGGACCTCGCCAAGCCGTTCGACATGACGCTTCCAGCGGTCTCGAAGCACCTCAAGGTGCTCGAAAACGCGAGGTTGATCTCGCGCAGGCGGGATGGTCAGTGGCGCCCGGCCCGGCTGGAGGCACATCGGCTGCGGGAGGCGACGAAGTGGATGGAGCGCTATCGCATCTTCTGGGAACAAAGCCTCGATCGTCTCGATCAGCATCTGCGCGAACTGCAGCGGGAGGATAAGAAGCATGGCCGCGGGAAGTAGCGTGATGGCACCGGAGCGGACCCTTGTGACGACTCGGATCTTCGACGCCCCGCGCGAGCGTGTGTACAAGGCGTGGACCGATCCGAAGCAGCTGGCGCAGTGGTTCCCGCCGGAAGGGTTCACCGCCCCGGTTTGCCAGCTGGACGTGCGGGTCGGCGGGGCCATCCGCATCGACATGAAGGGGCCGGAGGGCGAGCCCTTCAACGGGGCGCTCTTTCCTGGCAAGGGCGTGTATCGCGAGGTTATGCCGAACGAGCGGCTCGCGTTCACCCTCGCGCCGGAGATCGGAGGCCGGACGATGCCGACGGTGCTCATGACGGTCCAGTTCGAAGACCAGGCCGGCAAGACCAAGCTCACGATCCACCAGACCCTCGACACCGTCGCGGACTACGAGGAGATGGTGAAGACGGGCATGAAGCAGGGGATCGCGGAGAGCCTCGGCAAGCTCGCCGGCGTGCTGTCAGGGCGGAGCACCGACCGCGGGGTCACTGTCTCCGGCCGGACGCTCACGCTCACCCGTGTCTACAACGCGCCGCGCGAGCTCGTTTGGAAGGCCTACACAGATCCGAAGGACATCGTGAAGTGGATGTTCGCGAAGGACTGGGAGTCGCCGTTCGCGGAGACGGATGTCCGTCCGGGCGGCGCCTTTCGCGTCGGCATGCGCCCGGCCGATCACAGCCACGAGGGCTTTTCCTTCGAGGGTGTCTACCGCGAAGTCGTTCGGCCCGAGCGCATCGTCCAGGTGATCGGTGACGGACGGGTCATGACGACGACGTTCGAGGAGGTCCTGGGAGGGACGAGGCTCACGGTCTCGCTTGAGATGTCAGAGGGCGAGGAGCAGGAGCGGGCGGGGTGGACCCAGATCCTCGAGAACTTCGCCAGGCACGTCGCGACGCTTTCGGAGAGATCAGCGAGGTAGATCTGAGCCATGACCACCGAGACGATCCCACAGCTGCGCAGCGTTGCCGGTCGCGTGATTCGGCCGGATGACGCCGAGTACGACAATGCGCGCACCTCGTTCTACGGCGGGGTCGACCGCCGGCCGGCGGCCATCGTCCGCGTCGCGGACGCGAACGATGTCTCGCGGGTGATCTCTCTCGTGCGTGAAAGCGGGACGGAGTTCGTCGTTCGCAGCGGTGGGCACGGCGTCGCGGGTTATGCCTTGCCGAATGACGGGATCGTCCTCGATCTCCGGGACATGCGCGCCCTCGACATCGATGCGGAGAGGCGGATCGCCTGGGCTGAGACGGGCTTGACGGCGGCCGAGTACACGACCGCGGCCGATGCGCACAGACTCGCGACCGGATTCGGCGATACCGGCTCGGTCGGGCTCGGTGGGCTCACGCTTGGCGGCGGCGTCGGCTACCTCGTGCGCAAGCACGGTCTCACGATCGACGATCTCGTCGCCGCTGACATCGTCACCGCGGACGGTCAGCTCCGGCGCGTGGACGCCGAGTCGGACCCCGACCTGTTCTGGGCGATACGCGGGGGCGGAGGCAACTTTGGTGTCGCCACGCGTTTCCAGTACCGACTGCACCCGGTCGGCACGATCGTGGGCGGGATGATGATGCTGCCGGCGTCGCCCGACGTGATCCACTCGTTCATCGCTCTCGCGGAGGCCGCGCCGGAAGAGCTGTCAACGATAGCCAACGTGATGCCCGCGCCGCCGATGCCATTCGTGCCCGCCGAACACCACGGCAAACTCGTCATCTTCGCGATGCTGTGCTACGCCGGCGCGGTCGAGGCTGGGGAGCGCGCCGTGGCGCCGTTTCGCGCGCTCGCCGCGCCCATCGTCGACATGGTCAAGCCGAGTCGCTACCCCGAGATGTACCCGCCGGACGATCCTGACTACCACCCGCTCGCGACTGGCCGCACGTTGTTCATGGATTCGGTCGATCGCGACGTCGCGGACACGATCGTCGAGCATCTCGGCGCGACGGACGCGCCCATGCGTGTGGCGCAGCTCCGCGTACTCGGCGGCGCGATGGCCCGCGTGCCGGTGGAGGCCACCGCGTTCGCGCACCGCAAGTCCCGGATCATGGTGAACGTCGCCGCGCTTTACGAGCGTCCCGACCAGGCGCCGGTGTACGAGCCCTGGGTCACCGGCTTCGCCGCGGCGCTAAAGCAGGGCGACAGCGGCGCGTACGTGAACTTCCTTGTTGATGAGGGCGAGGCGCGGATTCGCGATGCCTACCCAGGCAAGACCTGGGACCGGCTCCGCTCGATCAAGACTCGATACGACCCGACCAACCTCTTCCGGCTCAACCAGAACATCCCGCCTGCCTCGAACGCACCTGGCTGATCGAGGGCGTTGGGGTAACGCGTCTGGGGCTCTCCGCGTCGCGAAGTAGAAGGGCCGGGCCTCCTCGTCCTATAATCAGGTGGTCCAGGCGGCCTAAAGGGGTTGCGGAGAGCAACCTCTTTTTAGTGTCCAAATGAGCGAGACCGCCCACCTAGCTCAGTTGGTAGAGCACGTCCTTGGTAAGGACGAGGTCTCGGGTTCGATCCCCGAGGTGGGCTCACTAAGAGGAGAAAGACGTGGCCAAGAAAAAGTTCGAGCGCACCAAGCCGCACGTGAACGTGGGCACCATCGGTCACATCGACCACGGCAAGACCACGCTCACCGCGGCCATCACCAAGACCCTCTCGCTCAAGGGCGGGGCGGA